>Ga0206126_10000025_pt1 | contig 190528 bp, 237 predicted proteins | sample Helgoland_Spring_5_FD_148621 | JGI IMG/M metagenome (GOLD analysis project Ga0206126, IMG submission 148621) | Pelagic subsurface seawater microbial communities from Kabeltonne, Helgoland, North Sea - Helgoland_Spring_Bloom_20160412_1 | ecosystem: Environmental > Aquatic > Marine > Epipelagic...
TGATTACCGTGACCCGCCCCGAAAGCCACTCAAAATGGACAAAGGACGCCGAGCCCCAAGCAAGGCAGAACTTGATAGGATGAAGGACTACGACATCTAAAATGAAAATCACCAAGTCTCAACTACAGCAAGTTATCAGAGAAGCCGTACAAGAAGAGTACGAGTCTGGCGCTGCAAGGGCAGACAGAGAATTCTATCTAGATAGAATGGGACGGTCAGCCGAGTACCTTGACAGAGCCAATACGGAAAAACTCCAAACTATGCTTTACAAACTTGAAGATGATTTTTTGCCTTTCCTTATGAATACGGAAGAGGTAGAAATCGGCGAGGCTGCTAATCAACTTTACAAACTCCTCAAAGCCAGAGTAGAAGGATAGTAAAATGAAAATCACAAAATCACAACTACGAGAAATCATCAAAGAAGAGATGGATGACGAACTCGGCTTTGCGACCGGCGAACGAGTTTTAGAATTTTTATTCAACCAGTTTGGGGTGAGAGAAGAAGCAGCACCAGACTTTTTACGATTTGTCGCCAACCGCTTAGAAGGCAAATAAAATGAAAATCACAAAATCCCAACTAAGACAACTTATTAAAGAAGAAGTGATGAATGAAATTGGTCAGGTTTCCGATATGGATATTGACATGGAAGATCTTGCTTTAGTTTATGACGAAGAGTTTGGTCCAGATTATGTTATTGGCATAATGGCTAGCGAGTTTCCAGCCCTTGACAAAAATGAAGCCGCATTTGAAAAGGCTCTAGGGATGTTTAAAGAAGCTGCTCGACGAGGTGAGGAAGATTATCCTCTTAACTTTTTGGCAAAACGTTTCGCTGAGCTTATGAATAAAATGGGCGGGATCGAAGAAGCGTTGCCTCCTCACCTACAGAAGCATTTTCGTAAGGATGGCTCTTCGGTTCATGGACCCGAAATCAAAGATGTCACCCCTGCTGGCTATGGACCAGAAGATCCTAAAGAAGCGATGCTTCGTCAAATTGTTTCAGACAAACAAAGAGGCAAGGTAGAAGGCGTAATGGTTGATTTGTTTACTGCTTCCGCTATTGTGTCTGTCTTGGATGCTATTAACGATGCTAACAAGGATAAACTCTTGGCGTTGCCTGTTGACCGAATGGCCGACATCGCATTCAAAATGATGAAATAAAATGAAAATTACCATAGAAGAAATCCGTGAGATGGTGAAGCAACAAATAGAAGAGCGTTGCCAAAAGGGCTACAAGACCCACGAAAAGCGGAAGACCAAAAAGATGTTCGGCAAGCAGTATAGGAACTGCGTCAAGGCAGAATCTAATGTGAAAGAGGCTCAATTTGGTCGCTTTACAGGTGGGGCAGCCCCGCTAGACCCTGACCCTGTGGACAGCGGTCCAGTTCCTTTGGGACAACTAAAACAATTGTTTGATATCCTAGTTGATATGGGAAAGCCCGTAGAAGATATTTTAGCGATGCCCGAGTTCGTTGAGGTTGGTGTCACCAGCCCGGAGCAACTGGGCGAGGCTAATTTGAAAGAACGTGCCGCCATCCCTATGGAAGATATTGTGCGGGCAGAAGACATTATTAAACGCTACCTTGAAGAAATGTTTGACGAGATAGGCAGAGAAGACCTGTCTCAAAATTTCTCAACAGAAATACTTGTTGAGCCAATTATACAAAAATATGTCAATAGTCGGCGTGCTCAAAGAAACCCTCGTTTCAATAAGTTGACCGGTCGTATGAGCCGCAGGTCCGTAAAACCCTAAACACCCCAAACAACATCTGGTACAATAAGACACGCTTACAGAAGGAGTGCGCCTATGGTGCGGATAGCACATTTCGGGGATACCCACATCAAAAATCTGAAATACCATTACGAGTATCGTAAAGCATTTGAGGAAATTTACCAGACTCTGCGAGAGCAGGATGTAGACTACATCGTCCATACTGGCGACTTGGCTCACACAAAGACACAACTCTCACCCGAGTACTTTGAACTGGCCACAGACTTCCTAAAGAACTTGGCAGACATCGCCGAGACCCATATCATTCTTGGCAACCATGACGGCAACCTGCGGAACAGCAGTCGCCAAGATGCCATCACTCCAATTGTTGATGCCCTTGACCATGCAAGCCTGATGCTTCACAAGTATTCGGGCGAAGTTCAATTAGAGGATGACCTGACTATTAACGTTTTATCAATCTTTGACGAGACCAATTGGCAAGACCCAACTGATCCAGAGGCTATCAACATTGCCCTTTACCACGGAGCAATTAATAATAGTAAAACCGACATGGGTTGGATTATGGATCATGGCGACCACGACATCAAAGTATTTGATAAGTTTGATTACGCTATGTTGGGTGACATCCACAAGACCAATCAGATGCTCAACGAAAGTGGCACCATCCGCTATTGTGGCTCTACTATCCAGCAAAATCACGGCGAGACAAACGACAAGGGCTTTTTGATTTGGGATATTAAAAGCAAGACTGAGTTTGATGTCAAGCATCATCTTGTAAAGAATATTAAACCTTTTACGACAATTGAGTTGACTTCCAAAGGGAACATGCCTAGAGACCTAGACATCCCAGAAGGAGCACGACTTCGTGTGGTAACTCACTACAAAGTTTCACTAGACAAGATCCGTCGGGTTATGGATATTGCTAAGAGCAAGTACAAACCTGAGAGCCTATCTTTTGTCAACAAGGCTGGACTTAAGCGTTCCAGCGTGGATGTTGATGGATTGGGCAGCACAGAGAACTTGCGGGACCAACAAGTCCAAGAGCGACTTATCCGGGAATACTTAAAAGAATATGAACCCGACGACAAGACCCTAGAAAGAGTTTTCCAACTCAACTCACGCTACGATGCTCGGGTCAACGGCGAGGATGCCTCTCTGCGAAACGTGGAATGGTCCCTTAAAAGTATGCAATGGGACAACCTCTTCAACTACGGAGAAAACAACACCATCAACTTTGAGAAGCTGAACGGCGTTGTGGGTGTCTTTGGCAAGAACTATTCAGGCAAGAGTTCTGTAATTGATAGTGCGTTATATACGATTTACAACTCTATTAGCAAGAACAATCGCAAGAACCTGAACATCATCAACCAGAATAAGCAGGCTGGCTGCGGTCGTGTTGAAATTGATATTGACGGCAAGGCCTACATCATTGAGAGAAAGTCGGAGAAGTATAAAAAGAAACTTCATGGCGAAGAAACCGACGAAGCAAAAACCGATGTAGAGTTTTCAATGATTGACCCAGCAACAGGTGAAGAGACGAGTCTTAACTCGCTTGACCGCAACGGCACCGACAAAGAGATCCGTAAAATCTTCGGAACCATTGATGACTTCTTACTTACGAGCATGTCCAGCCAGATGGGTGCGATGACTTTCATCAACGAGGGTTCAACCAAGCGCAAGGAAATCTTAGCCAAGTTCTTGGACCTTGACCAGTTTGAGAAGAAGTTCCGAGCCTCCAAGAATGATAGCATTGAGACCCGTGCTCTTCTCAAAAAACTGGAAGATAATACTTTTGATGAAGATATTACGCAACTCGTCGGACAAATGTCCGATAATGAAAAGGACCGAGAAACGCAAGAAAGGAAATGTAAGAAACTAACTAACCAGTTAGAAACCATTTCCGAGCGAGTAAAAGAGATTGATGGACTTTTCGCATCTGCCCCTGTTGAGCTTATTAATATTAGAAAAGAGACAGCAAGACTTGCGGCAGCAGAGCAAAAATCCTCAGACCTCCATCTCAAATCAGCCCAGACCAAAAAGCAAAAGAAAGATGTTCTGGCGCAAGCTGAAGTCTTAAAGAAACTTTTAGATGCTACTGATGTTGATTCACTCCGAACCCAAATTTCTCGTTGTGACGAATTACAAAAAGACCTCACAACTATTGAGAACCAGATTAAGCTGGAAGAAAACAATAGAAGCACTTACGAGAAGAAGCTCAGTGCTCTTGATGAAGTACCTTGCGGTCCTGACTGTGGTCTCCGCAAATATATCAAAGATGCTTATGAAGCTAAAGAACTTCTCCAAGAGGTAAAGAAGACTCTCACTCTTTTGAAGCGCCGTCATGACAAACTCACCGACAAGTTGGAAGAGATGGATGTGGAAACGCTGGAGAAAGAAAAGAAACTTTATAAAGATAGGGACAAGGAATATGCTGACCTGTCTACAGAGGGCACTAACCTTGATTTGCTTTTGGCGCAAACCACAAACAAACTTCACCTCCTTACAAATGAGGTGGCAAGCATCAAAACCAAGATTGAAGTTTACGAACTCAACAAGGAAGCAATCGAGAACCGAGAAGGTCTCATCAAGGAGCAGGACGACCTAAAAGAAAATGCCATCAAGATGGAGAGTAATATCGCCATTTGCGATTCTAAAGTACTTGCTCTTGTCAAACAACATGGCGGTATTGAAACCCAGATTGCAAACATCAAAGAGAAGCAGCAAGAACTGGAAGACCTGCGGACGGAGTATGCTGCCTATGATTTGTTTATGCGGTGTACTCACCCCAACGGTATCAGTTATGATGTGGTGAAGCGGATGCTTCCTCTCATCAACGAAGAGGTTAGCACGGTGCTGGCCAACGTCACCGACTTTGATATTTTCTTTGAGGCAGAAAAGAATAAGTTAGACATCTTCATCAAGCATCCAAAGTACGAAGCACGACCTTTAGAGATGGCTTCTGGCGCAGAGAAGACGCTGGCAGCAATTGCCATTCGCATTGCCCTGACCAATGTGTCAACACTACCAAAATCAGACATTATGATTATGGATGAGCCGGGCACAGCGTTGGACGCCGAAAACCTTGAAGGCTTTATGCGAGTGATGGAAATGATTAAGGGCTACTACAAGACTGTGCTTTTGATTACTCACTTGGATAGTCTCAAAGATATTGCCGATATGACTATTGACATTGAACGTCAAGATGGGTATGCTTATGTCTCCCAGTAAAATTTGGGAGTGGATGAATAACAATATGTTCAAGACAGTTTTTGTCTTAACATTCATTTCGGACTTCTGGGCCAACTGGTATTCATATGCTATTGTTCACGACTGGATTATATTACAAGCCTTTCTCGGAGCAGTGTTGCCATTTATTAATCTCCCAGGGGTTTTGTTTTTCATTGACCAGAAGGACTTGGGTGTGCGGTTGAAACTTTGTGGTATCGCTTCGCTTGGAATGGTGTTTGGTTCAACTATGATGTTATTGATGATACGGTCAGGGTGGGGAGTCGGTGTAGATGCAATTCCATAAAACCTTCTGGGAAGACGAGCAAGGAAACTTGACAACGATACAAGAAGTCCTAGAAGAATTACAGGACGAACCAATCGTTTTGTTGAAGGTTGCGTCCCTAACTCATCTTCGCAGGAGCACTATTGAACCCGACAGAAAAGAGAAAGCAGATTTATCCTTTCCAATAATTGTGAGGGAAAAAGATAATAAGTTTGAGTGTATCCTTGATGGGAACCACAGATTACAAAAAGCGATAGACAAAGGCGAGACACATATCTCGGCTAAAATATTGAAGGTATAAAAATTGAGGGAACAATTAATAAAACAGATGGCTGATTATGTCATCAATGTCCTAGAAGAAAAACGACCCGAGTTCTCAGGTTTTTCTGTTTGTCCTTTTGTTAAATCTGATAGGGTTGCTGACGAGTTACATTTAGACATTTTTGATAACACAAGAGATACTTTATTAGACGTTTTCAAAAGATTCAAACAGTCTGGGAAAAGGAGTGCCTTGGTGGCACAAATAAATGAAAACATAGAGAGCCACGAAACAGATAAATATCAAGATTTTATTAATTGTGTTTTGCAAGAGTCCGGCAACTCCAATATAGCGGCCTTGTGTTTTAATCCTAATGATGAGCTTGAGATAGAATCCTACAATCCCAGATCTAGAGCGCCTTGTTTTTTGATCAATATGGCATATACAAAACATCTTTCGGCGGCGCATAATTCTTTACTAAGAACAAACTATTATGATAAGATGCCAAAGAAGTACACTGACTATTTGAGAATAACGAAAAAACTTAACAAAAGTGAAAATACTAATTAGTGCTTGTGTTTATGGTCAAGATGTAAGATGGAATGCGACTAATCGTCGTGACCAAGAAATTCAACACTGGGCTGAGTCCAACGGGTTTGAACTCGTGCCTGTGTGCCCAGAGAACGAATTATTTGGTACACCCAGGAAAGCAATTAGGTTGCGAGCCATCGATGGGGAGATAAAAGGTTTTGCAGGAAAAGATGAGGTATACGGAAAACTAAAAGATAAATGCAAAGAAATTTCTAATAGACACAATGATATCGTTGGTTTTATTGGCATAGCAAACTCTCCATCTTGTGGATTATCTGCTGGCGTTAAGGATCTTGGCTCGACAATCAAAGCACCTATGCATCAAGCTCTTGATTGTCCAACTACAGAGATAAGTTCCATGCGGAGCGAAAAAAACAGAGACTTATTTTTAAAGAGAATAATGAAAAACCTATGAAGCCTGGAGATCTTGTTAGGTTTAGGGAGTGTTTGTTTCATGGTACTCCCAAAGTGTACACTCCATGGAAAATTGGTTTACTATTGGAATATTTTTCGTGGACTAAAATAGCCACAATAATGCACGATGGAAAAGATTATCGCATTAGAGCATCAGACGTTCAATTACATAAGCCGTCGAAAAGGTTTAAAGATCACTAATTAAAACTAAAGAGGAGGTGCTACAATAATGCACGAAAAAATAGACTCATGGCTCGGTAAATGGGCTTCACGAAAACTAATAGTGTGGGGGACTTCGACCGCTTTCTTGGCGGCTGGATCATTGACAAGCAGCGACTGGGTTGCTGTATCTCTTGCCTATATTGGACTACAGGGTGCAGCCGACATCGCTGCCAAGTGGAAACACGGCTGATGAAATGGTTGTGGTACAAGCTAAAGTTAGGCTGGTGGAAATTTGTGTTGGGGTTTGTCGTTTTGGCAAGCCTGCTTATTTATTTTTACCGCCTATTAAAACCATCTGATGACAAGATTGAATACTTAGAGGCCATAAAAGCGGAGGCTACAGTAGCCTTAAAAGAAAATGAGTTGCGTGGTAGACTAGAAAAAGATAAGATTGGAGCGATCAAAGGAGTCTTTGAAAGCCGTCTTGAAGATACAAAGAAAATAGATGACAGAGAAGAACGATTGAAAGCATTAATCAGACTTCACAAGGAATTGGACATTTAAGGAGATAAAAAATGGTAGACATTCCTACACTAGATATTGAGGATTATGATCCCGAACTAAACGAAGAAGAAGAGGCTGTTGAAGATAAATCTGGCGGCGCTCTAACTTATGCTATTGTTGGCGCTGGTCAAGGCGGCGGACGTATGGCTAAGGCTTTTTATGATATGGGTTATACTAAAACTATTGCAGTCAATACTGCTCGTTCAGACTTGAATGGTCTTGATCTTCCAGATGAGCAAAAGTTTCTTGTTGACGAACATGGCGAACAGGGTGCCGGCAAAGACCAGGCAAAAGCCCAAGCAGCCATCGAGCGTAAAGAGCAAGAGGTCTTTAACAAATTCCGTGAGGTGTTTGGCACCAACGTAGATCGTATTTTGATCTGTCTTGGGGTTTCGGGCGGATCAGGCGGCGGCACTGTGAACACTCTTATTAAGGTTGCTAAGAAGTATTTTACTTACATTGGCATTGAAGATGTGGACGAACGTGTTGGCGTGGTTGCATCGCTTCCAACTGCTGGCGAGTCAGCCTCCCCGAGGGTAGCTAAGAACGCTCACGCTCGCATGACTCAACTTTGCGGGCTAGCAGAAAAAGGACAGATTGCACCACTGATTATGGTGGACAATGAAAAGATTAAAAAGCTTTACCCTAAGCTCACAGTTAAGAAGTTCTGGACAACCATCAATAATACGGTCGCTGGCTTGTTTCATGTCTTTAACGTACTTGCAAACAAGGATTCAGAGTATACAACTTTTGATGCTACAGACTATGATAGTATTATGCGCCAGTCTGGTTGTATGATTATGGGCGTTACCAGTGTAAAAGACATTGAGAATGAGACTGCCGTCTCAAATGCCCTTAAAAAGAACTTAGAGAAAACTCTTCTCGCTGAAGGTTTTGACTTGACAACTGCTACAGGTGCTGCTTGTATTGTTGTTGGTAGCGAAGAAATCTTTGAAGAGACTGCTGGACTGATGGACAACATTGAGTTTGGCTTTGATACCTTGGCTGCCTTGACAGGTGGTGCAATGGTTCACCGTGGGATTTATGAGGATCCTAATAAAAGCAAACTGGTCACATATACTTTAGTCAGTGGTCTTAAGAGACCTGCTAAGCGAATTGAAGGCCTCAAAAAGTTTTTGAAATAATATGAAAAAAATAGTTGCACTCATACTACTTTCTTCTCTCAACGCTGCTGCGGCAGAGGTTACGAAGTTCGAACCCCGCCCAGCAGTTGTTGAGCAAGAAGGAAGCACTTATGTTGGAATACTCCTTAGTGAAGAGGACTTCCGTAAAATGCTGGAAAAGAAAATTGAGACCATCGCCAAACTTTCAGAATGTTCGGTGGACCAAAAGGTTTGCAGCCAGATGCAAGTGACGTACATTCGTTCCATTACCAAGCTAGAAGAACAACTAAAGAAAAATAATTCTTGGTTCGACAGGAACAGAGGAACGCTTGGCATCGTCACAGGTTTAGTTATTGGGACTGGGCTATCTGTAGGTATAGTTCATGCTGTTTATCAGAAATGAAAAAAGATTATAATTACATCGCTGCTCTTGAGAAAGCTATCGCCGAAAAATATGGAAAAGATGCTGTCCAGGATTTTCGTTCCATGTGGACCCCAGAGAAAGAAAAAGATTACCTATCCGACCTAAAAGAAAAATACGACAAAGAAAAAACAAGCAAAAATGAAGTATTTGAAGTTAGGGGCGTTGAAATTCGTATTAACTCAATTGCGACAAAGAAAGAAAGAACTTGCCCTGTATGTAAAACATATTCATTTTCTGGCAAGGACGACCTATATATGAATAGGTTTGATTGTTGTTACGAATGTTATGTAGATTTTGTAGCTCATGAAGAACAACGTTGGGCTGACGGCTGGAGACCAGACTCAGAACGTTTAGCTTACGCTTTTAGGAGAAGAAAAAATGGCAACAGTGCTAGAGATAGTTAGAGGTTTAAGTCAGGCTGCTGCGAACGCTTATGACGGAGCCCTGGATGAAAACGGCGATGTTTTACAGGTCGGCTTAAATAGAGAAGAAGGGCATCCAATTTTAGATAAGCGCATTATCGACGGTTTTGGAGTCAAGTTTGCTGGTGATAAACTAGTGGTCACTTATCATAGTGAGGTTAACTTGAAAGAGGTTCACCCAAGAAATCAATTTGAAAATGAAATAGAGCGTAAGTTTGGTGACATTGTTAAGTTTTTAAAGAAAGAATATAAAAAAGTAACCAAAAGCTCTGTATCTCTTACAGAAGTTGCTGATGCAGACGTAATAGTCCAATCTACCTCTAGAGTAAAATCTTGGGTGCAAGCCACAAAGCAGTATAAAATTGGTGGGCTAGATGAGGTAGAGTCAGTCAGAAAATCTTCAGAGAGAGATCAAGATAAGCCGTTTGAAAAAAGATTTAAGGATTTTTTGGAATTATCTTCGGACAAGAGACCGTCAAACGACAAGTCTACCAAAAATCCAGATACGCCAGAGGCATAAATGTCACTCTCTAAACGAGAGATAATGGCGGAGATTGTCCGCTGCGGAAAAGACCCGGCTTATTTTTGCAATACTTATGCAAAAATTTCACACCCTATGAAGGGTTTGATTAGTTTTGATTTATATGATTTTCAGAAAGATGCCCTTGAGGATTTTAAACGAAACAGGTTTAATGTAATCTTGAAGGCACGCCAGTTGGGTATTTCTACTACAGTGGCTGCCTATGTTTGTTGGATGATGCTTTTTCATAGGGATAAGAATGTTCTTGTCGTGGCCACTAAGTTGGGAACAGCTACTAATTTAGTAAAGAAAATAAAAGCAATTCACAGGCACCTACCCCAATGGCTAAAGATTGCATCCATTAGCATTGATAATCGAACTTCTTTTGAATTGAGTAATGGCTCACAAGTTAAAGCATCATCGACATCTGGTGATGCAGGTCGATCAGAAGCTTTATCGTTGCTGGTTGTTGACGAGGCTGCGTTTGTGGAAGGGATGGAAGAACTTTGGGCTGGTTTATATCCTACTCTTTCTACGGGTGGTCGCTGTGTTGCTTTATCTACACCTAATGGGGTTGGGAACTGGTTTCATAAAACTTATACTGAGGCTGAAGAGGATAAGAATGATTTTCACACAATCAAATTACCCTGGGACGTACATCCAGATCGAGATGAACAATGGTTTGAAAAAGAGACAAGAAATATGTCTCGGAGAGAAATTGCTCAAGAGTTAGAATGTAACTTTAATGCATCAGGGGAAACAGTTATTCATGGTGACGACCTCAAGTTAATGCTGGAGAGTTTGTTTGAACCTAAGAGACGCACAGGATTTGATAGAAACTATTGGATCTGGGACGAGCCCAAAGAAAACTCAGATTACTTATTGGTTGCCGATGTCGCCAGAGGTGATGGTACTGATTTTAGTGTAGCTCAGGTTTTTGATATAAAATCTATGACTCAAGTGGCTGAATACCAAGGTAAAATTACACCTGATATGTTTGCTCCACTGCTTTTTTCAATAGCTAGTGAATACAACAATGCACTATTAGTGATCGAAAATAATTCATTGGGTATCGGGGTATTAAGTAGACTTAGGGATCTGGAGTATAAAAATTTATATTATAGTGTAAAATCTACTCATGAATATGTTGACGAATTAACTGCTGATGCTATTGGAGGTGTGCCAGGTTTTACAATGTCGATGAAAACTCGTCCGCTAGTGATAGCTAAGTTTGAAGAATTCATTAGAAATAAACTAATTACTATTAATTCTATGCGATTAGCTAATGAAATAAAAACATTTGTATGGCACAATGGGAGACCGCAGGCTATGAGAAGTTATAATGACGATCTAGTTATAGCCACTGCCATAGGGTGTTGGGTCAGGGATACAGCTTTAGTTACAAACAAAAGAGATATTGAGTATAAAAAGGCGATGTTATCCGGCATATCAGTTTCAAGCACTACTTTGAATACTAAAATACATGGACAACACGGACACAGAGGACAGCCAACCACATTTAAAGGAACTGATGGAAGATCACATGATATGGGATGGATAATAAAAGGATAAAAAATGAGCGATAACAATTCAAACAACAATAACAATAACCCTAGAAACGTACAGTCTTCGCTTTTCAAGAGACTGACAAGATTATTTAGCGGACCAATTGTAAACTATGATCGGCCATTACCAGCTAGCTCTAGAGGCTCTAGGGATGTTAAAAAGTATACGTTTAAAACTAATACAGGCAGAGAGTTTAAAAAGAATGAGTACTACAATCCTTTTACGGATTACAATAGCAAAGTCTTGCACGCAAGAAATAAACAGGTTAGGTACACCGATTTTGAACAAATGGAATACATGCCGGAGATTGCCTCCGCTCTTGACGTTTACGCCGATGAAATAACCACATCTAATGCTTTGTCTGATTTGGTTAATATCGAGTGCCACAATCAAGAAATCAAAGAAATAATCAAATTACTTTTGTATGGCGTCCTAAACATTGATTCAAATCTTTTTGGCTGGGCGAGAAGCATGTGTAAGTATGGTGATTACTATTTATACATTGACATTGACGATACTATGGGTATAACGAATGTCATCCCTCTACCAGTTAGGCAGGTTGAAAGAATAGAGGGCACGGACCCAACGAACCCAAATTATATCCAATATTTCTGGGAAAATGCTGATGCTGGTAAAGGAGTTACCTTTGAGAATTGGCAAGTATCACATTTTCGTGTCCTAGGTAATGACAAATATGTCCCATATGGAACGTCTGTACTAGAGCCATCTCGCCGAATTTGGCGACAGTTATCTTTATTGGAAGATGCGATGATGGCTTACCGTATTGTCAGATCACCCGAGCGTCGTGTTTTCTATATTGATGTTGGGAACATCGCCGCTGAAGATGTGGAGCAATATATTGAGCGTGTCAAGACCCAGATGAAAAGAAACCAGATTGTTGACGAAGATTCAGGGCGAGTTGATTTAAGATACAACGCTATGAGTATCGACGAAGATTATTATATACCAGTAAGAGGTGATAAGAATAGCACTAGAATTGAAACAATCGCTGGCGGGCAATTTACAGGCGACATCGACGATGTTCAGTATCTTAGGGATAAACTGTTCTCTGCCTTAAAAGTTCCGAAAGCTTATTTGGCCCAATCCGACTCAATGGAGGATAAGACCACGTTAGCTCAAAAAGATATCAGATTTGCCAGAACAATTCAAAGACTTCAAAGAGTCGTTATTGCCGAATTGGAAAAACTTTGTGTAGTTCATTTATTTTCTTTAGGGTTTAGAGACAAAGATTTGTTATCGTTTAAGTTATCTTTGAACAATCCTTCTAAGCTGGCTGAATTACAAGAATTGGAACATCTAAGAACTAAATTTGATATTGCTGGTAGCGCCACCGACGGGTACTTCTCCAAAAGATGGGTCTATAAGAATATATTCAAATTATCAGAAGAAGAAATACAGAGAATGCAGATAGAGCAATTCTCCGATGCAAAATTAAGCTCCATTATAGAACAAACTGGCGAAGCAGCAGCCGGCGGTGAAGGTGGCGGTGAAGGTGGACTTGATGATCTTCTAGGTGACGAAGGGGGTGATGACGCTGGAGATGATCTTCTGGGCGATACCGGAGATGAGGGCGATGAGGATGAGGGTCCGCTTTTGGCACAACCTGGAGACGAGCCAGATGAACCAGCGCAACGAGATGACGGATACACTCCAGTTACCTCGACTAAATTTAAACAAGGGGCAAGAAAAAGAAGTTATTTGTCATCTGTGGGAAACAATATTGCCTCATCCTCCGAAAGAAACCTATTTAAAGGGTGGAGCGGTGAAATGGGACCCCTCTCCAGGGGGATTGTTGGCGAAGCGTTAGATAAAGAAGAGAAACTTCTTCATGAAACCCAGCACGAAGTCAAACAACTAATAGAACAGTTGGAGCGAAAAAATGAAAAAGAGACATAATAAAAAAAGAAACACAGCTTTTTTGTTTGAAATATTAGTTAGGGAGCTAACCAAGTCATTTGTGTCAAAAGACTCCGGCAGATCTTCCAGAATAAAGAAAATGTTTAAGGAGTCTTTTGGAGATCGTTCAATTCTTAAGAAAGAGTTAGATTGTTATAAGGCTTTAAGAGAGAAGTCTGGTCTTGATAAGTACACAGCAGAAAAGTTAGTATTTGAAACTAAAAGAGTCTACAACTCTTTGGATCAAGATGAAGTATTTCTAGAGCAATCTAAATTGATCAAAAGAATAAACACGAACTTAGGTTCTGAAGTTTATAAAAACTTTGTTCCAAACTATAAAACGTATGCTACAATATCACAGATTTTTGGCGACAAGACGCCTGTAAAAAATCGTGTCTTGTTAGAGTCAGAAATCATAGATAATCTTGTGACCGAGGGCAAGAAGCAAGAAGACATGAAAACAGTTGATTCTTTGGTCGTTAGAACTTTTACAGACAATTTTAATAAAAAGTACGCTGGACTTCTTGAGTCCCAAAGAGAACTTCTAGAAAACTATATTGTGTCCTTCTTAGATAACGGAGTAGATTTTAAAATATTTTTGGTGGAACAATTGAATGTTATCAAAAGTAAAATTAAAGACTCACTAAAACTTGAAGAGGTTAAAAACGACAAAGACATGATAGAAAGCACGAAGAAAACGCTATCTATAGTTGAAAATTTTGATGTCTCTTCGTTCGGCAAAAAAGACTTGATCAAAGTTCTGAAACTTCAAAACCTAGTGAACGAGTACAAAAAAGATGCCGATTAAGATTAAAATAGGGGACAATGCCAAAAACGAAAGTAAGCCCACCCAGGCCACAGTTGCGCTTAAGATAAGCAAAACACTCAATGGCAATCTCCTAATAAACGACCATAAACATATAGACATAGTTATTATGCCTAAAGAGAACAGAATAGTCACTATGCCTAAGCCATACGCTGAAATAGATACCTTTCAGACGCAGAAAGATTTTCTATATGCCATGTTTAAGGGCGGCGTCACTGAAAATTTGAGCCCCGAAGGCGGTCAAGCATTTGGCATGATTGAGGCTAAATATCCGTCAGAGGCGGATGTGGATCCACTTCAAGCTGTCCTTTATCAAATTGAAAAATATATTCACGAATCTAAGGATGATGAACTTGTGTATGATAATTATGATGCGAACATAGAGGACAATTTTGTTGACCCATCACCTGAAAAATCAACTGAATATGGTGAGGTCCCTCCATATGAAGACACACCAGAGGGCGCACAGACTGCTGTGTATTCTTACTATGGCCATGGGTACAGATATTAAAGAAAGACAAAAATGAATTTGTTGTTATTTATCCTTTGTTGTTACGGGTTAACACAAATATTAGTTTATTCGACATTATTCAAGAGTATTAGACCTGAACACCACTTCTTCCATTGCCCTATGTGTGTTGGCTTTTGGGTTGGAGTTGTTCTTATGCTCCTAAACCCATTTACAGAACTATTTACCTTTGATGTTTCTTTGGTAAACGTTTTACTGTTAGGTTGTTTATCATCCGGGACATCATATGCGTTGTGTATGCTTATATCGGACGGAGGATTCCAACATGAATACCGAGTTAAAGGGAATGTGGACCCAAAAGTGGAGACTGAGACCCGTCGCAAGGTGTTGCAGGGGTAGTAGTATCGTGCGGGTAACGCCCGCACTCTAAGGAGATAAAAATGAATAAGAAATATGTGCTTCAAGAGTTTATGAATCTAGATTATAGTGACGATCTTCTTACAGAGGAAGAGCGTGAGGGCAACCGAGCAGGCACCCATCTTATTGTTGCCGGCAAGATTCAGGCTGCTGACGCTAAAAACGGCAATGGTCGTATTTATCCTCGACCTATACTTGAACGAGAAGTTAAAAACTATGAGAAGCTAGTCAAAGAGGGCCGTGCAATCGGAGAATTAGATCACCCAGACAGTTCAGTAGTAGAACTTAAGAATGCTAGCCACGTCATCACAGAAGTGTGGTGGAAAGGTAATGATGTCATGGGCAAAATGAAAATTCTGAATACACCTGCTGGACAAATAGCTCGCCAGCTTGTTGAGGGCGGCGTTCAGTTGGGTATTTCTAGTCGTGGGCTGGGGTCAACTCGCCAGGAAGGTGGCACCACGATGGTAGAAGATGATTTTCAGCTTTTATGTTTTGATCTAGTGTCAGAACCAAGCACAACCGGCGCTTTTCTTGTTGCTGAAGGACAAGAGGTTAAGACCCACCTGACAAAGGCTGATCGTATTAATCGTGCGCTCAATGACGTGTTGGGAGACTAAGCAAAATGGGAGCCGGTTTTGCATCTAGCGGCAGTGGTGGCCAGGGCTTTGCTATCAAACTTGAGGGCGATGGCGACACAAAGCTAGGAAATAGCGACGGTGACCTACATCAGTTCACCGGCAGCGTTGAGATGAACAATAACGTATTTTTCCTAGCAAACGGACGTGTAGGTATTAACACTGATTCACCTGCTTATAAACTAGGTGTTGCTGGCAACGTTGGACTCAATGAATACATCTACCATAATGGCGACGCTGATACATTTATGAGGTTTCAAGACGATTCGATAAATTTTCAAGCAGGTGGTGCTGATTTTATTACATTAACAGAAGCATCTCAAGATGAAGTTGTTATCAACGAGAACAGCACCGATATTGATTTTCGGGCAGAGAGCAACCACAATACTCATATGTTCTTCATTGATGGTGCCAATAGCCGAATTGGGATTGGTACTAACTCAGCGCAATCTGTCATTCATATTGTTGACCCCTTTGATGCGTATTCAGGCGCTGAAAGGGATGCTGTCATGATTATGAAAAGCAAGAAAGAGACAGGGATCAAACTTATCGCTGACTCTGGTAACGACAATCCTGATGGCGAGGCTAACAATCCTTTTGTAGACTTTTACCAAGATGGGCAGTCTGACACATCGGGAAGAGGTCAGAGAAATGCTAGTATCGCTATGGAGGGCAATGCAGCTACGACATTCACTGGATCTTTGGCCAATTCTTTCTTTATGGATGCTCACGTTCCAAACTCAGCCCACTCATCACGTCCACTCCAGTTAGCCAGTGATTCAATTAACGGCGGTCACGCTGCTCGTATCACTCTTGAGGGAACAAATGGGTATGTAGGTATCCATACATCCACTCCGGACTTTCCTTTGGAGGTTTCTGGAAATACAAGGGTTGCCGGAACAACCACATCTCAGTTTTATGTTACAAATGTAGCCGAACAAGATCTTGGCAGTGGAACAAGTAGTACTTTAACCCTGGCCTCTGGTACTATGCTTCTAGACGCAGACTCAATTAATGGTATTGATATGGGCGGCATGGAGGTTCATGGGTTAGCAATTGCTCGTGGGGGAAACTCCGGCACAAGATTATCACTTATACTCAAGGGGTCTAGTAATAATGTGTTTATCTTACCTTCGGGACTTATAAGCGGTTCCTTCGATAGTATTAATCCTGCTGCTGGCGTAACTTCATTAGAGTTTATGTGGATAAGCGAGGGAACACATCAAGCTTGGCATCAAGTTAAATAAGAAAGGAAACAAATGAAAAAATCGGAACTCAAAAATATTATTAAAGAATGTGTAAAAGAGGTTATCTTTGAGGAGGGTGTTCTTTCGGGCATCATCACAGAAGTGGCAAAAGGATTGCAAGCTCCTAGGCTAGTACAAGAGGCTACCAAAGTTAAAAATTCTAGATCTCATAGTGTCAGCCCTAACAGAGAAGTTTTGGCTTCGATTGCAAAAGATAACTACGCAGACGCAAAAAATAAATTTCAAAATCCGGAGTTGTTTGAGGGCACTAGACCCGCCCCTTCAGGAGATGGCAGAGGTCCACTCTCGGGGGTAGATCCAAACGACTCTGGAGTAGATTTAAACAATATACCAGGGATGTCTTCCTGGTCCTCATTGGCGAAAGGAACTAGGTCATGAGAAATAGAGCTAACCAACAGAAGAACAAGGTGAGTGGTTTTGTTACTGTTCACGCTAACGAGTGCGGAGATAACGCCGACAGAATGATACGCAAATTTATCAAAAAGGTGAAAAAAGAAGGTATCATAGACGAAGTTAGGGAACGAAGGTACTTTAAAAAGAAGACCACCGTTCGTGCTGAGCGTAAAAGAAACAAAAAAAGATTAGTGCAAAAAATAAATAAGCAAAGAGACGAACTATTTACTACAACGAAAACTCGTCTTAAAAGGAGAAAGTGATGCCAACTTACGGTGTATCAAGCAGCTACGTCAGACAAGCAGGTATAGGGAACGCTGCCTCATATCAGGTCTCAGGTAGGCCATATTTGACTGGAAATCTGGATATAGACAACGGCGTTGAGGACAAGATTGTTTTTCCTGCGGTAACGAAAAGAATTGTAATTCAGAACATGGCAGACATCGACTTAAGGGTCCATTTTGCTACCACGCACTCAACATCGGTCAATGGAACATCTTGCTTTTTTACATTACCGACGACAAAAGACAAGTTAGATATTGATGTAAAGTGTACAGAGATATATATCTCCAACCCCACTGGAAACAATGGCAAGTATGAACTGTACGCAGAACTCACCGGTATTTCTCCGGAGAATATGTTTGAACTTACAGGGTCCGGTATCTCTGGTGCCACATAAATAATACGTTCGTTTAACTTATCGAGCTACTATTTACTTTTGATATTTACCATCTTTAAGGGGTATTAGCATGTCAAATATGTTAGAACAGGCAATTGTAGATGCACAATCACTGCGTGAAGCTGCCATTAAAAACGCTGAATCTGAAATTGTTGAAAAGTATTCTGATGAAGTCAGAGAAGCTGTAACAAAACTTCTAGAACAAGACGACGAATTAGATCTAGGTCTTGATGATGAAGAGCAGGTTGATAGCACTGCTATGGAGCAAGTGCCAATGGCTCATGTTTCTGATGGCGCAGAGGACATCGTTGAGGTTGATCTTGATGACATCATTGCAGCCGCCCAGGATGATAACGACGATGAAGAGTTCGAAATGGGTAGGGAAGAAATTGCTGACGAAATTGGTATTGATCTTACTGCTGATGAGCCCGGTAATCGGGATGATGAAGATTTGGCCATCGATGAAGGTGATTTAGTTGACCTCTTCAAAGAGCTTTTGGTTTTAGACGTTCCTGAGAAAGCTGTTGAAGATTCGATGGAAGAGATTTCTAGAGACGAAGTTGAAGCAGACGAAGAGGAAGTGTCGCAAGATACTAACGTTAGCATCGAACGTGTCGAGGGCATGGAAAAAGAGGATTCTGAAGAATACTTGAAAACCAAAGAAAAAAATGAAAGCCTTAATAGAGAAAATAAAAACCTTAAAGATCTTCTGGAAAGCCTCAAGAGCAAGCTAGAAGAACTTCATACACAAAATACAAGATTATTGTACACAAATCGTGTTTATGAGAACACCTCCTTGAATGAGCGGCAAAAAAATAAAATTGTCGAGATGGTCTCAAACGCACGATCAGTTGACGAAGCAAGAGTAATTTTTGAAACTCTTCAAAAGACAATGGCGAGCATTGCTGAAAAGACTGCTCCAAAATCGTTGTCTGAAGCGGTAACAAAAAGATCTTCGGTTGTTCTTAGCAGTCGCAGGGAAGAACCAGTTTCGCAACAAAGCCCGACCACTGATCGATGGGCGATCTTGGCGGGATTAAAAGACAAATAAAGGAGATAATATAATGTCTGTAATTAATACCCTTACAGAGGGAATCAGACAACGTTCGTTAGCTAACGAAGGTGAAGCTCTTCTTGGAAAGTGGGAGCGCACAGGTCTTCTAGAGGGTCTCGACGATGTAAAACGTTCGAATATGGCTCGTCTTCTAGAAAACCAGGCTGCTCAACTTCTGAGAGAGACTACCACCATGCAAGCTGGTGACGTTGAAGGATTTGCCTCAGTTGCTTTTCCAATTGTGCGTCGTGTATTCGGCAATCTTTTGGCACAGGACCTCGTTTCGGTCCAACCGATGAGCCTCCCGAGTGGACTCATCTTTTTCATGGACTTCGTTTATAGTCCAGACGGATTGCAAGGCCATGGCGGCGCAGTTCAAGATCCTGAGCATAGATTAGGTGCCTCAGGTGATCAGTCGATTTATGGTGGTGGAGTTGTTGGTCGCCAGTTAACTGGTGGTATTAACCTCACTGATATCAACTCGCAAAAAGGTTTTTACGACTTAAGTAACGGATACTCTAGCCCGACAGGATCGGTTAGAGGTATTAAAGGACTTAACGGTAAGACAACGGGTGTTCAGGCATCCGGTACATATGGTGACAGTAACTCGAAGCCAGGCAGTGAGTATTATGAAATCTTGAGAGGAGATCCTGATCTCATTTCGGGAACGTCAACATACTTCATTGGTGAAGTTGATCTGACTGGTTCGGGTGCAAACTTTGATAACCTGCAAGCCTTTGTGGTTTCCGGAACTGATGGTGGCGGCGAACTTGGCGTCGGCGGATATCACGCTACTCGCCTTAACCAGTTCTCTGGTTCAAGCACAACGGCGGTTATTGTTGTTGGTCTTTCCCGTTTGGGTCAAAGAAGCGCAATTCAGTTGTCGTCGTCGATGATGGCTGCTGGTAATGATGGTAAAATTTTCTATCCGGTCGTTGATAGCTTTGTCGCCTCGGGCGATCCTTTCGGTGCTATTAAGGGTTCAACCACAGTCGCAGGCTGGGGACTTGAAACCGAGACGAAGATTCCTGAAATCGACATCAAGGTGGACAGCGTTGCAGTGACAGCAGTCACCAAGAAGCTGAAAGCCAAGTGGAGCCCTGAGCTTGCTCAGGATCTTAACGCTTATCACAACCTCGACGCTGAAGTTGAATTGACAAGCGTTCTTTCGGAGCAAATTGCTCTTGAAATCGATCAAGAAATTCTTTCTGATCTTGTTAGTGGTGCCAACGGCGCAACCCTTTATTGGAGTCGCCTGCCTGGTAAGTTTGTTAACCGTGAAGACGGAAGCATTCTCGGAAGCTCGCTCTTCCCAGACTTCACCGGAACGGTTAGTGAGTGGTACGAAACACTTCTTGAGACAATCAACGAAGTCAGTGCCCGAATCCACCGCAAGACATTGCGTGGTGGTGCCAATTTCATCGTCGTCTCGCCCGAGATGGCTAACATTCTTGAGTTTACTAGCGGATTCCGTGCTGCGGCCGCCGTTGACGAAGAGGGTGGAAATTGGGGAGTTAAGCAAGTCGGCTCGATTAGCCGCAAGATGGATATCTACGTTGATCCTTACTTCATCCGAAACGTCGTTTTGGTTGGACGCAAGGGCAACAGCTTCCTTGAAAGCGGATATGTTTATGCTCCGTATGTCCCACTGCAAGTCACGCCGACCATTTTTGGTACCGAAGACTTCGTGCCCCGCAAGGGCGTGATGACTCGCTATGCCAAGAAGATGGTTCGTCCTGACATGTATGGTCTAGTTATCTGTGTCGATCTTGTGAATGCGCTAACTGATTAGTAATTCACCTGGATTGAATAATAACTGAGGGAACCCCGTCCATGTGGCGGGGTTTTCTTTTATTATTTGCAAAACCAAAAACTACTTATAAAGTAAACCTATGAGGTAACTTTTTCATGCCAACAAATTTACAACCACAAAGCACAGTAAGCTCAGTTGTACTACCGTCTACCGGATCTCACTCTGAGGTCGCTGATTTTTTAGCTTATGGCATCTATACCACTTCTTCTTTTATCAGTGGTGCCGTGGATCAGGTTGCATATACCTTTAATAAATTGGGCGGAAACGTCCTAGACTTAGAAATATCGACAAGAAACGTCTACAACGCATATGAAGAGGCGTGCTTAGAATATTCCTACCTGATAAACACCCATCAGGCCAAAAATGTATTATCTGATTTGATGGGTAATACAACTGGAACATTTAATCAAGATGGTGAGTTTGTTGATTTTGACAAAGGCGTTAACGAAAAGCCAAATTTAAAATTCCCACGATTCCAGTTAGGCTATGCTGCGCACATAGGTAAGGGAGGTTCGGTTCATGCCGGACTAGGATCAACACAAAGAATATTCTCTGCTTCTATCACTCCAATCAAAGATCAGCAAGAATATGACCTGCAAGCAATAATATTTAGCGCCTCTGTTGACAACTCAGCCGACGGGGCTGCTTTCACAGGTTCAGTCGGAACAAGTAGAATAAATATCTCTAAAGTGTACTATCAAACACCTGCCGCCGCTTGGAGGTTTTTTGGTGGTAATGCGATTCAGACTGTTGGCAACTTATCAACGTATGGATCTTACGCAGACGATAGCACGTTTGAAATTGTACCAAGTTGGCAAAATAGATTGCAAGCAATAAATTATGAGGATAACCTCAGGGTTAGGGCTTCTCATTATTCGTATGAAATCAATGATAATCGTTTAAAGTTGTTTCCCATACCGAATGGAGAAAGCCCAGAAAAGTTTTGGGTAGAGTTTAGAACAGGTGAAGATGCTTACGACGAACAAGCTGACAGAACATACGGTGCCTCCGGGGTAAACAATATGAATGCTTTACCATTTCCAAATGTTCCCTATGTTAATATTAATAGCATTGGTAAGCAATGGATTCGTAGGTATGCCCTTTCTTTAACAAAGGAAATACTAGGACAAGTTAGATCTAAAATAGGTACAATACCAATCCCAGGAAATGACATAACCTTAAATGGTCCTGCTTTAGTGAGCGAGGCCAAGACAGAACAAAATGAACTAAGGGATGAACTTAAGACAGTATTAGACGAGTTGGTATATGGAAAACTAGCTGAAGGTGATGCACAACTTCAACAGAATGTTGAGACAGTTATGGCTTCAATACCTTATGGCATATATGTGGGATAAGTAAATGGCATCTAACAAATGGACACAGCCCGCACAGCCGCCACCGCCGCTTTTTGTCGGGCAAGCTGAAAGAAACTTCGTTAAACAAATTAACGATGAAGTCATTGAGAAGGTTGTTGGACAACAGGTATTATACTTTCCAATAGATATTGAGAGGTCAAAGTACCATACGTTGTACGGCGAGGCACTTAATAAAACTTTCTTACCACCTGTAAGAGCATATGCTTTGGTAGAGTATCTTGGGTCTACTAGAACTCAAACCGAAATAGGTTTTGATAATGTTTATAATATTAGTGTTCATTTCCACAAGAGAAGACTGACAGCGGATCAAAACCTATTTGTTAGACTTGGAGACTTTGTTCAGTACGATCAATTGTATTTTGAAATAGTTGATGTTTTTGAGCCTAGGTATTTGTTTGGTCAGGATAGCGATTTTGCTGACGGAACCTCGTTGGAGGTGACAGCGATAGGAAGAGAGGCAAGGGAGGGATTATTCGATGCCAACTAGGACACCACAACAAACCCAGCTATCAGCGTCTTACCCTCTGGCATCTTCAAACATTGAAACAATTGATTATGCTTTGTACAACTTTGTCAACGATAATTTAAACATATACTGCGAAACGAACAAGGGTTCACAAAAAGTCCCGGTTCTGTTTCAAACTCCTGAAAGAGCCTTCCAAATTAAGAATGAACCAACCCTGAGGAAGGACAATGGTCGCACTATTAGTTTACCTCTCATTACTGTAAAAAGAACAGCGATGAATAAGAACCCTGCGAACAAGGGTCGATATGGGGTCTATATACCACCATACTTTGATTTTTATAACAAAGGCGGATCGCTCGAAATAGCAAGAAAGGTTCAGCAAGATAAAACTAAAAATTTTGCAAACTCCAACGCCATAAAAAAGTCGTCAGGCGGTGACAACGTTAATAGGCAAACGTTTCCGGGAGAAAATAAAAATGTGGTCTATGAATCCATATCAATTCCGTACCCAACCTTCATTGAGGTAACCTATGAAGTAAAATTATTCTCCGAGTATCAGCAACAGATGAATGAGATGATGGAAACAATGTCAACTTTCACAGGATCACCCAGCAGATTTAAGATTGAGCACGGTGGCAACAGCTATGAGGCACTTTTGGACCCGTCTTACGCTGTAGCTAATAATTTTGACTTGGGAACCGAGGAAAGAAGGTTCGAAACCACTTTGACAACGACTGTTTTGGGGTATTTGATTGGTGCTGGGAAAAACCAAAAGACTCCAAACGTTGTTATTAGACAATCGGCGGCCAAAATCCAAATACAAAGGGAAAGAACAATTGTTGGCGATGTTCCAGAGTTCAGAATAGACAACAAAGACAAATATAGACCATAAAATACCGAACTCTTCTTTACAGGGAGTTTCGCCCTTTCCTCTACTATTTATTAAGAGCAATGCAGTGAGAATATAACTATCATGTTTGTTCGATTACTAGATATTACATCAAGGAGACCTTTTTGATGGCTGACGAAAGAAAGTTTAAGTTCATATCTCCAGGCGTTTTTATAGACGAAATTGACAACTCCCAATTACCTGCCGAACCCGGTACAATTGGACCTTTGGTCATAGGAACAGCCCCCCAGGGACCAGCTATGGTTCCAGTTACAATTAATTCTTTTTCGGATTTGGTAGAGACCTTTGGAGAGCCAAATGCCGGACAGCCCGCAGAAGATGCTTTTCGAACTGGGCAGTTAAGTGCCCCAAGTTATGGGCTTTATGCTGCTCAAGCATGGCTTAGAAACAATGCGCCCCTGACTTTTATGCGTCTTGTTGGAGAGCAGGACCCCGACGCTAACACTGCTGGTAAAGCAGGCTGGAAAGCCGGAACACTTGACGCTGACCCAGCTAACGGCGGTGCATTTGCACTTGTAGCTTTCCCGAGTGGGGCGGTAGCCGCTGCTAATGCGCCCGCAGCAGTAGCTGTGTCGGGTGCAGTCGCAGCCATCTTTTATGCTAACGAGGGTCGAGTTGTTCTTAGTGGTGCCCATGCTGGACCGACAGCCCTCGCCTCTCGTCTCGGCACAGGAAGCCTTTCGACGCTAATAGAGACGGATGCTAAAGGTCGATTCCATTTGGCGTTTGCACCCAATGGAACAGATTCGCTGTCTGATTATACAGCCCACGTCTCTTTAAACCCGGATGACAGAAACTTTATTAGAAAGGTCCTGAATACAAACCCAACAGTTGTTAACTCAACAGTCACCACACAACAGACTCGAACTGCTAATCAAGGCGGTGGCTATTGGCTTGGGGAGTCCTTTGAAAGACAGCTTTTGACAATGGGCTCAGCGTCGATGGGTGTGATGAGTAATAGTATTTACGGACAGAAGCATCATTTGGCCTTATTTCCAATGAGAAGCCAAGCCTCAACTACCCAAGATCAAAATGATCACCAATACGGATCTTTAAAAGCTTCAACTGGTTGGTATATAGCACAAAACTTGAACGACGGTGCTGATGCTACTTACCAGGCTCAAGGTCAACAAAAACTTTTTAGACTTGAGGCAAGAACTGGCGGACAATCAGCACAGAGACGTGTTAAGATTAGTATTGAAAACATTAAGGCACCCGAGGGTGAGTTTGAAAGATACGGTAGCTTCTCGGTTGTTGTTAGAAAATTAGACGATACTGATTTGAATCAAAAAATCTTAGAACGATATGATTCACTCAATCTAAACCCTGCATCGACAAATTATATTGCCAGAGTGATTGGTGATAAGTTTGTGACCTACGATACAACCACAAAAACAAACCGTGAGTACGGTAACTTTACCAATAACTCAAAATATATTCGTGTTGCTATGGATGAGGATGTTGATAGAGGCACAACAAACGCAGAGTTCCTGCCGTTTGGTGTTTTTGGACCGCTGACCTATCGTGCTGCTCTTGTTACTAGCGGCTCGGGCGGACTTGTTGACTATGGAAAGGAACAAGCATCTTCACAGCTTAGTGGAGCCCGTGGCGGTTTTGCCACTATGCTTGACAGTAGTGATGATGGGACGTTCGGCGACCCAGGCGGATATCACGCCTCTAGCTTCGGCGGCACGGAGAATGAATTCCTTGTTTTCTACGACCAAGCTGACGCAGCCAAGATTTGTTCGAACACCATAACCTTTACAGGGTCTTTTGTCTTCCCATCGACGCCATTACGCCGTCACCAAAACTGGGGCAGGGCTGGAGTTCCAATGAAGCAAGTTTATTGGGGCGCTTGGACTGGTATCAAGCACAGCGATCAAACTTTTGATCTTGGTGTGTTAGATACACTAACGGCCAGAGCAAGCGGACTTGAAACAGTGATATCGCCTACGACACCAAAAGATGTCGCACCATCTTTTCAGGCAAATATCGGCAACTCACCGGATCACAATGAGCCCATGATGGGTAGAGGAACAGCTAATTCCTCATCCACCGACCCACTACAACATGCTTGGGTGTTTACCCTTGATGATGTGGCGGAACACTCGGCATCTCTTGGTCTTGGTGGAGGATATGTTTACATGTCCGGTACAAGACAAGCCGGAAGTAGCATTTCGGCACTGTCTGGTGGGTACACAGGCTCCCTTAATAAAGGTCTTGATAGATTCACTACTTTGCTGCATGGCGGATTTGACGGAACTGATATTACAGAAAGAGATCCTTTCAGAAACAGTGCCACAGCCGCTGGTACAGCAGAGGTCGATAGTTCGAAGTTGCACTCCCTCAAGAGAGCAATTAATATTATCTCCGACGTTGATCAGAATCAATACAATATTGCAACGATGCCTGGCATCACACAGCCTGACGCAACTGATTACCTTTTGGAAAAAGTTGAAGAACGTGGTGATGCATTGGCGATCATTGACTTGGAGAAGATTTACACTCCTGATACCGAGAGCACCGCAAGTGCCTCGTCTAGAAACTCTTTCACGATAAAGCAAGCTACAGACGCTCTTAAAGCTAGAAACATTAATAATAGCTATGGCGCTGCTTACGCTCCGTGGGTGCAAATTCAGGACACCATCTCTAATAGATTGCTTTGGGTACCTCCTTCGGTTGTTGCCTTGGGCGCTCTGTCATCGAACGACAGGATTGCTGCACCTTGGTTCGCTCCGGCTGGATTCACCAGAGGCGGATTGTCTGAGGGTGCTGGAGGTATTCCGGTCCTTGATGTCACGAAGAGACTAACTTCGGACGATAGAGATGATCTGTATGAAGCAGGTATTAACCCAATCGCTAAATTCCCGGCTGAAGGAATTGTGATCTTCGGGCAAAAGACTCTGCAACAAACAGCGTCTGCGCTTGATAGAATCAACGTAAGAAGATTGTTAGTGTTCTTGAAGAGAGAAATATCTTTCATTGCCTCAAGATTACTGTTTGCTCAGAACACCCAGGACACTTGGAACCGCTTTTTACAGCAGGCCACACCAGTGTTGGAAGGTGTTAAGTCACAGTTTGGTATTGATGACTTCCGACTTATCTTGGATGAGACAACAACAACACCTGACTTAGTGGATAGAAATATTATCTACTCTAAGTTGATTGTGAAGCCAACTCGTTCCGCAGAATTCTTTGCGATCGACTTTGTTATTACGAACAGCGGTGCTTCTTTTGAGGACTAAAAAAGTTATAAGGAACTATTTAGGTATAGTATTTCTTTCGAGGAGAAACTAAATTATGAGTGGACTTTTTTGGAGTAACGTCAATACTGATCCAAAGCGCCGTTTTAGATTTATACTTACTGCTGGCAATATTCCAATTTGGACTATTAAAACAGTAACTAAGCCAGCCGTGACGGTAGGGGCGGTAGAACACCAGTTCCTCAACCACACTTTTAAGTATCCTGGCAGAGTGACCTGGAACAACATTACGATGACCCTCGTAGATCCTGTTGATCCAGATTTGGCCTTTACATTCTTGGACAAACTCCGCAAGTCGGGTTATGACTATCCGACTTCTGACCGTGTTAGAGGCACGATCAACAAGAAGGACGCTGCTGGAGTTCAAGGTATCGGTGGTGTTAGTATAGCTCAAATCGACGCTGAGGGCAAAGAGATAGAAAAATGGAAATTAACAAATCCATTTATTGTCAATATAGATTTTGGTGGTAACTTAGATTATGCTGCTGATGAAATGAATGAGATCTCCGTTGAGATTGCATATGATTGGGCTGAGCTTGTCACAAAGGGCAAAGTAGCTAGATAATTTTAAACAATCACTTTTTATCTGGTAGAGTATTAATAGGTTATTTAGAAAGGTTATAGAATGAGTAGAAATGAAGGAAGAGTAAACCCATCTGAGGACGAGGCTCTTGAACAAGAAGAGCCGACTCCTATGAGTTATCCAACTCGCCCACCCTCGTCAGACGATTCTGGTTTTAATTGGACCAATCCGACATATTTTGTTGATTTACCGAGCAAGGGTAAGTTCTATCCTCCGTCACATCCTCTTCACGGCAAAGAGCACGTTGAAATTAAGTATATGACCGCCAAAGAGGAGGATTATCTTACATCTCAGCCACTGCTTCGTAAAGGAATTGCGATAGATAGAGTCCTTGAGAGTGTCTTGGTTGATAAATCAATTGATTTAGACGGTCTGCTTCTTGGCGACAAGAACGCCATCATGGTTGGAGCTAGAATTACAGGCTATGGCGAAGAGTACTCTGTAAATGTTACCTGTCCTAAGTGCAAAGCTGACACAAATTACGAATTTAATTTAGAACAGATCGAAAACTGGGATTTTGAATCAAAGCTAGAGGAACTAGCTTGTGAGTTCACACCCAAGAACACTGTTCTGGTGCAGCTTCCCCTATCCAAGGTTGATGTTGAGATTAAGCTTCTTAATGGACATGATGATAAGAAATTAACGGATCAGGCAACCAAAAAAAGTAAAAAGAACTTAGACTCTAGCACCCTTACAGACCAACTGAGAGCTTTCATTGTTTCCGTTAATGGTATTGACTCGCCTTTTGCAATTGCAAACTTTGTGACTGGGATGCCTGCGAGAGATTCAAAGTTTCTAAGAAACTTGTATGTTGACATCGCCCCCAACATTGACTTAACCCAAGAATTTGAGTGTTCCAGATGCGGACACACAGCGGACATGGAGGTTCCGCTCGGCGTCAACTTTTTTTGGCCTGAGTGAAGATAATAAAGAATACATCTACGAAGAAATATTTCAATTAGTATACTATGGTGGATGGTCTTTTAGAGAATGTTACAATCTGCCCGTGCTAATAAGGCGATGGTTCATAAACAGGTTTTCGGCAGAAAAACAAAAAGAAGCTGAAATCCGAAGCAGGGGATCATCATAAAAGTTCTTAACAGACTATTTACTTAAGCTGTGAGGATACCCTGTGAAAGATAAAATAGATTTTGAAAACGAGGTTCTTGACTTAGATGAGATCAAGAATACTTTGAACGAAAATATTCTCCACGTCTTTGCTGCGTGGATTGAGTATTTGTTATCTAAAATGTTCAAAGGAAGAAGAGTGCCAGTTCGTGTTCGGGGCAACCGAATTGAAGTGGAGCGGTTCACCGATGCCCTGGTGAATGAAAAAAGATATATGGACTACATCAAGAAATATGGACTTGATGACCCCATGACCTACAAGCAAAAATCAAAACTTGACGTTGCGATTAAAAAGTTTGAACGTGAGGCAAGAATAAATTGGCCAATCAGAAACTAATCACACCGTGGAGATTTAGCAGATGGTAGCGAAGGGCGTCAAAAGCGGCGCAAGGGCTGTTGCGGATCTTACTAAAAAAGTCACCCGAAGCGGCGGAGCCGGGCGAGCAATTAGAAATGAGATGATAGCAGAGGGCGGAATGGAAGCCCTTGAAGAATTTATGGAGGCGTCCAAGAACACGGCGCAGCGGGTAGCTGAAACTCTGAACCCGATGAAGGGTGTCATACAGGGAATTCAGTCAGCTTTTGGTGTTTCAATACCAAAAAACTTTGCTGATCTAACGGCAGAAATTATAAAACTCAATGTTCAGTTAGACGATCTTCAGGTTGATGTTGGTCGTTCCACTGGATTATTTACACAGCTAGGATCTCAGATAGAGGTCTTAACAAAACAAAATCGACAACTAGGTGTTACTTTCGATCGAACCGCCAAAGCAATGATGTCTTTGGACTCAGGCTTTAGTAGTCTTTATAGACAAACCACTGTACAACAGCAAGCTACTCTTAGGTTGACTTTTGCCCTAGAAAATCTCGGCGTCGCTGCTGATGATACCGGACGAGGACTTGAAGTATTTACCCGTGGCATGGCTTCCTCTGATAAAGCCGCCCAGCAAAGCGTTAAAAATCTTATTAATCTTGCTAGGGAGATAAGGTTCAAGGGTGGACCAGCCCAAATGATGAGAGATATTGCTGAAATAGGTCCAATGATAGTCAAATTTGGTTCAAGCTCAGAGCAGGTTATGGGTGACCTGGCCAAACACGCTCGTGCAACCGGTTTAGAGATGAGGCAAATTTTTGATGTGTCTGATCAATTTGATACATTTGAGGGAGCCCTAGATAAAGCAGGGCAGCTTAATGCACAATTTGGATTAGGGCTTGATTCGATTGCACTAATGCAAGCAGATGATGCAGAAAGAAGAGATATAATTGTTGGTAGATTTAGTGAATTGTATGGTAACTTTGAATCCCTAGACAAGCGGCAGAAACAAATTATGGGCGAGACATTAGGCTTTGGCTCGGACATATTAGCTACTAGAAAATATTTTGAAGAGATGCCTATGTTTAAGGACTCTGTTACCTCAATTGAACAGGCAGCCGTCGAACAAACAAAATTGAGCGAAAGAGGACAGGCAGCTATGGAAGGCGTTATCCGTGACGCTGGCGACACCATGCTTCCGGGTCTTGGCGCTAGTGTAAATCAAGTTGTTGGATCCACGTTGGACTCTTTTAAGAACTTGTCAAATTCTACTGATCTTATCTCTATGGAAATGAAGAGACAATTTGGACTTCAAATGATGGGACCAGGCTTAGCTAAGGAAACAGCCGATGCACTATCTGGCGCAGCGCAGATAATAACAACAATGCAAACAGGACCAGTAGCTACACCCGGCTTGGTGCCCTTAGCTGGTGCTGCTGGGGCGATGCCCCTTACAAATAGGGGTATTGACCTTGCGAACGCAACTCAGAATCCTTATATGACTCCGCAAGGTATGCGTGATGCAGCAAGAAGAGGAAGAAACCCTGGACAACAACCCGCCGGTACGCCCACAGGTCAGCCTACCACCCCAGGTGGTTCGCCCTTCATCGACCTCGCCGCAGCGTCTACCGATGTAGCGGGTGCCGTCATCAGACCGGGCATGACCGCTGCTGAATTTACTAAAGCTATGGATCCTGATAATGTTAGGGCAGCCAGAGAAGCATTTAAATTACAAAGATTACAGAAAATGGGTATGGATCTCGCCGCTGAAGACCCCGATGCATTTTTCAAACTTGCGAAGGCTCAGGCTCCCGGCGGCTCTCTGGAAACTTATAAGCGAGCTAGGGCCACTAATATTGCAAAGGGTGGACAAATTACCGTTGGTAACGTGGGTCGTAAATTAGCCAAAGAGGGGCTTAAACGTGGTGCTAAAAAAGCAATTCCAGTTATTGGTGATGTTGCTTTTGGTTATATGGAGGCTGAAGAAAATATTGCACAAGGCATGAGCAAAGGAAAATCATACGCTCGTGAGGGTATTGGCGCAACTGCTGCCATTGGTGGTGGATTATTAGGTGCAGCTAAGGGCGCTGCATTTGGTGCTGCGGTTGGTGGACCTCTTGCACCAGTCACTGCTATACTTGGCGGTATCATAGGTGCCGTTGGGGTCAGCTTGGCGGCAGAGGCTACCGCTGAGGCTGGCTTTGATGCGATTGCCGGCAACGAGGTAAAAGACAGACGAAAAAAAGAAGAAGCAAGAGCAGCCTTACAAGTTCAAAAACAAGCACCCCAAAAAATGGCGAACAGTTACATGCAAGCGATGTATGGGCAACAACAAAGACAACCAACAGAAATGGGTGCTACTATACCGCTCCAAAATGTTATTAACATTAATGGTGCTGAAGTATACAACGATACAACAGATTTGAAATCACAACTTAATGTGACCACTGGTCGTCAACCTCCTCGTCCGCAGCGCATGAACCTGCCGGCTGTCACCACGAATAGTAGGTAAAAAATGAAAATTAACAACAAAGAATTTTTTATGAGTTCCTTACCGGGTGAGTCTAGCCTTTTCAATAACGGGCAAAGACTAGAAATAACACATTTGGCAACTGACTATTCAGTGGCCTTCTCGGCTTTCTTAGATGATTTTAGTGATGCATATACCTCTGAGTGGTCAGAAGAAGAATCATACGGACGCATGGATCCGATAGGAAACTTCATGATGACTCGCCGAAACATTTCAGTTTCTTGGAGAATTCCAGCAGCTAGTTTTCAACAAGCTAAAGATAATTTAGATAAAATGAACAAAGTTGTATCATTCTTGTATCCTCTTTATGGGAAAGCGGGTGCCACGCAGTCTAACTTCATAAAGATGGGCCCTTACTGGAAAGTCAAGTTTGGTAACTTAATTTGTAATTCACTTGACGGGGGACCACTCTTAGGTTGGGTTAACGGGATCACCGTTGACCCCTTGTTTGAAGAGGGGACATTCATGCTAGACGGAGATAAGTTGCCCGGTGTAGAAACACCCGGCGCTGGCGATGGCACGAGGCACAACCCAAATGGAGCCGGTGTAAACTACTATCCTAAAACCTATAAGCTTAATTTTGAAATGACTGTTCTGCACGAGCACTCCGTTGGGTGGAAAAAGAATGCGGAGGGGGACTTTATATTTAGAGGAAAAATGGGTAAGTCCACCGAGGGTAAGAATTTCCCTTATAGGTCAGCCGCTGGAATAAATCAAGAAGATACCTTAAAGGTTCCCCGACGAACCCAGGATTCAATAGACGAGACAAGCTTAACAAGGGCACAGGTCATGCAAAGCCCCCAAGGAAGCCCCGGCAATAACCCCAATGACCCAGGCAAGATTCTCTTTGATGCACACGGGGAGAGGGCACTTTGGTGGGAGAGAAAATATAATACGGAACTTGTTGACGGTAAAATTACATCAACAATGGTTGCCGCTGGTCCAAACGTTGAGTATTATGAAAAAGAAAACCCTGTAGGGCTAGCGTTTGCCAGAGATGTGATGAACGATACAACCGGTAGAGGAAAATAATAATCATGAAAAATTATTTTATGAAAACTGGGATGCCGGGTGAACAAAATCTCTTTAACGAAGGTTATCGCCTAGAGATAACTCACTTACCGACAGGATACTCGGTGGCCTTCTCTGCCTTTATAGACCAGATGAGTGACTCTTACAATGCAAATTGGGCTTCGGAGCAAGTCTTTGGCAGAATGGATCCTATTGGTACCTACGAAAGAACAAAAAGGAACATCTCTGTCGTATGGAGAGTCCCTGCATCAGACGTTATCATGGCTAGAGACAACTTAGATAAAATGAACAGATTAGTATCTTTTTTGTATCCCACATATGGGAATTCTATGGGCGCAACAATGATGACTCAATCGCCCATGTGGAGAGTTAAATTTGGAAATTTAATTTGTGATGCACGCACAGGGGACGGGCTTTTAGGCTGGGTTAGAGGCATAACTATAGACCCAGCTTTAGACGAGGGAATATTTACACTAGACTCGAAAGCTCAAGCAGCTAATTCTGCTTTCGGTGCGGGCGTTGATTATTTTCCCAAAACGGTTCGCTTGAATATTGAACTAGCGGTGGTGCATGAACATGACCTTGGCTGGGAAAACGTTGGTGGCACCGAGAGCGGCGAAGAAATATTTGTTTTTCGGGGATCGGGCAGAGAATCACAATCTGGACAGAAAGAGGGTATGGCTTTCCCGTATCCTTCCAGAAGACATGTCTCTGACCCGATACATGAAGTTTCAAAAAATACAAAGCAGGGTTTAATAGACCTAAGGAAAGCTTTTAATTCCCTTCTTACAAGGCAGGATCCAATGGGGAATCTTGTTCAATTGGCTGTAGACGCCGTAAGCCCCACTGATGTCCCGGATCAAGATCGGACTGCTCAAAACGCCGTTCTAAGTGCGCAGACAGGAGGTAAGAAATAATGGGATCAAGATACAGAGGTCGAGGACTCATCTTTAACGATAATGAAGAATACAGGAAAAAGTTCTTCATTGATCGTAATGTCAATCAAGTTGTACAATATGACACAGCAGAATTTTTCTATCCTGATGCAGATGAGGTTGGTAGTTTACAGAATATTAAAGTTCGCTGGGGTGCGACCTCAAAATTATATAACTTAGCAGCACAACATTATGGAGATCCAACCTATTGGTGGGTTATTGCGTGGTATAATAAGAAGCCCACAGAGGCAGATTTTAATGTAGGGGATATTATATACGTCCCGTTGCCACTTGAAGAAGCTTTGGAATATTTCGGAGTATAACATATGGCTAAGTGGGTTTACGCATCATTTCCTTGGGTAGAAGCCGCTCCGGACGGTGGCTGGGGAGCCCTGACACAACGAGCCCAAGATGATAACAGGTCAACTGTTGGTGCTATTGGTAGTTACTATAGTACGGAAGATGCATGGCTAACTAACATAGGCTTTAAAAAAGGTATTAGAGAAGACGCCAGTCAGTTAACTGGCGACATCAACGGCATGATAGCTGACATGGCCTTGACAACCCTGCCTGGCGAAGATCCGAATGGAAAAACATATTATGTTCCGGCACTTATCAAAGAGGCGATTGAGGTCTCATACATTATCCGTGGCGCTCTTCAGGTTCTTCAAGAGTCAAATCTTTTAGGTCCCTTGGAGGTTGTTGGCATATCGAGTATTAATTCAGTAAGAAAAATATACAAAGAAATGTTCGGCAGCCAACGTGGCATTGATATTCTCATAGAAGAAATGGAGAACATGTCCATCACAAGTGGACAAGCAGCGGACGGCGACAAAGCAGCGGATGCAGATTTTTATGGTGTGGATAATAGACTGCCGCAAGGACGCAAGCTTGGCAACGGGATGCTTTTTTCGGAGGCTGTACTAAGACTAAAACAAACCTATCCGCTGTGTGTTGCTTATGACCCGTTTTATCAATATTCTGACAACCCGCAAGATGATTTGGCTGTGCAGCCTTATGGTTTAAACTTGAGAGGCAACTATACTGGATACTTTGAAAATTTTCTTGGTGTTGATTCGATATTTTCAAGACAAGAATTAACGAGGTTAGGCTACGGTAATACCACAGCCGAAATACGTCAGCAAGCTGTTATGGATCTCCTTGATTCTGGTGAAGCGTTTACTAGTGATAAGGGATACAGAGGAAGAGTTGATGTATCTAGTGTAACTTATCCTTTAACATCGCTGATTGGTGCCCTCCCGGCAGAGCCAGGACAAGCTCCAAGAGATCCGATAATAGGAGCTTTGCGATATCCACCAATGGCACCTGGCGGACGAGCACCTGAGCCCTCGGGGCAAATACTAGGCGGACTTAGTGCAACTGAGAGAACTTATCAAATACGGTTCAAATATTTTAACACTACAGCTTACAACAACGTAAGAAAATTTATTCTGTCCGAGCACAGAAAGTTTCTGAAACAACAATTAGAAGAAGCTAAAAAGAAAAAGGCTGCTGGTGACTTTCAACCCGAACCAGCTAGAGCCGCCTCTGGAGTCATGTCTGGAGCGAGGGCAACGGCAAAGACTGCACCTAAGCAGGGTGATCCTGCTAGAGATGCAGCGATTAGAATTTTAAATTCACAACTTATATTGATGCGTAACTTAAGAAGCTTAATGCCCGTCGCAACACTTACACACTATCATGCTTCCGGAAGACCAGATTCACCGATCGCTCGTAACCTTCGTTTTGATCATTTGATAAACGCCCTTTGTGAACCAGAATCCGTGATACCGTTATTAAATAATCCGATGACAGGCTTAGACTCTTTTATAAATGCACCTAATTCTGCACTTTCAACTCTCGTTCCAAAGCTAACGTTTTTCATCGGAGACTCGAAGGGAAATAGAAGGAAGGTGGAGTTCCCGGATCACATTCATGATTACCAGATTAAAGCTTTGGCAAAGGGAAAGAGCAGTACTCAAATAAAAGATATATTAAGAAACAGGTCTAACCATGGCACCGATGCAGGTGTTAAAAGTTTCTCTTGGGATTTTGACCAAATCCATGAAGGCGACAATGCGGTAAAAGCCCGCTTGTCTTTGTTTTTCGGCTCAGCACTTGATATGATGAATGATGATTATAAGGCCTTCTTGTATACAACGGGCGACCCAAGCTCAGATGCACCTAGAATCAAGGGTCGCAGGTTTGTAAAAGAGACCAAAGAGAAAAAAGTTGAAAGACTATCGATAGTTTTACAGAAGAGGCAAGAGAAGCTAACAGATCCAAATCAGAACCCCCCGGTGGAGGATGGTAAGGACTCCATATCAAGAAACAACAGGGCTAGCAAGAGGACTGCTCCTGGCAAGCCATCTTTGGGTCTTTATGTTAGGGTCGGATGGGCTGTTCCACAAGGTAAAATGCCGGCTGATGCGCCAACCGATTTTATAAAAACTATAGAAAAAACTCAACGTGAAATAAAATTAAATTTAACTGGACATAGTGTATCGTATAGTCCCAACGGACAACTAACTCTGGACCTTGAATATGCTGGGTCTATTGGTAATGCTCTTGATCACTTGTCAAGATCAGACGTTCTAAGAACCAGAAAAGGTCCAACGGATATAGATTTTGTTGAATATTCAATACCAAACATAGTAGTGCCAGTACCAGAAGATTCTATAGACCCTGAAATTTCCAGACTTGACTCAGCAACTTATGCCAACTCGGCTTGGCCCCAAGGTTACATAAAAAGGAAAGCCATAAAAAATTATAGAGTTACAGAGCAAAATCCAAACCCGTCATATCGGCTTAAAGATGTTCAACCAACTGTTGCGCTCGCTAAGGCGGGAATTGAATATGAAATAAAAACCCTTGACACCTTGATTCAAACAATGCATGATAAAACTGCACTTTTACCAAAAAAGAAAAGAGCAAAGGTGGAGAAGGATGCAACTCTTGCTGCAATGCATGACGCCTTACAGCGCCACCGTCGAGTTGCTCAGATAGCTTTAGACAACATTCTAGAAAAAATTAGAGAGCCAAAATATGCCTCCATACTGGAGCGCCTGTTGGCTGATAAAAAAATATATTATGGTAGAATAATACCGAGGACAGATTCCTTACCCGTAAGTGCTTACGGTACCGTGAAGTCTGGCAATTATACTGACGCCACTGCTGGTACAACCAGGCATAATTTTGATGTTGTCTTCACCAAAAAGCAGCCAAAAAGCAAAACAGAAACAAAGTCTGAGAGACTAAAAAGAGTCAAAGATGCTTTGAGTGACGCCTATAGGACAGGAGCTAACCCAGCCCTGAGACTTGATCCAACCTCGGCATCGACAAGAGATTTTGATGTGGATTATGGCTCCAGGAACTTATATTATATTAGGTTGGGAGACCTGATAGATAACATACTTGAAAACATAGACAACACAGAGGAAAATAATGATGATTTTTATAAGGTTGTCTTAGGATCTATACGCCCGATAAACTATGGAATACCAGGGTTTACAGAAACAGATGTTTTTATGTTAGCAGACTTGCCAATATCTATAGAATATTTTGGACAGTTCTTTATAGATACTGTTGTTGCCCCTCAGCGTAATTCTATATCTTTGAAAGAGTTTTTGGATGCTCTTAGACTGAAACTGCTGTCTCCCATGTTCAGAGAGTTTTCCCAAACGCAAGGTAAAAAATCAACTCCGATATTTAACATGACGCCTCTTTTTTCTGGGGTCGAAGCAGAGCCAGGGGCGGTGCTAAACCAAGACGAACTAAGACAGTTGGCTTTTAATAGAACTCAAGCAAATCTTGCCAAGAATAAATACTTAGTTATATCCCCACGAACTATAACATACAAAAAGCGCAGGGGCATAGAATCCGAAGATATTAAAAACGGCATATATCATCTAAAGATTGGAGTTGACAAGGGTATAGTTAAATCATTCTCTACCACCGAGAGAAATATGACAAAATTTCACCGAGCGATGCAGGTGGAACGCAGCAATGAACCTGATGGTTTTTTGGTTGTGCCGCAAAACTTTGATTTAACCTTGGTTGGTAATCAGTTCTTTCCAAACGGCACTACGGTATATATTGATGCAGATGTTGGCTTTGGTAGAGAAATAGCTCAGACCTTAGGAATCGGCGGTTACTACGGGGTCGTTAGGTCCTCTCACTCAATAGAGGGTGGAACCTTCGAGACTGTGTTACAGTGTGTATGGCAATCTTCTGGCAACAAGGACGGATTATAAAATGGTGCAACCTAGAAAAGTAGATCCAAACTTAAATTCAATTAGGTACTCGAACGCCGACAACGATTCGGATGCGAGAGAGGTTTTTAAAGACAGAGAAAAGTATGCCAATTTCATTTTCCCAGCCGCTTCGTCTCTTGGTGTCGGTACGGCTTATAATTTTTGGGGTAAGGACAGGTTTTTTGGAAAAATAAACCCGGTTGGAAACCCCGCTATAGTAATTGAGAGTCGCCTAAGACAACTTAGGCACGCAGATCCAGGACAAACATTTTATGCGTTAGATTTCGTAGCCGATGCGTGGAGAGATTTTTGCGACAGAATTAATCTCGAATTGGCCAACGGGACGCTGTACGACTCTGGTCCCTATTCGTCAATGACTGTCAAGCGAGGGTGGACAGACGTCTATAAAGAATATCACAACTATATGGTAAATGATTTGTACCCTGCTTTTCAAAATATTTTCATGAGTTCCCCAAAAAGAAAAAGAATGCTGACAGACTTTGATACTTTCCTAGAGGTATTTGATGAGTTTTCAGGGAAAATAATTAAAAACGCAGGACCTATAACTTTATCGGGCTTTGTAGAGAGTTTATATTATTCACCACTGAACACAGGGCTTGCGCTTGAGATCGCCACTGATGCTCATGATGATGATCTAAGAAAAGAAATAAAGTTTTTGTACGATGAAAATTTTCCACTGGTTATGAAATTAGCAACATACTATGGTTTTTCTGTGGACAAGAATGCGCCTTGGAGATTTGTTATAGATCCAAGCTCCCTTGCAGCGCAGGAATATATGCTTGGCCTTTTTATGGAAAGCGGAGATCTGCCACCACAATCAGGAGCGGAGTGTGAGGATGGCGTGTTTATACCAAAAAACAGAAGAAGTCCAGAACTTTTTGGTTATTCAGAAATACCAGGCTTTGAAGATGTAATCAGGCACGCCCCTGGTTACGCCCACTACCAAGATCAGATAGGGGGTTCTTATTCTCCAGTCGTAGTGTATACTGGGTTATTTAACGCTTCTTACCTTGAAACTATTACAGACGACATGAATTTACTAAAGGTTTATTTGTTTGACTTTTACAACAGATATGTGTCCGCCAACGCTAGCTTATTAATACCTGCTGGGACAATAGACGATTGTGACAAACCTAGAACTATCTTAAGGGACTTAGTGAATCCTGAAATTTTGTCATTATACGGAGACAAATGGTCTCTTAGGGCCACCTATGTTCTACGTCGCCGAGAGCGAGGGATAGTGGAAAGTAGAGATAATGAGATTAAAGACTTGAGAGATATTTTTAATTTCTATGACTTCATGCCAAGCAACAGAAACTCTAACAAGTATCTTCGTGCCCTAGGGTACATCAATGAAAAGTTCATTGGGAGGTTAACGACTAGCTCGTTTGATACTAATATTATCTCATAGGTTATTTATGTTATTTCAAACTTTAGACGACAAGACTGAGTGTGTTGGCATTTACGCTGACAATAAACTACTATTTGATGTAGGTGACTTCCCCGAGGGGCTTAAGTCTACTTGGAGTTACTCGCCCTACCTAAGAGGCATGGATATCGATTACGCATCCTTGTATCTTGAAGGCGAAGACCTGTCTGGCAATATACCTGAGTTTTTGCGGGACGACTGGAGTGATGTATCAGAAAGAATATTGGCTTTCAGGCGGTCTTTACAAATCTCTAAGGTCAATCAAGACGAAAACTGTTTCTTCGACCTTGTGCCAGAAAGATTCCTCAAGGACTTTTGTGAGGTAAAGAATAATATAACTAAACATATTCTTAAGACAGTACCAAAGCCTAAAAGATACGATTATCACAAGCATGTTTCAATGCTGCTAGGAGATATAGCTTGCCAACCAGTAACTGTGGACAGAAAAAAGCTTTCATCTTATCTTACTAGTAAGAAGCTAGGCAATCAAGCCAGGGCTATGATGGAGTGCTCTCCTTATGTTAGGTATAATCAGTTTGGTACTGTTACAGGTAGGCTTACCACTAAGAAAAACTCTTTCCCGATTTTAACTTTGAATAGATCACTAAGACATGCTATTAAGCCACAAAATGATTATTTTTTAGAACTGGATTTTAATGGGGCAGAGGTAAGAACTCTTCTTGGGATGTTAGGATCACCGCAACCTGTGAATGACGTTCATGACTTCCACCTGACAAACGTTTTTAATTCTTTGGTTTCTAGAGAGCAGGCCAAGACTTTGTTTTTCTCGTGGCTGTATGGCTCAAGGCAAATGGCTGCCTCTGCGGAGGGTAAAAAGCTAGAAAGTTTTTATGAGAGATCAAAACTGTTGGATAAATTTTATTGTGACTCTACTGTAACGACGCCATTTGGCAAAGTCATTAACGACGTGGACAAACATCTTGCTTTGAACTATTTGGTCCAGTCAACCACGGCAGAACTAACCCTAAAGCAAGCTTTGAAGATAGATTACCTGCTCAGAAGAGATGGCACTGGCTCAACAATAGCTTTTTTAATACATGACGCTATTGTTCTGGACCTTAAAAATGAGGATGAGTGGTTGTTGCCTAGCATTAAAAAACTAATGGCTTCAACCAATTTTGGCAACTTCATCATAAATACTAAATCAGGAAAAACACTTGGTTCTTTAAGGGATATTAAAATTGGATAAGGTTATAGGATTAGGAAAATTTGGCTGTTCCATCGCTGAGCATTTAACGTCTTATCCAGAGTATCGAGTTTATAAAATCGATTCTGACATTACAGAACGAGGCTCCCTTTCTATCGGAGCACATAACGACATGCAAGAATATGAAAACTTAATTGATGATCAAGAAATAACAGTATACCTCAGGTCAGTTAAGACAGACGATGAGGTGCTGATTATCACAGAGGGCGGCGAACCAATATCTGGTGCTTTGCTTAGAATTTTATCGACTATAAAAGACGCTAAAGTCTCAGTTCTTTATGTTTGCCCAGATCGACAAATATGTTCTGAAATACAAAAACGAGACGATAAAATATGTTTCAATATAATTCAGCAATACGCCCGCAGCGGGGCCATTGAAACTGTTTATTTGTTAAGCAAATCATCTGTTGAGGCTCTGGTCGGAGATGTTTCGATTCAAGAGTATGAGAAAAGTATGTCGTACTTTGTTTCTTATGTGTTGGCGATGGTTAATTACTTTAACCACACAAAAGCAATTGTCTCAAACAAGTTATCTGTAAGAAATTCTTGTAGGATTGCAACTTTTGGAGTATGCTCCCTTGAGAACAACGCCCCGGTTAGCTTGTTGTTCCCGTTACAAAAAATATCAGACGTGCATTTCTATTATGGGTTACCTGAAGAAACCATAGAGGGTGACGGAACCATCATGAAAAAAATAAAACAGCAAGTTACGGATTACAAAACAGACGAAAATATGAGCGTTGGTTTCTCTGTCTATCCTTTAACTTTGGACGACCCATTTGTGGCTTGTCTTGCCTATTCGAGTGAAATACAAAATTTTGCCTTTATTTGACACTATATATTGTGATATAAAATAGGGTAATTTCCGCATGAACCAAAACAATAGGCGAGGTATTCTTCTAGCCTCTTTTGTGAACACTGAAGACGAAAATATAATAAATGCAGAGGTTCAATGGATTGTTGAAAAGCTTGAGCTTACCAATAATTACATTTTTTTGCTACAGAATCTTGATACCCCAGAAAAGAAAATACTAACTTACAGTGCTATAACAGAGCCGGGGAAAAGATTTAATCCAAGGTTGCACACTATGCGAATCCACCGGAAAAAACAGACAAATACGCTTTACACCATAAATGCACTTAATGCAGCAGTGTCAAAACAACACGATGGACAGACTGGGAAGCATCTAAAACTTGATTGGGAAGAGTATTCTAATTGTCTGTTATTGACCTCTGGAAAAAAACTTCAAGCTTATCCCATTGAAGTAATAAAGATTTTTAAAATAGAAGACCCTCCTGAGGAAAATTAGCTTTACACCCTATCCTGATATGGTATAGTAGATCACGGTCAACTAACCAGTAAAGGAGAAATACAATGGGTATTGACTTGAGCAAGATGAGGGCGAAGCACGCTGCTCTTACGACCAGAGGAGGAGACTCCTCAGAAAACTTTTGGAAGCCAGAAGAGGGCACGCACCAGTTGCGACTAGTATGCCCGCCAAACGGCGATCCTTTCTTTGAGGCATATTATCACTACGGCATGGGTGCCGAGGGTAAGACCACTGTCCTCAGCCCACGCACTAACGGTGGTGATGACCCCATCGCAGAGTGGGGAACCCGTCTTTGGAACGAAGGCACCGACGGCTCTAAGGAAGCAGCCAAACGCTTTTGGCCTAAGATGCGTATTTTCGCCCCCATCGTCGTCCGTGGCGAAGAGGACAAAGGCGTCCGCTGGTGGGGCTTTTCCCGCACCACCTATCAGGCACTTCTTGACTTAGTTCTTGATCCTGAATACGGTGACATCACCGATACCGAGAAGGGTACAGACATCCGTATTGATTACGGCAAGAAGTCTGGTCAATCCTTTCCGACGACGGATGTCCGACCAATGCGTCGTACTTCGCCCCTTGCGAAGACAGAGGAAGAAGTCAACACTCTTCTTGAAAGCATTACATCCGCTGCCGAAATCTTTGACGTCGCCTCCTATGAGGATTGTGAGAAGGTTCTTAATGAGACGCTCGGTGACACAGACACCAGCGCCACCAACGAGACAACTCGCTACAACGACAGCACCGCTACCAAGTCTGACAAGGGCATGGAAGGCGTGGCAGATATCGAATCAGCGTTTGACGATTTGCTGTCTAGTTGACCAGCACCCGCAGGGGGGCACGGGGTGACAGGTGCCCCTCCTTATGGAAATGGAGATTAAATGGGAAACAAAGCTGGAAACAGCCTTGTAAGTGATTTGCGCAGCGAATTAAACAAGGCAGCTAAAGAAAATATTGCATATGACTTGCATGGGGATAACCCAACAGACGTCAAGACTTGGATTTCCACCGGCTCAACGCTTTTGGATTATATTATTTCCAACCGCCGAGACGGGGGGATCCCTGTTGGCAAGCTCACCACGATTGCTGGTGAATCTGCTAGTGGCAAGAGTCTTGTTGTCACTCAGATCCTGGCCAACTGTCAGAAGATGGGAGGCGTTGCTGTTTATATTGATACGGAGAACGCAGCATCCCCAGATTTTATGGAACAACTAGGACTTGACACAAAGAACAACTTTATGTATGTTCAACCTGGCACGATTGAAGAAGTGTTTGAAACTATTGAACGCCTCATCGGACTCATCAGGGAAAAAGCACCTGACCGCTTAGTCTGTATTGTGTGGGACAGCGTTGCTGGAACCCCAGTCAAAGCCGAGGTAGAAGGGGACTATGATCCCAACAGTCGTATCGGTCTGACAGCCAAGGCACTAGCCAAAGGTATGCGGAAAGTAACGGAGACACTCGGCAAAGAGCAGATCGCCATGGTTTTCACCAACCAGTTGAAGACCAACATCGGCGTGATGTTTGGAGACAACCGAGTGGAGCCAGGTGGCAAGGCTCTACCCTATCATGCTTCCAGTCGTATCTGGCTGACCCAGCACAAGGGAAAAGCCAACGGTCAGATTCTAAACGAGAAGAAGCAGGTCATTGGTTTCCATACCAGTGCCAAGACGATGAAGTCTCGCTTCGGACCATCACCAAGGAGTTGTCAGTTTGATGTATTATTTGACCTTGCTAACGACCGTGTTGGCGTTGATGATGAAGGTTCCTGGCTTAGTGCTATCGCTGGCACGCCTGGCTGTATTCGCAGCGGCGCTTGGTATACTATCAATGTTGACGGGGAAGATAAAAAGTTCCAAAGTAAAGACTTTTCGAAGCTCTTAGAAGATAAGAAGTTTAAGGAAAGAGTTCTTGACATCCTAGAGGATGAGTGTAGAATAGGTAAGAAGTAGAGATACTACTCTTACGGAGACCCCATGAAAAGATTGCTGATTATTGATGGACAAAATATGTTCATCCGTAACTATGTCATGTCCCCTCAGTTGGATATCAACGGAAATCCAATTGGGGGGCTGACTGGTTTTATGCGCTCCCTTCAGAAAGAAGTACGACGTGCCAAGCCTGACCGAGTGGTCATCTGCTGGGAGGGCCCAGGCGGTTCACAAAAACGCCGGGAGAAGAATAAGAATTATAAACTTGGGCGCAAGGCTCCTAAGCTCAATCGTGAGTATGAATTTGCCACACCCGAAGCAGAGCGGGAAAATAAATACGAACAACTCATGCGACTAATTGAATATCTAGAAAACCTTCCAGTGCTCCAGATGTCGCTTGACAGTGTAGAGGCTGACGATATCATTGCCTGGTTGTGTCACTGTAACGAGTACGCCGAATGGCAGAAGATCATCGTATCTAACGACCAAGATTTTTTGCAGTTGTGTGACGATAAAACTATCCTTCTACGACCGGGTAAAAACGAACAGGTTCTTAATAAGAACAAGGTCTTAGAGGAATATGGAATCCATCCTCGCAACTTTGCCTGGGCTCGTGCAGTTGTTGGAGATAAGTCTGACAACTTAGATGGTGTTAAAGGTCTTGGTCTAAAAACCATGGCTAAAAGATTTCCCTTCCTTTCGGAAAATAAAGACTATGGCCTCGACGACATTATGTCGCACGCAAGAAATAATAAAAATAAAATTAAGGCATATCAAAATGTTGTTGATAATGAAGAAATTATCGCCCTAAATTATGAGATTATGCAGCTATATATCTCTACCATATCACCGCAAGGAGTTAACAAACTCAAGTATGCGATTCAGAACGACGGGGTTGATCTAAATCGCACCAAAATTAGGACAATGCTTCTCAAGGATGGTATCGGTACTCTTAATATTGACGAACTTATGTTGATGCTAAACTCTCATAAAAAAGTTTGAGAGCAGCCTTCACATTTTCGTTAGATGAGTTATAGTAAGGAACAAGGAATACAAATGCCCGAACAACAGTACGACACATTCAGCAAGTTCGGAAAGTCGTTCCAAGAAAAATTAGTAAAGACAGTCCTCTTTGATCGCAATTTTGCGAATCAGATGGAAGAGGTATTGGATACCAGTTATCTAGAACTAAAGTATCTTCAGGTTTTTGTAGACCTGATGTTCCAACATAAGCAGTCCTATCCGCACCCAACCTATGAAGCAATGGTTTCAGTTGTGCGTACACAGACCGAAGATTACTCAGATAGTATTATTAAACAAGTCATTGAGTTTATGGCTCGCATCAAGAGCAATGCTATTGGTGATGACGACGAAGAATACGTCAAGGAAAAGTCCTTAGACTTTTGCAAGAAGCAGAAATTAAAAGAAGCCATCCTTAAGTCCGTTGACCTTCTCCAGTCCCAGAGCTTTGATCAGATCCAAAAGGTTATCAACGAAGCTATGAATCTTGGAGCCGATAATAACCATGGACATGACTGGCACAAGGACGTTCTTGATCGCTTTGAGCTAAAGATGCGCAATCCTGTTTCTACCCAGTGGGACGAGATTGATATGATTACTAAGGGTGGGCTTGGTAAGCGTGAGCTTGGCGTGGTGGTTGCTCCAACTGGCGCAGGTAAATCCATGGCTCTTGCTCACCTGGGTGCTCATGCAGTGATTAAAGGCAAGACCGTGGTCCATTATACGCTGGAGCTTGCCGACACCGTAGTTGGCCAACGCTACGATTCCTGTATTACAGGCATTGATTTAAAGAATTTGATGTCTATGAAAGATTCCATCTTGGGGGTGATTGAGCACATCCCTGGGCAACTCATTATCAAAGAGTATCCAACCAAGTCAGCATCCACTCGTACAATCTCAACGCACCTAGAGAAACTAAAGCAAAAGGGTATCAACCCTGATATGATTATCGTGGACTATGCTGATCTTTTGAAACCAACAGCCTCCGGGTTCAAGACCCAGGAGCTACGCCACAGTCTTGGAAACATCTATGAAGAACTTCGAGCCATTGGCCAAGTTTGGGATATCCCAGTGTGGACAGCATCGCAGACGAATCGCAGTGGATTGAACGCCGAGGTTATCACGATGGAGTCCATCAGTGAAGCATTTAGCAAGTGCTTTGTAGCTGACTTTATCTGTTCCATCTCCCGCACGGTTGAGGATAAGACCGAGAACAAAGGTCGCATGTTTGTGGCCAAAAACCGTAACGGTGTTGATGGCATTGTTTACCCAATGGAGATTGATACAGCCAAGGTTCATCTGCGAGTGCTCCCACCTGACGAGCACTCGACAATAGATGCTGTGGTGATGAAGACCAAACAAGAACAAGATGAACACCTACGCAAGAAGTATCAGAAGTTTAAAGAAGAGCGCCGCAAACAACAAGCGGACGATAAAAAAAAAGTGAATGAAGAGAAGAGCCTTAAAAATGAGTTACAAGATTTAGCAAAAAAAATAAAATCTGAGGAGCAAGAAGCAGTATGAAAGATCAAGAAATTTCAACCAGGATATTATCCGATATCACAGTGTACATGAAGTATGCCCGTTATTTGCCTGAGTTAAAGCGTCGAGAAACTTGGGAGGAACTTGTTGCTCGTAATATGGAAATGCATATGAAGAAGTACCCAAATCTCAAGCAAGAGATTAAGGATAACTACCAATTCGTATATGATAAAAAGGTTCTCCCATCGATGCGATCCATGCAGTTCGCAGGGAAACCTATTGAAATCTCTCCTAACCGTGTGTTTAATTGCGCTTATGCTCCCGTGGATGACTGGCGTGTATTCGGCGAGATTATGTTTTTGTTACTTGGTGGAACTGGTGTCGGTTACTCGGTCCAACAACATCATGTTGATGAATTGCCAGAGATCCGTAAACCTAATCCCAACAGAACTCGGAGGTATTTAGTAAATGATAGTATTGAAGGATGGGCTGATGCCGTCAAGTATCTTATCCGTAGTTACTTCTTCGGTGGCTCACGGCTACGATTTGATTATAGCGATATTCGCCCTAAGGGTGCTCGCCTTGTAACGTCTGGCGGCAAAGCCCCAGGACCCCAACCACTGAAAGAGTGCTTGGTCAAAGTGGAAGGTGTTTTAACTGAGAAGAGTGATGGTGAAAAACTGTCGGCCATTGAAGTGCATGACATCGTTTGCCATATTGCCGACGCTGTTTTGGCTGGAGGCATTCGCCGTGCTGCTCTCATCTCTCTTTTTTCCGCAGATGATAAAGAGATGATTGCTTGCAAGTCTGGCAACTGGTGGGAGACTAATTCACAGCGAGGACGAGCCAACAACTCCGCTGTGCTTTTGCGGCACAAAGTAACAAAAGAATTCTTCTTAGATTTGTGGAAGCGAGTGGAAGCATCCAATGCCGGCGAGCCTGGTATCTACCTGTCCAACGATAAGGACTGGGGAACCAACCCGTGCTGCGAGATTGGGCTGCGACCATTTCAGTTTTGCAACCTGACTGAAGTCAATGTCAGTAATATTGCTGGACAGAATGATCTAGAAGAACGAGTGAGAGCCGCATCTTTTATCGGCACACTCCAAGCTGGCTACACAGACTTTCATTATCTCCGTCCAGTTTGGCAGCGGACCACCGAGAAGGACGCCCTTATTGGTGTGTCTATGACTGGTATCGCTTCCGGTCGTGTGCTTCAAGATGACATTAGTTTGACGGATGCTGCCAACGTAGTGAAAGAGGAAAATGTTCGTGTTGCAGATATGATTGGAATCAATCACGCAGCCCGCACAACCTGTGTTAAGCCTGCTGGAACCACCAGCTTGACCCTAGGAACTTCCAGTGGTATTCACGCCTGGCACAATGATTATTATATCCGCCGAATTAGAGTTGGCAAAAATGAGCCAATTTATTGGCACCTTGCTGTCAACCACCCTGATCTGGTTGAGGATGAGTACTTCCGCCCACATGATACAGCCGTAATATCAGTGCCCCAGCGGGCACCCGAAGGTTCTATTTTGCGTGATGAAAGTGCGTTTCAGCTTTTGCGTCGGGTAAAGAAGATTACCAAAGAATGGATTAACCCTGGCAAACGCTCTGGACAGAACGGCCACAATGTCTCTGCGACTGTATCTTTACATGAAAATGAGTGGACTGATGCTGGCGAATGGATGTGGGATAACCGTAACTCATACAACGGATTGGCTGTTCTTCCGTACAACGGTGGAACTTATCAACAAGCACCGTTTGAGGACTGTTCGAAAGAAAAATACGAAGCCATGTTATCGGCTCTTGAAAACGTTGACCTCACAAAGATTATTGAAGAGGATGACAACACCGATCTCAAAGGCGAGGCTGCTTGTGCCGGGGGTGCGTGTGAAATTACTTAAAGGGAAACAAAAACTATAATATAATATAAAGAGGAAAGGAGTCTAACATGGCTACTCTAAACTTTATTATGCCCCGTGAGCTACAAGAAGGATTTTGTAATCGAGAGGCGAAACAAAACAAGGTGAAACATGCGTGGGTTCCCTCTGGGCAGACCCGTGCTATCTTTGGCGACCAGATAGCGATCGAGTGTTATTGTAAACATTGTAATAAACGAGAATGGACCCAGACTTCTCGCTTTGAGTTTGAAATGCTACAGGATTATTGGGAGGAATTAAGATGAAACCTTTAAATCGCAGACTACTTATTGAAATAATCGAGGAGGATCCACAACAGGGTGCGTTCTTTGTACCTACAGAGGAGAAGGTTGAAGACTTCTTACCGGCTAAAGTATTGGACTGCGCTGACGATTGCGCAAAAGACTTAACCGGAAAGACAGTTGTCATCCACGCTTTTGGTAGAGAGGAAGTAACCGTTAAAGGTAAAAGATATACTTTTATTGGTGAAAGTCATCTGATCTGTGTGGAGTAATGTATGAAAAAGATTTTGAGCGAGTGGAAGAAGTTTTTGAATGAGTCTGGTTTCAATAGGATTAGAAATATTCTTCAAGGCAAGGTGGCCTCGGTAAACACCATAGGCTTCATGACTGGTGAGAATCCTATGGCGCAAAAGCTATCTCGCAAACAGAATCAAAAACTAAACAAAGAGTTGATGGCATTCATGCGAGAGCGAGGCTATGGACCTATCCGCATCAAAGGACGCTTTGGAAACAAGGAGCGGTCACTAATGATTCCCAACATTACTAGAGAAGACATGGTAGAGGCTGGGCAATATTTCAACCAAGAATCTGTTATCTGGGGAGAAAAGACAGGCGAAGATAAATTTGTCTTCGAATATATTGAAGGTAACAAGACCTTACAGAAAAGAGACGCTGTTCTGTTTGACGATGAGGTACAGGCTCGTGAAGATTTCTTTTCCCAAGAGAGGCAATCAGCCGGCCGTAAGTTTTTTATTCCGTTCTTTGATGAGCAGTATGAGATGGAAGAGGGTTTTGAATATGATTACGACTTACCCAGTCTAAACGAAACCCAACGGGAACAGAACAAAGAACTAATCAAAGAAATAAATGAGCGAGTTAAAAACACTTTAGATACTAATCGAACACCAAAGTCTCGCTGGCACCATCGTCAAATATTGAAAATTAATCTTCGGGAACTAAAAAATAAATTATGAATTCATTAGTTGAAAAGTTTAAGGACTTTATTACAGAGCAGCGTGCTCGTAAAGATCAGTTTGACCGGAACGGTCTCATTAAGTTGTTTCACTATTCTCGCCCCGATGTAGAAAGCCTGATGCTGGACCCAGAATTCGGCGCTCAATCCTATTCCAGAAATGATTATATTGTTTCAGACGTTCCGAGAGTTTTCTTTTATGTAGACCCGAATGACAAAGAAAGATATTTCTATGGAGCAAACTTATTTACTGTTGACGTTCCGACAAATAAGGTGTATGATCTTACGGCAGATAAAGAAGGATATATTGAAAAGGTAAGACACCCTATATATGGTCTAAGAGATCGTGAGGAGTGGAACACCCTGTTAGAAACGATCAGAGAAGATTACGATGGTGTTTTTTATGACACAGGAAACCTTAAAATAGTAACTTGGTTTTACCCCATTGAGGTAAACCGCATATCATCAGAAGAACAAGCCCGACTTGAGGGCAGATAAAGAAAGGTATAAAAAATGAAAAGAACCGCTGAGTGCATTACCCCGCACCATCCTGATAAGATTTGTGATAGGGTATCAGACGCTGTTTTGGACGAGTGTCTCAGGCAAGATCCTAATTCTAGGGTTGCTATTGAGACCATGGGAGGACATCGAAAGATTGTCGTGATGGGCGAAATTACCACAGACGCTGAATTGGATATCCCCAGGATTGTAAAAAGTGTCTATGATGATGTTGATGAAATAGATGTCCACGTTGTCAAGCAGAGTAATTTTATTTCTCAAGGAGTGGATACCGGCGGTGCTGGTGACCAGGGTATCATGGTAGGTTATGCCTGCGATGATAATCAGCAGATGATCCCGCAAGAGCTTTATCTTGCTCGGCAGTTATGCCAACTACTTTATGAAGACTATCCCTATGACGGTAAGACTCAGGTAACTTTAGATGATGGCGTTATTACTGCTGTCGTGGCAAGTTTTCAAAAGACTTCAGGCTTAGAGCTTTATAACCGGGTGGAAGAGTGGCTCGACGATCAAGGGTATAAGAACCCATCTGGCTCCGTTGAGATTCATTGCAACCCAGCGGGCGATTGGGAAGTCGGCGGCTTTGATGCAGACACAGGACTGACCGGTCGCAAATTGGTTGTTGATAATTATGGCCCTAGGGTCCCAATTGGCGGCGGTGCCTTCTCCGGCAAAGACCCTAGTAAGGTTGATCGCTCGGCAGCTTATATGGCTCGCCGCATTGCAGTTGACTATCTAAATAATCACGACGCTAAAGAAGTTTATGTTTACCTTGCTTATGCGATTGGGCACCCGGCACCTGTTCAAGCCACAGCTATCGTGGACGGACAGCATCATGATGTCGAGGGCTATGACTTAACACCCAATGGTATCTCAGAATTGTTACAGTTACGAGAGCCAAAGTATCGCCAGACAGCCGGCTGGGGTCACTTTGGAAACGGTTTTCTCTGGGGCTAATAACATCTTATGGGAGACGCAAAGATGAGCGAAGAACAGAAAACAGTTAACACAGTTGCTGACGACTTGATTCCTAAGCCACCACCAAAGTTGGCACCAAGAGGAATTACCAGTTTTACCGTATACCGCCAACACGACGAGACAGGAGTTTCGGGTGACGGTGTTGTTATTGAGGGAGTTGTCATGGCCACGGGTCAATGTGTTGTACATTGGCTTTACCCTCCACCCCGTGGTGGTATCGCTATCTTTGACAGTATGAGTGATTTTGTTAAGGTTCATATTGAACCACACCCAGCCAATCAAACCATCATCACTTATCAGGACGGACACAAAGATGTGTACGGGCACAAGCCTGATGAAGATAAAGAGGAAGAAGAAAAATAATACTTCTATTTAAAACAATTGGAGATCCCCACATGCTGGGTGGAGAGCAGGGCGGCTGGTGCCCTGCTCATTTTTTTCTTGAACAATTTAGAATCTCTGCTATAATATACATATAGAAGAGGAGAGAGAAATGAAAGTCGGAGATCTTGTCAAGTTCACCAATCGCAGTCACAGCCTTTATCACAAGTATTCCAAGGGTGTAGGTCTTGTTACAGAGATTGATCACATTGCTAAATACAACAGAGGCTCCCGCCAAGAATATCTTGGAGCTAAGGTCACAGTCCAGTTCCCAGAACTAGACAAACCATCAGTCGTTACAGAATTTTCACTACAAGTAATTTAAAGGAAGGTAGTCAATGACTAACCGAATTGAAAGCAAGATCCCATTCGTGGGATTACATGCTCACTCAGGACTCTCACCGTTTGACGGACTGGGAATGCCTGGGGAGCATATGGACTTCGCCTACGAGAACGGGATGAACGCCCACGCCCTGACCGACCACGGTCACATGAACGGGCTCTCGTTTCAGGTGGAGCACTTAAAGAAAATGAAGGAGGGCGGCAAAGACTTCCGAGCCATCTACGGATGTGAATCTTACTTCATTAAGTCCCATCGTAAATGGCGTACAATGTACGAGGAGCACAAGGCTAACTCCAAGAAGCAGAAGAAGGAAGAGTATGGGATGGTCATCGAGGATGAGGACCGACAAAAGAAGTTCAACCCACTCAACCGACGAAGCCATCTTGTGATGGTCGCTCAGAATCAGACAGGTCTAAATAACTTATTCAAGCTAGTGTCCGATAGTTATCAGCCTGAAAACTTCTATCGCTATCCTCGTATGGATTTTGAGATGCTAGACAAATACAACGAGGGGCTTATTATCAGCACCGCTTGTATGTCTGGCCCATTGTTTGGAGACTTCTGGAAGAACCGAGACAAGAGTCCAGACCATGTACTCTCCGCTATGCGGGATACCATTGCTCAGTTCAAGGAGATCTTCGGCGACAGGTTTTACGGAGAGGTCCAGTGGAATGATATTCCCGAGCAGCATCTCGGCAACAATTATATTATCCAAGCCTGTATGGAAATGGGAGTAGAGGTTATCAGCACAGCCGATAGTCATTACCCACGACCAGAACTTTGGAAAGAGCGAGAGATGTACAAGCGCATCGGCTGGGGCGGCAAGATCCCAGCCTGGGCTGAAGGCGGCAATGGTCTTCCCGATTCGGTTGATGAGGTCGGCTACGAACTCTACCCGAAGAATGGCGACCAAATGTGGGAGAGTTACAAGAGTTACTCTGCCAAGCATCGCACAGAGTACGACGATACTTTTGTCCGTGACTCAATTGAGCGTACACATCACATTGCCTTTGACCGCTGTGAAGACTTCCTTCCTGACAGCACCGTCCGACTCCCTGAGTTCGTGGTACCTGAAGGCAAGACAGCCATCCAGGCTCTGACCTCTGACGCTCTGGCGGGAATGAAAGAAAAGAATATCACAGACCCAGAGTATGTGGACCGCTTGAAGTATGAACTTAATATTATCAAGGAGCGAGGCTTCGCTCAATACTTCCTGACGATGAAAGCCATTTCAGACAAAGCCCAGGAGGAAATGCTGGTAGGCCTTGGACGGGGGTCGGCTGCCGGCTCGCTCCTGTCATATGTTCTGGACATCACACAGATTGACCCAATCAAATATGCTCTCCAGTTTGAGAGGTTTCTGACCAAGGGCGGCAAGGGCTACCCCGACATTGACTTTGATGTTGAGGAACCAATGGAACTGAAGCAGCAACTGGCAGAGGAGTGGGCTAAGATCGGCGTGAACGTTGTTCCCATCAGCAACTTCAACACACTCCAGTTGCGTTCACTTATCAAAGACATCGGTAAATTTTATGATATTCCATTCACCGAGGTCAACAAGGTGACTGGTGTGATGATGGCGGAAGCCACCCCTCTAGCCAAGAAGGCTCACGGGCAGACTGCCGGTGTCTACACTCCCACATTTGATGAGGTAAAAGAATACAGTGAAACACTCCAAGCATTTTTCCAGAAGTACCCAGAGGTTGCTACTCACGTTGATCACTTGTTCGGCAATATGCGGAGTATTTCTCGGCACGCTGGTGGGGTTGTTGTTGCGGAGAACCTTGACAGGCACATGCCCCTGATCAACTCCGGCGGTGTCATCCAGACCCCCTGGAGTGAAGGTCAGAACGTCAGACACTTAGAACCCCTCGGATTCATTAAGTTCGACCTGCTTGGCCTGTCAACTCTTCGTATGATTTCGGGAGCTATCCGTCACATCCTTAAGCGCCACCAAGGCATTGAGGAGCCGACCTTTGAACAGGTCAGAGATTATTATAATACTCATCTCCACCCGGATACCATTGACTTTGATAATCAGCAAGTCTGGAAGGAAGTATTCCACGAGGGCAAGTGGGCTGGCATCTTCCAGATGACCAATGGTGGAGCCCAGCGGTTCTGTCAAGAAGCCCAGCCAGAATCTCTTTTGGACTTCGCTGCTGTCACGGCTATCTTCCGCCCTGGTCCACTTAGCGCCAAGGCTCACAGCCTGTACGTCGCAAACAAGACCAACCCTGACCAAGTACATTACGACCACCCAATCATCAAAGAAGTGCTCGGAGAAACCTATGGTCTTTTAGTCTTCCAAGAGCAGTTAGCTATGCTCGCCCACAAACTCGGCAAGGACCTCTCGCTGGATGAGGGCAACCTTCTCCGTAAGGTCCTGACCAAAAAGGGAACAGGGAAAGATAAAGTAAAAGATAACCTGTACAAGAAGTTTGTAGCCGGCTGTGCCGAACACGGATTGTCCAAAGAGGTTGCCGACAAGCAGTGGGCAAACATGGAGTTCTTCTCAGGCTACGGCTTCAACTTGTCGCACGCCGTGTCCTACGGAGCGGTATCCTTCCAGTGTGCGTGGCTCAGTCATTACTACCCAGTGGAGTGGATGGCTGCGTTCTTGGACAAGGAGCCAGAAGACAAGAAGGCAGGGGCAATTAACACAGCCAAGTCCTTTGGCTTCGAGATCGTCCCACCCAGTATCAACAAGTCAGGACGAGTGTGGGAGATCGGTGAAGATGGCAACACTTTGATTCAGCCGCTTGCCGGCATTAAGGGTCTGGGCGACAGTGCCATTGATCAGATTGTAGCCAACCGACCTTTCAATAGTATTGAGGAGTTTATCTTCAACGAGAATATTACATACTCCAAGCTCAATAAGAAAGCCTTGGATGTTCTGGTCAGAAGCAAAGCCCTTGACGAGTTGATGGACGACAGGTTCACAGGACTGAAACACTTCTGGTCAGCCGTTGCCGTGGATAGGCCACGCAAGGAAAAGAACCTGATTGAAAACATTGACCTCTACGCTCCCGAAGGAGACTTCTCCGAGGAAGAGAAGTTGGAACACTTCGCATCGCTCACAGGGATCTTCCCCATCCACGAGATTATGCCACAGGAAATCCAAGACAACCTGATGACCCGTGGCTGTCCGCCCATCAGCGAGTACGACCCTGACCTCAAGCTGGTCTGGTTCATTCCAAGGGAAGTAAAAGTAAAGAAGACAAAGAACGGCAAAGAATACTGGGTCATCAGCACAACCGACAGTAACGCCTTTGATGCGAACATCCGCTGCTGGGGTGTGAGAGAAGATGACAAAATCTCTCTTAATAAAGTATACATTGCTAACTTAGACTACAATGAGAAGTGGGGATTCAGCACCCGCTCTATCAAAAGAAGTTTTAGAAGATTAACTTAAAGTAAATATAATGGAACGATGTAAACTATTTAAAACTAAGAAGACCTATCGCATACCGGTCGGATTAACGGGGGTGGTTCTAGATACTTTAGAATCATTCCCTCAACTTAAAGTTGTTGCCATTAAGTATGATGTTAGCGGTTGGAAGTTGTCTGTGATAGCCGAGAAAGATCTTGAATATTTAGAGGACCAAAATGATTGACGGAAAGAAATTAATTAAAAACGAAAACGATTGTTACAATTGTGGCTGCAATTTAAAACCAGTCTGTCCAGACTATGAAGGAGACAAGATGGAAGTAAGAGTAGAGCGACTTCACGAAAACGCTAAGCTGCCTGTGCGGGCACACCCGACAGATGCCGGCATGGATTTATTCTTTTGTCCAGAGCCTAAGCCGGAATTAAAAAATCAAATCGAAACAGTCCTTCCTTTTGGATCGTCAGTGATTCCCACAGGATTAAAGATTGAAGTTCCAGAAGGGTACATGCTGGAGATTAAAAACAAATCTGGAATCGCCTCAAAGCGTGGGCTGTTAGTTGGTGCCTGTGTTGTAGATCGTGGGTACACAGGAGAAATCTTTGTGAACCTTCATAACGTGACACACAGAAACCAAACTATCCACGATGGAGATAAGGTTGCCCAAGCTGTCTTCGTCAAAGTTGACACCGATATTAAATTAGTGGAAACAGAAAAGGGTATCTACGACGAGGACACTAGTCGTGGCGACGGCTCTTTAGGATCCACAGGTGACAGATAATTTTTGGCAATATATTAAAATATCTTAAAACCTGAATGCCTCCGAAAAAATCTTCCTCCATATTTTCCAGATTTTTAGATTTTATTTCACGAAGATAAAACTTGACAGACTCTCTTTCCATGATAATATAAGATATAAGGAGAGAGTTATGCATGTCGGTGACAAAGTAAAACTTACAGGCATCACCCAGCACGGCAAAAATCGTGTTCGTGAACAGAGTGATGTCTGGGAGGTTATCCGCATGAGTCCCACAGTTTCATTTAAAACATCTGCCTCTGGTCCGTTTATGTTGTTGCAGGCCACCAAGGGTATCCATATGCGCTGGGTTTCCACCGTCAACGACGACAACTTTTCAGTAGAGGTTATTGATGAGTAAGAATGAGTGGCGTAAAGACTTGAAGGTCGGGGACCTCGTGATGATGAAGAGCGGCGGGATGGCTATCCTTACAGAGGTGTTCTTTCGGTTTCCAGAAACTGACCCATCCTATCCCCATATAAAGATGATTTATTGTGATGACAACACACCAGGCAGTTGTAGCGCCTGGCGAGTAGAGGAACTAATCAATGCAAGTCGGTGATTTGGTAAAACGACACGAAGGCTGGCAAGGCTGGAAGCGTCAGCAACTCGGGCTCGTAGTAAATGTAGACCGAGCCGTTATCAGAGTTCAGTGGTCTGGCGACTACGGAACATTTTCTCACCCTATCACGTCGCTGGAGGTGCTCAATGAAAGAAGGTGATTTGGTTCGCATGGATGGCCAAACGGGAGTTATTGTTCTCGCTTGGGGCGTCATGGATGTTGTAGAGGTGCTCTGGGACGATGGGGAAACCAGAGGTCAGAACACCTGCGAGTTGGAGTTGCTCAATGAAGCCCGGTGATTTGGTAAAATATAAAGGCAACGGAAAATGCTATCTGGTATCCGAGGTACGAAAAATTAAAGGTGAGGTAAGGTACTTCCACTTGGACACCTTCCATCCCCAAAGAGTTTTCTATTCAGATGATGTGAAGGTGATTAATGAAACCAGGTGACTTGGTAAGAATCTCAGATTGGGATTCGGTTGGGGGTTGGAACCCCATCGGTCTTGTTTTATCTTATCCTGAAGTAAAGAATCACGGGACAACCTCTGTCCTTGTTGACTGGCTTGAATCGCCCGACACAGAATATTACTCAGTCCATCATTTGGAAATCATCAGTGAAGGCTGACTTTGAATATCAACTTGGCGACCTCGTATCTTTCAACCCAAGGCGACTGACGGAAGAATATATTAATGATGTTGTCCTGACTGGCGTTGTAATCAAGCAGCGTTTAGTTTTCACTGCGGACAATAAGTTCTTGGTGCGAACCCCCGAAAGAGATTACTGGGTTTCAAGACCACGCCTAACTTTACTTTCGAGGGCACAAAATAAAACTTGACAAACACTCTATCCATAGTAAGATAAGTTGTAAGGGAGAGAGTTATGTCGGTTCAAGACCATATTGAAAATATTCTCAACGCCGAAGGTCAAGAGTGTCTTGACGCTTGGTATGTTGCCATCAACGAGTATCCCCAAAATGCTATGGAAATTCACGATGTGGTTGTTGACCACCTCGTTGAAAATACCTTCTTGTATTAAGGGAGAGAGTAATGATTACGGCAGCAGGTTTCGGGATGGGCGCTCTAGTCAACTTTGAGTGGAAGCTGGACAAAGAGTTGGGTATGATTGTGCGTCAAAGCAGAGGATACTTTTGGATGGTCAAACGTCTTAGCGACGGCAAGAACCTACTCGTCCCCGAGCGGGATATGGAAGTGCTCAGTCCAGCCAGGCCAGCGGCTATTTAAAACTTGACAAGCACCCTAGACGTGGTAATATAAGGTACAAGGAGAGAGATATGTTGTACGGAAAAGAGTTAGCCCAATCAATCCAGAAACGCTGTAAGATTCAGCCAGGGATGCTGGTCAAGTCCTCGGCGGGAACCGAGGTAAACAAAATTGCCCTCGTTGTCCGGTTGTCTCCAGCCTGTGAGTTTGACCGAGATTATGAAGGATCAGAGGATCACATCTTTTATATCTGCGAGCCTTGTGATGGAACGCCAGCCTTCTCGGACTATGTAACGAATATGGAACAGGTCTCATGAAACTCGGAACCCTAGTCCAGTTCGCCGCCTACGGGGCGGTCATGGATACTGGCTATGTTTCAAAGTATGATGAGGACCCAAAATTCATGTGGGTAGAGTGTGTGAAGATGGGACCTCAGCGGGTCAGCAAAGACAGCACGATGTTGGAGGTGCTAAGTGAAGCCGGGTGATTTAGTCCGCATCAGAAAAACCTCAATTGACCACATGTCGGCCAATTGGTTTATCTGGCACGCAGAACACAAGACCCCGCTGGTTTTGATTAAAGAACTAAACAAAAGTTATTGGAATGTACTGAAGCCTGATGGCGAGACTGTGTTCATTCACAAAAGCCACTTGACGAAGAGAATGTATTGATGGAACACAAATTATATAATATCGGAGACTTGGTAGCGGTTGCTTCCAACCGAGTGCTTGGCATCATCACCAAGTCCAACTACTGGGCTCTTGATGAATATCTCGGTGGTGAGATTGAGATGGTGGATGTGATGTTCGGCTCCTCGGTTTCCAAGCAATACCCAGTTCAATATCTGGTGGAGATGAGATGACCAGAGTTATCACATACCGACCCGAAGTCGGCGACATCGTGAAGTATCATATGTTTGGCTGCCGTGATAAGGTCGGCGTAGTTTTGGGAATAGAAAAAAAAGAAATGAACTACACATCCTGTAAGGTAGTTGAGGATGGTTGCTTAGTGTCTTTTAATAATAAGCCCCCCGTGTGGGAACCATTATATTCTTTGGAAAAGGTTGATGGTAAATACTGATTTAAAAATAGGCACACTGCTCCGAGTGAGAGAGCACTGCCGGAAAAATATCACCATCCGCAACAACGGCGAGTATGGTATTTTGGCACTAAGTGCTAACGGAAAATATATTACACACGATGTATTATTTCCCAACGGAACCAGATGTATTTATATGCCCTTGAATTGGGAGGTTGTTAGTTATGCGGGATAAGATGTGGGAAGTTCAACAGCCCGGAACTCTTTTGCGAGCACGCAGTAGCCATCAATATGGTAAACTGGCTTTAGTCCTTCAAGAGGCTTATGCTGGACCTACGCCAAGCAACGGCTATCCTCCCCGCCAGTATGTGAAGATGCAGTGGCTTGCCACTGGCGAGCGGTTTGAAGAAATGTTAACAAATGCTCATAATTGTTTTGACATTGTGGGTTCCTGTGATACACTAGGACCTGAGGAGAACTGATGGCTATCACACCCAAGTTCAAGCCAGGGCAACTGGTAGAGTATGCTGACCCTGACTGGTCACTTGTTGGTCTGGTCAAGTCTACACAATTCGCCCGTCGCCGAGGTGACCCAGTTTTTGTGCTGGTCCAGTGGTGTGGAAAGTATCGGAACAATGAAGAATATATTCCCCAATCAGAACTTAAACTAGTGGAGGGTTCATGAATATTTTTGCTATCGAAGGCGATGAAGAGACAGGACAGATTGACTGGGAGAAGTCAGCACAGTCTCAAGACAACTTGCGGGTCGTCAAGATGATCCTAGAGTCTTGTCAGATCATGTCAACAGTTATCAACGAGCAGGGGCTCAAAGCTCCCTACCGTTCGTTCAATCCCAAGCACCCATCGTGCCTATGGGCTGCTGAGTCGGCAAGTAACTATATGAATCTTGCTTTGCACTGCCAGGCTATGATTGATGAGTACGAGCATCGCTTCAACAAGACTCACAAGTGCCAAGCGGTTCTCAAGACTCTTATTGAGTTGTTTGACCCTGGCTTGTTTCCATCCATGGAGTGTACCCCGCTCCGCCTGGCCATGCCTGACGAGTTTCGATCAGACAATCCTGTAGTATCTTACCGCAGGTTCTATGCTTCTAAACCACGTTTGCGCTACCCAGTTGACAAAATCCCACAATGGGTATATGATTATCGTACTGAACCATTTGAAGTAGTTGAAGGAGAAAAAAGATGACAACTGAATGGAACCCCAGCACCACTGTGATGAACACCAAGACCAATGAGACGGGTCGTTTGTTAGGCCAGTTTTTTAGAAAGGGTGAGCGATGGTGGACTGTCTATTGGGAAAGCGGCGAGACCACAGCCGAGTGTGAGAAAGAAATGCTTGGTGATGAGTAAGAAGCATTTAAAGAAACTTAAGCGAGCCAAAAAGAAAAAGAAAGATAAAAAGGTTTCCGAAGAGCAGCAGCGACATCTAGCTAAACAGATGAACATGTTTGATAGGTTGCCTGATTCTTGTTCGGCTTGCAAAAAAGAGTTCCCTAAGACCCGCCAGGCACACACAACCTGGAAGGTCGTGGTGAGGACAGAAAAACAGCAAGTGAGACTTTTTTGCCCAGAGTGTCAGAAATTAGCCAATAAGTTGGCGGAGGAACAAAATGAAGTTTAAAGAGGCTATCACCTACGATGATATGTTACTAGTGCCTCAGTACAGTGATATTACGAGCAGAAGTGAAGTTGAGATCGGCAATAGGATGGGACACAGGCATCTCAAGATGCCGATTATCGCTTCCCCGATGGACACTGTGTCGGAGCATGAAATGGCAATCGCCATGTATCGTGCCGGAGGCATGGCTGTTCTTCATAGATATAATACTATTCAAGAACAAGTAAGCATGGCAGAAAAAGTCACACAAGTGTCAAACTGGTCGGGACAGGTGGCCGCTGCCGTTGGTGTGACGGGCGATTTCATCGAGCGTTCCGAGGCTTTGATCGCAGCAGGTGTTGATGTTTTGTGCATTGATGTGGCTCATGGTCATCATATTTTAGTAAAAAAAGCTCTTGAGCAATTGCGAAACGAATATGATAATCATATTTACATCATCGCAGGAAACGTCTGCACGCTGGAGGGTATTAACGATGTTGCTGATTGGGGGGCTGACGCTGTACGGTGTAACATTGGTGGCGGCTCCATTTGTTCTACTAGGACTGTCACAGGCCACGGTTTACCCGGCCTCCAAACGATCTTCGACTGCGCAAGAACAGACCGCCAAGTCTCGATCATCGCAGACGGCGGCATCAAAACCTCGGGAGATATTGTTAAAGCTTTAGCAGCCGGCGCAGATTTTGTAATGTGCGGCTCTTTATTAGCAGGCACCACCGAAAGTCCAGGAAAAGTAATTCACCTGCCTGACAATAACCGAGTAAAAGAATATAGAGGGATGGCCTCCAAAGACGCCCAACTGGACTGGCGCAGCAAATCATCCACCCCAGAAGGCGTGGCGTCTTATATCCCATTCAAGGGTAGCGTCTTAGATATTTTGACAGACCTGAGCGGAGGTATCAAGTCTGGATTTTCTTACAGCGGCGCTCGGAATTTATCAGAACTACAACACAAGGCGGAGTGGGCGAGGCAAACTTCTGCCGGAACCCATGAAAGTAGCACTCATATTTTTTCTCAAGAAGGGAAACAAAAATAATGTTTTATCGTAAATCATCAGCAGATCAGCAAGCAGACATTGATCGTGAGCCAACTGAATTTGAGACTCAGTACAATGAGAACCCAACTTGTTTCGAAGTCCACGAGAAGTGGCAACTGGAGTGCGATCAAGACAAGTGTAGGAACTGGATGGATTACTCTAGTGATTTAAACTGTGCTGTCGTTTGCGCCAGGAAGCACGACAATGGCTTAAGCTTACGAGAAGTGGCAGAAAGAATGAATGTGAGCTTCCCCAGAATCAGCCAAATTGAGCACGCTGCTTTCAAGAAACTAAAAACAGCAGGAGTTTTTCAAGAAGAATAGGGTTTTTTACTTATTGATAAACTATTTAAAGATGATTGTAAACAATCACCCCCTTAAGGAGATCATTATAATGACTAAAAAGAAAACCCTTGTAAACGAAAGCGTTATCCGTCGTTGGGGCAAACTGGCAAATATGCCTGCCTTGACTGAAAACTTTCTTGATACTGCTGAAGAGCTAGAGGAAGAAGAAGGTGAAGAGGAAATGGAAATGAGCATGGACGCTGCACCTGCGGATGACGCTGCTGAAGCACCTGCCGCAGAACAAGACGCAGTGGAAAAAATTGTTAACGCTGTCGTAGACGCTATCTCGCAAGAAACTGGTGTTGACATTGAAGTCGAAGGCGAAGCTGGTGCTGACGCTGGTGGCGAAGAAATGGACATGGCTGCCGACGATGATGACGTGGCTATGCGTGGCGCAGACCCCTCGATGGCGATGAGGGACGAAGATCCTGCCAATAGAGCAGACGAAGTTGAAGAAGGAATGCGTGGTAAGACAGCTATGCGTGGCGACAAGGATGAAAAAGCCATGCGTGATGATGACGACGAAGATGATAAAAAGGTAAAGAAAGAAGAGCTTGACCTTGAAGTAATCGACGACGAGGCCCTCACCGAAGCAGTTCTTCGAAGAGTGGTTGAACGACTTTTAAGCCGCAAATAATCTTTCTGGAGACAGAATGAACTCTCTTAACGCAAACGACCTCCGTAAGTTAATTACTGAGGTCGTTTCTGTTTATTGGACAGAAAAACATCAGTGGCTACTGGAAAGCCCCAAAGTGTTAAAGGAAGGGGTTTTTGATCCCGGCATCCTCAAGGCAATCTTTACGGCTGGTGGACCAGGCAGCGGAAAATCTTTCGTGGCTGATATGTTGATGGGCGCTCGCTCCCTTGAAAAACCCTACCAGAAGTATTTTGAGGAGCACACCTCATACCTTCCAGCCGGCATTAAGTATGTCAACTCTGATAACCTCTTTGAAAAGGGGCTTCTGAAAATGGGCATCAATCCTAAAGACCTAGCCGACATAGAATCATTGCCCAGCGACGAGTTGTGGGATATCATTCAGGGGGAAGACCCAGAATCTATTCGCAACATAGCCAAAGGACAGCTTGCAGCCCAGCGTGCCTTTTACGAGAGTGGTCGTCTTGGAGTTCTTGTTGATGGAACTGGGCGAGAGTATGAGAAAATTGCGAGACAAAAAGAAAAGATGGAGAAGTTAGGATACGATACTGCTATGGTATTTGTAAATACTTCCGAAGAAGTCGCCCAACAGCGCAATGCCGGCAGAGACCGAGTTCTCCCAGAGAAAACTATTACAGACCTTTGGAATCAGGTGCAGAACAACCTGAAAGCCTACGCTCAACTTTTTGGTAACGACTTCACTATCGTCATGAACGATGCGCCAGGCGCTCCTCCTGAATCAGCAGTCAAGGCTATGAACGACTTCGTAGCCGCCCCGGTTGAAAACAAGTTTGGACAGTCATGGATTGAAGGAGAACTTGAGCGTCGAGGTGTCCAGACATTAGAGCCTGGCGGAGCCGGTGGCTTTCGTGGCGACCGAGAGTCTGCCGAACGCATCCAACAAATGAGGGACAGAAAGGCGGAACAGTGACGTTTGACGTCCTTAAGCTTTTAGAACAAGAAGGCTACATCAAAGACGGCGAGGACAACTTAGTTCATGCTGAGAAGGCCTTTTTCGCTGCACGAGTTATGCAGTGGATAAGAAATAAAGTAAACACAGAACCTGATTTCAATCTTCAAGCCTATTTAACAATGTTAATGTATTATAAGACAGACGTGGCTGACTTAAAGTTTACAGAGGATGGTAGTAAACTAGTTTACCGGATGAGAAATAATGATAAAGAGGTGCAGGATCTTGTTAACTCACTTATTAAATCTAGTAGCAAATCTCATGAAGAACCTACCTCAGAAGAAGGAAACACTCCCAGTGACACCAAAAGCTCTGATAGAGATTCTGAATCCTAAGAATATAAAATCATATTTTGCAGCAAAAGATTATAAATTCTTTGACACTCCTGACAAGTTACTAAACCTAAATCTGATAGGTGTGCGTCGAGACAATCAAGGCACAAACACTTTTGATGATTTCTTGCTGGTAATGTATCGTGAAGAAGAATTAATGATTAGCACCCGATATCAAGTAACAACTGACCCAGGGAAGCACTGGCTTGAAAAACCGATCAATCCCAAGGGAACAGCGGTGCTCGTGCCCGGACAATATCGAGGGACTTGGCAACTAGGAAAGCACCAGGGCAAGTATGAAGCACTAGTTCAGCGCAAGCCTGTTAAAGTTTATCGAGACAATAACAAAGACGAGATCATAGATTATAATAATATAAACACGATAGTTGATGAGGGGTACTTTGGTATCAACATCCATCGCAGTAATCCCTACGATCAGTCTTATGTAATTAATAAATGGAGCGCAGGCTGCCAGGTCTTCAAAAAGATTGAAGATTATAATAATTTTATGGAACTCTGCAAAGAATCAGCAAAGATTTATGGCAACGGATTTACCTACACGCTCATTACTGAGAAAGATTTAAGAAATCACCTAGATAGCTGACTATTTATAGATAGTTCTATTTTCTGAGGAGAAAAAATAATAATGTCCCAATATAAAATTTCCAAAGCAAGGTTATCGCAAATTATCAAAGAAGAATACGAAAAGATTCTGCTTGAAGATGAGCAAAGAACTGATGAGGGCTACATGGATGCTCTTGATCGGGAGAGAGACGACGACGCCCGTGAGCGCCGCCGGCAATTGCAACGCATTAAAGACGAAGAAGAAAGAAAGCGCAGAAGCGGTGGCTATCGACGACCCGGCGCAGGCTCTGGCATGGGTGGCATCGGCGGCGGAGGATCTGGCAAAAAGAGATTCCCTGGCTTTAATCGTAAAGACGAAAAGATGGACGCAGTTGGCAAAGAAGATGCCGACGTTGACAACGATGGCGACACTGATAGCAGCGACGAGTATCTGAAGAAGCGCCGCAAAGCCATTGGCAAGGCCATGAAAAAGGAATCTCTGGATTCTATCCGAGATTTAATTCAGCAAGAACTTAAGAATTTCTAGTAGCCATGGATCAGGATCTTCGACCCGATCAGATCGAGATTTTAGTTGGCAGTCCTGCTGTCAATGATGAATTCTCACGAAAAATAAAAGAGCTTGATCGAAGGCTCCAGGCTAATGGTATGTATTATAAAGACTGGGAGACACTGAACGATCGGCAGCATGACGTTTTCTCCAGCGATATGTTTTTAGAAGGTGACAACGCAAACAGCGTTAAGCACTATGTTATGGCTGCGGTTAATTCATGTTGGTGTCCGGATGTTATTGAAGACCTACACCATCACTCCCCAGTTTTGATAAGGGAAATAGAAAAACAACAAGAGATGCTCCCCGACATGACAGTAAAGATCGGGGAAGGTCTTCAGTATATTAACAACTTGATAGACAATACGCTCGTTGAGTTTTTAGGTGTTCCCGATAAAGAGACTGCCCAATTTTTTGGCTCTGAAGAATACAACGAATTACTAGACAAACTAGATAGCCTAGGTAATCCTAAGAGCCCGGAAGAGCTTTACGATAATGTCAGCAAAGTAGCCCTCAAAGAACTAGAAAAATACTTCGGAAAGGGCTGGATTGATAATACTGCCGAAGAATGGAAGATAGACGGAAAAAAAATTAAAAACCCCACCCTCGAAAAAGAGGGAAATCTTGGGAGGATGTGGCGATTGACCAACGCTGGTAATCGTGCCAATAGAAACGAGGCACTAGAGAAGATTCGAGAGGCGTTGGATGATGGTGCTTATGGTGCTGATATACAAGTAGTTAAGGACGAAGAGGGCGACATATACAAGAAAGGTTTTTTAGTCAGACTATCCATGGTGTTTAAATTCCCAACTGCTGATGGCAAAGTGGTTGATGTCCCATGGAAAATGGACCTGAGCGAGGGCATGGGTGCCGGCGGCACAGCCGAGGGACGACAACTATCTGAATTTCAACAAGCCCTTCAAGAAGCCATAGAAAAAAACAATGGACAACCTGTTACGATTGAATTCCCTAACGGTCTTGGGACAGTTAGCGGAGTTGCAAATATCATAAGCGGACCTAAGCGAAAAACAAAGGGACGAGTTGGAGACCCAAAAACAGATTTTGTTTTACAAGACAAATCCGGAAATAGTTTATATTTCTTATCCGCCAAAGACGGAAATAAACCCAGTAACTTTAACCAGTGGGGCGGGTTCTCTAACATCCCAGGCGAAGCCATGAAAGAGATTAATGACTTTGCTAAAGCGGCGGCTAATTTTATATTATACGACAGGAGAGATGCAAAGACGGATGGCGACCCTCTGCGTTATTACGAATGGCAAAAACAAGGGGGCGAGAACGTTCTAAAGAGAATGAATCCCGGTAGTGTGCCTTACGGAATGGTGATCACAAAACCAATAAAAAATCGAATGCTAAAACTTAAGGCAGTTTTTGGAGAGGACTTTGGTACGGTCAATCCACAAACCAAAAAAGCCAACCATGGACTGGACTATGTTAATGCCACTTTTCAGATTCCAGAAGGGGCTGCTTTAACTTTAAAAGAGAAGACAGAGGGGGACCCAAGTGTTCTAGTCCCGGATGGTTTTGTTCATGTGTTCGGTCCAGCACAATTTAGCGGCTATCCGTCAATGACTGATATGTCTGATGAGGAAATAGACGAAGAAATTGATAACGTGATGGGAAGAGGCTATCATCCTATTCTACTACTCAGAAGAGCAGAGGGAGGCCGAGGAGAAGGCGTCTCAGGAAAAATGTTTGGTCCTAGGTCCGGTACTAAGAAATTCAGCAAAAGAAAAGAAGCCGAGGCGGCAGCACAATCCGCCGTTGATGCGGCAGCCGGCATCCAGATTTCTATGCCGAAGGATATTTATGGTCCGAAAGTCCCATATTCAATGCAAAGCGTTAGGTTTGGGATATTCCCAGCAGAAAACAGAGCCATTACTCACGTTATGAATGATAACTTTCAGGTGGAAGCTGTCTGGGACAAAGAAGGTGCCCTCGCTTCAGCCCAATGCGGCTCTTGGTATTGCAACAAGGCAGCCCTTGACGCTGTTGGTGGGGCAGTAGAAATAAAAGAAGACGGATCAAGAACGCCTTTAGACTTAACAGGTCCAGTTGATGATGATACTATTGGGGGAGCAGATGGGAATCCAAAACCACCATCGGCTCAGAAGTTTAACAAGTTTAAATTGCCGGCAGCAAATATAAAAAGATGAAAGTGAGGATAGTTGAAATCTCTTTTAAGATACCCAGGTGGTAAAACTAGAGCACTCAAATGGATCACACCTTATTTCCCAAAAGACATGACAGAAATGGTCAGTCCGTTTTTTGGCGGTGGTTCCATTGAGATTCATTACGCAAGTCAAGGTGTACGAGTTCATGGCTATGAGATCTTCGAGCCACTAGTCAACTTCTGGCAGTATGCTCTGGAGGATCCAGAGTATATGGCCGAAACACTTGAATCACTATTCCATCCCTGTACTGAGTTAAAGTTTAAAGAATATCAAAAGAAGCATTGCTGGACTCATATGGACAGCACTCACCGGAACTACAAGCAATACCGAGCCTGTATGTACTATGCTTTGAATCGCTCATCATTTAGCGGGGCAACTACGAGCGGCGGTTACTCACAACAGGCTGCGGACAAGCGGTTCACCCAAAGTAGTATTGACCGACTTAAAGAGTTCCTATGTCCCTTCCTAACTGTCAAGCACGCAGACTTCAAGGATAGCATAGCAAAACATGATGACGATACATTCATATACGCAGACCCTCCTTATGCTATCGACAACCCAGTCCTCTATGGTGACAACGGTTCAACCCATAAAGGTTTTGACCACGTTGGTTTCGCAAAGGCAATAAAAGAAAAGAATAATTGGATCATTTCTTATAACGATAGCAAATATATTAGGGACCTATATCAGGGTTACGAGATCATTGAGACTGGTTGGTCCTATGGGATGCATGGTGGTCAGGCCAAAGAGGGAGAACTAGTCAATAAGTCGAGCGAAATTCTTATTCTAAATGGTATCGACCCGGATCACATTGCTGCTGCCAATGAGCAAGTCCAGCGGATGCGTGCTGAGGAGCTAGAGAAGAAGAAAAAAGCTGCCACCAAGAAATTTAAAAAGCTATTCAAGGAGCAACAGCAGCAACGCTGGGCTAAACAACTGAAGAGTTTTAGGGCTAAACAACTGAAGAGTTTTAGGGTAAGGCAATGAAAGTAGATATTAAAACAATTATAACTTTAGGTGCTTTGCTTGTACCTCTCGTTGGTTTTTACTATACAACCAACATGCGTTTGGATTCTTTAGAAGAAAAGATCCAACAAGTTCAAAAGCAAGTTAAACAAATAAAATCAAAAGGGAGAAAAAAGAAATGACTAAGGATCATATTTTATTTGGAGAAGACATCAGGCAAAGGCTGCTTTCTGGGGCCAACAAATTAGCTGATGCTGTAGCCTCGACACTTGGTCCAAGAGGTCAAAATGTCATATTGTATAAGCGAGGCGCTGATCCAGTCATCACAAAAGACGGGGTAAGTGTTGCTCGTGTTGTGGAATTGGAAGATGATTATGAACAAGCTGCTGTTGAAGTTCTCCGCCAGGCTGCTTTGGAGACAGAGAAAACAAGCGGGGACGGAACCACTACCAGCACTGTATTGGCTAGGGCTATTTTAACGTCCGCCCAAAAGCACATTACCGCTGGTGCGTCGTCTATTGATATCAAAAGAGGGATTGACATAGCTGTCGATTCTATCGTGGATAAGATTCACGAGATGTCGCAGCCGGTTTCAAGCGAGGAGGAGATTAGGCATGTTGCAACCGTGTCTGCAAACGGCGATGAGGCGATTGGAACCTTGATCGCTGAGGCTGTTGCTGCGGCTGGAAAGGATGGAGCCATCACGATTGAAGAAAGTAAATCTTTAAAAACATCCATGGAAGTGGTTGAGGGTTTCTCCTTCGGTGGTGGCTATGTATCACCTCAGTTCATTACGGATGAGCGCCGAGGAACCGTAGACTATAGTGATGCACTAATACTTGTGACTGATTCAACTCTTGACAATGTTGATGAGATGCTACCAGTTTTAGAGTTTGTAGCTCGTGATGGGCGACCTTTTGTTATCGTCGCAGAGGAAATCGAAGGTCAGCTTCTAGCCGCTCTTATCATCAACAGGATGAGGAACAATATGAAGATCGCTGCGGTCAAGGCTCCTAGATACGGAGAAGAGCGCCGAAGCATCCTAGAAGATCTATCAACCATTTCTGGCGCTACGTTTATCAGCAAAGATAAAGGGATCCGCCTAAAAGATGTCAAGCTAAAACATTTGGGTTGCGCCAAGAAAGTCGAGATAAGTAAATATAATACGACGATTGCTGACGGCGAAACAAACTACGATGAACTTGAAGAAAGACTCGAAATGTTAAAGGGTCAGGTCTCCGAGACTGACAGCACCAATGAAGCAGAAAGCTTACAGGAAAGGATAACCAGATTATCCTCAGCTATTGCCGTCATAAGAGTTGGCGGTGCCACCGAGATTGAAGTAACTGAGAAAAAGCACCGAGTCGAGGATGCTTTGGAGGCTGTTAAGTCAGCACAGGAGGATGGTGTGGTTCCTGGCGGTGGAACAGCCCTACTGAAGGCCGCTAACAATATAGAAATTAATCCTAATAACCAAGATCAACTCTTAGGTGCGAGGGCTTTACTTGAAGCTTGTTACGCACCGATTACGCAAATTTTAAAAAATGCAGAAATTTCTTCTGACATTGTTATTAACTCTTTATCATATGATGAACACGACAAGAACGTAGGATTTAATGTGCGGACAGAAAAGTTCGAAGATCTTGTGGAGTCTGGAGTCATTGACCCAGCGAAAACTGTGAAGTGTGCGTTACAAAACGCCGCTAGCGCAGCGGGAACGCTGCTCACAACTAATTGTGCTGTTTTAAAGAAGGGTGGTGAATAAAAATGCAAGTCTAGCGACTATTTATTAAGACAGCCGGTTTCATACATAAAGACCAGTATATTTTGTGCTGGTCTTTTTTTATATGAGGGTTCCCTATGAGCGACGAACTTTTAAAAATTGTTTTGCAAAAAGTAGAGAGCATGGAGCACAAGATTACTAGTGCCAAGTCGCTCAATGGTGGTTTTGACAAGTTGGCAGGGGATGTTGAGCACATCAAAGCAGCACAATCAGAAGTTCTGGATGCTGTGAGGGGTGTTAAGCAAACCCTTTATGAACCTGATTCGGGATTGTTTAGTCGAGTTAAGGAACTTGAGTCAGAGTCTAGAATTCGTAACGCCTATGTGAAAGAAACGAAACCTGCTTTAGACTTTGCCAAAGAGTTAGTTGTCTGGAAAAAACACGCAGACAAAGAGCTAGAACAATTTGAAGCACTTCAGATTGAGTTTGCTAAACTTCAGGACTGGAAACAGGGTGCTCAAAAGGTTATTTGGCTTATAGCCACTGCCGCTGGTGGTATGTGGGTCAAGCACTTCATGGATTTGATGATGAGATGACTGGTTTCGTGTTAGGAGCGATTATATTTTCTGTCCCTACGATATATTACCGCATCAAATTAAAAGAAACCGAGAAGAGATTACAGAAACATATTGAAACCCGCTGGATGTGGGAAGAATGGGGAGAATAAAATGAAGAACTGGAAACCTTTTTTCTTTGAGGACAGTAGGATTCCTGTATGGTTATCTCACATAGCTCCCATTAATATCGGGGCTATCACTCTATTCTTTTTAGTTTTTAGTCGAAGCAAGATAAACGAGTTTACGAAACGACATGAGACAATACACTTCCAACAAATGCTAGAAACAGGTGTCATTGGGTTTGTCGTTTTGTATTTGCTTGATTATCTGGTTGGGCTTTGGAAATATAAAAATGATTGGAAAGGGCAGAAAACAACCCGTGGCTATGAATACCGGTCTGCTGCTCATAAGGCCTACCATCGAATTCGTGCAGAACAAGAAGCCTATCAGAATGAAATGGTTCATAACTATCCGGTGGCACGTTCCCGTTATGCGTGGATAAAAATGTATAAAGTATAAAATAAAACTTGACCTACCTTAGAAGTATGATACTATACATATGTAAGGGAGAGAGATATGTTTTACAAGGTAGTGATCTACGAGTGCTATGACGGTCAGAAGAAACTAGGACACGTCATCCCCAATAAAAACCTTCTTGCGTTGCTCCGCAAGGGTGGCTCATCTCACCTTGGAGATTCCAAATAATGTCTTACTGGAGCCAGATGTACGCCCGCCCTCAAAAAGCAGAGCGCCTTGAAGTTCAGAACGGCGAGGCTCGCTTCGAGTCCTTGATGGCTAAGAAGCTGTCAGAGGGTGACCGCAAGTTTGCTGAGTCTCTCAAGAGCCAGTTTGAAGATGGCGGCAAGTTGAGTCACAAACAGATTGAGTGCGTTGAGCGTATGGAGCAACGCTACTCTCCTGAGTCACAACTCAAGCGGGAACGCTGGGCTCAGTCCTACAAGGCGGAGCACCGTGAGACTGCTCTTATTTGTGCGAACTACTACGCCACAACCATGTACTTCCGTGACCTGTCTCTCAAGATTGCCACGGATGAGGACTTTGTTCCCACCGAAAAGCAGTTCAATGCTCTCGCCAAAAACAAATATGCCCTGAAGGCCATCAAGGCTGCGACTGAGCCGCCTGCCTTCCCTATCGGATCTTTGTGCAAGGTTCGTGCAAACTTCAACTTGGTCAGTAATCCTAAGCTTCACGACCAGATGGGTCTAGTTGTGGCTAACCACGCCAAGGGTCTCTACGCCTCTTCAACCATCCTTGTGAATGGCGAGAACGTCAAGCTTGAAGACCGCTGCTTGAAAGCTGCGGCAAAGAAAAAGAAATAACTTAAACAACATCAGACAATGATGTATAATCCTGTTAAGGAGGATTTAGTGTATGCGAGCAACAATTAGTTTTGAGACCGATGTAGGTGAGGTGGAGGGCACGATGGCAGTTTTAGCCTGTTCGGAAGAGCACAACCTTCGTGCTGCTGCTGACCTCTTGTCTGACTTCACTGTTTTAGATGGAAGTGTGTTAGATGCAATTACGGAAGTTTTGCGCTTGGTGGATATGTCTGCCGGACAACTTAGGCAGTACCAGCAAATGATGTTGAGTTTTGAAAAGGCAAAGTTTGAGACAATGCTGCCCCAGCCAGTTGAGCAAGCTATCCCAGTCGTTGACAACATGGAAAAGCTCAACGAGGTCAAGAAAAATATGCAGGGACTAGAGTCCTTCCTCGACAAGATAGCGGCGGTGAGTGAAGCCGATGATCAGGAGGCTAACCATGAAACCCAGAAAGGGTGATCTGGTTTATCTGCCATCAGATATCATGCTGATCGATAATCATACTGTAAAGAAGTGGATTAAACTTGAGGAGCCAACTTACGCAGTTATGGTTGAGCCTCAAATAAATAAAGAAGATATATATCACAAAGTCCATGTCAAAGGAAATGACTGGCTTGTTCGGACAATAGATACAATGGAGGTAATGTCCCGTGCTTAAGGTTTCAGAAGTTTATGAAAGACAAACAAAAGTAATCAAAGAGCGGCCTGATGGTTCAGAGTACGCAAGCTTTGAAAACATCTTTGATACAAGGGATGCTCTTATCAACGAGAGTTTTGTTGTATCAGTCCACCCTCACGAGTTTACTACCTCGGCTGGTCTCTCAAAAATGGAGGCAGCATTCCCTGATGGGACAAAGTTCAGTACATTTATTGTTGATGGTAACTCTTTTCGCAAATCTGAGATGATTGTAATCGGTTCGTTTGAGCGGTTTTGTGACATGTTACAGGATAGAGAGACATGAGCTTCCCAACCTGGGGTGACTTGTTTGATAATTATTGTTCTCATACAACGATTAAAACATCTTTGGGACTTAAGCAAAATCTCTTTTATGAGGAGTTTGCAAGAAGAAGATATAATCCATCGCCCATTAGTGACACCTCTTGTTGTCGGCTGGTGTTCTTAAAAGACGTATTGCACAACCCCACTAACAAAACGCTTTGTCGCCAGGGTCGATTTATCTGGTGCAAAAATTTGCACTATGAAGGTCGTGATGATAACGGTTACAGGCAAATATCTTTTACAATTGACAAGGGTAAGAAGAGATTTAAAGTATCAGAAAAGAACATGTTATGTCTTCCGTCAAAAGTTTTTATTCACAACAACAGGTATTTTAGATCAAACTTGAAGACCTTTGCAGCTTTTTCTACTGTATTTAGTCACAGGCAGACCATGACCATGATGCGTAAGTCTTGGTCAGGCGCAGACGGAGAGTTAGATACTATCATTGACGAAGACAGTCCTTTTAAGCCGGGCACGCTGGTATCACCTCGTGTTGGGTATTTTCATCCAGATGTTGATTGGAATTCTGTCGGCGACACGAAACAAAACATGTCCGGAAGAGACCACCCATGTGGGATCATTCTCGGAAAGTCTCTCGTAGATAACGATTATGTAGGAAGAGAGTTCTACCGTGTGCGTTTTGGAAATACTACATATGAAAAGGTTCACCCTGTGCAAATGGAGATATTAAATGAAGTTTAGACTGTACACAAAGACCGATTGTCCTTATTGTCAAATGGCCATCCGATTGTTGGCAGAGAGACAGAAGGAGTTTGAGTGCTATGCACTTGATAACCAACCCAAGCTACTTAATGAGATAAAGAGCACATATCGCTGGGAGACTGTTCCTGTTGTTGTTGAAATAACAGAGGGTCAAGAAAAGTTTATTGGTGGTTATGACGATCTCAGAGAGTATTTAAATAAAGGTAAACAATTATTAAAAGGATAGAATATGATTTGGACTTCTAAAGTTTCCCCGCTGATCAAAGAGATTGACTTACGAAAACCTCCGGTAATCGTAAACGTTAACAAGTTTACAGAAGATTCAGCTAAAAAGTTTCACCAAGAGATGGCTGCGGCTCATAACAGTGGTCAGCCTGTGATTCCAATTGTTATCGATTCATATGGTGGACAAGTATACTCATTGATGTCGATGATTTCAGCCATCGAGTCAGCCGAGATACCTGTTGCTACTATTGTTGAGGGCAAAGCAATGTCATGCGGCGCAGTGCTTTTAACTTTTGGAGAGCAGGGTATGAGATTCGCCGATCCTAACGCTACGATTATGATCCATGATGTCAGTAGTGGGTGCTTCGGCAAAATAGAAGAGATGAAAGCCGATGTCAAAGAAGCTGAACGACTTGACGAAAAGATCTTTACCATGATGGCTCGTAACTGCGGTAAAAAAGACGACTACTTTAAGAAAAAGGTTTTTAATAAAAAACATGCTGATTGGTTTATGGATGCCCAAGAAGCAAAGAAACATGGACTTGTCAATCACCTTAGAGTACCTAAGCTCAATATTAAGGTAGATGTGGACATTAGTTTTGACTGATGGTAGAGTTTGTTTTAGTTTCCTTACTTGCGTACAACTTTCCGTCGTACTTTGATACGGAACAAGAACTTAATGCTGCTGTAATCATTGACCAATCAATCACTCTTAAAGAGGATCCATATTTTATGGTAGCTCTTGCCTGGGTTGAGTCCCGGCTTAAGACCGGACGCATATCTCATACTGGTGATTATGGTTTGTTCCAAATAAATTATAATTTCTGGGGACGCAAATGGGGTTATAAAAATCGCCAGAAATTCTTGGTTGATATGTCCAGTGCTAACCATGCTACGGTAGCAGCAGTTGTGGTCCTTGAAGAGATGAGGAAATATAAATCATGTGCTGGTCTTAATTTGCCAGCCTGCTATAATGGTGGCCCGAATTGGCAAAACTCCAAGAACAAAGAAAAGATTTTAGAGTACGCTACAAAAGTTCACAAGATGCGAGTCATATTCAAAAGAAAGTTTATAGGCTGGGCAAAAAGGTGACTAAGCAAAAGTACGGAATAAAGATTAGCACCATTTTAAATGCAGCGGAAAAACTGACTGCCGATCTTGAGTATCTTTGCTCTATAGCAGAAAGTCCAGACCCTGAGTTTCCTATCATGGATGCTTTGGCTTACGCTAGGGCTGTCTCTGCGGTAGCTAACCATTTAGATTTTGTCATTGAAGATTTGACTGAAAATGACTTAAGCGAAGACGAAGAGTATGTTAAACTAAGTGAGGATGATTTAGTTTTAATGAGCAGCCTAACTGAGAGTTCAGAAGAGGCCATCAAAATATTGGAGAAAACATGTGGTATCTACCTTCAAAACAATTGATGTACATGAGTTTTTATTATTTTTCAATTATATTCTTAATAGCTTGTATCCTGTATGATTTGTTTGCAGACACCATAACAGGGTTTACGTTTGGATACTTTTTCGCACTGTTTTATATGATTGCCCGCACCCGAACGGTACTGAGGCTGTTGGAGGATATGGATGATGAACCGTAGGCAAATTGATGAGATGGTATATAGGATTTATACGCTGGCGGTTACAGTTGCCTATTACCCAGTCTACCTTTCCATCCTCGGTATGGATAAAATTAAACAAAGACTTGACTTAGACTAAAAATAGGATATATTAGTTGATATATGCTAAAAGATTTTACGACATATGTGATAGCTAGTGCAATTAGTTTGGCCTGCTTGGGTCTACTAGCCGCAATCATGGCACGAGACACAATTAAGGACATTGATGCTGGACCATCTAACGACTGACAATTGGGTATCATTGGGCGGTAAGCCCATCGCTGATATCAGACAACGTATTCAAAAACGATTTGAAGCAGACCGTTTCACGTTTCATGTAGGCACCGATAGTAAATCGTATGCGGACCACACCATCATTAGCACAACAATATGTTTTCGAGAGAATGGTCATGGTGCCTTGGTGGCATATCAGCGAAACAAAATAGACAACTTTAATAATATAACTGAGCGATTACTGCACGAAACAATAGTATCGCTAGAGGCTGCGAAAATGGTACAGGACATTACCGGCGACCCGCCTACGATTCATGCAGATGTTAATACAAAAGAAACAGCCTTAAGTTATAGGATGCTTAATGTTATAATAGGACTGGTTCAAGGTATGGGATTCCCTATAAAAGTAAAGCCTGATGCTTGGGCTGCTGATATTGCAGATATGTACACCAGATAAATCATCGAAAGGAAAAAAGATGAGTGAAGAGCAACTTTTTGAAAAACAAATAGAAACGTTTAAGACATTCTGTAAGAATAATCGCTTGCGCCTCCGAGAAGCCGGCGATGGACTTCCGGTTGCCAGAGCCATTGGAAAGTTTAAGGAAGATCAATTCTTTTGCAACTTTAGAAACGGAACTATTGGCGTGTATGTCACCAGGGAAACTCAACGTCAATTTACATATTTGAATAAAAAACTGATTAAAATGGGTTGCATCCCAACACAACTCGGAGATTTTGAAGCATCTTACGATTTAGAGTGGATGAATATTCCTCCTGTCGCCAAGCTTCTCAAGATCAAAAAAGGTGCAGCCAAGGTAAAAGATCCAAAGTGGTTGAGGGAACTATGAAAGAAGAAGATAAAGAATATAATATTGATGAGTGGAAAACTAAATTTTCCGAAGGTGAGATTAGCGAATCTGCTGCTGAACTTGCCGCTAAATTTATGTTTGCAATGTCTTACTATCATGAGCGAATGAAACTGCATATCATGTTACACCCTCTCTTCTTTCTAGCTGGTTTCATGATCGCATTTTTTGCGTTCGGAGAAATGTGATGAAGTGGAAAGTTGGAGATCTCGTGCAGGAAGCTCTCCCGCTCATGGCTGGTGATGCTCCTGAGAGGCTGGGGTTAATTGTTGAGATAGGCAAGAGTGGATTCTTTAAAGTTTTATTTGACAAAGAAGAACTTGTGCATTATAATTCATTAAGAAAAATGGAGGCTTAAATGGCTACACGACCCGGAAGACTATTGGACAAAACATTCACCTCGTTCACGGAAGCGAGCGGCCGCCTCGAAGATACGATGGGGTGGATCACGGCAGCGGAGGAGTTGGCGCACGAGGTCCAACCCGGATGCAAGGCAGAGGTCACACTCCACTTGTTGGGCAAAGTATTAGAAAAGGCTCGCACCGAGTTGGACCAAGCGTCCGAGGATCTAGCCATTGAGGTCTTCGGAAAATGAGGGCACGTCATAGATATATTTCAGCAGGCAAAGGTAGGCGCAGCCTTCGCCAAATTTTTTTACAACTAAGCGCAGAAAAACAAAGAAAGGCAATCAAAAATGACCACAATCAACAATGAATTTAAAACCACCGTCAAGGAATTTGTGAGTAAGCTCACGACCATCGAGAACGAGATGACAATCCTTCGACAAGATCGTTCGGAACTCTTTACAGAGATGAAGAGTAAGTTGGACCCTCGTTCATTTCGAGCAGCCGTGAAGATCCATAACTTGCAAAAGTCCACACCGGATCAAACTTCTTTAAACAGAATTCTGGAAGTTTTAGATACTGCTGAATAGTTATTATACTATGGGGTAACTGAAGCAGCCAAACCACACCAACTTTGTGTAGCCTTCTACAAGGGAGAGGGTGAGTGGCACAACCGCATAGTTAGATGGACAACTCAAAGTAAATATTCGCACGCAGAACTGATCATGCCAGACAATACTTGCATAAGCATAACACCCTTCGGAACAAATGGTATCCGTAGAAAAAAGTTCGACGAACCTGAGCAGGATTATGACATGATCTGTGTGCCGGTATCTGACGAACAACTGGAAACCATTCAAAGGTTTTATGAAGACACTAAGGGAGATGGCTATGACTGGCCCGGTATGATACTGTCCAAGTTCACACCATTCTTTATCAAGCGGACAGGGCGTTGGTATTGTTCTGAATGGATTGCATATGCGTTGCGATTGGCTGGTGCGGTGGACAACCTTTACCACTATAATGACTTAACACCGCAGAGGCTTTATGAAGTGTTAAAAAATTATGCCGACTAAAACCACAGAAACGTTTCTTTACGCTCCGGGAAGTTTAGTAAAAACCAGAAAAGAAATATATTCGATGGATCCACATATGCGGTTACAAGCCGGCACGGTTGGGATCGTGTTATCGGGCCCGAGAGAAAACTATAATCATCATTGCCAGGTTCAGTTTACTGGCATCAGTAATGCTTGGTGGGTTAATTATGCAGAAATTGAGCCGCACCTATAAACAAAAAAATAATTTGAATTATACTTATCTATGAAAGGAGTCACTAGCTATGACAAAAACAAAAGAACTTATTAATTACCAACAAATTTATGAGGACGACCTGTCCGATACCGTTAAGGATGCCCTGGAGTTGCCAAGAGGTTTCTATGAGTTGGAACAACAGAAGCGGCAGATGGTGGAGCAAATGATTGACGCAGGGTATGATCGTGCTGTGAAGGACGCTCTGGATCCAGATGTGTTGAATGATACTGCCGCACTTGCAGCCGAGATGGGCACGCAGCTTTATAATTTTGCAAATGTCATTGGAGAATACTTGACCAACCTTGATGAGGACGACGATGATTAAAGTCGGTGATCTTGTTAAGATCTCCAATCACAATGGTTGGACTATCTGCCTACCCAAGGTGCCACAACCACAGCACAAAAGTTTAATCGATGAGTACCTCAAGGAGCGCATGATGGTCCAGGTCGGCAACACCAAATACAGTGCCGATAATAAAAAGTATCGGGACTTGGACGGTGACTTTGGGCTAATTACAAAAGTAATCCAAAATAAAATTGATCAAACAACTGCCTACGAGGTCATGATTGACGGAAGAGTTATGAGGGTGAAAGGCATAGTTGGTGAGAAGTATTTTCATGTTGTAAAGAATGGACAAGATTACCTTGATACTATACAAGAGGAGTTAAGTAATGAAAGCTAATTATCATTGTTGCTCAGTGGGTGCTGTTAACAATGGCTTGTTAAGAGAGTGTGGGTTCCGGTTCCGATTTGAGGAGGGCAGCCACAACTGTCCACTCTGCGGATCTGCACTTGTTCGTATGCCAACTGGCAAGTCTGTTGCACAAATTCTTAAAGAAGGTTTTGAGCAAGAGAGAAAACAGAATAAAAGTTAATGTTTTCACAATCCTCTCGCCTATGTATAGTAGGCCCGGCTCGTTAGCATAAACTGACCCCACCAGTGAGCCGGTGGCATGTGGACAAAGGAGGATTTAATTATGCCAAAAGTAAAGTATAGCCAATCAAGAGGTTTGTTTCAAGTTGCAGGTTCCGGTCTTGACCTTGACGGCACCGTTAATCACAACGGTACCGTTAATCTTAACCAAAAAGTAGCCAGTGGCTATCTGCGTTGGTGCATGGGAGATCATTCTGGTCTGTCTTTGCTCACCAAGACAGATGCTAACTGCGATTCGGGATTCACAGCAGCAGCCAACACACTTCACGAGTGCGCTGCGCTCGGTGATGCAACCAACGCTTACGTTTTGCCAGAAGCAACCGTCGGCACCGTTGTTGTCTTTAAGTTTACGGCTCAGTATGACGGCGGCAACAATGCTACCTTTACCACTACGGCTGGCGACTTCTTCGCAGCACAAACGCTGAACTTCCTAACTCTTAATTCAGACGCTGGCGCTGTCGGTCCCCGTATCATCGGAACTGATTTCACCACGACTCAAAGCGTGGGTAAAATCAGCACGCTGACAGCAGCACATAACAGAATTACAATGTCAACGACTGCCACCAACAACCAAACCAATGTCGGTTCGGAGTTGTCATTCTTCTGCGAAGATGCTGGATTCTGGAGAGTTCTTTTCCAGGGCGTGTGCTTGGGCAACGGAGCGATGAATGCCACATTTGCTGGAAGCACAGCTTAATAGCTGAGCTTAACAGGCAACTATGTTGTATGATACACTGGGCACCCGCAAGGGTGCCTTTTGTATTTTAAGGAGCAATTTTGAACAAAGAAGAAAATATATTTACCCAAATAAATGATTTGGAAAAATATGATAAGCCGCTGATCAACATTTATGAAAAACTCATTGCACCAGTAATGAATGAAGAGGTCCAGGGTGTTCCGAATTTCAAATGGGAACAAACAATGTGCCAGGAAAGTAACGCACTCGCTAGGTGTGACTATGATACTTACGAGTCATTAAAGGCCGCCGGCAAAAGAACCACCCACCGTAACGACTCAATCACATACTCCTATCCTAATCATGACTGTGTTTCTGATTCACTCGATGAAGCAATTAATATATTGGGTAAAGAAGTTGACTGTGATTATCTTGGCTTATCTAATCACCCAACCTGCTACAGAAGTCATGAAGGGTATGACGGCTACATGGGCTGGCACACCAATCACGATTTCCCAGGAGACCGGTGGTATTTTGTATATAATACTGAGGCAGATAAGTCATTTTTTCGATACATAGATCCAAACACTGAGCAGATGGAAACAGTACGGGAGCCAGCAGGATGGTGTTTAAATCATTTTGTCGCAGGTAATTATCACAGCCCCTTGTGGCATTGTATACACACTAGTGGTCATAGATTTTCTTTCGGAATACGAAAAATAGAATTACTTAAGTATACAAACGGAAAAGTTAACTTGAGGTAACACAAGCATGAGCGACGAAAAAAAGCCACCAGTTCGCAAGGATCGCCGCCGGGCTAAAAAGAAAACATATAAACTTACTGAGCGCCATGTTAAGATGATAAGGTCTCAAAAAGGAAAACAGTCAGTCCGAGAGATAGCAAAGTGGTTTGCGAGAGAGACCCACTATATTTATAAGGTTTCTCCGTCGATGGTTCACCACATCTTATCCGGTAAGCGACACAGCAAGAAAGAAGACCAGAAGTCAATCTATGATTTGATTGAGGAAGAAGTTTCAGAGGAAGAGTTGGCTAAAATAGATCCAAAAAAAGTTAATTATGAGTGATGACACCAAGGCTCTGCGGAGCACAACATATCCACTACAGACTTTATCACCCGTTATAAAGCCTGACAACATGACACTTTATCGGGCACAGCAGGCTAATGCTGTCAGTCATTACGTTAAACAAGAGTACGATCGCCTCTTTGCCCAGGCAGAGGTCATCAACAGACAGTTCAAAGAGTTGCAGCGCCGTGTTAAGATCACAGAGATGATAGAGAACTCCCGCTACAGATTCAAACCTATCGCTGGCCAAGTATATTATCTTTATCAAAATGTTAATAAACAATCCTATCAGCTTTCCCTTTTGTCTCCGAACGACTGGGCTCTTGGTATGCCAGATACATATCTCTGGGTTGCGGATGTAAGAAAGCTCGGAGACAACACTTGGGACATAGAAAAATTTAATAAAGAATTTGCACAATTATTCCCTGAACGTGAATAAAAAACTTGACCGATCCCATATCCATGATATTATGTGTTTGTAAGGGAGAGAGATATGAGTCGTTCTAACCAATGTCAGCACTGCGGTCAATTCGGACACAACCGTCGTGGTTGCCCACAAATCAAAGAAGCCCACGCCAGAGTTGAAAGACTTGCTGAGAAGTATGGTGTTTACCGCTTGGAAGATGAGCTTGCTTATGCTTCCACCTCTTGGATCAGCAGGATCAACGAGGCTGCTAAGATTCAAGACGCCGATGAGGATGAGGTCTCCTGGCGTGAACGCTGGATGTGGGAAGAAGTTGAAGAGCGCAAGATGGCTCAGGCTCGTAAGAATGCTCGTGGTCGCCAGTGTGGCTTCTGCGGTGAGCGTGGACACAACGCTCGCACCTGCCCAGCTAAGAAGCAACATCGCAAAGATTGTGATGCGATGCGAGGCTTGGCTCACCGAGTTGTGGCTGCCTGCCTCAAGAAGGCTGGCATCGTGCCCGGCGCTTTGATGCGCAAACAACAGTGGAGTTGGAAGGCCAACGACCAGGTTCAAGTGATGTGCATGGTCGTCGGCATTGAATGGGACCGAGTTGCGGAGCCTGGCTACGATACTCCCCAAGGTTTGCCTCGCAACGCTGACCGCTGGTTCAAGGGTCCCATGATTCGGGTGCGTGAACCTAACGGTGATGAAGGCTTGATGCGTATCCCGCAAAACATCCAGCAGCAAACCTGCTACGGCTACTACGAGGGTGAGGACCAAAGCTGGGGACTAGTCAGCGGTGTTGCCGGTGGCAATCTCAATGAAGACAAGGGCTGGATGGGCGACAATGTGACGCTCCTCAGTCCCGAGGCTGGCGGCGTCTACTCCTACGGGCATCAGGTTGAAAAAGGTCAGCGCATTGAAGACCAAGACTTTCAGCCTGAGATTGACGAGCTTGTCAATCAGGTCAGCCAGTGGAGGGATTACTAAAATAAGGCCTTAACAACTTATCAGAATGTGCTATTGTTATATTACCATTTACTAAGGAGAACAAAAAATGGAACTGTCAGATGCAATGAGACTGGTGGAAAGCCTCTCAAAACAAGTACGAGAACTCGGGACTGAACTTGCAAACGTTAATCGAAATGTGACCGAAGTTCAGCGCCGAATTGGAGACCTGGAGGTGTTTTCGGCGAACCTAGCGAAAAAGAAGTAAAAGTGAAAAAGATAATCCACGTTAATCAACATGTCATTAAGCGGAACACGAAGAACGGGACAGATGAGCCAGTTCTCACGGTGAAGACTTATAAAGAAAACAATTATGCCCACGAGGCTATACTGAAGACGAAAGAAGGTGTAGAGTTAGCTAGAGTTATTTATAGCCCTCACAAGCCATTAAGTTGTGGAGCGAGGGTTTGGTTAGAAACAAATACAGATTCTACAGACGTAGAACTAGTCATTAGAGAAGGAGAAGTCTCATGAGGAAAGATCAAGTAGATCGAGATAGTTTTAAAGCTATCCCGCTCACAAACGAGGAAGCTAACAACAGGATGACCCTGAAGCAGCACCTCAGAAAAAACTATGGCGATGTAATTACTCGCCAAGCCCCAAAACATGAAAAGGGAAAGTTTGTTTTCGATGAGAACGCAAACATCTCAGACGCCTGTGAGGATATCAGGCAACATGGAATCGATCATTATATGTCGATTAACAAGATCCCAATGGATCTTATTGACGACCCTAGTGGCGCTTCTGGCAACCAAGTTCGTGATCAACTGAAGTATGATAAGAATGTGAGGTCAATCTCTCGCAGTCTCGCTCATCGGATTAAGAATGGCATGTCATTTGAAGATGCCCAGAAAACCCCAGTGTTCCTAGAGGAGACTGGCAACGGCCGATATCAAATCGTCGATGGCAATCATAGATTCTATGCACTTTTGGTGCTCGATATTGATATCTTACCTAAGGCGGTTCTGTTCCCTAAAGATTGGTTCGTCAAGCAGGGGCTTACGAAAGATGTTTTTCAGGTTGACTGTAATCCTGTAGCTGAACAGCAAGGAATGAAGCTCAAGAAAGTTCGTGAAACTATTTTGAGTAACTGGAACACCAAGTGGATCAATGCCAGTAAAGAAAGGGCGATCACATGGGTTAAGGAAAGTAACCTGACCACTGCCACTGACGAGAGCATCGAGAAGATGGTTAACGCTATTGAAAAGTTGCTTAAGAAGCAGGACAACCAAGCTGCTGTCGCAGCAGCAGCTAACGCAGCTACCTCGACCAAGCCAAACTTTTTTGAATGGAATGGTGGTAAGAACGAGCAGGATCTGAAAGCACCGTTTCACACCCATACCTTTATTGAAAAGCACTGCGCAGGCAAGATTAAAAACGCTAATTATCTTTCTTTCGATTGTAGCGATGGACCGATGAGAGATAAGATCATGGGTGGTTTTGTCAGGACTTTGAAAAATCAAAGTACATCGATCAAGGATTTTGTGCTAAACAAAATCAAGAAGCGAAAAAAGAATGTTCTTTTTCTTTCTGTAAAGTCTCCAAACTCTGGTGACATGGCTGGGCTGAAGAAGAATCGTGTCAATGGTTTGGCTGGAGTTCTTGTGTTTTATGAATCTGGTTTCCCTTTTGATGAGATTTATTTTCTGCCACAGGCAGCCGGTGTAGAAAACTTGAAGACACCTGTGTTGGCTTGGAGCAAGAAAAACGGAATCGAAAAGGCGTTTGAAACGAAGGACAAGGGGAGCAAGTAATGAAATTAAAGCTTCACTGGGCTGAAAAGTATGAAGTTGTGCGTGAGTTTCCTTCGTTCGTGCTAGACTCGAAGAAGTTCCCAGAACTTGAACTGGAAATGCTTCAGGTTTATAACGCCGGCAGTTTAGATGAGCGTGATAGTGCTTTAGATCAATTAGAATATAAAATGCACCACACAGAAACTGGTGAGCGTGGAGAAACTATTTTTCAAATGGTCGGGCCTTATGAGAAAGATAAATATGATCAGTCTGTGGTCCACACTTTAGATGATGAAAGCAATGGGTGCTTTCGTCTAGACGAGGTATAGTAAAATGGATAGCACAAAAAGCTTTGTAAAAGTATTCAACGTCTCACCCGAAACCGCTGAGGATTTTGAGTTTGATTATGACACGAACACGTCGGACTTGTTGACCGAACTTGTCCCAGACTTAGACAACTGGGGAGGGCTAGGTTGGATGGAACTAGAAGAATACGAATACAACCATCATAACAAGACCATGCATCTTATTCTAGATACAAAGTGGGAACCACCCACTATGTGGCTACAATGCGCTAGCAGCGGCACGCATTATTTTCAAAATAAACTGATCACCATGGCGACCATCCAGAAAGATGAAACATGCGTTACAGGTGTGGCTGTCATGGACGGAGAAACCCTCCAAAACAAGTGTATTTTTGATATGAGTTCGGAGGAGGTCGGAAAATATTATAATGATAGTGAGACTGACTTTGAGCTTGATCATCTAGATAATCAAATTTGGGACTCAATTGGAAAGTTCGTTAATGTCTGCGAACAATTTTACCTTGAAAAGGAAGAAAAAAATGACTAACACAGTAGAACGAGGGAGTAAAGTTACCCTTCACTATAAGGGGACCTTTGAAGATGGAACCCAGTTTGATAGCTCTCACGACAGAGGGGAGCCAATGTCGGTAGAGGTTGGAACCGGAAACTTGATCAAGGGCTTTAATGACGCTCTTGTTGGCATGACGGAGGGCGAAAGCAAGACCTTTACCTTAGAACCTGGTGAGGCTTACGGAGATGTCGATCCTGATGCAAAGACAGAACTGTCACGGGATATTTTTCCTGATGGTTTTGATTTGTCAGAGGGTCAGACAATTCCTTTGCAGGGACCAAACGATCAAACGCTTCTGTCTAGAGTGATTGGGTATGATGACAGCACAGTCACGGTTGATCTGAACCACCCGATGGCAGGCAAGAACCTTACCTTTGATGTAGATGTTATCACAGTGGACAACGATGATGAGACTACAGCTAGCTAGATTATTATTTTTCTTCGCTAGAATTTTGCAAGGCAGGGGGATGCCATTGGGACAATGGTTCCAAAGCAAAGGCATCCTCCTGCTTGCGGCCGCAAAGTCCAAGAGTGAATAACCTACTAGAGATTATAAAAGATATCCACCTTAAGGCGTGTCTTGAAGAAGAAGACGGCTATATCGATCCAGAATCTGGCAGATATGTGATGACGGAATATTATTTAAAAAAACGTGGACACTGTTGCCAGTCCGGCTGTAGGCATTGTCCTTACCCAGAAACGGGGAAAAATCATGATTAGTTTACTTTTAGCGGGATGGTTAGCAGCCCCTAGTTACGGCGCAAGGGCAAACCTGAACAACACCCAGGTTCGCCAACGAGCACACCAAATCGTACAACTTTTGCGGAGACAAGACCCAAGGGTTTTACGCTCCGTCATGTATTATATGGAGTGGGTTCCCAAGGTAAAATACACTCGGGAAAAATGTAAAAAGAATACTATTAAAACCCAACCAGATCCAGTGATGGATATGTTATTAGACGCTGCTGGGATCCCCAGTTCAGGACCAAGGAAAAGAAAATGAAGAAGTTTAATCTAATTGATATTATTACTATGCTAGGCATCGCCGCATCTATTTTATTAATATTGATGTTTGCATCTGGATGCTCTATGAAGTTCTATAAGAAATCAACAGAGGATGTTCGCAAATGTTGTGAACGTGTAAGCCTTCACCAAAAGCAGATGGCACAATTTACTCGCTATTGTAAAGTGGCCTTGTTTCTGGCGAACAGTGAAAACAAAAAAGAAGTTGGAAATGGAGTACGCAAGGGGGCTAGAGATGCTGTTAATGTTTGTAAGTTTGTGTTTGGTGTAGACAGCGATGAAGATTTGTTAGCTGCCGGAGACAGACAAGATTATTATAAGGTTCGTTCTTATATTTATACAAAGGACGATCCAAGCGGACGGTGGCATCCTCCTCAGTGTGATCCTGCTGAGATTCATTGCGAGGAGTTTTAAAATGAGTGTTAACCAACAAGGCTTTGACTACGAGAATGTGGTCATTGAATCGTTAAAGAAGGCTGGCGTAGCTGGAGACATCCAACAGGGAGCAGGAGCATCTGCCGCCGCTGCCGACGCTGACTTTATTGTGGACGGAAAGAAGTATTTGCTTGAAGTGAAAAGTGATCTTGAGGCACAAATGGGTGGTACTTCCGTCAGGTACAGTGACGGCGAGTTTGAGATCGTAAGCGAAGCAGTTGATAAGAGCACTGCCGCATTAATTATCGCTGCCCTTTCTAGCAAGCGAGGACCAATTGAAAGACTCTTGGCTGCCATTGGCGGCGACAAATTTCCTACCACATGTGACAAGCACACTTGGACGGTAGCAAAAGAAAAAGGACTACTAAAGCCAATCAACACTAAGGTAAGAAAGAACACATCATTCATCGCAAACCATTACAAGCAAAAGGGCATTCACTATGTTCAAATTGGTGGAGCCGGGCTGTTCTATTTGGAGGATAATCCTGCTGGTCTAAACATACCAAAGCTTGAGGGTGAAATTGATATTGAACTGAGAGCAGGCCGTAGCGGATCAACTTTGAACGCTGCTGGTGATCGACGTGTAAGCGGACTGTTGCGAGCACAAGCTCGCCTCAAGTTCAAGGGTCAATCACCCATCACACTTGATTCCCAAATTGGAATTGCCCAGATCAAAGGCACACAATAAAAATGTTATACATACTAAAGGTAGTAGCAACCATGATCGTATCATTCGCTGCTGGTATAGTATTGCATAGAATGTTATGGAAGTTCTTTGACTGGGTGTTAGATGCACTTGAACGTATGGATGATGAGGAAGGTTTATAGATGTATTCAGTAAGAGAGTTTGTAGTTGTATTGGTAGTAGCCAGCGGGCTTGTTCTGTCTGCTTTTGGTCTAGCTTACCTGAATTAATCAACCGTTTACAGCTTTGTTGACAAATTATGCACAATTGACTGCAAAAGTTGCACAATTGTTAAGTATTTGTTTTTATTGTTTTGTACAGCGGATGACTGCTTGTTATCCAGTGTTATCAACAGTTTAATATATTGTCAGCGATTGTCGGCATTTGACAGCCATTGTCTCAATGGGCCTAGTACATGAGTAATGCGTCAGCGTCAAGAGAAAAGAAAATGCAGGAAAAGCACATTAAAAACTTGACACATATGCTATCCATGGTAATATACAGTTGAGAGAGGGAGACACCAAATGTCCGTAGACTTCAAAACCTTCGTGAGCTTAGCACCTTCAGTGAGTGCAGCCAAACTTCCAGTACTTCTCGGTGGTCGCCGCGGCCTCGGCAAGAGCCAAGTTGTTTATCAGCTTGCTGCTAATGCCGGCTTGCCTGTAGTTGAGCGTCGTGCCAGCCAGATGACCGAGGGTGACTTGGTTGGGCTGCCTAGCGTTGAAGGCAATCGCACCAGCTTCAACCCACCTGATTGGTTCAAGCAAGCTTGTGAAGAGCCTGTCTGCCTTTTCCTTGATGAGGTTGACCGAGCTACCCTTGAAGTTCGACAAGGAATCTTCGAGTTGACGGACAGTCGGAAACTCAACGGTCACAACCTTCATCCTGACACGATCATCTTCGCTGCCGTCAACGGCGGTGAGCACGGTGAGAACTACCAAGTCAATGAGATGGATCCTGCGGAACTTGACCGCTGGTCAGTCTGGGACATCGAACCGACGGTTGAAGATTGGTTAGCCTGGGCTAAGAACAATGTTGATGGCCTCGTCTGGGACTTCATCAACCAGAACCGTGGTCACCTCGAACACAATGAGGATATCGAACCTAACAAACGCTACCCCAGCCGTCGTAGCTGGGACCGGCTTGACAAAGTTCTCAAGCAGGCAGATGCTCTTGAAGCTGGTCCAGTAATGTTCAACCTGGCTCAAAGCTTCGTCGGCTTCGAAGCTGCTGTGGCTCTCAACGACTACGCCAAGAACTACGAGCGGGTTGTGACGGTTGAGCAACTCCTCAACGGTGACCGAGTTGAAGCTCTGGCTGCCTTCTCCCTCAACGAGCACTGCGCTATGATCGAAAAGGTCGAGGCAGAAGAGATCTGCAAAGCTGAGTTCAGCGATGAGCATGTCGAGAACCTTGCCAACTACTTCGTGACGCTTCCCAGCGAAGCAGCCATGAAGCTCTGGTCGGTAATCAGCCAAGCTGGTGTCCAAGAAAACGTGGTCAAGTTCCACGGTGCCAACGAAGGTGCTGTCGGTAGCCACCTCTCCAAAATCCTGGGAGCCTAATCTCTCTCTCAACCCTGCTCTCAGGTGACAAGCCCAGCCAAGTGCTGGGTTTTGTTTTTGGGGAACAAATAAAAACTTGACAGGTAGTGTATCCATGGTAGTATATGAATGAGGGAGAGAGACAGTAATGAGCTTTGACTTAAAACTGCACGCTTATAGACTGCTCATGGATGAGCCGTTCTTTGCTGCACTAAGCCGCAAGATTGAGAAGCGTGCTGATTATAATATTCCTACTGCTGGTGTTCGGGTAGATCCCGAGAGTGCCCAGTTCGAAATGATTTACAACCCTGACTTCTTTGCCAGCCTGCCTGAAGAGCATGTGCGTGGTGTACTCAAGCATGAGTTCTACCACTTGATCTTTGAACATGTGACCAGCCGGAAGCCTGAGGGCGTTAACCACAAGGTCTGGAACATCTGTGCTGACCTGGCTATCAACAGCCACTTGGTCGGCGAGTTGCCGGACATGGCCTGTATGCCTGGTGGTCCTAACTTCGAAGAGCTTCCGCTGGGCATGAGCGCCGAGTGGTACTTGGCTAACTTCCCAGAGCGTGAAGAGGGTGAGGACTCTGAGGATGGTGACAGCGAGAGTGGTGATGGCGAGGGTCAGCCTGGTCAAGGTGAGGGCGGAGAGCCTGGCAGCTTTGATGACCACTCCGGTTGGGATGATGCCAGCCAAAGCCCTGAGCAGCAAGCAGCTAATCAGATGGCTAAGGAGCGACTCAAGCAAGCCATGAAAGATGCTGCCCAAGAAGCTAGCCAGTCTGCCAAAGGCTGGGGCACGATGTCGGCGGAGATTAAAAAAGATATTCTAAAAAGACTAGAGAGTAAGGTAGACTGGCGTAAGGTACTCAGGTACTTCATCAAAACCAGCCAGCGTGCCAGCCGCCGGTCCAGTGTCAAGCGGATCAACAAGCGGTATGCCTACATTCATCCCGGCAAGAAGGTACTGAGGCAAGCAAAGATTGCCATCGCTATCGACCAGTCCGGCTCTGTCTGCGATGAGATGCTGTCAGCCTTCTTCGGAGAACTCAACGGGCTAGCCAAGCTGGCAGAGTTCACGGTGATCCCCTTCGACACTGAGGTGCCAGAGGATAAGGTCTACGTTTGGAAGAAGGGCAAGAGCCAAAACCCTGAGCGTGTTTCCTGCGGCGGTACCTGCTTCAATGCTCCTACCGACTATGTTAACAAGCGTGGGGACTTTGATGGTGTCATTATTCTGACGGACATGGAAGCTCCCAAGCCCAAGGCTTGCAAAGCTCAACGGATGTGGATGACGGATCAGCGGGGTGCCAGCAATCCCTACTTCAAAACCAATGAGAAAGTTATCGCAATTGACTAACGCATTTTGCGGGAAGAAATAAAAAGAATGAAAGAACTAAAAGAGATAGCAGATAGAATTGTAGCTTATGAAAGCGGGGAGCTAGATCAAGAGCAGACCATCCAGCTATTCCAAGAACTGTATGACAGCGGTATGGTGTGGAATCTTCAAGGTCACTACGGTAGATTAGCTTTTCAGCTTCTGGAAGCAGGTTTGATTAGAGGGTGACAGCAGTGGGGTGGGGTGCCAGCCCTGCCAGCCTACTACCCCTAATGTTAGTCCCAGGGGGTTGACTGGGGGTATATGCTGTGCTAAGCACATTTTCAACGGATAGATAATTTTTCCAGATTTTGACTTTTGAGGAATAATAGAATGATTAAAGTGGGAGATATTGTGTTTCGGAAATATAAAGGGGGAATAAGGAATAACCAGCCGAATGAATCAGCACTAGGCCTAGTTATTAAAGAACACGGAACAGATCTAGCTATCTCAGTTAATCAGTACCAAGTTCGATTTGGACAGGAACAAAGTGCAAAATGGTATTGGCAACATGAGCTTTATAAAATCAAATGGGAAAATAAAGGAGCTAAATATGATTAACTTTAAAACCAACATACCAGAGATCGACGCAGAAAACGACATCTTGTTTAAAGCAGCAGCTTTTCTACAGATGTGTGGTAATGATCCAGGGCTAACAATGTCAGATTTCTACTCAGTGCTGCTAGCGGAAGATTCAAGTCTTTCAAAGGAGGAGTGCGGCAGACTAACCTCGGCAGCAGTTGCCCTTGAGACTATGATGCAGTCAGGGTTTGAAATGGAAGAAGAGCAGTTTGGAGACCTCACTACTCACTAGTGCTTAGCATTGGCGACCTAGTAATAGTCAACGATATTTGCGCATTGAGCAGTTATCGTGGTGAACTAGCCATAGTGATCAAGCATATGGGCCAGGATCCTATAGACCTTGACGGCGGTTACTACTTTAAGATACAGTTCTCAGACGGCAGGCAGGAAATACTAACAAACAAAGAATTATCACTATTGTCAAAGGCAGAAAGAAAATAATATGAAAATCGGAGATCTAGTGCAGTTCACCTACGGAAGAGTAGGAGGACAAATAGAACGTATAGGCATCTTTGCGGAGCGTGGTTATTACGGCATCCATAAAGTCATTTGTGAGAACAGAATATACTGGGTACCGGAAGACTGCATTAAACTAATTTCTATGAAACGAAAGGGCGATGTAAATGATTTCAACATCAACTAAGAAGAAGACTAAGGAAGACAGATTGCGGGAACAAGTGTTACACCTTTCTGTAGACTTGGAGTATGCAGGTAGGCAAGGGGATTCAGCATATTCAGCACGGGTAAACAAAAAGCTCAACAAGTTGTATAATAAGTTGGATAAATTACATAATGTTTCAGAAGGGTGACTTCATCGTTGAGTACCAGCGGGTCGATCGCACGGGCGGAATTAACTTTGGTGTAGTGATGGGCGCAGAGAAAGGCTTTCAGGATATGATCGTACTTGATGTAGTATTCCCCACGGAAAGATTATATACTTTTGCCAGCCACTGCCAGCCATATAAGGATTGGTTAAATGAAAACGGGTTTTAAAGCCGGCGACCTTGTTAAGGTCAAGGACGATTCATGGTGGTTACAAAGGTCTCAAACCTTCCGAGCCATGATAGCGCCTGGCAGCCTTGTATTGGTTACGGATAATATTGTAGGCAGTAAACGGTTCTTTTATGGCCTTGTCTGCGGTAGTGACGGCGAAGCACACTTGTGGAGTTGTGATCAATTTGATTTGGTTCAAAGCGCCGGACAGTAAAAAAATTTCTAGAAAAAATTTCGGAGTTTTATAATGGTTATAGCTGCTCTTATCTTAGGATGGCTTATGATCGGGGTCGCTTCTGCCTTTATTGTGGCGGCTGCCTTCTTTGACATTAAAGAAAAAAATTTGGAGGAAAACGACCATGATCTATAAGTCATTGTTTTTGCTTGTATTTGCTAATTTGTTTAATCAAGCGTACCAACTAGAAAATATATCTTGCCCTAAATGGGTGCCTGGTACTAATGAAATCTTGCCGGCAGGGGTAACCCTATCTCCGGAATTGGAATTAAAAAACCGGGTACGCTGTTATTGCGAGGTTGTCAAAGCAAAAGAACAAGAATGTGCTACCATGAGAATTCCATGGAACATCTGCAAGGCTAGGACAGCAGCATGGGTCGAAGATAATTTGATGCTACGAGAAAATTTTAGGCGAGCGCAAGCGCCGGCTCCTCTACCACAACGTGATAGGATGATCAACATTGAACCGTAGGGGTATGACTCTTATCTTAGTTTTGATGATGAGTGCATTCATTGGCATGAGTGCAATGTTATTATTTTCTACCACGAATATGGAAACTATGATCGCCGGCAACATTCGGCGCATCAACCAAGCAAAAATTTCGGCGACGAGCGGGCTGAATCATTTCACCGCTCTTGACTTGGATTACAACACACTTAGAGAGCGGGCTGGCGGTCTGCAAACTTTGCAGGTCTTGTCCGATGTCCGCTTGTCCACTTTCACGTCTTACGAGGTAAAAGTTCATTTTTCTCCGTCTCTAAGTGCGGGGCAATATTTGGTCGAGAGCATTGGATACTATACCAAGGGTGATAAGATTCTAGCCATCCATCCTATAAAAGCTCTTTTTGAGGGTGGCCAATAAAAATACTAAACTACTTAGTGTTACAACGGAGGTTTCAATATGATTACTAAAACTGGTTTTTGGAAGACAATTAAAAAAGGTCTCATAGAAGCTGAGAGATCTAAGAAGTTGACAAAACAAATTATGAAAATTATTAAGGATGTCCCGCAAAATGAAAATAGAGGAACTTAGAAATTTAGTTCGGGACGTAATCCAGGAAACACTTGCTGATGGCGTATTTCAATCTCGTGCTAGAAAATCATATTCTAAAATGATAAAGCTAGCAGGATCTGGTGGGAATAAAAATACACCTCCGTTTGATGAAAAAGCAAAGTCAAAAAACATGAAATCCGCACCTCCAACATCTGGAGAATAAAATGCACCAAGCTAGGCAATGGTATAATTTTATAAACGAAGAAGTCAAGAAGATTTATGTCCATGGCTATATTAAGCCAGAGAAATCATTCCATACCTTATCTGAGTGGAGAGTATTTGTAGATAAGATTCTACAGTATCAAAAAGATGGGTACTATGTTAGTCATGGTCACGGCGAATTGGTTGGTCCGGACGAACTAACATCTTTAATAAAAGATTTTTATGGTTTCCAATTAACTGTTGATGTGGACAGGTATGATCTTTTAACTTCCAAGAATGTTATGGACCACATCGAGGATTTTGTAAATCACAGATACTGGTCACTAGAAAATGAGTTTAGTCAATACTTCACTGACATAGATAATTTAAAGTTTGCTTACTTTTATTCTCGTGGCGATTTAGAGCCTTACGTTTTGGTAGACGATGCGTTTACTGAGCAGGTCTATGGCTCAACAAATAATCCAAAAGTATTATACCATTATACTCACCCAGAAGGTATAGAGAGAATAAAGAGAGCTATTGAGGGCGGAGACCCTTTTGATATTTCCGCCTACACTGTGGCCAAGCGTGACTTCTTCCGAGCTAAGTCTAATATGATAATGGAGTTCGAAGGGAATGTAAGGGCAGGATTCCGAAGTGATGTCAAATCATACTCAGTTAGTAATGGCAGGAAATGTGTTAATCTTCACCGAATGGGTTATCCTGGAGACAAAGATAATTTATGTACAGACCTAGTTAATGATTGTAACGGTGAACTAAAGACGAGTCTTTGGAACGAGTTTATAGTTACTCCTATTCGTATTCTGGATGTGTCTAAAAAATGAAATTACTAATGGAACAATGGCGCAAGTTCCTAAAAGAAGGCATCAGCGATGTCGTCTATCACTACACTAACGGACTTGAAAGGGGTGCCAAGATTCTAGAGCAGAATAGGTTTATGGCTTCTGGTGGATTTACCAAAGACGTTGAGTCTGAATTAGGTAAAGGGAAACTTTATTATTTTTCTACCGCAAGAACCCCAGCCAATGCTTACACGGGAAATTATCCACAGGGTGTTATCTTCAAATTAGATGGTCGTGCTTTGGGACAGAAATATAAAGGAGTTCCGCTAGACTATTGGGCAACAAAGAAACGCTCTTCCAAGAAAGCAGCCAACCCTGACCCTGGCGAGACAGAAGGGTTTGAGGCAGAAGACAGGATACTTTTAGATGAACCCTACATTGAGGATGCTGACAGGTACATAGACGAAATCCATTTTGCTATTCCTTTGTATCGGTTTGAAAAGGGAATGTTTGATGATGAACCAAAAAGAAAAGCCGGCAGCGCCATAGAAGCCTACCAAATGAAAGGACTTAGAGATGGCGTCGCCATAGCGGAACAAAGAAACATCCCTTATTATATTCATATTGATAAACAAACTTTCCCCTTTGTTGAGGTTGGTAAAAAGAAAGCACTTACTAGCTTGGCTGCGTTTATGGAAGAAGTAGAAAAGTCTGGTGTCACAGTCAACGAGCCTCGTGACCAAGCATCGGTATATAAGAGTAGAAGCGGAGCAGAGTTTGGCGAAGATGAAGTGTTTCTGTATGTTCAGGCTGCCCAAGATATCCTAGCCGGTAAAGAGCGATTTGAAGGAGCCAGCGTGAAGGATAAAGTTGGATATAGAGACGAAGCTGAACGTAAGAGAGAAGGTACCGTAATGTTCCGAAATCTTACGGGCTCCCCTAATATGTATGGTCGCTTTTACAGGGAAATTGATAACAGTCTCCATAATGTAAGTTCTAATCCCAAAGCTCGTAAGACTTTGGAGATGCTCGCCTCACTTATGCGGAGCACAAAACAAAAGACCCTAAAAGATTTTGAAAACTATTTAAATCAGGTCTATAAACAAAATCATCCGGACGGCGACCCGACAGGTTATCGAAATACATAATGAAAAAAAAGAAGCAAGATATTATCCTAGAAGACCTTGGCGATTATAATCCCATAGAGATACTTCGAACTGCCGGAAAGTATTATGTAGACCTGGCAAAAAGTCCTAACCCAAGAGAGCAATTCAGAAAAGATTTAAAAGACGCTGGGGTTGATGATTATCTACAAGGAGCGTCCGCCATACCTTTTATCGGTATGCCTTTTGGGCTAGCTTCAATCGGTTTAAACCTTGGGGCCGGGAATACACAACAAGCACTCATACAGGCAATAATAACAGTCAGCGCAACGCTTGGAGTCTCCGCAGCCGGCAAAGGGTTTCAAGCCGCAGCATCAAATCCTAGAGTTGCTCAGGGAGTTGCGAGAATAATACAAAGTGTGGCAGATAGGATGGGAAGACTGCCAGCCATAGGTCCTAGAATTGTCACTGCTGTTGAAGCGATGAGCGGACAGCTTAAAAATCTTATGGGTGAGTTAGCAGAGGTTGTGACAGAAAAAGAAATTGAAAAAGCAGAGAATGAATCAAATAGGATCAAAGGGGCTTTAGATAAGCTCGCTGCCAGCCAGCCTGCTAAGAAGATTAAGAAGTCTACTGCGGCAAACAGAAAAGATGTTACGGAAATGAGAGAACTACTTAGAAAAAGGCGGATGCAGGAGAACTCCCAAGTGAAAATTACAAAAGACTACTTGCGAACAATTATCAAAGAGGAAATTGAAAATAAACTCCTCGTAGAGGATTTAGATCCAATGGCTGTCGCCCAACGTATTTCTTTAGCTATTGCCGGCGCTAAACTTGGTGCTGACCTTCGGAAACCTTTAGCGCAGACTGGTGTTGACATTGCTGCCATGCATAGCGCAGCGTTTAAGGGAGATGACCCCGTAAAAGAAAGGCTAAAAAAATTAGTAGCTATTAGCTCAGATGAAGAAGTACAAAAAGCTCACGATGCCTTATATAAAATGGCAACTGGCGAAGATGAGGCAACTAAAAAATATGCTAAACAGATTAGAAGCAACATGCCAGTCTTTTCAGAGGATGGCTCTCTTGCCAGTCGGCTGTCAGTGTCAGGAGGAAAGGGAGGAAGAGGGATGAGCCGAGTTAGATCCCCCCAAGACTTAATTAAATGGTACGCATCCACAATGGGAGATAAAGAATAAAATGAAAATTACAAAATCCTTACTGAGAACAATTATCAAAGAAGAAATTGAAGAGGCTTTTCGCCTAGAAAGCGATTTCAGCGTCGGCGATGTTGTAAAGTGGTCCACCCTAGAAAAAGTAATGAAAACAACTGCCAGCGGCAGACAAAAAGTTGACTACGATAGGGTACCTAGATCAGGTGAGATTGTAGAGCTTTATCGCAGTCCCAGAGGGGGCACACCAGGGTCTGCCAAAATACTTGACACTGATGGCGATTCGCACGAAGTAGAAATTTCAGAACTGACATTCGCTTAAGTTGCATATCGAGCCTATTTACTATAGGTCATAAGATATGAGTGTATTTAGAGAACATAAAACTATAGCAGATCGAGCGGCTAGTGATAGAAGCCGCCATCGTCAAAAAATAGAAAAAGCCATCAAAGAAAGCGTCAGAGATGTCGTTGCCGAAGAAAGTATAATTGGCCAAAACGGTAATAAGAAAATAAGAATCCCTGTCAAGGGAATCAAAGAACATCACTTTGTCTTTGGAACAAACGAAAAGAATAAACGAGTCGGCTCAGCGCCTGGCAAAGATTTATCCAAAGGACAACAGGTTGGGCACAGAAAACGCCAACAGCAAAATGGACCTGGAAACAAACCAGGGAATGAGCCTGGCGAAGAAATGTACGAAATAGAAATGTCCCTAGAGGAATTGGCTGGTTATCTTTTTAATGATCTTGAGTTACCAGAATTAGAAAAGAAAAACTTTAAGTTTACAACTCAAGAGAAAATGAAAAGAAAAGGCAAAAGATCTTATGGTATTAGACCACGGCTATCAAAAAAAGAAACTATAAAACAAAAGATTCGAAGAAAGAAAGCAGCCATAAAGGCTGGTTCATATGATCCTGAAAGCGGGGAAAGATTTACTTTCCACGAGAGTGATTTGCGCTACAAACATATAGCCCCAGTCAAAAAAGAAAATACCGCTGCGGTTGTGTTTTTTGTAATGGATGTTTCGGGTTCAATGACAACTAACAAAAAATATTTAGCTAGAAGTTTCTTCTTTCTTTTATACCAATTCTTAAACCATAAATATTCGTCTATTGATGTGGTGTTTGTTTCTCATACTGCTGATGCTCATGAGGTTAATGAGGAACAGTTTTTTACTCAAGTTCCTAATGGTGGAACTCTTGTGTCTACGGGATTAATAAAAGTTGAAGAAATTATTGATAAACGTTATCACCCGAACAACTGGAACATATACACTTTCTATTGTGGCGATGGGGATAACTGGGCTATCGATAATAAAGAAACACTTTCTGCTTTCCGGCGTTTAAAAGAAATAAACCAAGTGATGTGTTATACTGAGATAGGTGCATTGAGCAAATATGAGTATGCTTTGTTTGGTAACTCAAGTGGCGAAAAGAAACTATGGGACTGGACTAAGCTTATAGAGGACAAGAATTTTAAGAGAATAAGATTATCAGAAAACAAAGATATATGGCCGGCTTTTAAAAAGCTATTTGGAGGTAGACAAGATGGCTGATTGGTCGATGAGTGAACTCCAAGAATGGGATAAAAAGATCTGTACCTTAGGCGAGGGTTTAGGGCTAGATTGGTACCCGATCGAATATGAGATATGTGACTATAAAGAGATGATGGGGCATATGGCATATACTGGTATACCAACTCATTATAGGCACTGGTCCTACGGCAAATCTTTTGACCGTATCCAAACAGAGTATAACCTCGGTATGTCTGGATTACCATACGAAATGATTATAAACTCAAACCCCAGCATATCCTATTTGATGACAGAAAACCCTATGCCAACGCATATACTTACAATGGCTCATTGTGTTGGACATAGCGACTTCTTTAAAAACAATAGAATGTTTTCTGAAACGAGAGCAGACAATGCTATTGATAGGTTTAAATCTGCTAGCAAAAGAGTTAAAAAATATGTAGAAGATCCTCACATTGGAATAGATAATGTTGAAAAGATACTGGATGCTTGTCATGCTATTAAATACCAAGTACCCAGAACGCCAGGTGTAAAAAGAAGAAACCATAAAGAGCTTAAAAAATATTATGAGAAACTTGTTATGAACGATAAGTCCGGACGATGGGATCACTTTGATCTTAGCAAGATACCGCTAGAGCCTGACAATAATTTGTTGAAATTTATAGCTGATAAAAATCCAATGTTAAGACCCTGGGAAAGAGACCTGATAAGAATTGTCGAACAAGAGTCTTTATATTTCATTCCCCAAGCTTGCACAAAAATCATGAATGAGGGCTGGGCGTGCATGATTCACGAAAAGATCGTAAATGCTCTAGGTATTCCCGACGAATATTTTCTTTCCTTTATCCGTCTGCATAATCAAGTAGTTAGACCACATATGGGAAGAATAAACCCATATCACCTCGGTTTCAGAATGTTTAAATATATTGAGGAAAATCAAGGGTTTGAGGAGTGTCTTAGGGTAAGAGAGACTCACAGTGACGAAACTTTCATTAAAACATACCTTGATGAATACCTTTGTAAAGAGTTGAATTTATTCAGTTATTCTTTCAATAGGAAAGACGGCTATAATAAAATTACTGAAGTTTCCGGAGAAGCTACATGGCGAACAGTTCGTGATGACCTAATTACTAATGTAGGACTTAACAGTGTTCCCGTAGTTGTTGTTAAAGAACTTGATAAAGACGGCACGCTAATCCTGGAACATGAACATGATGGAAGGGACTTAGAGTTGTCTGAAGCCAATAAAGTTTTTGAATACATTAACGAACTATGGAATGGTGGTGTAAAATTTACCACCGTTATAGAAGAAGAGTCTTGGGAGTTTTAAAATGTCTAATAGTAAAAAATCTGATAAATTTCTCAAGTTAGTTGGTAAACACCAAGAACAAAAGAAAAAAGAAAAGTTTCACGGTACGCTATCCGATTACCTAAAAATTATTGAAAAAAATTCTGACGCAACCAAGCTGGCTCACAAAAGATTATATGACGCCATGGCAGCCCATGGTGTTACGAAGATGAAAACATCTGATGAGCGTTGCAATAAGATATTTAATAGCGAAGAATTGAGAACCTACGATTATTTTCAAAGTAAGTTCTTCGGCATGGAGAGATCTATTGCAAAGGTTATGAGATTCTTAAGATCAGCATCTCTGAAGGGCGAAGAGAGCCGTCAGGTCTTGTTGCTTTTGGGACCTGTAGGCGCTGGCAAGTCGGCCCTCATGGAACACATCAAAGGAGCCCTAGAAGAGACGGAACCCATGTATCATATTGAGGGTTGTCCAATACACGAGGAACCTCTTCATTTGATACCCCGTTCTTTGAGAGAAGAATTTCAAAAAATTTATGGCATAAGAATAGAGGGAGACCTTTGTCCTGTTTGTCGTTATAAACTAAAAGAAGAGTATGGCAATGATTATACTGCGATGCCAATAACTGAGTCTTCATTTTCGGTTCGTGGTAGGCGTGGTGTTGGAGTGGTACCACCCATGGATGCCAACAGCCAGGATGTTACTATTCTGATAGGCAGTGAAGACATTTCAAAGCTTGATATGTACGCCGAAGACGACCCTAGAGTGTTGTCGTTAAATGGTGCCTTTAATGTTGGTAATCGAGGCATAGTAGAGTTTGTTGAGGTGTTCAAGAACGAGATAGAATTCTTACACACGATGATCACAGCTACTCAAGAGAAAGCCGTTCCCTCTCCCGGTAAGGGTCCGATGATTTATTTTGATGGTGTTATTTTAGCTCACTGTAATGAGGCAGAATGGAACAAGTTTAAATCAGAGAACACCAACGAGGCCATCTTAGACCGTATTGTTCGAGTCAATGTCCCCTATTCTTTAGAGGTTTCCCAAGAGGTAAAGATCTATGAGAAGCTTTTAGGCTTGTCTGACTTTAATGGGCATGTGGCTCCTCACACCCTAGAGGTTGCGTCCATGTTTGCTGTGTTGAGTCGATTGCATCCGTCTAATAAAGTAGACGCCCTTACAAAAATGAAACTGTATGATGGGCAAGATGTCATTGAAAGGGGCACTGTTAAAAAGATTGATATCAACGATCTAAGGGACGAAGCTCGTGATGAAGGTATGACTGGCATCTCTACCAGATTTATTATGAAGGCAGTTGACGCTGCCCTGTCTGACAGCGAAAAGAACATGGTAACTCCAATATCAATTCGGGATGCTCTTATAAAACAAGTAAAAGATCAGATTGTTGTTGAAGATGACAGAAACAGGTATCTAGACTTTCTAGGTAAAACGCTTCATGATGAATATCTTAATATTTTAGAGAAAGAGATTACCAAAGCCTTTGTTTCGGCTTATGACGAACAAGCAGAAGCTTTATTTAATAATTACTTAGACCATGCCGAGGCTTATGTTAACATGGCAACCGTTAAAGATTCTGTTACCAACGAAGAAATAGCCCCAGATGAGAATTTTATGGAATCCATTGAACAACAGATCGGTATAACCGGAACTTCGAAGGAAAATTTCAGAGTTGATATAACTGCTTTTATGTTCTCCAAACTTAGGAGAGGTGAGAAAGTAGATTGGCAGTCTTATGCGCCCCTCAAGGAGGCTATTGAGACCAAGTTAACATCGTCTGTTAAGCAAATCTCTAGGATCATCACCAAATCTAAAAGTCGTGACAAGAAGCAACAAGGGAAGTACAACGAGATGGTGCAAACTTTGATCGATGAATACGGATACAATGAGGAATCAGCCGAGGAAGTTATTAAATTTGCTGCTAATAACCTATGGAGAGATAGTTAGTAGGTTAGTGAATGTCTCAACAGATTGAAAAATTAAAAAAACTACAGCTTTTGGTTGGAAACACGCCAACTGTTAAGCTCACATGTAAGTTTGAAGATAAAATACGCACTATATTAGCAAAATATGAGACTTTTAACTTCACTGGAAGCATAAAAGACCGCATGGCCATGCAAATCCTTAAATCAGCGTATGATCTTAACACTATAGACGCTAATGATACAATAGTTGAGGCTTCAAGTGGCAACACAGCAATAGCTTTCGCTGCCATGGGGGCTTTCTTAGGTCATAAAGTAGAAATATATATGCCAGATTGGCTCTCAGAGGAAAGAAAGAGGGTTTTAAGGTTTTATGGGGCTAAATTACACGAAATAAGTGTTAAAGACGGCGGATTTCTAAAGTGTATTGAGTTAGCAGAGCAAAAAAGTCAAAAAAACGGTTATTTTGGACCAAAACAGTTTAATAATACTTGGAATATCCTGGCACACGTTAATTCTACTGCTCCTGAGCTTGAAAATGCACTTAAGATTAACAATTTAGGTGATTTAGACGTTTTTATTACTGGTATGGGTACCGGAGGCACTGTTATGGGCTTTTATCACTACTTTTCGCAAAAAAAGAACGACTTTAAGGTTTACCCTATCCTTCCAAGTAAAAATGAAGATGGCGGACACCGAATTGAAGGCATTGGGGACAGCTTTATACCAAATATTGTGGATTTACAAGCACTTAGCCCTGTTTTACGAGTAAAAGACTCGGATGCGATAAATATTGCTAGACAAATCAATAAGTTAGGCTTATCTGTTGGTATTTCGTCCGGAGCAAACGTTTTTGGAGCTATTTTGAAGGCTGCTGAACTTAAAGAAACATCAAATGTAGCCACTATACTTTGCGATGGAAATAAAAAGTATCTTTCAACAGATTTATGCAAAGATCAAAAAGAAGAACTATCTAAAGATATTGAAATATTAGATTTTGAAATAATTTCTTGAAATAATCTGAATTTATGGTATCTTAAACTATGAGCGACTCTAAAGAAATATTAGAAAGAATAGCGGATGCTTTTGAGACAGTGAATTCAGCTTCGGACGATAAATACCCCAAAGAGGCTGTAAAAGTCGGGACAATTGTTCGGGCTAATAGATTAGATTCGCTGGGCGTTGTGACAGATGCGTTCTATGGTGAACTAGATAAAGATAATCAAAAGATAATAATATACACTGTTCTTTTGTTCCCTAAAAGAAATCCTCTTAACCAAAGAAGAGAAGAGCAGTATTATATAAGTAATGAATACGAATATGAGGTAACAGCTTACCTCATGATTAATCCAATTAATATAAGCGAGTTAAGAAAGAACTTGGGAGGTGGACTTTTAATATGAAAAACAAAATTATGCCTGCGGCTCTACTGTTTGATATGGATGGAACCCTAACTGATGCTAGGGAACCAATATCACAAGATGTCCTTGAGGCCTTGAAGTCTGTTCCTAATTCCATCAAGAAATATTTAGTTACTGGTTCTGACATGGTAAAAATTGAAGAGCAAATTTCTAATGATAATTTATTACAACTTTTTGAGCGAGTATTTTCTTGTAATGGCACAAGGGTTTGGAATTGCAACCTTGATATGGATGACGAGACAAAACCAATTGAACCAGAATTAATTCACACAACCTCATTAATGGATTTTTATTCTGAGGCTGATATTAATCATATTGTTAATATCCTTCTAAAGACAGCTTACGAGACCCACACTAAAATTAAAACAGGGACGTTTATTGAATGGCGTGACAGTCAGATTAACTTTTCGGTAGTGGGGAGAAACTGCACAAGCACTCAGAGAGAGGACTATGTTAAGTGGGATTATAAAAGCGGAGAAAGACAAAAAATAGTGGACCAACTACGAAAGGATTTCAAAGGTTGGGGGCTATCTTTTCGATTAGGAGGACAGATCTCTATTGATATTACTCGTGAAGGTTGGGATAAAACTTATGCTTTAAAAAATATCAAAGAAACTCCAGATCAGTGTGTATTTTTTGGAGATAAGATTTGCAAAGACGGAAATGACCTTGACATTGCTATGAAATGTGGTAAATATCATATGGTTGATGGACCAGCGGATTTAATTCTTCAACTACAGGAGTACCTATGATCGATGCCAATACTTACGCTACTGGTTGGTATTCTATTAGCCCTGCTTTTGCCTGGTGGAACTTTGATGCTCATCGTGTGGCTGAGATCAAAGCACGCAGAGAAGCAGAGAGAATTATTAAAGAAGATAAACGACAAAAGAAAATCAACTCTGCAAAAATTGCAGAAGGATCAATTTCTGTATATGCGTAGTAAAAAGACAAATAAAAAACTTGACAAGTAACAAATCGATGATACCTTAGAGTATAAGGAGAGAGTATGAATTGCTTTCAAATCGAAGTCCGTGGCACAACCTTTACAATCTGGGCACCTACCATTCAAGATGCTTTAGAAACTTTTATGATTGATATGGAGTTTTATGAGGTGCCCAAGGAATTGGCTTCTATGGGTTCCTCCGATATGGGGGGTGATCTTTTTCCTGCTGAATGTAATGGTTTTTAATGAGTGTAAAAGATAATAGTTTTCAAGAGAGATTATCAAATTTTGTTAAGGATGACATCAATCCGAATCTCGCTGCCCACGGTGGCTGGATAGAAATCGTTTCAGCCGATGAAGATACTGGAGTTGTTAAACTAAAAATGGGTGGAGGGTGTCAGGGTTGTGGGGCTAGCGCAGCAACCATGCAACACGGAATTAAGATGGCCTTAATGGACGAGTTTACAGAGATAAATGAAGTTTTAGATGCCACTGATCACAGTGCCGGAGAAAATCCTTTCTATATGGGTAATCCTTTTAAATAAAAGATAAATAAAACTTGACTTCTACGTTAACAGTGATATTATAGGTTTGTAAGGGAGAGAGATATGAAGTTAGAGTCTGCTCTTAAAAAGATTCGCAATCGTGCCAAAGCTGTCAATCGTGAGGTTATGATTGAACAGAATGATTATCACAATAATAACCACCCCAAGGTCTATGTTTACTTTGAAGGTTCCAACCAGCTTATTTCATTCTGGACAAACAGCGACGGCAGCATTAGTGCTCCTCATGTCAAGCGTCAAGGTGATGAGTCTGACCCTCACACGGACTACTTCCCCGGTTGCTTTTATGACAACATTACGCAAGCACTCAACTCGATTGCTCCGCTGCCTCCCAAATACCCGGTCGGCTCGTTAGTCCGCTTCAAAGACAATAAGCGTAACAACCGTTGGAAGTTGGCTGGCAAGGTTGCCTTGGTAATCCAAGCCGAAGCTGGTGGCAACTACAAGGTTCAGTACGAAGGTAGTGAAGATCGCTACAACCCCTTCTACGCCCAGCGTGATATTGAGCGGGTGTCATAAAAAACTTGACTCCTAGTCAATCCGTGATAATATAAGATATAAGGAGAGAGAAATGGCTGCTGCGAATCCCGAAGTCGAATTTCACATGAACGGTTTTCTTAACGAGTGTGTGGAGATGTTGAACAATCATTATGATTCTAAGTTCCCGAACTTGCCTCGCCCAGAGGTCAAAGTCAAAGCGGGTGGTAAATACTACAAAGTTTATCAGGATGCCGGCGAATACCACAAGAGCGTTTGGTTCTTCGTCGGTAAAGAGGACGGCTTGATTTGGAAGGCTGCTTCTTGGAAGTCTCCTGCTCGCAACTTCGCTCGTGGAAATATTCTTGAAGACAAAGCAAAAGACGTCATCGGAGTTTATGGATTATGATTTTAGCTGCCCTTGTTTTACTTGCTGCCCCAGGTTTAGAGACTAATGTCGTAAATCAAGGCAACCCTTCAACAGGCATTTATTGTCCAGTCTTTATGACTAAAGGCGAGGCCATCTTCGGCGGACCAGATGTAAAACCTCGGGGACTTAATAAAGTTCTACAAAAACACATGTGCTTTACACACGTTGTGATGCCTCTTCAGCAGATCTGTATTATGGAAGGTCATAACGAAAAGCGTTGTAAAATGAGAACTGTCAAATGGATTAAGAAAAAGAAATAGGAAAAAAATGTTTATCCTTAGATTAAGAAAAGATGTGTGGATGCCTGCTTTGATGTTTCTCTCCGGTATTGCCACAGGAATGGTTGGCGGAGCACTTTTGAGTTTAGAGTACCCTATTTATTGGCTAACCTTTTAGAGGGATATAATGTCAGAGAACAAGAAACAGTGGAAATGCAATTTCAAGCTTGAGATTATCAGCAAAGAGGGAGCATCACTAGATGATTTTAATGCTTCCCTTGATAAATTTGTTAGTGATTGGATTGATGTTATCCCCGACACAGGAACAGCAGCACCGGAAAGTGCTATTGACTTCTGGCACGGCGGATTACACTTCCCACCAGACGAAGAGTAGAATTTAGGGAAACAAATAAATGAATAAACGACGATAAGTGTCAGGGTTAAACCCGAACCGATCTGGCAGGAAGCATAAAGAGCCAGCGTCCCTACCTTCAGTACCCACATACCTTTGAAGAGTTGCGTGTGGAAGACGGCTTGTAGGGTCAGATACAAATGTAACAGGAGTCCAGATGTACTTGGGCAAAAACTCTTCACATTTGGTTCCGTAGCTCAGTTGGATAGAGCAACGGCCTTCTAAGCCGTGGGTCGCAGGTTCGAATCCTGCCGGAATCGCCAAGGAGTTATGATGTTGAGAGTTTTAGGAAAATTACCAAGAGAACTGGTCGTCGCTGTCAGCGGCGGTCCAGACTCTATGGCTATCTTGGACTTTCTTAATAACAGTCATAAAGTGACTGCCTATTATTTTGATCATGGAACAGAGTTTGGAGTTGAGGGTTATCGTTTCCTTAAGGACTATTGTGGAAAGAAAAATATTCCCTTAATTGTAGATTATATTTCTTCTTCCCGACCAAAGGGCAAATCCATGGAAGAGCACTGGCGTGATGAACGGTACAAATGCTTTCACGCTTTTGATTTTCCGGTTATCACGGGTCATCACTTAAACGATGTGATTGAGTGGTTTTTATTTTCTTCTATGCACGGACAGGGAAAAGTTATTCCCTACAAGAACAAAAACGTTTTTAGACCGTTTATCTCTACTCCTAAAAGCAAACTGCTTGACTGGTGTGAGCGCAAGGAAGTTCCTTATCTGGTTGATCCGGCAAACGAGAACCGAGACTTCATGCGAAGCATTATTCGACACGATATTGTGCCCCATGCCGAAATGGTAAATCCAGGGATCGAAAAAACATTTAAAAAAATAGTAGAAAGGGAGTATAATCTATTATACTAAGGGGGGTTAGCTCAATTGGTTAGAGCAACTGACTCATAATCAGTAGGTTCTAGGTTCAAGTCCTAGACCCCCTACCATGCCCGAATAGCTCAATTGGCAGAGCAGTGGTTTTGTAAACCAAAGGTTGCAGGTTCAATTCCTGCTTTGGGCACCATAAGCGGCTATCGTATAATGGCCATTACCTCAGGTTTCCAACCTGATGATCTCGGTTCGATCCCGAGTAGCCGCTCCAAAAGGAAAAAAATGTATAAAGATTTGATAACAGAAATTCCAAACTGGCCAAAAGAAGGTGTAACATTCAAGGATATAAGTCCGTTACTAAAATCAGATAGGTTTCACCAAGCGATACGAGACTTGGGAGAAAAGTTTAACAACCTCGATGAGGTTGATTTTTTTGTTGGCATTGACTCAAGAGGTTTTATATTTGCCTCTGCCTTAGCAACCATGTTTGGTAAGGGTGTGGTGCTAGCAAGAAAAAAAGGTAAACTACCACCACCATTTGTCAGTGTACATTACGAACTGGAATATGGTAAGGACTATTTGCAGATGGGCAACGGCAGCGGAAACGTTATCATAGTTGATGATGTTTTGGCTACTGGCGGAACCCTCAAAGCAACCCAGGAATTATGTAGGACGGCGGGCTACAACGTAATAGACTGTGGTGTTCTGATAGATTTAAAATTTTTACATGATGATGATATAAAAGCAAAAAGTGTTATAGAATATGAATAGAATAGTTGTATTGTGTGCTTTGCCAGAAGAGACACAAGGTTTAGTTGAGGAGTATGTCCCTACGTTTTATACAGGCGTTGGAAAAGTTAATGCAACTATGACAGCTATGAGGTGTATTATAGATTACAACCCAGATTTGATTATAAACTTTGGCACTGCTGGCAGTAACAAGGTTGACCAAGGTACGTTAGTTGATTGCACTAATTTTATCCAAAGAGATATGCACATAAAAGAATTAGGATTTGATCTAGGGGTTACACCATTCGAAGATAAAGACACATCTTTATTATCTTTCCCTTCAGAAAACCCAATCAATAAAAGACTTACTTGTGGTACTGGCGATACGTTCGTTAGCGATATGAAAAACACTCCTTATGATGTTGTTGATATGGAATCATATGCTATCGCCAAATGCTGCTACGAGTGCGATATTGATTTTGTGTCTTTCAAATATATTACTGATGGTGCTAATGATGATGCACCAAGTGATTGGAATGAAAACTGTAAAAACGGTGCGAATGCCTTTATTGAGGTTTTGCAAAAGTATTTGGAGAATAAAGATGAATAATTTACTCAGAGCAGCGTTAAGTCATTACCAGGCACAAAAAGATGAGGCTATTGCCGTGCTTGAGATTTATTTCGAAAGTTCTGTAGGTATCGGAGAACACTCAAATTTATTAAAAGAAATTACAGAGTGGACAGAAAAACTTACCGATGCAGAAGAAAATATTGAAACTCTTAAAAAGTTTTATGAAATAAACGAATAGTTTAAGTTTACAAACTAATTACTATAAGAGTCAGATAGCTGACCAGTTCCTTTACTAAATGGTTATACTAAGTTCAGATTGGTGACCCCAATCCTGATGGTGTAAATACCCATATTTAGGAGGAAAAAAATATGGCTTTTAGTACGTTCTCTGGTTCTAATTCAGGTAACCGAGCGTTTCAATTAAATGGTGAAATCCTTGGTGGTGTCGTTGTTAGCGGTACTTTGTTTGGTGGTTTGCCTGTTTTTACTGGCTCAACCGACGGGATCCCGATTGCGGCACACGCCAAATATGCCCTCAGTAGATCATTCGCCGACAATGATGCCTCAGGTTCTATTATTCAGGCCCTCAATTATCTAGAGGCACGAGCCGGACTTTCCGGGGATGTTACTTTTGTAAATGTTAACAATGCACTTCAAGAGTCTACTGGTTCTATACTTTTAGGTGACCCAAGTCGAACTGATACAATAAGTGGTTCGGGTCCAATCAATATAGTTGGTGCAGGGTTCCTAGGTTCTTTAATAACAACTGGTTCGATATCTTCATCTGCCGGATCGTTGATCATTGGTGGTGGTACTACACTAACCGGTCTGCTTGACGTTTCTGGTGTAATTACGGCTGCTGGAAACATTAGTTCTTCAGCCGCATTAATGATTGGTGGTGCTACTACACTAACCAACACGCTTGACGTTTCTGGTGCAGCAACGATTGTTGGTACCACTGCATTAAGAGGTAGATTGAATGTAACTGGTAATATTTCTGGTACTGCTGATGTTGCTGGTCAGGCATTAAAGATACAAGCTGGTGCAACTCTGACAGGTGCTTTAGTTCAACACGGTGGAACTACACTTCAAGGAGAACTTAGTTCTTCGGGTGGAGCAGTCTTCCTTGGTACAGTTATTACCAACACATTTGAAGCATCCAGTAGCCTCTTGGTAGCTGGCAACGCAGGGGTGACTGGTACTGTTCACGCTGGCAGTGACATTTCTGGTGCTGCTGATATTGCCGGACAGGAATTAAAAATCCAAGCTGGTTCAACCATCACTGGTAGTAGTGTATTCCACGGAGCCATATCGGGTGGCTTGGGCGCAACATTTGTAGAAGGTGTTATAGCATCAACACTTGAAGCATCCAGTAGTATTTTTTGTGGAGCATCAGTTGTTGTTACTGGCGCTAGTGGATTTGTTATGGCCACTTCAATGATTTCAAACCAAACAATTCTAGCTTCAACCTCTATGACTGGTGTTGTGGGCTTGAACCTTGGTGGTGAAAGTTTGATCAGAATCCACAATAATATTAAAGAGCCAGTTCTGAACGTTAGTGGTACTATTTTCGTTTCGGGTGCAGCATCAGCTAACCCAATCAAACTACAACTTGGTACTTCCGCTGCAAGTTGTAGTTTGGATATGATTCCATATATTCAAACAATGGGTGTTGATGAAGCGGGTAAATTAAAGTTGTTTAAGTTACAGATTTCTGGTGGTATGTTCCAAGTTAGCGAAGCATAACATAGCACTGACAAATTGTTTTATTAAAAAGGGGGCGCTTGCCCCCTTTTTTTTGTCTATATATGACATGTCTCGACAATTCAAAAAACTTACTCTGCAATATTCTTACCTCAAGATGGAAGTAGAAGACATAAAAGATGTTTGTGCCTCAGTTGAAAAAGATATACGCTCTTATATGAAGAAAAATTACCCTCAACATTATAAAGACTTTTTTGCAGATGATTCTAAAGTTTCAAATAAAGAACAAACAAGTGACGAAACAATTGAGAGTAAAATAAAAAATAAAGATCTTAAAAAATTGTATCGAAAAATAGCTTCAAAAATCCACCCAGATAAAACAAACAATAAAAAGGAATCAGACCTGTTTGCTCAAGCGGCTAAAGCATACTCAGAAAATAATGTTGGAAAAATATTAGAAATAGCAGGCTTGATTAATATAGAGATACCAGAATTATCTGATGATACTATTTCTCTTTTACAAAACAATATAAATGAGGTATATAAAGAAATAGAGACAAGAAAGAAAAGTTCTGCATGGTTTTGGCACCATTCCAATACAGAGGAAGAAAAACTTAACATCATTAACCAAATATTAGGATCAAAAGGAATATCTCTATGACAAACAAAAATATAAATGTAACAATCCATACGGATGATATCAGAAGAGTTGCTGACTCTAACCTAGGCCATGTTCTAAACAGGTTTATGTCTAAATATTCAAATAAGGTGTCAGACCTAGGCAATAACATGCATACAGAATCAAAAGAAAAAATTTTAAATGATATGGCAGAATTGATATCCGTATTAGAAGGAACAATTCCTGAAATTGCTGCTATTGCTGCTTATGTTAATGAGATAGAGGACTTACCTGTCATCACCGATACATAGGTCCTCAAAAATTTGTCTAATTTGGATAAAAACCGTTTCAGAGTTTACGGCGGGAGTGAATAGCCTTCTTTGTTCTCCATGAACACACGCTAGAAATGTGTTATGATGCGGTTGTAAAGCAAAAACAAAAAGTTCAAAAAGTTCGTCTTGAGCGATTGAAGAAATTTCTGCGCAGTTCTTCCCCAAAACGGTTTGGGCTACTTCATCCGTCATCGTTATAATTACCTTTTGTGCCCCGGATCTCCAAGAAAAAGGATAAAGGGTCATCGACCAAAACATTGTATCGATGGTTGGTTCCACTCCAGAACTTTGTATCATTCTACCGGCTTCTAGGATGTCCAAAAACTCATCAGCCGGAACAAAGTCAGAGACCATTCTTGCGTACTGATATGGAGGTCTTCTTTCTCCATTGCCTGCCGTACCTACAACAACCAGTCCAAAGCGAAATGTGCTCGTTATCGGGTCGTCTAAAAGCGGAGCAATACCTTGTATCATTGATTCTATCTCTTCATTGAACGAACCAGAAATATCAAGAACAAAAACTAAATCTACACCACGGGTATCAAACCCTTCGTCTACTTCTCCATCACAATCGTTATCTAGATTATCACAACGCTCTTGGGCTGGTAATATTTGACCATCACAAGGTCCGTCAAAGCCTCCATCTGTACAGTATCGAACACCAGCACGACACTCTCCTACAGCCATAGTTCCATCTGGTCCTTCATAACAAACAATAGCTGTAGAATTGGCTATACCTTCATCTATTGATCCATTACAATTATTGTCGAGTCCATCACAGATCTCATCAGAGGGCCCAGTATGACCATCACAATAGACACCTCCATTGTCGCATTTCATCACACCTGGAGTGCATATGCCAACGCCATAATCAGCGCCCTCAATAAATCCACATAGTTGATGTTCTTCTGGATATGTCTCATCTATAGCCACATCGCAATCATTATCTATACCATCACAAATTTCTTCTGCTGGTCCTCGTGCTCCTACACATTCTGACCAGCCGCTTGTCGTACAAGTTCTTAAGCCGTAAGAACATTGACCTGCCCTTTTTGCAACATCAATTGGATCAGCAGCCGGAAAATCTTGACCCAACTCATCACAAACAAGTTTCTCGCCTGGTACACACTCAAGTCTTATGAGTTTTTCGTCGTCTATACATGCCGAACAAGAAGTAAGTATCAGTGGCAATAATAAGACTAGCCGTTTCATTCCATTGTGGCCTCGACACAGGCATCATACGAATTGTAAAGAACCATTGTCATAGCCGTGCTATTGAAAACACGAAATCTAATTTGTTTAAGCGGAAGTTGATCTTTTCTATAAGATGCCGTCATTATTATAGGTGGTGATTCATCGGATTGTGTTGGGAGCTTAAAAGCAAACAGCAAAGAATTGCCGGGTCCATTCTGTAAGATACCAGCAATATAACCATCTTTAATAACTTCAGGAATGCCAATTTGGGCTGCGGCGTTGTCGCCGGGTTCAGTTGTTATACGATTACTGATGTGGACAACCCATTTACAATTACCGTGTTGACCCGGTGTATAGAATGTAGATTGTTTCGCAAATACGGTCTTGTAAAGACTGTTAGCTTTTATATGATAATGAAGCCCTATAGCAGACACTAAAGCTAGTATACTTAAAAGTGTAACTCTTTTAGTGAGAAAACTAAACATAAAACCACCCCTTATTGGAGAGGATCTAACTCTAGTACCTCTCCGTTGGGAGATAAAGTAATGAAGGGCATTTTCTTTATCTCTTTATTAAGTATCTGGTTGTTGCTAGTTTTTGTTTTCTTTTCTATCCAGACAAGAATTTGAGTTTTTTCCTTAACTTGCCCTACATATGACCATTTTCCCTGTATTTTTTTCCAAACTTCAGGAAAATCAATAGGTTGACCCGAAAATAGTAAAATACCTGACAACATAACGCTGTTTAACATAAGATAATATTCCTTTAATGAATTCATAACAAAGATTTACTGTGGATAATTAGTTCCCTTTCAATCTACTTACTTTATTATGATTAAAAAAACACCTTTTTACGTTAAGTTTCTTATATTTTCGTTATTTTGCCTATCAAGTTGTGTCAGTGGTTGCACCACGATAAAAATTTCAAACGCAAGTCAGAAAGAAATTTTACCAAGAAATTCTTTTGTACAAATTCAACAATCTGTTGAGTTAGAGGGTTGTGGAATCGACCAAGAAACAAAAGAGAAAAAATGTCAAAAAGCAATGATGAGATATGTTTCGTCGGGTGCTTATGTTTTTCACAGCGAAGTAACTCAAGACATTTCTTATGTTTTAACTGCTGGTCACTCTTGTGAAAATAAACTACCCAAAGTCCAGAACATCAGAGGTTTTGAAATACGGAATAAAGGGGCATCGTTTAAGGTTGTAGATCTTAACGGGTTTCAACATGATGCTAGGGTTGTAAATATTAATAATCGTTTTGATTTATGTCTATTGCAGGTGTCAGATGTTTTAATGAACCCACCTGTTTTATCCCTAGCTGAAAATGAACCAAAAAGAGGAGAAACCGTAACTAATATGGCAGCACCTCATGGACTTTTTTGGCCAGGAACAGTTTTAATATTCAAGGGTCAATTTTCTGGATATCATAATAAGGGATACTCTATCTATACAATCCCTACCAAGCCAGGCTCAAGTGGGTCGCCAGTACTTAATAAGAATAATGAATTAGTTGGCGTTATTTTTGCAGGCTACCCAATGATTGAAAACGTAGGGCTGTCTGCTCCTCTCGTAGCTATCAAGGTTTTTCTGAAAAAATCAATCGTAATAGGGGAAATGAGACTTTTCGAAAAAGATAACAAACCTAAAGTGAATACACAGATCGATAGGCTTTGGATTCAAAAAATGAAAACAAAACTTAATGAGGTTTTTGGTAACTAGATATTTACCAGTGAGGAAATTATCTAATGGCTGGAAAAAATAGACCGTCTAAACCTGGAAGTTCTAACGCTGTAACAGTTGGACCTTTATCGCAAGGCAGTGCAAGATTTCCTTTATCAGAATTACCAACTGGTAAGGGATTAGCTCTAACAACTTCAGATCAAAACGTTCATAAATTATCACCAGGTGTTCTAGAGGAAGTATACCTTTGGTGTGCAAATTACTCAGCCAGTGAGGTTATTCTAAGCCTTCATTTTAATCAAGCTGGTTCAATTTCTGCCGGACCTTCACCTCAGGTAAAAATACCACCCAGGGAAGGCTTGGTTTTAGTGTGGCCAGGGATACCTCATACTTCTACTCTAGGTGAGGAAGATACCACAGTTCAAAATTTTGTAAGAGCTAAGGCTGCGTCCAATAGTGCCTTAATACTTTATGGATTTGTTGTTCGACATTACCCAAGAGATAGGGACAATCTCGGCGCAGCCGGATATAGCTACGGTCCTGTGACAGAATAAAATGCCAATAATAGCTAGAAGAACACTTGGTCAAATAAAAACTCAAATGGGTGGAGATACAGATCCACCAAAAGCACCGTCTTTTATTAGTGTAACTCAAACTAATAATGTTACTGATCTGGGTAATGATGAAGACGATACCAGCAATTATTTTCTCTTCAAAACAACCATTGCTACTGGCGCAACAAGTACAACATTTAGTACAGATTCTGAATCTGACGATATCACTTTTACTCCCACCAATGGTCGTTTTACCACGACTACTGCGGGTGATTATCGTATAGGCGTTACGCTCTCTCTCCTGGTGAGCGCAACTTCCACATTCACTGTCAAGGTATTTGTTGACAGTAGTGCTGTATATTCACAAACAGTCACAATTAACTCCGCAGCAGATCCACTACCCGTTACTATAAATTTAATTGAATCCTTGACTGCTGATCAATATGTAAGGGTTCAAATTACTCGTAGCTCTGACGAAAATGTATATCCTCGCCTGGGTTCCAGCTTTACCTTGAACAGGCTTGGTCCCTCTAGTGGCGGTGGTAGCAGCGGTGGCGAAGTTACAATCAGGAATAATGTTGATGGCTATATTCTTAAGGCCACTGGTGAAAATAATGTTATTGAGGGTATGCCTCAATTTATCTCTTCCTCAACAGGTATAACTTCCAGCGTAGATTTTTATATTTCAGGTTCTAACCCCCCTTCCGCTGGTCCGAACCTATTTATACAGGGAAGCGACGCAGATGGAAACGTTTCAAAAATGAAAATAATTGTTGAAAACGGATTCTTGAAGGTAATAGATGATAATCTTGAATAATGTGAGGGTTAAGTAAATGTTAAGAAAAATAACAAAACAGTTCCTATTGAACGAAGCTATAAAAATAGATCCTGCTGCTTCAGTGCAGGCACTGTATGATATCATAAGCAATGTCAGAGTAACAAATAAACGAGATACTGGCAGAATTTCCTTGGCAAAAGAGCATCTTCGTGGTATAAAGAGACAGTTAAGATCTCTTAACGAACGTATTGAATCTTTAGAAGAAGAGTTAAACTTACTCAAAGAGGAAAAATAAATGGGTGGTGTTGCAGGTCATATGGACCATCTTTACGATAATCGTAATTTAACTTTTGAAAAAATGAAAGAGATAATGTTAGCTGGTGCTGATGCAGAGTTATCTACCGAAGAAAAAGTTGATGGTCAAAATCTTTTCCTGTCTTATTCTATTCCCGAAGGTAAAGCTAAAGGCGCAAGAAACAAAGGGCATTATAGGACAGGTGGTCTTGATGCTAGCGGATTGGCACAAAAATTTGCTGGTAGAGGTGGACTAGAAAAAGCTTTCACTGGTGGATTTGATGCTTTTGAAAGAGCGGCAGAGTCTTTATCAGATGAAGAGAAAGAGAAAATATTCGGACCTGATGCTAATATTTGGTACAATGCAGAAATCATGGACCCCGGAACTGATGATCCTAATGACCCCGGTTCAGTAAATGTTATAAAGTATGACAACAAAACATTAAAAATACACAATGTAGGACATTTTGTATATAACCCAGAATCTGGGGAAACAGAAAAAATACCATCTGGTGCTCTAGAGACACTAGACAATGCTCTTGAAAGAATGCAGAAATCTTTGCGTGGCCACAATTTTTCATTGGCTAGAGAAGCTTTAATCCAACTTAAGAAACTTGAAGATCAAAAGCCAGTGCAAGAGGCATTTGCAAGGATCAATACAGCACTTAGTGCCGAGGATCTATCCGACTCGGATACCGTTGGAGACTATATTTTCTCTAGGTTAAAAAATGGTGTTGATACTGACCTAAATGAGAAACTTAAAGAAGAGCTTGTCAAATACCTGATGGGCTTGCCGGATAATATAGGTAAGCGTGCATTAAAGAAAGGTCTTAGCAAAGAGGATCAACAAGATATTGATAATATCGTGAGATCTAAGAGCATGATTCTCCGAGAGGCTATATTGCCTATTGAGATAGCAGTTCATGATTATACAGTAGAAATTCTAAAAGGACTTAAGAGTGTTTTTATTGCCGACACAGACAGAGAAATTACTCGACTAAGAAATGAATTAGCCAAAGCTGTTAAGGAAATAACAGAAAGAGGCCCAGAGGATCCAGCTACTATGGAGGTGATGCAATTTCACTTAAATAAAATAAAAGATTTCTCTCAAATAACCACACCTGTTGAAGCTGTTGTTTTTGACTATGACGGACACACTTATAAATTTGCTGGTAATTTTGCTCCCCTTAATCAAATTCTAGGAATGTTTAGATACCCTAAGGGTGCTAAAAAAGTAACTACTGAAAATATATCCTTTAACACTGAAGTTATTACAGAAGATGAAGGTAAAAAAGTTGCACTGTTGCCTGGTGGCTTTAAACCGCCCCATGCTGGTCATTATAGGCTAGCCAAAGAATTATCCTCCCTTCCCGATATTGATGAAGTTCTTGTCATCATTGGTAAAAATCCTCGTTTTTCTGAGATAGAACCAAAGATCACAGTTACAGCAGAACAATCTAAAAATCTCTGGGATCTTTATACCAAAGATGATGAAAACATTAAAGTAAGAATTCAACAAGGAAGCACTCCTGTGGCTGATGTCTATGATTTAATAGCAGATAAAAATTCATTCTCTAGCGGAGACACAGTTGTTCTAGGAAAAAGCGATAAAGATGAAGGCGACAAGAGATATTCTCGTGCTCAGTCTTGGGCTGAAAGACATAATCCTGGTGTCTCCGTAGAGGAAATGGTGATGCCAGTCTACGGAGGAGAAGGAATGGGCGGCACTTCCTTAAGAAATATGATAGCATCGGGAGATAAAAGAAAGTTGTTGTCCAAACTCCCTGAACATCTAAATGATGCTGAGAAAGATCAAGTTTACGACCTGTTGTTTTATACTAACGAAAAATTAGATTCTTTAATTGATACTACAATTGATGAAATGTCAACCATGGCTGCCGGGGCTGTTGAAATCGGTGTTGGACCTTTTGGTGCCGGTGGTAAGACAAATTCTTACAATCCGTATTCTAAGAAAAAGAACAAAAAACCAAAAGTCAAAAGAGCAAAACGTCAAAGGCGGAGATAATTATAATACTATGACTACTATTAATCGCAATGAGCTTATTGCAGAACAACTTATAAGAGAACATATTCACAAAAGAATAAAAAACAAACTCAATGAGCAGCAGGTTTTTGAAAATAAGCTTCGAGGATTTGTTCGAAAACTAATAGAAGCTGAAACAGGTACCGAGGAAGCCAGCAGTAATACTGGCATTAACGTTCTTGCCGACTTGTTAGAAAAAATTATCCCAACAATTGAGGGCGACTATAAAATGTTGACAACCTCTGAAGAACAGAGGGAATCTTTTCGTAACCATATGGTTCATGCCATTAAGAATAGTCTAAGGCCAATTGAGGCTGCAACAGATGCTGAAAAAGCTGCTGACCTACCAGAAAACTTTGTAGTTAATGCAAGTAATTTAGCAGAAGAGCTTAAAATTGATCTTGATCCAGATAACAGTGATGAAAGTGTGTCTGGAGAATTTATTGACATCGATTCAGGAGAATCTAAAGATTCCGATGACTTTGTAGAGTTACAAGATCAAAACGAAACCGGTCGTAACTTTGCTGCTACAACTTTTACGAAAGTTGAAAAACAGATTGTTGACGCATATGACATGTTGGCAGATGAAGAAGATCAGCAAATATTTTATGACTATCTTCTTACCAACATTTTATTATATTTCGATAAGTTCGAAGATGAGCTTCAGGCAGAACTTCCAGATATAACAACACCAGAATATGAAAAAGAAAAAGATGAAGAAGAAGTAGATAATTCAAAAACTTCAGATGATGCAGAAGAACAACCATCAGATGATTTGGATGATTTGTTGTCTTAAAGCTTAACACTTTTTTCTCAGCCGGTATAATAGCTTGCAAGCTTTAAACAGCCTTTAAACAGCTATTGTTAGCTTTTCTTTATTTTTACTGCTTTATTCCAACTTATTACAGCTTAAGCTTTGCTAGCATATAGAAAAGAATAATTAACTTGACAAGTTGTTTGTTGTGGTGTATAACTATTATATTATGGGGGTAAACGGTATCGACTGATGGGAAAGTAGAAAAGGTGCAAGGGTGAGGGAAGCGTGGCTCACTAAAAACGCTTATCTTTTAATCGCAAACGACGATTTTCAACTAGCACAAGCAGCTTAATAACCTGACTTGACTTGAGGCGCTGGCAGCCAAGAAACAGAAAGCCATACTGTGTCCTTTTAGTGATTTTGATTGTTTTGTCCGTAATAAAACAATCTAGTCAAGTGGTCTGTCCGACGAAAAAAACAGTTCTAACCTTGTGAATGACCTCTCTACGGAACTAGACAAGACGGGAGTTCGATTCTCCCTACCTCCACCAGCCGCCTTCGGGCGGCTTTTTGTTTGTTTGGTTTGTTTGTAGACTACTTAATTTGAACCTAACAGAAGGGTAAATTTTGAAAAAAACTTTAATTTTAGACACCAATGTCTTTTTAACAGAGGCAAACTCACTTTATAGTTTCGGGAAAGATGATATTGCTATTCCAACCGTAATTCTAGACGAAATTGACCGGCACAAACACAGACAAGACACGGCCGGTCTTAATGCACGAGCTATGAATAGAATTTTAGATAAGCTAAGGTCAAAGGGTAGTTTATTTATGGGAGTTCCACTAGGTCGTGGCAAAGGTCAAGTTTTTGCTGCACAATACGATCCAAGGTATATGCCCTCAGGTATGGAGGCGAATGATTCAGATAATAAAATTATAGCAATTGCAGTAAGGCTAAAGATAGAGGGCAGAGACATAGCAGTTATTTCTCGTGATCTTAACATGAGAGTAAAGTGTGATTCATTTGGTATTGAATGTCACGACTACCAGCCCCAACAAGCCGTTAAATCAGTTGATAAATTATTTGACGGGTCAGAAATTATAGAAGTAGAAGATAAACTAATCGATGAGTTTTATGCTGACAAAGAAGTTTTTGTCCCAGAAACTAAGAAGGTTCTTTATCCTAATCAATTTATAATATTAACCTCCGATAAGAGTGATAAGAAAACAGCTTTATGTAGGTACGTCAATAATGATTCACCATTACGTCGTGTCTATTCTTATCAAGATATATGGGGGTTGTCTGCTAATAATAAAGAGCAAAAGTTTGCAATGGATCTATTATTTGACAACAATGTACAAATAGTTTCACTCACAGGACAAGCCGGCACCGGAAAGACTTTGATCGCCGCAGCTTGTGGGTTGGAACAAGTTTTACACAGCACCAAGGCTAGCGGAGGGTATGACAAATTAATTATCACCAGGCCTGTACAACCCATGGGTAGAGATATCGGCTTTTTACCGGGCACGTTAGAGGAAAAGATGATGCCATGGATTGCACCCTTGAGGGATAACTTAGAATATCTATTTGGGGATAAAACAGCACTTGACATGCAAATGGAACAAGGTATAATAGAGATAGAGGCCATGACATATATCCGTGGACGCTCTATATCTAATGCTTTTATGATTGTAGACGAGGCTCAGAACTTAACAGCACACGAATTAAAGACTATAATAACAAGAGTAGGGCATGGGACTAAACTAGTGTTAACCGGAGACATTCAACAAATTGACAACTCTTATGTTGATGCTGTTTCTAATGGTTTAACTCATGCTGTTGAGAAATTTAAGAACTACAATATAGCAGGACACATTTCACTAAAGAAAGGGGAAAGGTCTAAGCTAGCCACATTAGCAGCCGAAATTTTATGAGAGAATATATTCTAGAGAAAGTTAATAGTAATCCAAAGTTCCTTAACTTAAACGGTGTAGAGATTGAAGTAAATGACGAATTGCCAGAGGGTTTTGATATTAGGAAAATCCTCAGCACTATTGAGAAAAGAATACCATCCCACTTTTTTACTAATTTGAATAAGATTAGAATTGAAAATGACGAAGAATTTAGAAAGCGGGGTATCAATGCTTTATACAGAGACAATGAATTTATTATCTCCCCAAAGCAGAAAAATGCTAATGATTTAATTGATGATATCGTTCACGAATTTGCTCACCATGTAGAAACATTATTTACAGAGGATATTTATTCAGACGAAAGAATTAAGAATGAGTTTTTGAAAAAAAGGCAAGAAATGAAATTTGAAATTCAATCGGAAGGATACTGGGTTGAAGATTATGATTTTGATGAGCTTAAATTTGATGAAAAATTCGATACCTTCTTGTATAGTAGATTAGGACGTAATATGTTACGAATGATTACGACTGGGCTTTTTATTAGACCATATGGATCAGTTTCTTTGAGAGAATATTTTGCAACTGGTTTTGAAGCTTACTATTTAGGTAAACAAAATAGTTTAGAAAAAATAAGCCCAATGTTATTTGATAAAATTGATGAACTAAACACCAAGAACCGTTATTAAGAGAAAGTCTAAAATTGGCCGGGAAACATATTTCTTATTCTGAGTGGCGAAACTGGCACATTTGCCCACATTACCACAAATTAACATATATTGATAAAGTTGCGCAGTTTGAAGGAAACATTTTTACTGCCTTCGGGAAAGCTATTCACACAGTTTGTGAATATACTTTAACTTCTCCTGAAAAGTATCGCAAGCCAGGCGCTATTGAAACGCTAGTTAAAGAACAGTTCTTGAAAGAACTAAAGGCTCTACCTAAGGATGCGCAAAAAGACGCCCAAGCCAATTTCAAGCTCAAAGAATGGCTTGTAAATGGCTTGGATATCATTCCTGACCTTTATCGCTGTTTAGTGGATAAGTTCGGTAAGTTAGGTGAGGACTGGGAAGTTCTTAAAGCCGAAGAACAATTGTATGTACCCATTACAGAATTCACGGAAGCAGAAAAAAAGTTCAAAGGATTCATTGACCTTGTGGTTTACTCCAAAAAAGATGAGAAGATCCATCTGATTGATTGGAAAACTTGTTCATGGGGTTGGCGTCGTGAAAAGAAGAACGACAAAATCATGGCATATCAGCTTGTTTTTTACAAACATTTTTATGCTCGCAAGTATGAAGTGGATCCCGCAGATGTGGATTGCCACTTCGTATTGTTGAAGCGCACAGCCAAGCCTGGCAAGAAGGCTGAATTTGTTAGAGTGACGGCAGCTAAAAAAAGAACAACAGATGCCCTTAACGCTTTAACAAAAGCATTGCATAATATCAATAAAGAAAATTATATCAAAAACCGTACTGCATGTACAAGTTGTAAAGACCGATTCGGCACTTGCGAGTTTTACCAGACGGAATATTGTTCATAGGAGTTAATGGCCATGTCCGAAAGAAAAATAAAAGTTTTAACACTTAGTGATCACCCGATGTTACCGTCAGGGGTAGGAACTCAAACGAAGTACATCATCGAGGGATTACTCAAAACGGGAAAATACCAAGTTATATCTCTTGGTGGGGCAATACAACACCCCGATTATACACCAACAAAAACAGAGGAGTGGGGAGATGATTGGATTGTTGTGCCTGTAGATGGCTATGGCAATGATTCTCAAATCAGATCAGTTCTTCAACAATTCAAGCCTGATATTTTGTATTTTATGACTGATCCACGCTTTTATGAGTGGCTATGGAATATGGAAGATGAGATAAGAGAAAATGTTCCTATGGTTTATTATCATGTGTGGGACAATTATCCAGCACCTGTTTTTAATAAGCCATGGTATGATTCTAATGATTTTATTGCTACCATATCAAAAGTAACTTCTAATGTAGTTCGTGAAGTTACATCAGATGTAGAAGAAAGATATGTACCACATTCAGTGAATACAGATTGTTTTTATAATCTAAATAAAGACCCTGAAGGGAAAAAAGCACTAAAAAATACTATTTCTGATAACCCTGCTTTACAAGGTAAGTTTAAGTTTTTCTGGAATAATCGTAACGCTAGAAGAAAACAGAGCGGAACATTAATGTTTTGGTTTAAGAAGTTTTTAGATAAAGTGGGTCACGACAAAGCTGTGCTTATGATGCATACAGAGGTTAACGATCCAAACGGGCAGCCTCTAGAATATTTAGCAGCACAACTGGGTTTAAATAACGGACAAGTTATTTTTAGTAAGCAGAAAATTCCGCCAGAACAACTTGCAGTTATGTATAATTTGGTGGACTGTACAATTAATATAGCAGATGCCGAAGGTTTTGGTTTAGGTACTTTGGAATCTTTAGCGTGCGAGACACCTATAATTGTTAACATGACTGGCGGACTTCAAGAACAGGTGACTGATGGCGAAAACTGGTTTGGAATAGGTATTGAGCCAGCCTCAAAAGCCATAATTGGATCTTTGACCGTTCCCTTCATCAGGGAGGATCGATTAAACGAGGATGACGTTGTTGATGCGATGTATAAAATGTACACAATGCCCAAAGAACAGAGAGATAAGATGGGCGAAGCCGGAAGAAATCATGTATTGAAAAACTATAATTTTGAAGACTATCAAAAGACATGGGTTGAAATCATGAATCACATTCACGAAAAATACGGCTCATGGGAAACAAGAAAAAATCATAAAAAGTGGGAGCTACTGGAAATATGAGAACTGTATTATTAAAAGGACCAATCCTTAGCAGAAGCGGATATGGCGAACACGCTAGAAGTGTTTTTCGGGCATTGCAAAGCAGGCCAGACTTATATGATATTTATATTGAACCAACTATCTGGGGCAAAACTCCATGGTCTCATACTGTTTCTGAAGAGAATAAAGAAATATTTGCGTGTATTAACAAAAGGCAGCAGTTTAGAGGTGTTTTTAATTTATCTTTGCAGGTTATGATACCAAATGAGTGGACAAATATAGCCGAGAAAAACATCGGTGTCACTGCTGGTATAGAAACAGATTTAGCATCCGAAACGTGGGTACAATTTTGCAAAGACATTGATCATGTTATAGTTGTCTCTAATCATGCTAAAAATGTTTTTCTAAACTCAGTGTATAAGGACAAGGTACCAGTAGCTAATGGGCAAATGATGGATCTAAAATTAGAGCCTGAAGAAATTGATGTCATTGGGTACCCTGTTAAGAATAAAGACTGTGAGGATATGGGCTTAGAACTCAAAACTGATTTTAATTTTTTGACTGTGGCTCAATCAGGACCAAGAAAATGCCTTGACGCAACTGTGAGATGGTTTGCGGAGGAATTCAAAGACGAGAATGTCGGTCTTGTTGTAAAAGCAAATATGCAAAACAATAGTATTGCAGATAGACATAATCTTCAAACTAGTATGAAACACTGGATTCAAAAACTAAAGGATAAAAAGTGTAAAGTTTATCTTTTGCACGGAAATTTAAATGAGGAGCAGATTCATCACCTATACAATCACGACAAAATTAAATGTTATGTGACTACGACTCATGGTGAGGGTTTCGGTCTTCCAATTTTTGAAGCAGCTTATAGTGGACTTCCTGTAGTGGCACCGGCATGGTCTGGTCATGTAGATTTTTTATATAAAAAGTTTAAGAAAAAAAACGGCAAACCAGATAAGAAACCTTTATTTACTAAAGTTAAATATGAATTAGAAAAAGTTCAACAAAATGCAGTTTGGGAAAATGTTATTGTTGAAGATTCTAAATGGGCTTTCAGTGATCAAAAGTCATTTAAAAAAGCACTAAGAAATGTTTATGATGCTTACTCCAGTAAGAGAGCTATGGCAAGTGAATTGAAAGAATATCTTCATGATGAAATGTCAGAAGAAAAAATACACGAAAAATATATCGATGTGATTAACAAGGTTTATCCACCTGAGGTATTTGAGGTTACTGATTGGTTATCGCAAATTGAGGGTAATTTAGAAACTCATGATTAAAAAAATCATTTTTGTTGCCGATTGGTTTTCTGAACAAGTCAACGGCGGCGGCGAATTAAACAATGATGAGTTTATTTCGGTGGTTCGTAATATGGGAGTAGATGTTACTCCAATTAATTCACATTTATTGACCGTTGATATTCTCAACCAAACTAAGGATTGTCACTATATATTTGGAAATTTTCTTAACCTTGACAATAACGTTTATCAGCATATAGTCCAAGGAAAAACAAAATTTTCAATCTATGAGCATGATCACAAATATTTAGTCAAAAGAGATCCATCCGGGTATGAGAACTACTTGGCCCCAAAAAACGAACTTGCAAACCTAGCCTTTTATAAAAAAGCAACTGCTATATTTTGCCAAAGTAAACTTCACGCTGAAACGGTTGAAAAAAACTTAAAACTAAAAACGATACATAATTTGTCCGGAAATATATGGGATTTAAGTTCTTTGAATTTATTGGAGAACATATCTAGCAAAAGCAAGCAAAACAAAATTTCTATATGGGACTCTACAAACCCAATTAAAAACACTGCGAAGGCTGTCGCATACTGTAAGGTAAAAAATGTACCATATGAATTGGTTGGTTCATTGCCTTATAGCGAATTCCTGGAAAAATTGGGACAAAATGAAACTTTTTTATTCTTCCCCGAGACAATGGAGACTCTGTGTAGAGTAGTGGTTGAGGCACGAATGATGAACATGAAAGCTATAACAAATGGTGTTTTGGGTGCTACTTCCGAAGAGTGGTTTTCTTTGAAAGGTAAAGAGTTAATCGACCTTATGAGGCAAAAAAGAGAGAGCATACCAAAATATATATTGGAGACTATTAAATGAAGATTGTGATGGTGTGGAACAAGACACTAAAAAGAGGTAATATTCACAAAATAGATATTGGATTTTGGAACACATATTATTCCTTGTTGCAGTTGGGACACCAAGTTTACTTCTACGATACTGCATCTGAACCGGAAAAATCATTATCAGAGGTAGTTGAGAGTTTTAAACCTGAGTTGATTTATTGCTGTATGACAGGAGACAAATCTCTTACTCCATATGAGCCATGGGAAGACTTAGTTAAAGAAAAAGATAAAGGAAGGTGTAAAACTTTTAATTGGTTCTGTGATGACACTTGGAGATTTGATTCTTTTTCTTCTAAGGTTTGTAATGTGTTTCATGTATGTTCTACCGTGGAAAAAAATTACATTGAAAAATTTAAAGAAATAGATTATAACAACATTATACACGCAATGTGGCATACTAATCTTGATTTTTACCCCAAAGTAATTGAAAAAGACATCGATATATCTTTTTGTGGTATTCCAAATATCGAAAGAGAGAGTTTTACTAATGCTCTTAAAAGACAAGAGATGCCTGTGGAATATAAGTATGGAATCTCGCACGAGGATATGTGCGAGCTTTTTGCCAGGTCTAAGATAAGTTTAAACTTCTCAAAGAACATGACACTTACACCTCCAAGAAGGCAGATCAAGGCGAGGCTCTTTGAAGTTCCAGCCGGAAGAGCATTACTTTGCACAGAAGAAACGCCAAGTTTAGAGGAATATTATAAACTTGATGAAGAGGTCGTTACTTTTAAGAACTCGCTTGAACTGTATGAAAAGTGCAAATACCTTCTAAAGAATGAAAATGTACGACGACGGATGGCTGAAAATGGATTCAATAGATTTAAAAAAGAACACGAATCAAAACAGCGTTTACCAAAAATACTTGACAAAATAATGAAAACATGAACCATGGTTATTTACATAGACATAGACGAAACAATCTGTCTTCATCCTGAAGGTTCCCCCGGTAGGGCTCGTGATTACAATTTAGCATCACCAATACCAGAAAATATCAACAAGGCCAACAGACTGTATGATGAAGGTAATACAGTAATCTACTGGACTGCAAGAGGGGCAACAACAGGGATTGATTGGACTGAACTTACCACACGCCAGCTAGAAAAATGGGGTGCAAAGTATCACGAATTAAGGTTAGATAAACCTTTCTATGATTTGTTTATAGACGATAAGGTTATGAATACGGAGAATTGGACATGACTGCAAAAGTGTCTGTTATAATCCCTTGTTACAATGCAGAAAATTATATTAAAGAGGCTATTGGTTCTGTTCTCAGTCAAACCTATGAAAATATTGAGATAGTTGCTGTTGATAATGAGAGTAGCGATGCAACTTTAGATATTTTAAAATCCTACTCATCAGATAATAAACGGGTTGTTTACTCCACCGCAAAAAACATATATCCTTTTTGTTGGGATGAGGCCAGGGAAGAGGGTTTGAAAATATGCACGGGTGATTACATAACAACCCTATGCTCTGATGACTATTACAGTTTAGAATACATAGAAAAGTGTGTTCAAATCATGGACCAGTTAAAAGATAAAGTTTCATTAATACAGAGTCCCATAAGGGGTGTTGACGTAAGTGGTAGAGAGATTAACAGAGTGGGGCACCGTTATGATGGGGTTCAAGAGTTTAAAAATTTAGCTGTCAGCAAATGCCCGGTGACGAGTCCAACGGTTTTTTACAAACGAGAGATTTATGATCAAGGATTGATAAAAACAAACCCAGAAAAGTATAGTGGTGCGGCTGACTATGATTTATACTGTGGTTTAGCTGACAGTGGACACTATATTTTACCAGTCCCTAGTTGGATAGGTTACAATTATCGCTGGCATGAGGAACAAGCTACTTGGGGTATGCACAAGTCTAAAATAAATTACGATAGTCTGATACAATCTTATTGGAGAGAAAAGTGGAACATCTACTAGACACCAAAAAAAGAATTGTTCAAATTGCATATGATAACCGACTGTCACATCTTGGCAGTTATTTTTCTTGCCTTCCAGTTGTGGATGAAATATACTCTAACAAAAATAAGGAGGATATTTTTATCTTATCTTGTGGACATGCGGCGTTAGCTTTGTATGCTGTTTTGGAAAAATATGAGAATGCAGACGCATCTAAATTATTTAAGAAGCATGGTGGACACCCTCATCGAAATGTCAAAGATGGTATACATTGTTCCACTGGTAGTTTAGGAATGGGTCTCCCTTTTGCTGTCGGTAAAGCACTTGCAAACAAGAATAGAAAAGTATATTGCTTGATAAGCGACGGCGAGTGCGCCGAGGGGTCTATCTGGGAAAGTCTTAAATTTATATACGAAAACAACCTTAAAAATATCCAAGTATATGTTTCAGTAAATGGATATTCTGCCTACGATGCGGTTGATTCAGACTATCTGGTTAAAAGACTGCAATGTTTTTTGCCGGATATAAATATCAGATACACAAAAGTTAACGAATTTTCCTTCTTAAAAGGCTTGAACGCACACTATCATATAATGAGTGAAAATGATTACAATTTAGCACTAAAGGAACTGAATGAGAAAAAAGTTTAGTAGTATATTACATGACAAAATGGGGAAAGATGAGAGGCTTTTTTTACTGACAGGTGACCTTGGATATGGTTTGTGGGACAGAATAAAGATTGATTTCCCGGATAGATTCCAAGATTTTGGATCATCTGAGCAATTGATGGTTGCTGCTGCTTGTGGTCTTGCAACAGACGGATATATACCACTTGTTTACTCAATAACTCCATTTGTTCTTTATAGACCATATGAGTTTATTCGAAATTATATTAACCATGAAAAAATACCAGTTAAGTTAATGGGTGGTGGTCGTGATAAAGATTATGGGTACCTTGGGTTCTCTCACTGGGCTGAAGATGATAAAAAAACTATGGCTAATTTTAGTAACATTGCAAGTTACTGGCCAATTGACGAAGCGGAATTGGAGAAAGTAGTTGACACTTTCCTGTTTGATGGAAAACCAAGCTACCTTAATTTAAAAAGATGAGCAAAATATTAGTTACGGGAGCATCAGGTTTCCTTGGTAAATCTGTAAGTGAGTATTTTTCTAACAAAGGTCATGAAGTTTTTTCCTTGACAAGGCAAGATCTTGATGTTACTAATAAGGGACAAGTCACTGACTGGTTTAGACAAAACAAAGTTGACTTCGTAATTCACACGGCTGTAAAAGGTGGTCGTAGAGGTAACTATGATAGCTTCTCTGACTATGTGGCAAATATAAAAATGTTTGAAAATTTATTTGAAAATAAACACAGATTTTCAATGATGATTCATTTTGCTTCCGGTGCTGAGTTTGATAGAAAAAATCATATAAACTGTTTCAAGGAAGATCGAATATTTGATTCTATGCCAGAGGATTTTTACGGACTATCAAAAAATATGATAGCCAGAAAAATTATAAAACATAAAACTAATATTTATAACTTTAGACTTTTTGGTTGCTTTGGCAAAGACGAAGAAGAAAACAGGCTACTTAAGATTTTATCGAAAGGTATAGAGGAACAGTCAGAAACTTTTATCGAAGGTAGAAAAACCATGGATTTTTTCTATGATAAGGATGTCTGTAGGGCAATTGAATATTATATGGATAACTACAAGAAAAACAATTTACCCAGAGACATTAATTTGGTTTATGAGGAAAAGTTAACTATCAAAGAAATATCAGATTATCTTGAGGAAGTTATGGGCAAGCCTAACAAAAATTTAAAACTAAACGAAATTACCACTAACGGATATACTGGTGACTGGAAGCTGTGTACTAAGACGTTTCCCGACAACCTCTTTTCAGGGTTGAGGGAAGCTATATCTGAAATTTATTCGATGGAGAAGTAAAAAGTGTCAAACGATAAAGTAGATCAGATTCTTGAGTTAGTAACTGAGTACATCAACGAAAGAAGAGAAAATGATAAATGGGTTAAAGGAGAGGACTGGGTAAATTATTCGGGACCTTATTATAGTTCTGATGAATATACTTCGGCTATTAAGATTTTATTGAGCGAATGGTTGATTTTTGGCAAACAAGGCAGGCACTTTGAGAATGTTTTCCCTCAGCACCTTGGTCAGAAGTATGGCGTACTAACAAACTCAGGCAGTTCCGCTAATCTTTTGATGGCGAATGTGTTTAAGAGTAAGTCGATGGCCATGAGAAAGTACCACATGCCACCTGGGTCTAAGTTTATAACACCAGTTGTGTGCTTTCCAACTACTATTAACCCACTCATACAGGCTGGATATGAACCAGTGTTTGTTGATGTAGATCTTCCTAGTATGAATCTTAATCTTGATGAAGTTGAGGCTGAACTTGAAAAAGACCCTAATATTAGAGCGATAACTTTTGCTCATGTTTTAGGTAATCCACCTGATATGGATCGGGTAATGTCGCTGGTTGAGAAGTATAAGCTTAATTTTTTAGAGGATAGCTGCGATGCACTGGGATCATTTTATGATGGTAAAAAGTTAGGATCCTTTGGTCTGATATCGACTTGTTCTTTTTTTCCGGCACACCACATGACAACAGGTGAAGGTGGCTTTGCAGCGACCTCAAATCTCAGGGTCAGAAAAGTTTTAGCTAGTATTAGAGATTGGGGTCGTGCTTGTTACTGTAATGAAAGAAAGCCAGGGGATGTTACTTCTGGAACCGCCTGTGGCGATAGATTCCAAGAGTGGTTGAGTGATGGGAAAAACAAAATTTGCTATGATCACAGGTATGTATTTGATGAGATTGGCTTCAACACCAAGCCGTTAGATCTTCAAGCAGCCATGGGACTACATCAGCTTGATAAATTACCTGAAATGGACGCTGCTCGTAGAAAGAACTTTAAACGGATGGAAGAATCTTTTTCGAAATATGAAGATTTTTTTATGCTGCCAAAAGCAACAAAAAAAGCAGACCCATGCTGGTTTGGATATGCGCTAACGGTAAAAGACAACGATGTTTTTGAGAAACAAGAACTTGTATCTCACTTCGAAGAAAATAAAGTTCAAACAAGATCCTATTTTACGGGTAATTGTCTCTATCATCCAGCGTATAGGGAGTATGCAGAAAAGTATGGCAAAGATTATGGCGATCTTGTTACAAGGTTCCCGAACGCTGATGTTGTTACAAAGAACACTTTTTTCTTGGGAACATATATCGGACTCACTGAAGAAAAGCTTGCTTATATCGAGGAAGTTTTGGATGACTTTTTTAAGGATCGTGGTATAGAGAGATGAAAATACTCTATGTTACAGGGTGCCTAGGTTTTATTCCATCTTATTTTGTTAAAAAAGCACTAGACAAAGGTTGGATGGTCTTTGGCGTTGATAAGTTAACGTATGCCGCAAATACTAAGATTTTAAAAGAATTTCAAAAGTATGAAAACTTTAGATTTGAGCAAGTTGATATCAAAGATATGAACCTGTTGTATGATTGTGACTACGTTGTTAATTTTGCTGCTGAGTCACACGTTGGAAACAGTATTATTGATAGTGATGAATTTATAAATACGAATATCTTAGGGACAAAAAATTTACTTGATTTAGTGAGAAACAAACCTAAGAATTGTGGCAACCGCCCTGTTTTCTTACACATAAGTACAGACGAAGTTTATGGGGATATAATAGAGGGTAGTCATACAGAAAAAGATTTGTTACACCCTAGTAATCCATATTCAGCGGCGAAAGCGTCGGCTGACATGTTAGTGTTGGCTTGGTCTAGAACATATGGTATTGAGTATATGATAGCAAGGCCTACAAACAATTATGGGATCAGACAATATCCAGAAAAATTAATACCCCTCTGTGTAAAGAATCTTTTAAGGGGTAGAAAAATAAGGCTTCATAATAATGGCACTCCCACAAGAAATTGGTTACATGCTGATGATACAGCGAATGCAATATTAACTCTTATAGAAAAGGGTAAAACGAATGAAATATACAATATTGCTGGTGACTTTGAGCAACAGAACAAAGAGACAGTTCGTAAAATAATTAAAGCTTTTCACAAAACTGATGAGAACTGGGAAAAGTATGTTGATTATTCTTATTCTAGGGTTGGTCAAGATCTAAGGTACGCTCTTGATGACTCTAAAATTAAAGACCTTGGATGGAGTCCAGAGAAAAACTTTGACGAAGAAATAGACAGTATAACAAATTGGTACAAAGATAATTTCATATGGTAAAAAAAGAGCTAATAAACAGGTTCGATATAACTGCTTTACAGGATAGTTTCAGCGAGTCTGCCATGGCCGCAGCTTGTCCAAAAGAATTTTGGAGAAAACCAACTTATGTTGAGTATACTAGAAATCAAAACCCTTTTAGTGGAATAACAATCTTCACAGACAAACAATTACATCTAGCACCAGAAGTTGATTCAACTTACAAGGTTGCAATCATACAAGAGCCAAGAGAATTGTTACCATGGGCTTATGATGTTATAGTTCAGTTTGAAGATCATTATGATTTAATTCTAACGTTTGACATTGACCTAATCAAAAGAGGTAAAAATTACGTTTTTTGTCCTGGAGACACCGCTGCTATTAGGACCGAGGGTTGCAAGGTTCATAAAAAAAGTAAACTTATATCTTTTCCGTATTCTTTAAAGACACAACTTTTTGGACATAAGCTAAGACACATCATAGCTAAGAGTATTATCCCTAATTTGGACCTATCCTATAATATCGATTATTTTGGCGCTGGTGTTGGAAACTTTGTTGATGATAAGTTAGAAACTTTACAGGATTATATGTTTCAGATTGCGACTGAAAATGTTCAAAAAGAGTTTTATTTCACTGACAAAATTTTAGACTGTGCTATAACCGGCACCGTACCGATTTACTGGGGTCCAAAAAATATCGGAAACTTTTTCAACCCAAAGGGTATACTTCAATTTGACCACCCAGAAGAATTAAAAAAAATACTTAAAAACTTAGACAAACAAGATTATTATGATATGCTCCCGTATGTAAAAGAAAACTATGAGGCAGCAAAATATTACATGATCCAAGACGACTTTTTTTACGATATTATAAAGAGAGGATTGAAAGACAATGGTTAAAGTATTAGAGTATGATACAGAAAGATATACATTTGCCAAAGAAGTAAGAAAGATATTCAATGTAACAGATTTAACTAAACTGCACAAGCATCGTAACGAAATGTACCCTGATTATGAGCTTGGGTTTCACAATGAAGTTAAAACTGATTATCATAAAGAATTTTATTCTGTTCTAAATGATGATTCTAAAAATCTTGAGCTTAAAAAAGCGTATGAACGTTTTATAAAAGAAATAGTATCTCCTTATTTTAAAGAGTCTTTTTGTTATCAGGCCTTCCCATCATTTAGAGTTCATTTACCACACAAGAAGGCTGTTCATGAGTGGCATTTTGATAGCGATAAAAACCACATGCACCCTGAGTGGGAAATTAATTTTCAGATAGCTTTAACAAATTCAAGAGATACTCAGGCGATGTGGATAGAAAGTGTTCCTGGACTTAGGGACTTCTTTCCACTAAGTCTTAAACAGAATCAATTTGTTATTTTTAATGGTAACAAGTGTATGCATGGCAATAAACCAAATGAAACAGACGATACTAGAGTAAGTATGGACTTTAGAGTTCTCCCATTCAGTAAGTACAACCCAGAAAAATCTAAATCTTCGGCGGAAAAAGGCACTCAGTTTGTTGTTGGTAGTTATTACAGATTATTTGAAAAGTGAGGTGTGAATGTTTGAGCCAATAAGTAGCGTTATTCCATTACTAGAAGATCAGGGCTACAAAGTCAACGACCCATGGGATATTGTTGACATTTTTGAAAAGAAGCTAGCTAAATTTGCTGGCAGTAAGTATGCGGTATCTGTTGATAATTGCACAGACGGAATGTTTCTTTGTTTAAAATATCTAGATTTTCAAGGGGAAATTACTATTCCTAGTAAGACATGGTTATCTGTTCCTGGGATGATAAAACATGCAGGATGTACTGTTAAATTTGAAGACTTTGAGTGGTCTGGTATATATCAGTTAAAACCAACACCAGTCTATGATGGTGCAACTAGGTTTACAAAAGGTATGTATGTACCAGGAGCTTATCAGTGTGTTTCTTTTCATCACAGAAAGATATTGAAAATTGGAAAAGGGGGTATGATCTTTACTGACAATAAAGATGCTTACGAATGGTTTAAGATAGCTCGATATGAAGGTAGAAATCTCAAGGTGCCTTACGAACAAGACGATCACAAGGTGCTGGGATGGAACATGTACATGACTCCTGAGCAGGCAGCAAGAGGAATTATTTTATTTGAAGATATTAGTTTAGAAAATAAAGATACTGGTGGCAACTGGGCTTATAAAGATCTTTCTGAGTACGAGATTTTCACAAAATAGAATAATTTCTGTATAATTACGTTATAGGAAAAGTCTGGGAGTAAAAATTGAAAAACGTCTACTTGTTTGAAATAAACGATATTATAGCAAATCAGATGAAACTTCCCTATAGTACGGGTCTTATTTGGTCTTATTGTATATTGGACGAGGTGATAACAAATAATTACAACCTTGATGGCTGGTTTTATTACCGACAAGATATGGATGAAATTGTAGATAAAATTGAAAACCCTTCGGTCATAGGTTTCAGTTGTTTTGTGTGGAATTGGAAATTTAACAGAGACATTTCAAAAAAGATTAAAGAGAAGTGGCCAGATTGTAAGATAGTTTTTGGAGGTTGGTATCCTCCGATCCAAGACCGTAGTCAAGGATTTTTCCAAGACAATCCTTATGTTGATATTATTGTTCACGGTGAGGGCGAGTTTACCTTCAAGGACATACTTTTAGAAAATTTAAAACCAAAAGAGGAACAAGATTGGACTTCGGTAGCTGGTTGCTCCGTTCCTCTCGAAGACTTAACAACCTTCGTTACCCCTAGCAGAGATCGAATCCCGGACATAAATGGTATGCCAACCCCTTATCTAAATGGGTTGTTTGACGAAATAGCAAAAGATTGTCCCTATGTTTTAGAGGCTACTTTAGAGACAACAAGAGGGTGCCCTTACCAGTGTACTTTTTGTGAAATTGGAACAAAATATTATCAAAGAGTTAAGTGGCAAGATTTAGAAAAGGTCTATAAAGAAATTGACTGGATGTCTGATAATAAGGTTGCCTTTGTTTATAATGCTGATTCAAACTTTGGCTTACTTCCAAACCACCTAGAGGTAACAAAGTATTTTGTCAAAAAGAAAGAAGAAACAGGATTCCCAGACAAGCACAGATGCGACTGGGCTAAAAATAAAGCAGATAAAGTTTTAGAACTTGCTAAACTTTTTACTGATTCTGGAATGGACAAGGGAATTACGGTTGCGTTACAGTCCAGAAATCCTGAAACTCTCAAGGCTGTGAAGAGAAGAAACCTGGACGATGGTAAACTTGGCGAGTTTCTTAAGATGTATAACGAGGCAAAAGTCCCCGCCTATGTTGAACTGATTTTAGGACTTCCAGAAGAAACTCTTGAAACATTTATTCAGGGGATATCTGACGTTATTGAATTAGACCAACACAATTACATTGGTATTTATGCTATGACAGCTTTACCTAATACACCCTTTGGGAAGCAGTCTTATATAGATGAATATGAACTTGAAATAATTAGTACTTTTCAAGCTTTTAATCATTATGATATATCAGGTGATAATGAACTTGAAAGAGAAAAGATGGTTGTTGGTCATAAAAAACTAACATTTGAAGATTACAAAAACATGCATTATTTTAGATGGGTTGTCATGTCCGGACATTATCTAGGGCTAACACAATTTATCAGTAGGTTTTTAAGGTCTGAGCATAATGTTTCTTATAAAGACTTTTATGAAAATCTCCTTAAATACTGTTATGATAATCCACATAGTTTTCTAGGAAACGAATTAAGGCAAACAATAGTTAATTTAGAGGGTTCTTTGGGGGCTACTCAACCATGGGGAAGAATCATTGATGAAGTTAGAGAAAACTTTGGCTGGGATTTTGAAGAGGCCACAGCGATAAATGTTTGCTTACATAAAGAAAAGTATTATCTAGAAATACTAGACTTTATGAATAGGTATCTCAAAGTAGAGATGCAACAAGATGTTATGGATGAATTAATGATTTATCAAAAAGTTGGTGTTCTTGATCCAACCTTAACTTATCCAATGAGAAAATCTTTCAAATATAACATTCATGACGTTATTACTAAAAAATCAAAACTTAGAAAATATAAAAACGAAATTGAATTCAACGCCAAAAACTATAACGGTGATCTGTATGAGTGGGGAAAAGAGACACTATGGTGGGGTCGTCGTGTTGGTGCGTGTAAAACAAAAAGAACAAAGGTAACGAAAAAATATAAAACAACCGATGCTCTCAATCCGCTAAGTGGGTTCAAGAGGTAATGAATGGCAGGATTTAAATGGACATGGGAAACAGCACCACAATCCCCAGGCGCTGGCATTGTTGTAGTTCAGAATTTTGATAAGGAATATAAAGTTCTAGGTTTGTGGGCTCGTGGTGGCTATGATATTCCAAAAGGACATGTTGAAAGTGGCGAGGGATTTCTTGAGACCGCCATAAGGGAAACAGAAGAAGAATCAAGTATCACCGACTTAGATTTTAAATGGGGAAAAAGACCGATTATAGTAGATCAGCTTAAGGTATATCTAGCTGAAACAAGTCAACCTGGAAAAGTGGTGGCTAATGAACATTCGGGGATATTAGAACATGAATACTTGAAATGGATGGAATGGGAAGAGATGTATGAAAAAACTTATGATTACTTGAAGCCCGCTATTTTATGGGCCAAAGAAAGCGTGGAAAAAGATGAAAGCAAATAAATTAAAGCTAGCAGATATTATCGATAAACACAAAGGGACTGCTGCTGTTATTTGTGGTCACGGTCCTAGTCTTAATGAGGATAAAGAGCGAATAGAGGAGTTGCAGAATAATAATGAGATCATAAGATTTTCTGTAAACAATTGGTATGATTATTTTAAAATTGCGCCTGATTATTGGGTGATTTCTAATTCGCAGTTTTCTTTCCCTGTAATGCACGAAATAATGAATAAGTACAAGTCACCAGTTCTTTATTCGACTGACGGTGATTTTTCAAGTGATGAATATATTCAATCTATCTTGCAATGTGATTACTTACCATATGATCAAAGACATTTCAAAGGCCACAATTGTGTTAAAATACTTAAGTCTTTTAAAGACTATCAAGTGAAAAATAAAAACTTTGATTATAAAGAGTATGGCAACAATAGTGCCATGTGGCATCCACCTCGTATCGGTTATCCTGATGGCTGGGCAGGTTTTGACCTGCATGGCAGGTGTTGTAAAATGATTGATAGGACACAACTAACAATACAAGAAGAGCTACAAAAACAAACAGGACTTGATAGACATTATAGCACTGGGGACACAGTTGCGCTACATGCGATCGCTTTTGCTATTCTTATGGGATGTAGTCCAATATATTTGTCTGGTGTTGATTTAAGTTATAGGTTGGGATATGCAAGAAAAGATATCGCACTTCACCAAGATCATTTTACCCTTTGGGAAGACAATCACAAAAATCTCATATCTGACTTGACAATTTTGCTTGACAGTGCTAACAATAAAGATATAAAAATTATGAACTTAAACAAGCAAACTTGGTTTGATTTATTTCCAATTTCTGAATTACCTTAAATTTTTACTAAACATTTTTTCGATCAAGATATACAATCACTATTAGAGGGTCGTGAATACCTATGAAAAAGTGTGTGGTTATCTTAGCAAGAGGTGGTAGCAAAAGCATACCAAGGAAAAACCTAGTTAAGATAAACGGTCAAGCTCTATTGTCATATCCTATAAAAGCAGCCTTTGCCGCTGGTATTGATGATGTTTGGGTATCTTCTGAGGACGAAGAAATTAAATCTTTAGCAAAAACTTTAGGTGCCAAAGTACATAACCGACCTTATTGGTTGGCTGGGGATCTCACAACGGATTTTGAATGTTTTCAGGATTTCTTATCTGATCATAATCAATATGATTATGTTATTCACTTGAGAGCGACGTCTCCACAAATAAATGCTAAAATAATCCAAGAAGCAGTAACCAAGTTTGAAAATAATTACGAGATTGTTGATTCCCTTAGGTCTGTCACAAGGATGGAAAAATCTCCGTTCAAGTCTTGGTTTATGGAAAAGCAAGGATTTTTGACGCCGGTTATACCTGATAATGATTTACATTCCTCGCCGAGACAGGTATTAAGAACTAGCTTTTATCAAAATGCTTGCATTGATATAATTAAAGCCGATACAATTACTAAAAAAAGTAGTATCATAGGTGAGCGGTGTATTCCATATCTTATGGAAGATGACTATAATATAGACATTGACACCGAACAAGATTTAACTCAAGCAAAGAATATATTTAAGGATCAATAATGTTTTTTATTTTAGAAATGGCTAACAATCATCAGGGTAGTGTGCAACATGCAAAAGCTATTATTGATGATTTCGTAGAAGTTAAAAACAAATACGATTTAAACGTAGGTTTAAAAGTTCAGTTTCGTAACCTTGACACCTTTATTCATCCTGATTTCAAGAACTCTGGACTGAAATATGTTAAAAGGTTTAATGAGACTAGACTAGAGGTAGAGGATTTTCGACAAATTTTAGAATATGCAAAATCAAAAGGTATGAAAACTGTCGCAACGCCTTTTGATAATGAATCTTTAAGATTGTTCGAGGAACTTGATGTTGATATACTAAAGATAGCTAGTTGTTCTGCTGATGATTGGCCACTCTTAAGGCAGGTTGCAAAAATACAAAGAAAAATTGTTATGTCAACCGCCGGCACAGAAATACCGGTACTACAAAAAGCATACAACTTATTCAAGGCTAACAATAGAGATTTTGCTTTCATGCACTGTGTGGGGGATTATCCGACACCAACTTCTAGTGCAGACTTGTCTAGAATTCTAACGCTTAGGGATACTTTTCCTGATATAGAAATAGGTTTTTCTACTCACGAATCACCAGATGAGGTATCGTTAGCTTCACATGCTCGTGCCATGGGTTGTACGATATTTGAAAAACATGTTGGTAAAAAGACAGACACAGTAAATCTTAATGCTTATTCATGCACTAGAGAACAGTATGAAAATATGATAGTTGATTTGATGCGTTACCAGTCTGCTTTTGAGGGTAAATCTAACACGCAGAAACAATCTTTGAGAAACCTCAAAAGGGGAGTGTATATTAGGGAAGATTTGCCCAAAGGTCACACCCTCTCAGAAGAAGATCTTTTTTATGCAATGCCTTGCCAAGAGGATCAACTGGATGTATCAAAAATTGATATGGTTTTGGGCTCTGCTCTTGAAGTGGCAAAAAGCAGAAATGAAAAACTCTGTCTAGAAAACATTATAAATAAAACTGATGATGAGACACATAAAATCTGTGACTCTGTTAGAGAAGTTTTAGAACACGCAAAAATACCAGTTACCCCAAAAGATAAGTGTGAAATTTCTTGTCATTACGGATTGGAAAATTTTGAAAGATATGGTGCCTTTATCATTGATAAGGTTAATAGAGAATATTGTAAAAAGCTAATTGTAATGTTACCAGGACAAAAACACCCAGAGCATTATCACATAAGAAAAGAAGAAACCTTTGAGTTAATACACGGTGACTGTTCTATTGCCGTAAAAGGAAAAACTGTTGACTTAAAGCTTGGAGAGCCATTTCTTATTGTCAGAAATGTACCACACGCTTTCCAGACTTTGAATGGTTGTGTTATCGAAGAAGTTTCTACAACTCATCATCGTGGTGATTCAATATACACTGACCCATCAATTCTTCGAAAAGAAGTAAAAGACAGAAAAGTAACATGCAATATTTATAGGAAAAAAATATGACAAACCACTTTAAAAATATTACACAGTGCCGCATTTGTGGATCACAGGACTTGACTGAGGTTATCTCTATTGAGGAACAACATTTGTCTCCGACATTTGTTCGAACGAATAAAGATAATCATTTAGCAGGTTTACTTGTTAGGCAGACTTTAGTTCTTTGTGACAAAAGTAAAAATAGTAAAAATTGTGGACTTTTACAACTCAAAGAAACTGTGAAGCCAGATTTATTATACAAGCAATACTTTTATCGCTCCGCCGTAAGTGATACGATGCGCAAGGACCTTAGAGAGGTTGTTGACGATGTTACATCTAGAGTAGACTTGAATGGTGGAGATGTTGTTCTTGATATTGGTGCAAATGATTGCACCATGTTGTCTTACTTTGACTCTTCTTTGGCGAGAGTAGGAGTTGAGCCAGCAGAAAATATTGAATGGGATCATGTCGATGAATCAATAACAATTGTTAATGATTACTTTTCTTGGCAGGCCGTGGAATCAACACTGGCAGGAAGAAAAGTAAAGGCATTTACAAGTTGCGCCATGTTTTATGATCTTGATGATCCAAATAGCTTTGTAGCTGCAATCAAAAAATGTCTGGACAAAGATGGTGTCTGGTGTATTCAGTTGAGTTACTTGCCTTTAATGCTTGAGAATATTAATTTTTATGATATTTGTAACGAACACTTGGAATATTATTCGCTGCAAGTTCTTGAAACACTGATGAATAGAAATGGATTAAAAATTGTAGACGCTAGCTTAAACAACGTCAATGGTGGGTCTGCTCGTGTTTTCATTAAGCACATTGAACACCCTGATGCTCAAAGTGATGATCTTGTAAAACTTCTGAAGAAAGAGGACGAACTAAATCTCTATGAGCCAAAGACTTACGTTGAGTTTTATGACAAAATAAAAGATCTTAGAGATAGAATTAAAAACTCCATGCTTTCGGAAATTGAAAGAGGCGAGCTTGTCCTAGGTCTCGGAGCATCAACTAAAGGTAACATGCTACTTCAGCTTTTTGGTATCGATAATAAAATGCTTCCTTACATTAGCGAACGCAACCCAGATAAAGTTGGATTACGAACGCTGGGCACAGACATAGAATTAATATCTGAGGAACACGCTCGGTCTCTTAATCCTAGTTGTATGCTTGTATTACCTTGGTACTTTAAAGACGAAATTGTCGAAAGGGAACAGCCTTATATTCAGGCAGGCGGCAAGCTGATGTTTCCGATGCCGTATCCTCATATTGTGACAAAAGATGGGGAGATAAAAATCTAATGAAAGTTGTAGTAACTGGTGGTTCTGGATTTGTAGGTAAAAGGCTGCAATTAATCAAGCCAGATTGGACATATCTTTCTTCGAAAGATTATAACCTAATGGACTCAGGTGACTGTGATAGGATGTACAAAGAATTAAAGCCCGACGCTGTGGTTCATTTAGCGGGTCAAGTAGGAGGCATAAAAGCCAATGACGACCGACCAGCAGACTTCTACTATATGAACATAACTATGAACACAAACATCGTTCAAAAGGCTTACGAGAATGGTGTTAAAAGAGTGCTAGCTTCTTTGAGTACATGTACATTCCCAGATGTTGTAAAAAAATACCCACTAACCGAAGAAGATATATTTGATGGACCTCCTGCGGCTACCAACATATCATATGGGTATGCTAAGAGGAGCCTGTTAATACAAATTTTAGCGTACAGGAGACAGTACGGTTTAAATTATAGTTCCTTTTGTCCATCTAATTTGTATGGTCCGGGAGATAATTTCAACCTTAACACATCTCACTTTGTGCCGGCCATGATAAGAAAGTTTTCCGAGGCGAGTGATGGCGACACAGTTGAAGTTTGGGGAACCGGAAAACCACTCCGGCAACAATTGTACGTTGATGATTTGGCAAATATAATTCCCATTCTTTTAGACAAACATCACACTGAAGTCCCTTTGATTGTAGCACCTTATGAGAACTTGTCTATATCAGAAATGGTATCGATGATCAAGGAGAAATCAGGAAAGAATTGTGAAGTTTTTTATAACAACAACCTTGATGGTCAGTTTAGGAAAGATGGATCTAATGAGAAGTTAATTGATTTGATTGGTGAATATAATTTTATAAACTTTAAAGACGGAGTGGAGCAGACGTATGACTGGTACGCAAACAAAGTCCTACAATAAGACAGCTTTTGTTACTGGCGTAACAGGACAAGACGGATCATATCTTGTAGAACTTTTATTAGATAAAGGGTACAGAGTGATTGGGGCAAAAAGAAGAACCTCTACTATCTGTACTGACAGGATCGATCGTTTATTTGATAGGCCAAATTTTATTCTTGAATTTTATGACCTTAACGACACTTCTAGAACATGGGAACTAATAAATAAATACAAGCCAGACGAGATCTATAATCTAGCAGCGATGTCGCATGTTAGAGTATCTTTTGAAATACCTGAACACACGGTAGATGGAATAGCTATGGGAACCTTGCGGCTTTTAAATGCCTGTAAGGAACTTGTACCAAATGCAAAATTTTACCAAGCATCATCTTCAGAAATGTATGGCGATAATCCAAATTATCCTTTCAATGAGGATTCTAGCTTAATGCCAGCATCTCCGTATGCTTGTGCTAAAGTATTTGCTCACAATCTCTGTAGAAATTATCGACTAGCATATGGTATGCATGTTTCAAGTGGAATACTTTTTAATCATGAGTCTCCACGCCGAGGCGAAACGTTTGTTACAAGGAAGATAACTTTAGCAGCAGCCAGAATCAAACAGGGGTTACAAGACAAACTTTTCTTAGGTAACCTAGAGGCAAAAAGAGACTGGGGTTTCGCTGGCGACTATACCGAGGCCATGTGGCTCATGCTACAACAAGATGAGCCAGATGATTATGTTATCGCCACAGGCGAAACTCATACAGTTAGAGAATTTTTGGAAGAAGTTTTCTCACATGCTGGTCTTGATGTCGATAAACATCTGTATATTGACCCAAGACTTTTCAGACCCCATGAAGTTCCTTATCTTCTCGGTAATCCCGAAAAAGCAAAAAAGAAATTAAACTGGGAACCAAAAATAACATTTAAAGAATTAGCAAAACAAATGTACGAGGAAGACTATAAACTCGTCGCAAAAAATAAAGGAGAAATAAAATGAAATTATCACAGCAAGCAATTGGAGCACTATTGATGACACTTCAGAAGTGCCTTGCAGAAGAGAAAGATATTACTGAGCTTTTGTCTGATTGGGATTTAGAAATTAATGAAGCGGGCGATGTTACTGTAACAAACCCACCCAGTTTTAAAACTCAGGTATTTGAAACAGAGTAATGCCAAAGTACACCTATGTTTGCAATAAGTGCAATCAACAATTTGATGTAATTCATTCTTATAAAGATGAAATAACAAAGTGTGAGATTTGTGGTGAAATCGGCACTGTTTCAAAATTTCTTGGAAACCCAATAAATGTGAGAAATAAAGTTACACAAAAAAAACCAGAAATTGGAAGCGTTGTCATAGAGACAATAGAAGAAGCTAAGAAAGAGATAGAAAATGAAAAAGCTAAAAAAAGGAAAGAGGTAAGAAAATGACTCTTTATTATATTTTGGCCTTTTCTGTTATCTGTAATATTTTCTTTGTTTGGTATGTTAGGCAGCTTTTGATTCGCTTTAATTATTTTTCTACAAACTTTGAAGCCCTTTCGGATATGATACAGGTATATCACGATCACCTAGAAAAGGTTTATGGTCTTGAAACGTTTTATGGAGACACAACTCTACAAGGGCTCCTAAATCATACGAAAGATTTTTCAGAGTTCATAACAGGAATGAAGGTAAATTTTGAAATCGACCAAGAAGAGGAATAAAAACCATTACTTTACAAAAGATACGGAGAGAGCAATAATTGCTTATTGCAGCACTGATGATCTATCTGTAAGGTCTAAACTTTACATAGAACAAATCCAGCCAGCGTTTAATGAGCTTGTTGACAAGATCGTATATACTTATAAATTTACTTCCCTTGAAAACATTGATGTATTAAAAGACGACTGTAAAATTTGGCTAACAACAATATTGTCTAAGTTTGATCCTACACAAGGCACTAAGGCTTTCTCATATTTTTCTGTTGTAACGAAAAACTGGTTTACCCACAAGGCTAAAAAACAAACTCAAAAAAACAAAAGAGAGATAAATTATGATCTCATGATAAAAGAGGTAGAGATCGCCGATGTTAACAGGTCGGATTTTTTATCTGAGGCAGAGGAAAGAGAATTTTGGGCTTTTTTACTGAATGAAGTAGAAAGTTGGCAAAGACTAAAGATGAAAGGAAACGATCAAAAAGTTTTAGATGCCGTACTAACTTTAATGAAAAACATAGAAGACATAGAAATTTTTAATAAAAAAGCGGTTTATCTTTATATGAGAGAGATAACAGGGCTAAACACCAAACAGATAGTTGGTTGTCTAAATAAAATGCGAGCCAGGTTTAGAGTTTTTAAGGAAAAATGGGACAGGGGAGAAATTAAGTGACGTTCTATTTATATTCGAGGGCAAAATATGAGAAAAGATCTAGATTCTTTAATAGAACAAGCACTTGCTAATATAAACAATGATCGTCAAGAAACTGAAATACTTCTTGACGAACTTAAAGAGTATATGAGCGTTTCGAAAGATCGATATTCAGATTCTGGAAATATAGCAGCTAAATTTGTTGAAACTTTGCAAAGAAGTAATGAGCAACTTGTCAAGCTAGCTACACTAGTTTATAAAAAAGAAAGTCAATCAAATTCAAATGCATTATCTGATGAGGATAAAGACAGTCTATTTGACATTATAAACGAGGAAAAGTAAATGTCAGTCCCTAAAACAAATAGAGGTTTGAACCCCAACCCAGCTACAACTCCACGCAGAAAAGAAGCTCCTCTACGAAGAGGTTTTGATCTAGATTCTAATAATGGTGTGTCTGAGTTCAAAAAAATTATCAGACAACAGTATACCACGGACATAACCGCAGACAAAAATGATTATGTGTGTAAGGCTATTACTAAGCCGGTAACAAGGGGAGAGGGCGCATTGGCAACTGTTTCCGTAAGAGGCCGAGCAAGAAACATACATGACTATCTGCCAATAATAGAGGGACCACCTAATGAGGATACCGCTTTTGGTAGACTTCAAATATGTAAGGCTTTCCTACACCCAGAGTTTAGCTCAACTCAAGCTAACTTGTTTTCATCTTTGGAGCCAGGATCTGAGTTTCTTGGTGACCTTCAATATCCAAAGTCGCCATTAGAATTTTTTAATGGCACCATAAAATCAAACTATACTAGAGGAGTTGATATAGCCGGTCTAACACCCAGTTCAGCCTTTAAGGTTTGTAGTGATTTTATACAACCGTCATCTGTAACTCCGGCAACAGGGAAAGCAGATGCTGGATCACAAAACCCTGGATCGAATGCAAGAACTGCTGGAGCGATCTCGCCGGCACAACTGAAACAAAAGTGTAATACGATTTACTCAGTAGCAGATTTTGAACTTGCCGGTGATCTGCGAGCCGGTGGCACACTTCTTTCTTCTGCGGCAACAACTGAACTGGGCGAATTTATTGCCTCTCACGAAGGTTTTATTCCGCAAATAAGAGAAGATTGGGATTACAACACAAGAACCAAGGAGCGCCTTGATAGCGCCGGATATGGTTCTGTTGTCGATGACTCGCCACGATCGGGCGGATCTGCCCGCCGAGCAAAGCTTGAGTCTATCTTGCAGGAGACTAGACCAAGATCAACCTGGGGAACTGTCGGCAGTTTAGACAGAGACGGAAAACTTAAACCTGTGCCAAAAACAGCCTGGGTTAAATACGGTACTACGAACTATTCAAAAATTGTACCTGGAGATTATACAAGCATTTCACCGATTGAAGCACAAAGATTAATGCTTGAGCATGATGTAGTGCCAACAGTTAAGAGATTCATAGGCAATCTGAAAAAAGATGTAGAGGTTACTGATGACATGATAATCGCCGTTACTTCTGCATCATATCAGTGCGGGCCTAGAGCACTTTTAAGAATTGCTAAAGTCATGAATCGAAAAGGAAGTCCGCAAGAAATATATTCAGCGTTTTTAGATCTAACCCCAGCATTTAGAAAAAGAAGGATGCAAGAGGCAGAGTTTTTCTTTGGAAACAAAAACTTTAAATATACAGATAAAGATAAGTTGAGGAAATAGTAAACATGCCAATAGTTCCTGTAGATATGAAGTTTGGTGTTGATAAGAAGTTGTTGGAGCAGTCCTCTAACTTCACTGACTTCTTTAAATTAAACGGCGGTATGTTTAACGAGAAAATTATAGAGCCGGTCCCAAACCCATCAAGGTCAGGTCCAGAAGTCGTTGAGCCTGAATACAGACCGTCAAACTGTATGATTGTTTATGGTAGGGATAGACCAAGGGGCGTTACGAGTGGATATGGTGGACGAGGAAACACTCATGCAGGCTGTATAGATATTATTGCCGGCATGTCTGGTCGTCTAGCTAGAGCAAAAAATCCGAACACTAATGAAGCAGTTTTTACGAACAAGAGTCCAGAGCTTGATGCGGCTAGAATTTATATAAGCCAAAAAGCCGATATTGATGACTATTTTAGTTTGCATGATGGCAAAGTAGGAGTATCAAGGGCCAAATCGGCAATAGCAATAAAAGCTGATGATGTCAGAGTTGTTGCTCGTGAGGGTATAAAGTTAGTGACGGGAACTGATGTTTTTAACTCACAGGGTATTAGAATATCAGTTATCTCCGGCATAGATCTGATAGCAGGAAATAAAGGGTCAGAATTACAGCCCTTGGTCTTAGGGAACAGTCTTGTTAATGCGATGAAAGACCAAAACAAATTAATTACTGACTTAAATGGTATTGTGTTTAGTTTGATTAATGCTTATTTGTCTTTGGTGGCAGCTTTAGCCGCTCATGTTCATGTTAGTGCTCCTCTTGTTGGCGGACCATCATCGCCATCGCCAGACTTGGCAGCAGCTTGTATATCTCAATTAAACAATGTTGCTCTTTTGATGGGAGATTTAAATGCTCACCAGACTAATGTTGTTTTACATAATACAAATTTTTATACTCCGATCGGGGAAGGCTTTATAAACAGTCCTTATAATAGCACAAACTAAAATGAATACTAATAGATTAAATGACATAGTAAATCCATACCCTGAAAGATACGCAGACAATACTGGGTTTGACGGATCTGGCGGGAGATCTGGCATAACTTATGACTATGACAACGAGAGAAATAAATGGGTTATTGAGGGGATACATGATTCTTTTATAAATTACGGGGCATTTCCAGAAATTGGAACAGTGATAAATTCTGGTGGACCCATAACTGATAATGATAATAGTATAACCTTAGAAGATGCCATGGCTTATACTGCTATTTACCCACAAAATGCAACAGTTATCAAGCTAGAACAGCCAAAAAATTTATCTGAAGCTATAACACAGTTTGATTTTTCTCCTTTGTCTAGAGCCTCAATGATAACTGAGTTGCAACAAGTATATCAATTTGTTACACAATCGCCCTCTGCTAATTCTCTGTTAACTGTTTCCGAACTAGCTTTGTATAAAGAGGATAGCGAAGAATTAAATTATCTTAGACTCCCAGCTATAAAATACCAGTCATCTCAAAATAGAACTATAAAAATAAGAAAATCTTTTGGTCTAAATCCTACCGAAGCAACCTTGGGAAAAAATATAGAGGAAGCAGACGATATAGAAAACAAAATTCAAACAAAACAGAGAGATGGGTTAGATTTTGTTGATTGGACTAAGAACCTCCGCCCATCTCAGAGTCCCTCGGTTGTTTATTATAACGCTAGGGATGGATTTATTTACTACCTCTCTAGAACAAGATCAAGATCTGCTAATAGCTACGATGCTAAATTTTCTAATGACGGTAACTACCTTGGTAGAAAAAGGACATTTCTTAAGAAAGCTACATCAAAAATGCTAGCCTTTATGGAAATAGATTATGTCCCCCAAGAGGACAGAAGAGAATTTGTAAGCAGGTTAGAGTTTTTAACTAAATATGGTGACCGGGACCGGCCCCCTGCGCCTGATGGAGTATCTGTCTGGCTCCTTGGGGCAAGAGTTCAATTAGCCGATATACAAAGCTTGAAAGATATTGCAACCACCACAACACCACCGCCAGAAGTTCAAATAAACGAAGGAAACCAGAAGGGCAAGGGTGGTAAACAAGCTAAGACTAAGAATAAAAACCGCAACAATCAGGTAAACACAGTACCATATGAATCTTATTTATCACCCTACCAAATAAGCAAAAAACTAATATCAAATAACTCGGTGAATAGAGGTGTGGTATATCAAATTAAAAACATGTTACCAGCCCTGGTTCAAACAGAAAAGGTAATCAGCAATTACTCTGACGCAATTTCAAACGCTAGAGTAACGCCAAGTATGATATCAGGGTTCAATATAAGGAATCAACTGGAGAATTTTAGATTAACAAATCAATCAGTTCAAAAATTTATTTCTCTGAACGCCTTGCCTAATGAAACCTATGACATGATAGAATTTAGAATGTCTCCTGAGTTTGAAATAAGATATGCCTTCTATAATGGTTCACTTATTTTGGATGGTCTCGGGTTATCCAAGAAGAATCTCATAAAAGATAATAGTTCTGAAAATGCGTTCAAAGAATTGACAAACACTTCAGTGGGATATTTTTATTATTCAACTGAGCTATCAACATTTGAGGGTAGAAAAGATATACCACCGTGGACTACTTTCTTAACTCAATATACATATCCTAATTTAAACGCCAATAGTTTCTTTAAGAGTAAAATAGCAAATACTACCAACCAAGGAAGTTCTACTAGTTTAAAAGATATATCAAAACTGATGGATGACGGTGATCGGAAAAAAAGCTCTTCACAAAAAATGGCTAAAGCGTCTGGAGACACTAAACTTTTTCCGTCTGAAAAAGACTTAAGGACAATTAGGGCAAAGAAAGATTTTATCTCTAGTAAAGAACTTCACAATGCCGTAAGAAGTGCTGTTGGTTCTTGTGATACAGGATTATCGTCAGCTTTGTCGGAGGCATTTCAAATATATGATCTTGTTAGCAATAGAGCAGATAAAAAAGCTCTGATAGCAGGTATCCTTGTTAAGTCAAAAGATGCGATATTATTCCTTCAAAAAAAGTATGCCTTTGAGGTATTAGAAAATCCGGAGAAGATTTTATCTGGAGAATCAGTATTTGAATTTGGTAAATTGAGAATATCTGCTGATAATGTAGAATCTTATATAAACAGACCTGATTTTTTACTTCAAGAAATTGAAAGGGAAATCTACAGGCAGGTAAGCTGCATATTCGATCTTATTGGTGATGGCGTTAATGAGTTAATTCTAGATCCTCTTATTGATGAACCCGGACCACTCAAAACGCTTGTTCGTGACGTTGTTAGCGAAACCAACAGATCTTCAAAGGCTTATACGGTTGATTTTTTAAGGTACAAGATAACAACCAGAGACAGTCAAAAAGGCTGGCGCTTGGCTGTTGAAAAAATTATTGAGAGCTTTCTGAAACAAATGATACTAGACATCTTTAAGGATGTTGTTACAGCCTTGCTGGGATGTGGGCCAGAGCAGAGTGAGGATAAAGAAACTGAAAATAAAAATAAACTATTAGAATCTTACGGAGAGTTGAGGTTAAATCTTTTAATTGAGAACGCCGAAAGCCAAGTTAAGTTGCTTGAAATATGCGAAAACCTAGACATAAAAAATACCACTCTTACGGGAGATAACCTAGATCAAGTGACAATAAGTCCAGTGACAGAGGAGCAACTATACCAGCTTCATGAGGATATTTCTGATACCTGCACTAAATCAGAGGTGGAGGGATTGCTGGAGGGTAATGCACCCAGGGATCTTGTTGTTGATCTTGTTGATATGACAAATGACAACATTGATATTGGTGAATATAACAATTTTTTAACTGCCGAACAAAAAGAAATACTCATTCAATCATCTGTCGAAAATAACTTTGATTATGCTGATCCTAGCAGTGTTATTTTCACCAGACTAGCAAAAAATGCAGGTATTAGATTTACTGAGGATAGAAAAGCTCTAGGAATTACAGAGACAGCAAAAATAAGACTTAAAATGTCAGCAGAGTCTTTTAGATCTGGTGATATTCGTTATGCTACTTTAGATTTTGATGAGAATAAATTAAGAGAGTACTTTAAAGAATTGGGGAAAGCTTTAGGTCCTGATTCATTACCAAGTTCACCTTTGGTACCAGAGGATGCATTTTGTGATCCAAAGCTGTTGGCAGCCAGGGGATTAGAAGGTGTGGGAGTATCCTTAGAACAATTAAATCTAGAAGTCCAGCAAGGAACCCAAGCAGAATTGACAAAACTTTTAGACTTGTGTGAACTTTTTAATGGAGCTTTTGATGGATTCGATCTTAAATTCTTTAACAAATGGGAAGAGGGATTACCGATTGCTGAAGGATACAGGGCTATATTAGAGAAAATAGCGTTCTTATCTAGACTTTTTCAGGCGTTTATATCCGATGCATTAAGTATGTCAGCCGAGGCTGCTGATGCACCACTTGAAAGACAAAGAACAAGTGTAAGAGACACTCAATTGTGGTCAACTATAACCACAAATTTTGGGACTCAAAGAATAATACCAAAAGTTAGGATGGTCCCTAACCCCACGGATCGAGAAAAAGATGACGTGTTCCAGTGGTATATATCTGCTGGTGTTGATCAAACATTTGTTGTTAACTTTCAAATTAGAGGTAACACTGTCTTTCTGGCAGGACAACGACCGAGTGATAGCCCTGAAGATGAAGAAGAATTTATGACTGAATCATTAGGGTCTTTTGAACTCAATAGAAATAATGGAATGGGTATCAACAAGGGAACACTGCACAATTACATTAAAGAAGATGGCTTGCTTTTCAGAGCATATAGTGCTGCTTTAGACAATTATAATAATGAGATAGCTACCTCTATTAATGCTTTGGTAGAGAACACTGTAATTAGGTCACGAACTATAGAGGGCGGGTTTCCGCTAGCGATTGCTAACCCAAACAAAATTGCTGAAATTGTAACTTCATTTTATATCACTAATTCGGACAGACTCAGACCACTAACCCAGGCCATATCCGAACCACTATTTGCAACTAATGGTGATCCCTGTGTTTTGACACAGCAGGAGAGAATAGCGATCGCTTGTTTAAACTCGATACAGACGAGAATAAGTAATTTTATATTGAATTCTGGTGTTTTGTTCCCGGCTCTTGGTTGGGGTATGGGTGTTCCCGATATTATTGATATGATTTCTGGGTATTTGGCGAAAAAATTTGAGTATGAAATGACAGACAAAAAAATGTTTGACATATATCTTAAATCGATGGATGATGTTGACAAAGCTTTTTCTAAAGGACCCGCTAATGCAGCAGGTGTTTTGTTTGATATATCTACAACAAACGATCTAAGAGAAAAGTTTAAATTAGCAATTAAATTTTCTGTTCAGTCAATGTTCTTTAATATTTCTAAGCAGTCTTTCGAAAACCCAGGAAGAAATCCTTACGAGAATCAGGCTACTGATAACCGAGGAACAACTCTTTTAAATTATTTACGAACAGGTGAGGTTTTACCCGAGGGTCGAGATCAAGTTGCTAATTATAACCCATCAAATTCTTTAGCAGGCTTTACAGACGGAGAATTTAATAGACCTGCCGTCGCTCCCACTGTAGCAGCATTGCAACAAGCAGGTGGTTTTGATGGTTCCGCTGAACTAACCTGGACTCAACAATATGGTTATTATTATATGCCAATATCTCTATTGAACGCATTGACTATGATATATTATGATTATGCTGTCAAGCCGCAACAGAGATTACCAAACTTTAAATTTTTTGCAGAAAAAAGAGTAGCTAATGCTGACGATACACTGTTGACTGCTATAAATCCAGAAAACGTTTCGGCGTTTAGTGAAAGGTTTAGTGGATACCCGCTAACAGTCGCTGGCGAAACATACTACTCAGATGAAGAAGTCATGAAGGCGATTAAACTTTATGAAAGACAATTTGGAACGTATGAAAGATATCTTAATGTTCTTAAAACGCCTTTATATTCCGGAGGCGATGGTTCATATGACTTCTTATCATATAAACATGGGGAGGTTAGTTATACCATACTTGGTAATACTCCACAAGAAAACGAGTTTAGAACTTTGCAACTCGGCGCTCTAGAATTTAATAGTCCTACTTTTACAGACAACTCAGAAAATGATGGAAGAGACTTTTTTAACCCCTTGTATTCAATGTATGTTCCAATATTTAAGAGACTACCAGCAGAGGAACAAGATTTTTGGATCAAAGAGGCCTTAAAATATAACTACAGTGATGCATCGTTAGTAAGTTATATTCCTTTGGGAGATGAGATGGGCACCGCTGAACAAAGAGCCAACCCCAACACACAAAAGGCTTTCGCTTTTTATGAGAGAAAAAGAGTTTTAGAAATAGCTACACCACCAAACGGCGACTACACTTTTATGAGACTGTATAAGAGAGCTTATTCCACTTTTTTAAATCACAATCCGTATGCACCTGTTGGAGAAAGAACAAGTGACGGCAAAGCGAAAATAAAAGCGTGGGTCTCTAAAGAAAGAACTGAGGCTCTGGCAAGAAACACATCATCCAATGATGAACTTTCGGGCGTCATTAATTCATATGGCAGTCAGGAAAGAAATAATTTTGATATGATAAACTATCCACAACCAGGGCAATGGGGTATTAGGAGAGGTAAGCTTGTATTAGACCCAGATTATTTGCGCCGTGGTGGCGGACCCGCACCGTACAACGCCCAGGGCTATCAACTTATTAGTTTGGAGGATGATATTCTATCGTATTGGAAATATCTGATTGCAAACTCAGCGGGCGCTGCGTCATCTAGACAAAATGATCTCATTAAGGTTGCCATAAATCATGTTTATTATATATTGAGTTCGTTAACGCAGAGGCATATTGCTAATATTAACCCAGATGATGATAGTTCATCAATTAACATATTAAAAAGGCATTTAGGTTTGAGCTAAATTGTACCTAGAAGAATACTTATAGGAGGAGAGTTAATATGTCAAATAAAATGCAAGGTTTGTCTGTGGCTCTGCCGCTTCAATTAGACGCAACTGACGGACCTTATAGATTGAATAAAAATTTAGGACAGGTTATAAAACAAAATTTCAAAAACATGATACTAACATCTCCCGGCGAAAGAATAATGATTCCAGACTTTGGTGTTGGATTAAAAAGGATTCTATTTGAAAACTTTTCGAGCAGAACTAAAGAAAGAATTGTAACTCAAATTCAAAAACAAATTGACGTCTACATGCCCTTCATAGTTTTAGAAAGAGTAAGTTTTTTGACTAACGAAGATAATAACATGGTGGCTTTAAATGAATTAAGAATTACAATTCAATATAACGCTCCATCAATAAACTTTAGCGATACGTTACAATTTACTGAGGAAATCACTACTTAATTTTATAGTGATCTGAGGATTTTTAATGAAAAAAATAAGACCAATTTCTTATACTAGCAGAGACTTTGATTCAATCAAGGAAGATCTGGTAAATTACGCTAAGAGATATTACCCAAACACGTTTCAAGATTTTAACGAGGCCTCGTTTGGTGCAATGATGCTAGACTTAGTGGCGTATGTTGGAGATCAACTTTCATTTTATGTTGATTATCAAGCTAATGAAAGTTTCATAGATTCTGCGATTGAGTACAAGAATATTGTAAAATTAGCTAAGCAAATGGGTTTTAAGATGCCAGGTGCTGCCGCATCAGTAGGTAACTGTGCTTTCTATGCAATAATACCTGCTTTGTCCTCAAACGGCAATCCGGACTTTTCTTACAGTCCAATATTGAGAAGAGGATCCATACTATCAGCCACAAATGGTTTAACATTTACACTAAATGAAAGTGTAGATTTTTCAAGACCAGAAAATGAAATAACTGTAGCAAAAGTAAATACTTCAACCGGGGTTCCTACCCATTACGCTATAAAATCATTTGGTCAGGTCATATCTGGACAGTTATATCAAACTGACATTACAGTTGATCAGTATCAGAGATTTCTCAGGTTACCACTAGAAGCAACAAGTGTTATTGAAATACTCAGTGTTGTCGATAGTCAGGGAAATGAATACTACGAAGTGGACCATTTGACACAGGATGTTGTATTAAATGAAGAACCAAACTTTTCAGACGACAAGGATGTTGTTCCAAACATAATGAAAGTAAAGCCTGTACCTAGAAGGTTTGTAACTGAATTTGATTCGTCAGGGAATTGTTTTTTACAATTTGGTTTTGGTTCTGGTGAAAATTTAACGACTGATTTGGTGGCCGACCCAGCAAATGTTGTCCTTGATATTCATGGAAAAAACCATATTACGGACGGCAGCTTTGACCCTTCAAATTTAATTAAGACCGACAAGTTTGGTGTTGTTCCGACTAACACCACCTTGACTGTTCGGTACCGATCTAATAATGTTAGAGAGATAAATGTCGCTGCTGGCGCTGTCACAAAAGTTATATTCCCAGATGTGGTATTTAAGAACAGGGATACTTTAACAGAAGCAACAGCAACTGAAGTGATCTCAACAATAGAGGTAGAAAACGAGGAGCCAATCCTTGGTGATTCAAATATTATAACAGCCGAAGAGATTAAGCAAAGAGCAATGTCTAGCTTCTCTTCACAAAATAGAGCCGTCACTCGTACAGATTACATTTCGTTGTGCTACAGAATGCCTGCAAAATTTGGAAAAATAAAAAGAGCCAATATCTTACAAGATTCTTCAGCACTAAAGAGAAACTTAAATCTTTACGTTTTATCAGAAAACGAAAACGGAAATTTTATAGAAGCAAATTCAACCATTAAGAAAAATTTGAAAGTTTGGTTAAACAGACATAGAATGCTTAATGATACAATTGATATTTTAAATGCTAAAATAATAAACTACGGTGTTAACTTTGAGATCATAACTGATCTTGGTGTTAATAAGTTTGAAGTTCTTAGTAGATGTACGGAAAAATTAATTGATAGACTTTCCGTAAGCCACTCAATTGGTGAATCAATTCAAATAACTAATATTTTCAAAATTTTAAATGAAGTTCCTGGTGTTACAGATACTGTTAATGTTTTCCTAGAAAATAAGGCAGGTGGTATTTATAGTGGTTTCTTTTACGACGTAAATGCAAACATTTCTGACGATGGTAGATTTCTAAAAATACCTGATGACGCTGTTGCGGAAATTTTGATACCTCAAACAGATATTGTGGGAGTTATTAGATAATGGGTATAAAAAGATATTTTGCAACACAAGACAATACAATTTCTAATGCCTTTAAGGCTGATCTAAAAAATCGAGGAACAGGATCCAATATGGGAGCCTCAGATATACTAGAGGCATTTGTTATACATGGACAGACATCAGCATCTATTGACTCTAATAGTGCAGAACAGTCAAGAATTTTACTTCAATTTGACATGAATCAGGTATTAGATGATATTGCCAACGGTGTGATCCCGTCATCTAGTGTTGATTTTCGTCTCAAGATGTACAACGCACCCCACACAGACACAACTCCTCTTAGCTATAGTTTAAATGTGATAATGCTTACTCAGTCCTGGGAAGAAGGACGGGGATTAGACATGGACAGTTACACAGACCTAGGGGTGTGCAATTGGGTAAGTTCTAGTAAAGGAACTTTCTGGGGCTCAAATCCTGCAAATCCAGCGACCGCTATCACTGGTGGATATTTTGAGACAGGTGAGAACGCATCTGCGAGTTATTTCTTTTCAGGCGGCCTGGAAGATTTAGATGTCAATGTTAATTTTGCTGTGGATCGCTGGCGCTCGTCGGGCTCAACTTATAACAACGGATTTATTTTGAAACACACTGACGAGGTTATAGCTGGAGCAAAAGGAACCTTTTTTACCAAGAAGTTTTTTGGTAGAAACAGTGAGTTTTATTTTAAAAGACCTGTTCTTGAGGCTCGTTGGGATTCATCAAGAAAAGATAATAGAGGTAATTTTATTGTTAGTAGTAGTCTTGCTGATGGTACAGATAATTTAAATACTCTTTTTCTCTATAATAACGTTCGAGGACAGCTAAAAAATATACCGGGACTCAAAGACAATCAATTATTGGTAAAAGTTTACAGTGGTAGTGCCACCTCTCCCGGAACACAAAGCGTTTTAATAATTGACTCAGACAACAATGCGGAACATCATTTAACAGGTGGAATCCTTATTGAAAATGGTGTAGAGGTATCAGGTGTTTATACTTGTTCTTTTGCAACAACATCCTCTAATGATTATTTGTACGATGTCTGGCATACTGCATCGGCTGTTGGTAATATAACAGAATTTTTTACTGGGTCATATGAGCCAACAACATTGAGGGCTTTAGAGCTTGTGTATTCAGATGAGTATATAACTGATATAACAAATCTTAAGAGTTCTTATATAAAGGGGCAACAACCAAGACTAAGAGTATTCCCAAGAAAGAAAAACTGGAATCCAAATATTTATACGGTTGCAACTGCGGAAGTTGTGCCTGAAATAATTGAAGATGCGTACTATAGGTTGCATAGGGAAGTTGACAATTTAGAAGTTGTTCCGTTTGGAACAGGAAGTTCAGTCAAGGACTATACTAGAATGTCGTATGATGTTAGTGGTAGCTACTTCCAAGTTGACACCAATTATTTAGAACCGGGCTATACATATAAAATTCAATTTGTATACTATTTACAAGGAGAGTATAGACAACAGCCCGAAGTTTTCAAATTTAGGGTCGAAGAACCTGCGCCATGAGTGTTAAAAAGCTTTTTGAAAAAAGTAACAAAGGAAAGCCAATTAGTAAGTACTTGAAGAAGTCTTCATCTACTTCTATTGATCCTAAAATAGAATCGTTAGGTCACTTAAGTGAAAGCGTCGAAAAGCAAAAATATTTTCTACCGCCGGTAGACTATTCCCGACCTGAAAACTTTGCAAGGTACGGGTCTGCTGAAAAATATTATAGTGCAGCTTTCGATCATATTGTTAATAACTATCCTTATGATGGGTCTGGTTTAGAAAAAACAAAATTTTATAATGATTTATCGCCTTTAGAAAAATATACTCTGCAACATGTTTATCCTAAGGAGACTGGATTTGTTGCCTTTGGGTCAACTTATGGTGATGTTTCTGGAATTACTGACAATACCACAGGGTATTACTCCTCGTCAATAGATTTCATCCAAGCAAAAGGTGGACCACACTCAGGAACTCTATACTCCTCTGGCAGCAACAAAACAACAAATATAACTTTTGGTGGACCGTCCGGATCTACAGTTGAATTCTTACTCAAGAAAAACGACCTTATCCCAGCCAGTAATGCCCAATCAAATAACCAAGTAATCTTTGATTTGGTTAACGGTGATGGGTCTTCACATGACGGGGGCTCTATTGGTGGCGGCGTTACTGGATCTACAGGCTACGCCCGCATGAGAATAGAACTCCGCCACCCCGATCAGGATAGATTTTTTGTTACACTAGTTTCTGGAACCACTGGGTTTATGACACAATCAGTCCCCACAACAGGCGGCCTAGAGATTGCAAGTGGTTCTTTTCATCACTATGCCTTTGTTTTTAATACGTCTGGATCAGATCCTACTATAGATTTTTACATGGATGGTGTTTGTCATCAGACACATATTACTGCTAGCAGTTACGCCGGTAGAGACCCGGCACAAGCTGATGATCCTTCTGTCGGCGGTGTGAAGTCAGGCTCTATATCTCAGGTCACGGGAACAATGATTGCAAACATTGGCGCTCTTAGAGCCCCGGTTAGCGGCGCATCTGATGATATGATGCCCGCCGAAGGCTGGGGTAAGTTATCCGCCTCGATAGATGAGTTTAGATTTTGGAAAACAGCTAGAACAGGTAAAGAAATAGGAAGAAATTGGTTTACAGATGTTGATGGTGGTGCTGACGTAGATGATCCTGACTTTAATTTAGGTGTCTATTATCGATTCAACGAGGGAACAACGGGAACTAGTAGTATAGACAAGGTTTATTTAGATTATGCCGGCAGGCTGTCTAACGCTTCTCATGTTGGCTACAGCGCAACGAATTCTAGACAAACAGGGTCAGGGATTAATTTATTGGGACTAACAGATGTATTTGAGGATGCGTCGCCTGTTGTTAGGGTAGGGAATTTAAACTTCCAAAATATCAAGACAAATCTTGAAGAGTCTGGATCTCAGTACGATTATGGAAATACCTCTAACATGATGAACACGCTTCCGTCATGGATATCTGAAGAGGATGAAAACACTGGTGGTGAACTTAGAAACCTAAATCAAGTTCTAGGCGGCTATTTTGACACCTTGTATGTACAAGTGTCACAACTTAATCAGATAAAGGATTTAAGATATTTAAGTGGCACTCTAACTGGAAGCTCAAATGAATTTCCATACAATGATAGAATTTTAGAAAATTTTGGACTTGAGGTCCCAGAGTTGTTTGCAAATGCAACTGTTCTGGAGAGATATTTTAACCGCTCGGAAGATAAAAACTTTGAGCAAACAATTGAGAATATTAAGAACACGATTTATAAAAACATCTATAACAACTTGTCCTACATATACAAGTCTAAAGGAAATGAAAAGGCGATAAGAAATCTCATTAGATGTTATGGTATTGATGATGATGTAATATCTCTTAATACTTATGCTAACGAATATTCTTATACCTTACAGGAAAATTACAAACAAGTATCAAGCAAGAAAAAATATGCAGATTTTTCCGGCTTAACAGATGCAACTAGTTCAGCCGCTACTTGTTATCAGTTTTATGATTCAAGCAATCCAGCCTCCCATGGTGCAATATCAGGATCAGATGGGATTCTAGCATCTTTGGGTATTACTGCCCAAGCAGAGTTTATATTCCCTAATAGGCAAAGATTCGATGAGTCCAATGTAACCTCTGTAAGTCAGTCATTTTATCTTAGTTCTTCTTTGTTTGGTTGGCATACACCTGCTAGTGCCACTCATGTAGCTGACACTGGAATGCACGCTCAAACCTGGGCAGACATAAATCCGGAGACTGCTGGTGTATCTGACAAAGGATTTCAGGTTTATGCGGTTAAAACACAGTCAGCATATGCTGAGATAACCGATGATCCAAAAAAAGGAAAAGACGTTCGGTTTATTGTAAAAGATAGATTTGATAATACTTTGATTACAAGCTCTGTGTTTCAAAATGTTTATGATAATCAAAAGTGGAACCTGTCTTTAACTTTGGCACCTGAAAAATATCCTTTATCTGGAGGCGTTGCTGGTGTAGTGGGGCCTGGATCTGCCCGATACAGCTTATCTCTTTATGGAGTCAATTATGACTCTGGAATAAAGAGAGGGTCTTTCCTTGAAATTGCCAGCTTGCCTCATATCACAGGATCTGAATCCTTGGCACTTGATAAAAAGTTCTTTATTGGAGCACATCGAACTAACTTTACAGGATCTGTGCTGACAAATACTGATGTCAGGGCTAGTAGCCTTAGGGTTTGGTCAACAATTTTATCAACGGGAACAATAGACTTACACGCTAGAGAGGTTGATAGTCACGGCACCATACATCCGTTCCGCCAGGCGTATGAATTTGCCTCCTCCTCGGAAAGTTCATATCCTGATTTGTTCATACCTGAAATAGAGACTTTGGCTCTAAATTGGGATTTTTCAAATGTCACGGGAAGCGACACCTCTGGTAGGTTTATTGTTGCTGACATGTCCTCGGGATCATCAGGTTCGGCTGTTGGTGTAACCCCAGCAGTGGGTGGATATGAGGCAACTTATCAGGGACCTTTATTAAGTAATATAAATCTTAGACAACACACAGGACGAGGAGAGTTTTTCTCGGATACTTATGATCCTGTCACAAAACAATATATTGAATCAAGTAGGAAAAATCTGCCAGAATATGTCGCTAGTAGTGATATGATTGAGATTCAAGACGCTGATGTCCAAATATTTCAGCCAACAATGAGACCGTCTAATTTTTATTATTCTTTGGAAAAGAGCATGTATCAGAGTATCTCTAGAAAGATGCTTGATTTGTTTGCGTCAATGGACGATTTTAATAATCTGATAGGTGAGCCTGTCAATACTTATAGACCAAATTATAAATCCATGGAAAAGATGCGGGAGATATTCTTCCGAAAAGTTGGCAATACACCAGACTTGGAAAAATATGTTAAGTACTTTAAGTGGATAGACTCTTCTATAGGACAATTGGTGCAACAACTATTCCCAGCTTCAGCAAAACACTCTGAAGAACTCAGAACAATTATAGAGAGTCATGTCTTAGAGCGGAACAAACACAAATATAGTTATCTAGGTAATAGGCAAGAGATGCTGTCTCTTGTAGACGATGGTATAGAATCACTTGTAGGCGGTGATTTAGGTTACTCTCAGAACAGTTCAAGTGCTCAAACAATACGAGAAAATCGTAGACAAGGACTTGACAAAACAGTCAGCTTATCTAGTTTTAGTCTTACTAATCAAAAAGCACCACAATTTAAGTTCTTGACTCCACCGTTGAGTGGTCTTCAAAAGGACAACACAGGGTTCTGGAAATATACTGCCGATGTTCCAACACTGTTATCCTCGTCCGTCACTGACTTAAACTCAGCCAAGACTAGCATAAGAAACGCAGCTAGAAGCGAAGATCTTAGAACTAGGGCTGTCAATATATCTGCTTTTTACGAACAAGAAAAGATAGACAACAGAAGTCTCGTACAAAGAGGTTCTAGTCCAGCTAAGAAAAATAACATTTTTGATGTTAATACGGATAATTATGAGGTTTTGCCGGACAATGAAGATGTAAGAAAAGTTGTTCCAAATCAAAAAAGAAAGATACCGTTTAGAGCAAATGCTTTTATAGACGGGGACAAGTCTGGAGACTTGATAGCTCCATTTAGTGCCTACGATTTAAGTGGGTCTGAGGTCATCGCTGGTTATGTTACTGTATTACAAGCGGCTTCGAGTTCTTTGAATCTTGATGTTACTAATTTTCATGAGGACATACCGGGTAACTATAATGATGGTATGCCGTTACAAGGGCCATTCACTAGTCAACATGTGGGTGGACTTTTGGGTAGAAATGTACCTGCCTTAAAAGAAAATATTCTTGCACAAAACATAAACAGAAGAGAAGTGTTTTCTACAACTGTTACAAGTCAGAGCAGTTCTGTGGCACGGATTGTCCTTGATGCTGGAATATCTGATCCTGCAACTGAACTTAACGGATTAACAGTAACTTTAACTCTCGGAGGAGTTGATTACTCAGCCACTTATAATGGTGCGGTAGATGGTGCTGATACGTCAAAAACTGTTATTGGCGTAGCTGATGCCTTTGATGCCGACGACGCAACAACAAATTTAGTAACAAGCTTAAATCTGGCCGCAACGGCTGATGGTTTACCTCTGGCAGCTTCCATTAGCCTTGCTGGGGCAAACGTACTTACCGTATTTGGAAGTAATGTTGGACCCAGAGATAATGGCACATCTTTCGCTGGCACGGCGTTTGCTGGAGGATCACCCAAAGCAACTACTTCTGTTTTCGCCAGTGGTAGCTTGTTCGGCATAAATTTAGCAACACATAAAATAGGTACTACACCAAAGGGTCATTATACCCGCAACAACCTAGCAAAGTCACCAGTCAATATTGCTAATGTAAGATCTGCAACAGGCAGCTTAACAGCAGCAGGCAGTTCAAGCAGGGGTATACAAATACTAGGCAACTTTGATAAAAACTATGAAGTAATACATGGCTTTGGACGAGAAAATGCAAACATGGATTTTGTGTTTAACAATCGCTTTTATACAGCAAGCAATCCAACTGCATTTTTAACAACTCCTGCTCGACGTTTAGCTGGACTTACTGGCTCTGCTGATTATACAGCGCCACGACAAAAAGAAACAAGAAGAACAAACAAGAGCATAATAGCGAGCAGGTTTGCCGCACCCGGTAGCAAAGAGGATTCAAAACAGCAATTTAGAGATATTGCTACAGATCAGTTTTCTCCTAATAATGCATTGCCATTTAGAAACCTTCTCATAAGGAATATTTTTAATTCTCAGTCCATGACCTTTACTGGGTGGGGCGGATTTAAAAATTCAGATGTTGTAGGTATACTCCCTGATCCAAAAATAACAGATGCCGTATCACCAATGGACAATAATCAGGGTCCTGTTGCTTTGACACAATTGAATGAGGGTTCAGGTTCTTTTGCAGCCATACACAAAACTCAAAGGAACCAAACTTCTAGGTTTGAAATTCTTGAAAATTATCCTGTTGGATCATCTTCTGACGCACCTTATAATCCTGATGGTGGTGAATACAGAACATTTCAGACAGCCTCCGTCAGAGACAACGATTTTGTACAGAGACCAATACCTGCTGCCGACAGAATAAAGTGGTTTACCTTTTTAACAGGCGCTAATTTTACAAGAGACATAAACCGTGCCGGGGCTGGCTTAAAAGATCAAGAGATCGAGTGGACCTTATCAGGTTCTAGATTCCCAGAATCAATAATTGTGATCAAAACTGATTATGCCAACACTGGCTCTGTTGAGTTGAACGGTTATATGCTTGGGGCATACTCTCTCAATAATAGTAAGAGATATGATGCAGTATCGAAAATTAATCCACAGAGGCCTCTCTCTGTGATTTATAATTACGATCCTTTTTATTCCAGAATACAGCCACCAGCACCCTGGACCCAAACAAGAGTTGGTCAAACCACACTAGGGTCTTTTCACAGAAGGCAAAATTTATATGAGTTAGTGCCTAAAAAATCACCGCTCCTTGAGCCAAAAGGCATAAGAGACCCGGAAAAAATGTTTGAGGTGTTTTCTACAACAACTCGCACTGATATTGATAGGGGATACTTTGAGAACGCAGCACTTCAATATAATCCAACACAACTTGTTGAAAGAAGTATAGACTTTAGGCATTATAAAAAGTTTAAAGAACCGCCTGTAACATCAAGATATAAGCCTTTAATTCATACAATTGAAACTCCATCCGGAACACCAGAGAATATTAATGGTGACCCCGTTACAGTAGATGTTAGATACTCTTACGGTAATGTATTGCAAGGATTTGCAAATAGAGATCTTAATCAGGAAATACAAGGGTCTAGAAATTATTCTTTGGGTAAAATAAAACGTCCATATGAGGTATTCTTAGACTACAGAAGGGACGGGGTTGACGAATCTATTTCTGGCTTGGGTGATATAAAGTCATTTGTGTACGAGGAAACTATTTTTCCAAAAGAGGTATACACTTATCTGTCGGGAACTAGAGCTAGATTATCTTTTACAAATAGAACTTTTTGGAGAGATGATCAAGTTACGGGATCACAAGATATTTCAGCGGTTGTGGCGGATATGGGCGGTGCCACAGAAGGGGTCGGCACCGCTTTTAACAATATCATAATGGAGAGGAACAACAGACAGTTCCCAAGGATGAAAGATAATTTCACAACTTCTCAGGGAACTCTTTTAATAAAAACCATGCAGGTTCCAAATTCTAAAAATGTAGCGGACTACGAGGAGACGAGCGACGGCAGTATATTAGGTTCCGGTTCAGTATGGCCACTAGACTCTTTCATGTACTCAGATTACATGCTTACAGATTTAACTGGTGGCGCTACTGATCAAAAGTTTGCAACTAATATGGCTAGCACTTTGCCGGCTGGTGAATTGATGATGGTTCATTACGGTAGAGCTTTTCTCAACGCTGCACCTCTCCATACAGCGTCGTCTACGACGAGTGATGTGTGGACTACCTCAAGTGTAAATTCTGCCCAATATGTTTATGTTGCTCCTTGTCTTATATCCGGAACATACGGGAGTGCCAACACTAGAGATCTTAGGGTTACCGCATCATATCCTGGCTGTCCATCTCTTGCTCTGCCTCCGTGGACCGCAGGTACAAGAAGAAGATTTGTTGATGGAATAAACAAAGGACAACTTGCTCCCGAGGGTCATCCTTTCTATGACGACTATGATACATGGAAAAAAGAAATAAGAGTGATAGCTAAAGATTATGCCATCGTACCAGAGTTTAGAATTAGCGAAAACTTAGAGGAATACAAGGTACAAGGATCTGTTACCTCATTTATTTCTTCATCAATTGAGTTAACTGGCGCATCCGATACTGTGTTTGATTCTACTGATAGTGATTTCTTGGAGAGGTATTCTACATCCGATGTCATGGAATATTTGAATCCATTTATGCAGGCAGGGAGCGATGATTTAGAAATTAATAAATATCCCCGCCAATTATCTTTAAAATCTGATGCTGTGTTGAAACTCTTGCCATATGATGGGTTTTATCCAGTTTTAAGAACAGTACAAATAGCTCAATTATTCTCTCAGTCTTACGGTCCACATGCAATTTATGGTGGAGTATCTGCAAGCCACCCAGGAAGATGGCGAACACTGACTCGTCCTTTCTTTGCACCTGGAATTTTATACAACTCCATTAAGGGTGGTGTTGCAGTTAGTCATCCTGTCAGAAGAAAATTAGGTGCAGACAACGTTAGTGGACAACCAATTTTGCAGGACATCAATTACTTGACAGCATCTGCCATTGTCCTTGGCGGCACTACCTGCTTTATGGACACTTATATGGAACCCCTTCGAGGCTGTTTGAGCGGCACTAATATCGCTACTCTTGAGCAATTCCCCGGCGGCAGAAGAAGACGCCGCCAAGGGGGAGAAAGTAATTACAACTTTAGTCTTGATGTGGTATCCGAATTGTTTTGGGCTGATTCAGTACCCTTTGAGGGATTATTAAATCCTTTACAGCATATTGGTGAGGGCAAAGAGGCTCTATTGACACATGATATTAATACTTACATACGACATTTTGTCTCGGCATCGATCGGGCCCGATGCTGCTTCAGATGATAATCTTTACAGATTAGCAATGTCTAATTTCCTTGCCTCTACGCCTGAATTCTTTTTGAAGAAAAAGAAAGAGGGTGGCTTTATGACAAAGATAGTGGCTGAATTGCCAGCTAAGAATGACCCGTCTTCCCCTAAAGGCAACGCTGCTGTTTCGGATACAGAACCAAGAACTGTTTTTGTTGATAAGAAAAAAGCATACTTGATGGAGGTTGTCCTAAGGAAGACTGATAGCTTTAACCTATACAACAACCCTGCTGCCTTTGGTATTCCAACTGCGACAGGTTCATCGCACTGGGACGGCACATCGGGCAATACTCGTCCAACAACAGGATCGTCTAACCCCTCTGACGGTTATGGAACTGTTCCTCCTGGTAGAGACTGGCCACGACATAGAGGTGAGTTTGCACCATTCACACCACCATACTACTACGGACCAAGTGTTGCCAGGTTTACTTACTTTCCGGACGAATCAAAAAATGTAACATTGGATGAAATTCTTAATGGAACTGAGTTGTACGTTGAATATGTTAACGAAGATGGTTTTCATTACGAGGTAAGTAGTGGATCTTTTGCACTGCCCAACGGAGCGATAGTAGAATCATCAGGGTCCACTGAAATCGTTGATTATGGCTTCAATCGAGCATGGTTAAATAGAATGGATTTAGACGAAACGATCGTGATCGATAATAGTTATCCTTCAGACTTTGGAAAAGAGTTTTCGCCGGCAAATAAAAACCGCTGGGTTATTATGCCTAAGTGGGAATGCCCGGTCCTAGATTTTCCCAGGTATGACCAGACATCGAGTTTGAGCGGCCCAGCACATACAGGTAGGTATAATTTCTCATCGTCCGTTGCAATGGGTGCTTTCTCAACAAGTTCTGCCACTAAGGGAATGTGGCACCAATATGGTGTTATGCCAGATGACGGTCAGGGTTTGTATATGTATATTTCTGATGTTGATAGTCAAGCGGTTGAAATCAGAATGACAAATGATGATCCGAACCGAGAACGTTCGTCTTCGAATGCCTATAAACTATTAAAAGTATTAAAACTTCCATCATTTGTCAAACGCTCTAAACGAGAAATAGATTCTTTGGCTAAATTAGTTGGCTTTAAGGACGAAGATATTATGCCACCTGGGCAGTTTTTGCCGGATAAAGCAAAACGAATTGGTGAACTTGCAGAGGATGGGGAAAAAATACTATCGGAGGCAATTTTAGCTATTCCGTATTACTATGATACAAATTCTCAGAAGGTGTCATTTGTAAACCTTCAGGCTGACGCCGACAAGCTAGGACCCAAAGTTAAAGAATTTAGAAGAGTCTTTTCCAACTATTCTTTCCCGCCAGCTTTAAGAAAAGCGTTGCGAGGTTTGCTACCGCCAGATTATCCTAGCGTTCCTAATTTTATAAACCCTTTTGGTGGCGATGAGTTGGATGAGGTTCTCACCGATACAGACCTAGCAAAAGTTCCAGTTGTCTACTTGCTGGAACATAAAGTGTCTTTGTCAAGGCAAGACCTGTCCGATATATGGCAAGGTATCATGCCCGATGTTGGTGGGAAAGCGCAATTATCTGTTTCTTCAATCGATCACTATATGCCTGGTAAATCAACTGAAAAAGGTTCAAGACCTGTTTTTGACGAAGTGTTACAAAAACAAATTGACTTAGGTATAGAAAGAGATGGATTCCCACGAGTTGATTTACTGGATACAACTGCATTCCCTGATAGGAATGGGTTTACTCCTGATATAAGATGGTTAGTTTTCAAAGTCAAAAAACGTGGCAAAACAAATTATACTTCAATGATTCTTAGTGAAATAAATGGCGGCGATGATAAAACATCCTTTGCTTCAATATATGGTTATCTAGCAGATGGTCTTCCTGATGCTCAGAAGGAAGAACTGCTTAAGAGAAAAGATGAGTTTACAAAACAACTTTATCATTCTGATAATTTGGGCGAGGGCAGAAACACTTTTAACTGGCCTTACGATTATTTTTCGCTAATAGAAATGACTAAGTTGACTGCTAAAGTTGGATTTAGACCAGACTTGCCTTACGCAGAAGTTGGCGAAGAGGCACAAGAATCAATTAGAAGGAAGGCTGCCTCAAAAATAGCAAAGTCTTTAAAACTTGATCCAAACATGATAGGTAGGCAGAAAAATGTTGGGACCCCTTCTTCTGCACCACCCGCAGCAGTAACTGTGGATGTGGACGCATTAGCTGCGGCAGCTACGACTCAAGCTACAGCAGTGGCTGTACAAAACACAGCCCAACAAATGACTAATTTTACTACGGCAACAGCGATCGAGAGACCACCCGCACGCCCCCAATTTACGCAAGGATTGGGTAGAAGTCTAACTGTTAACACACGAGCTTTACAATCTGGTTTTAATAATAATAGCGGCGGCGGATTTTCTGGCGGCGGTGGCGGCGGATTTTCTGGCGGCGGCGGCGGCGGATTCTCTGGCGGTGGAGGCTATTAATAAAAGGTAATAATTTTATTGTAGAGTATTTATTGTATGGTATTATTTTTAGATAAAAAAGAGCAGGTCATTGAATTTGAATTAACCAATCACGGGAAACATTTATTTTCTGTAGGAAAGTTGGATCCTAAATTTTATTCTTTCTATGATGATGACATTCTTTATGATTCAAATTACCAAACAGGTACAATTGGTGGAGCAGTTACATCTCCTGTTTTTGGCGAGCCACAAAATGCGATAGTTGACAGAATAAAAGACACACAAAGAATAGGATTAACCACTGATTTTGTTGGGTTTCTAACCAACAATCAAATAGGAGAGGTTTCATTTGGAACGTTATCCAATGAATTTAACCAGTCGGAACAAGGGGAACAACCTAATGGACCACGGACCTCTGATGGAGAAGAACAAACCCGTGGTGTTCCAATTTATATGGAAAAATTTCAAAAACCCATAGGTTCAAACGATCCTTTTAAAGATTTTGCACCAGCTTGGTCCGTGAGATCAATTTCAGGTAGCAAACAATTTAGTGAAAATTACAATTATTCTATAGGTGGCACGCCAAAACTAACTGCCAATCTAGATTTACAATATGGAACAAGAACTGAGCAAGCTTTTGATCCTGAGCAAGGAATTAATGTAGACAGGCCTGCTTATCAGCTTATTAAGAACGAAAGATTACTTTTAGATATTGAGGAATTAAATTCTGTTTTTAAGGAACAGGGTAATTTTGATATAGAAGTATATAAAATAACATCAGGCGGAGATGAAAAGATTGAGAAGCTACATTTTATAAACGATTTGTCTCCGGCGGCTGGAGATCTAAGAATACAAACAGATTTTTATTCTTTCGCTGGTCAAATATATGGTACCGAAGGTGAGATAGAAGAATATTTTGCAACTCTTGATAACTCGTATGTTGATTATTATTTATCGATAAGGGTTGATGACGAGATAGATGAACCACTGCCGACTGGTAGTCCTTTGTACGGCAACAGAAGAACAACTATACCTGAGGATCCGTGTTAATGAGAGATAATAATGGTTGATAATAGATTACCAGCGCCAGGATTTATTAATCCACCAACAACATCTTTTGCGGGTGTTACAGGATATGTGTCTGCTGATTCTCCAACTGCCATATTTAAATCCTCGGTACTTTTCAACAAAAATTCAAGTAGTCCAGTTTTAAAATCAAACTTAGAGTTTTACAATATATCTTCAAACTTGAGCAGTCCAGAAAATAACTGGTATTTGAATGAAGATATCTTGCCCGATTTAAGAGTTAGGACCATAATATCTTTTAACCCTCAGGCAACAAAAATACTAGATTTCCTCTCTCAGAGATTTAACGAATACCAGGCAGGTAAAATGAGCTTTAGAGGCAACGACAAAGCCTCTATATTATATGAGTCATTAATGGGTGCTGTTGATAATTCTTTTGTATCTAATAATGAAGACGATGAACTTTTCTCTCTTGAATTGTTTGATTCTATTATGGGTTCAGGCGGGCCTTATGACACTATAAATGTCACCAGAACCATAAAAAATGGACCAAACCCTATTTTAAACTATAGTCAGGTGGATGACAGTGTAATGGATGGAGTTATGATACATGACGTCCCGCTGAAAAACTTCTTGCTTCACGATGACAACAATGAGGTTATTAAAAAGAAGTTAAACTCTCTACCCTGGCAAGTCGGCAGACTGACAAACCAAGATAATTATACCGCAGAGATAGTATCCTCTAAAGGGTTTGAGATCGATTTAGCAAGCTTGGGCATTGAGACTTTTTTAGACCAAGCATTCTCTGTTTATTGTTATTGCTATTCGGACTACCAATCTTTCGTGGAGAGATATGATTCTAACATATCCGCTAACCCCCCTATAGACACATCAGCATTACGAAACGGAATGGGTTTTGTAGATATAAAAACTTTTAGTGGCACTAGGACCAAATACATACCACAAGTTGGTGATATTGTAGCTGGACCAACTATTAGTGCAACAACGGAAAACCCAGATGCCAGAATGTTTTCTGATATTCGACAAGATCAAAACATAACACCCGACAACCTAAGAGACAAATTGCAAGATACTTTTTACCGAACAATGGTCGGTGCCATTGGCGGAGAAAGAACAATATCTCAAACAATAAAGAACCAAAACCATTTCTCAGATTTATGGATATGTAAGGATCAAGAGGAAAATACTAGATATTCTTATGCTTTTGATTTGGCCTCCTATTTGTCAGAAAATAGCCCGTTTCCGTTTTTGTACATTAGTAATGGCACAAGCTCTGAATTACTTCGTGGCGGTGATTTTATAGAGTTTGGAGAAATATCAAAAGTTATTTCTAAAACAATGAAAAAAAGAAGAGTTGAAAAAAATTCATTTGTAGCAATAAATGATTTGTCAGTGCAAACGAGCAAAACGTATTATGATGACAGGTTAGGTTTTGAAAAAAACATAGGCGAGGCAATGGAGGTTCGGAACATATTTTTAAGTGAGGGTATTACAGACTACATTAAAATATACGAGGGTGTGTATTTTAACAGAACCGAGAAAAAAACACAAGCAGATATAGATTGTCAGTACGGCGTAAATGTGACAGTTCATGACTCCTCACTACTATATCTCACTAGGGTGCAAACAGCTATGATGTCCCTTGAAAAAGCTGTTCGCAATGTGTATGATTCTATTGTTTATTCACCTCCTGGTGCAGGCATCTATAGTCAAAAAACTCAAATGCTTGAAACCTCGCTTTCTAGTATTGCTGTGGGCGAAACTAACGCCGAAGAAGTTGTGACAGGCGCTATTGAATTTTATGTATCAATACTTGATAATTTTGGCGTTATTAGATCTGATGCACTGAACATTGCTAGAACAAATATGGAAACAAGAATTTTAGCCGGCGATACAGATGGTATAAAAAATGTTGCTGATCTTATTTTGACTTTTTCTAACGAACTGAACTCTTTGTTGAGATCTTACTACCCGAATAATACGGGTGTCGATGGTAGTGTTAAAGAATCAAAAATTGAAACGTCACGTTCAAGTAAAAATATTTTGTTAAGAACAGAACATTACTTTAAAGAAACTAGTGATTACGGTAAGCATTATGGATCTGGGTATTCTTATCTGACCTCAAACGTGCCAAACTCTATAAATTCATTGCAGGGTTTGTCTAGAATATCAAAACAAGCACACTTATCAAGGGCTTCGACAGAATTTTCAAAATACTTTAATATTGCCGGATCCAACAATCCTAACGCTTTAACTGAGGGATTTGCAGATTCTTCTATTAGTTATTATTCACCGTTAAAAATTAGTGTGTACGGTAAACAACCAGTTGATCAAACATCTTACAAGATTGATGAAGAAAATGCCCTTGACTTTGATTTTAATCGATATGCTGAACTGTTCGTTGATCTTTTAAAGCTTAACAAAAAACAAACACCGTTCCAGTTTTTGCAAAACAATTCTGTAAATGATACCTTTGAGACATCGCTAGGGAAACAAACACAAGATCTTTTTACCATGTTATCTTGTGAGGTGGTACCTAGTATTGATTTACAATTTGCGGAACTTGACCCGGCTAACATCAGGGACGATGTTTTAACAGTCATTGATAGAGGTGCCAAAAAAGAGTCAAGCACAGATGTGGGAACAACAGTACTCGGAGGAGGAGATGACGCCAGCACTGCATCCGGCGGAGTTACCTCAGCTAAAGAAACAATATCTGCTCTAGAAAAAAGCCTAATAGATAGTGATTTTGAAAACCTCAAGAAAGATGATGAAAGAAATAATGTTTCTGCGCAACAAAAAAAGATGCCAACAAAAATAATGTTTAATATTCTAGGTGAACTGTTTGTAAATAGTGGTATGAATGAGACAAACTCTTTAGACTATAACTCAATTGAGTTTAATTCTTTGAGCAATTTAGCTAGCATTTTAGGCGTGAGTTCTCAAAACATTCAAGATATTTTAGAGGGCAGCGTCGCATCATCTTTACCTAACCAATTAAAATCCATGATTGTTGTGGCCACAATGAATGAAGGATTATCTTTTGGAAATGGGTTTGACGCTGTTCGTCCCAAATTAAAAGATAAAGTTGAAATTTCAGGTAACAATTATATATCCGCCGTCTTTAACGAGGGCGAGTACCCACCCTATGAGAGAACCGGTGACCCCATGAAAGCGTACGCTAAAATGTTAGCTTTCTGGATGAACTATAAACAGCTTGCTTGTGTAGAGTATTTGGCAGGGTTCTCTTCAGTAAATTCAAACTCAGTGTCTAAATACTACATTCAAAAAAATGAAGATGACAGTTATTACTACAAAGCAAAGAGACCGGTTTGGAGAAAGTTTACACGAGCTTTTTATGAAAGTAACATAGATAAGAAGTTTTTGTGTAGGCTTCGACCCATAGGTGATTTGGATTTATCCCCAACAGATAATTTTGTAGATAAATTTAGCGCCAATTCGTTTGTTGACAAATCAGATGTTTTTGATTTGCCTATTTACAACAGGTATTTTCTGTTGAACGGTGAGACTGGAGACTAGTATGCCTTTTAATTGGAACTTTGGCAACGATGATTTAAATAATCGCCAAGATAGAAATAACGAGAACAGACCGGCGGAGCCAAAAGGTGACCCTGCGGACCCGCCCAGAGACAAGTCCGGCGTAGACGTAACTCTTGCTGCTCTTGTGCAACAAATTCGCACAGGTGAAGGTGGTATACCACCATTTCTAGATTTATACCTAAATTATTTACGTCTAGCGGTTGATGGCGCTTTTGGTCCTGGGGATGCTGTCAAAGCGCAAAAAAATCTCAGGTTTTTTGAGGATTTCTCAACATTTCTTACCAGAAATCCAGATCAAGAAATACCGGAGGATGGTATCGAGCGGCTAAGAATGTTTATAGAAGAAGCCTACAATTTTAGAGATTCCGAAGAATTTGAACGAGAAAGACAAACTACCCGAAACGGACCTGACGGAGGACTTGAGATTGTAGCAGAAGAGGATACAAGGGCTGGCAAACTTAGAAGACTTATGCAAGCCGGAGTTGCTCTTATACCCCCTAATGATACCGATGAAGACATTGATAGGGCTTTGAATAGAGTCCGCCGACGAAGGATTGAGGCAAGAGAAAGACGCAGACAAAGAGAGCGTGAAAGCAGACTCTTCCCGGAGCAACAAGAGGGACCCCAGGGTCGAACAAGAACGATCATGGCCAAACGACCTATTGGTGATGCTACACTAGATCCTATAACAAGATATTATCATTTAAATTTTCAAGCGGGTAGTGCATTTACAAAACCCTCTGATGATGCCTTATATCGTGTTGTAGTAGGCGACATGCAGCAGCGAGCATATGCCAAATTATCTATGAACCAAGTATTCGAACCATCGACAAATCAAGTATCCCAAATAGCTAGATACAGGGGAACTGACCTATCAATAGCCAATGACAGGGTTAACTGGTCTTTGGGCGGCTATGCATTCGAACAAATGCCTATGGGATATCAAAATGCACCACAGCAAATTAATAAGTGGAACTTTTCTTTTACTGCTGGCGACAATGGTGTGGTTCCTCGCAATGCGGACGAAAACCCACCAAGTGAGCAGGAGCTTGCAGGTGTCCCAAGAAACTTATTTACCTCTAATGAGGGAGGTGAATTTGGACAAGTAGAACAATTTAATTTTCCTGCTAGGATGAATGATTTGGCACTAGCTGCTTTCCCAGACCCAGTTGAGTATTTTGGTGCTCAGGCTGCAACACGTTTGATAAATGCCTCTTTTAGAATACCGGCTGAGGGACAGCCATATCCTCAAGCCGACTTGTTGAAGATGCAAAAAATGCTAGGAATTGGTGGCTGGCAACTCAATGTTAATTCTTTTTTGCGTGCATATGCGGAAGACGAAAGATTTAACATAAATCCCTACAATTCTGACGGATATGTTTTCTATAGAGCTATTAGAGATTACTTTAACATAACTGAGGGCAGTGTAAAAGACCGGTTGCTTTTTATGGCAGGACTTTCTTCGTCAAGTGCCAGAGAGGTTATCGAAAATACATTTGTGTCTTACAGCTTCTATAATTTTAAAGCTTATACAGGTGTAGCTAGAGACTTATACGGACATAAGATGGCTGAAGCCGGAGGTAGCTTTGACGGCTCAATATTTGGCTACATAGACCCAGAGTATAATTATTTTGACGCCAAGTACGAAACAGCAACTGCTGGATCCAGCATACCACATGCTTTGTTGCCTAACTTTTATACTTACATAATAGCTTCAAATACAACATTGCCCGAGACTCCAGATAATGGCTCGGTTGATTTCTTAGGTGGAGATAGAGCATCAACTATTCGATCGCAAGCAATACAGCAAATAACTCTTGGAGAATTTTCTGAACAATTATTGCCAAGTCTTGGCGATGAAAATGTTTCCTCTTATCTTGATAGTTATGCAGAGGCCATTGGTTCTGGACTTGTTACATCCCTTGGGTCACAATTAACTAGACTGTATAGAAATCTTGGCGTTCCTGCGGGGGAAATAGACATATTCAACCGTTTAAATTCTAGATCAAAAACTTTTCCCATGTGCATGAAGATAGGCGTACCAACTGGACCAATTGGACCCATCGGGGCACTGATAGAACAAACAGGAACCAGTACCTCGATAATGAATATACTAGTTGAGACATCAACTGTTTCTGAAGAATTTCAATTTAAGTGTAACGCCTATCAGGCACCGGTAAATCCAGAAGATCCTTTTGACGTGGAGTCACCAGAAAACGGAGTTCAGTTAGCTAACTTAGCAATTAGAAGAAACTCTGTTGTTTATGACTTTGACACATGGATAGAGGGTATACAAACAACGAGCGAGAACATTGCTAGCATACAAACTGGTGGCAATAGCTATAGAGCCGGCGGAGAGAGAATGCCAAATGAAGTTGTTACTTTATCTGGACAGCACTTTGTTGATAATCTTAAACTTGCAGTTAAGTCAAAAGCAGATGAAGTTACCGTAACGTATGTAAATTTACTAAGCTCAGTCTATGAATCAACTGAATCCCACAGTGAAACTTTTATGTATAAGTTAAAAAAATTCACTACAAACTTAGACGGTGCCGCTAAAACTTTAGTTAATGAATTTTATTTTCCTAACACGCAATTGTCTGAAATTATAGAGTATGTTGATACACAAGTCAAATACGAACAGACATATCAATACGAACTAGTTGGGTATGAGTTAGTTTTTGGTTCAGAATTTAAATTTCGGACAAATGCATATGAATCTTCAGGGGGAGGCTGGCCAGCGAACGTCCCCAGGGCTTTGTATTTTGATTTCTATGTAGAGACCTTGCCAAATATTAAAGTAATTGAATACCCGATATTCACAAAAGAGTGGAATGAAGAAAATATATTAAATGATAATTTTGGTGGTGGTGTTTCATATCCGCTAGCTAGGGTAGTCGATAATCCACCAGTTCAACCGAACGCTTTCATATATCCGTATAAAGACAATTACAGGCAAGTTCTGATGAATTTTCAACCGATGAATGATAACCGTGTTGAAAAATATATTGCCATGACAGATGCAGAAAAAGAACAATTTGAAAACATATCAAAAACGCAAAAAAGATTAACAAACTTTGACCTAGAAAAAGGTAGTGTTCGATTTAAAAATGAGGGATTAGAGGAAATACACAGTGTCCAAGTTTTCAGGAGTGAAACAATAGAACCTCATTTTGATGAAGATCAATCACTTTATGATAACTTTAAAGGTAAACTTTATGCGACAATATTACAAGAGGGTGGACTAGATTTAGTTGATACGCTGGTACCAAATCAAAAATATTATTATATGTTTAGAAGTGTCGATAGACACAATCAAGTTTCTAATCCATCTGAAATATATGAGGTTATGTTATCTTATTCCGAAGGTGTTTATATACCGAAGATAAAATTGTACAACCCTGAGAAAACATTGGTACAAAACACAAAGCCATCTAAAAAAATGGCTAGATTTATAGAGATAAAAGCTGCTGATATTCAGAGCTTAACTTTTGATGAGCGTAACGATACTGGTGACTTAGTAAGATCTCGCAAGGGACTTGTTAGTGAAGAGGATGATAAAGTGACAGAAAGCAAATTCTTAGTCAGATTGGTGTCTAGGGATACTGGTAGGAAAATAAATATAGTTGTTGATTTTAGGGAAAGATAAAACATTGTTAGATACTCAAAATCTTGTTTTATTCAAAAATAGATACAAATTATCATTTGCAGACTAATTAAGATATGTTATGTCTGTAGGATTACAGCGGAGATAAAAAATGGCATTTTTAGATAACAGTGGCGATATAATTTTAGATGCAGTGTTAACCGACACAGGAAGAAAAAGACTTGCGGCTGGTGATGGTAGTTTTAGAATTGCAAAATTTGCTTTAGCCGACGATGAAATCGACTACAATCTCTATAATTTAACTCACCCCAGTGGTTCAGCCTTTTATGACCTTAACATTTTGCAAAGCCCCGTCTTGGAGGCTTTTACTAATAATACGTCTTTGTTGAAATCTAAACTGATATCCTTTGCCAGGGGTGATCTTCTTTATCTTCCTGTGATTAAGCTTAACAATAAAAAATTCCCAACAATTGATTTAGCATCGGGAATCAGTGATACTGATATTCCTGGTGGCGGTTATGTTTTAACTGCTGACCACGCTACATCGAATGTTAACAACTCATCGTATACGGCTAATTCCTTATTAACACAAGCTGATGCTGATGGGGTTATCCGGGGCCGAGCACCTTTTGCAAACGTGTCCAGACCCATCATCATGGATCAAGGCTTGGATACTCCCGATCTATCTGCTGGAAAACTTGCAAATGGTGACCCTTTAAAAGAAACACAATATTTAGTAGAAGTAGATTATCGTTTTGTTCGAGTTTCTACTCCTGCTGCTCCGGGCACACAAGCTAGTCCGTCATTCATAGACGACGATGACATTGCAACTTATTACTTCTCTTTGAATTCAAACTCAGAATATTTTGCATCTCCTGATGGTAGCGCACCCAAGGATATACCAGCTTATCAGTTGGACAACAATAACGAAGAAAATGCTGATAAATTAAGTGTAATTGGCAATGCATCAACAACAGGTAGATATGGTAGTAGGTTCGCAGTTCAATTATTGGCAAGCGATGACGTTGCAACCAGTAATACTTTGTTCTCAAAGTTGGGCGGCACAACTGGCGCTAACTATTTAGGTAGTGGGGCACAATTTAGGTTTATTGACACAGTAATAAGAATCACAGGATTTACAACTGGGTATCGTGTTGATGTGCCACTAAGACTAATTAAAAAGATATAAGGTAAGGTATAAAGTATGGCTACGTCTTTTAAATCGCTTTTAAACCAAGACATTCAAAACACAAGAACAAAACTCCACGAGTCAATCCCTTTGACTGGGACAGTTATTTCAGGAACATATACGGACCTGAATATCAAAAACTATGCCCACGGAATGTTTCAGTCCGTTTACGACTATCCTTTTCTTAGCTCTTCAGCTAATCATATAATGGACATTACATTGGGATATGCCTCGGCTTCGAACTTTTCCTCATCGGCAGCAACACAAAATACACAAAAAATACAAATATACAACCAAATGGCACAAGTTCTTGTAGGCCATGATGCAACTGGTAGTATTAGAAACTTTGATGAGGATGGCAACTTATCCTCTGGTGCAAAGTTGAAAGAGTGTTTCTTTGTTAATTTTGCTAGGCTGATAACAAAAGACGAGATACAAAAGGGCACATTCTCAATGACCTTGGGTGTTGATACCACGGGTAATGCAGGATCTAATAATACCAGACAGCTTGTATTAACGGACGCTAGTGGTACCAATGGATTTAAATCTAATTCTCCTGCTGGTGAGTATGGTATACTTTTTGTAACCGCATCACAAACTGGGGTGTTAGCAGCCTCGATGCCTAACGGCGGCGGAGTTGCTTGCGGGCTGCTGTATTATCAGGCAGGTATAGCAGTTTTGACCTCATCTTTGTTTATCTCAGAATTTAGTGGCGGGCTCCTTAACCATGGTCTGTTTGCAGGAAGTAATTTACCTCCTGTCAACAAGGGCTATATTAATATGATTAGTGGAAACACAGCAGCGACAGCATTCACTATGCAGGATGTTCTTGCCACAGCCTCTATATCTGGAGCCGCTGACGCTCTAAGAAATAGAATTCAAAATCTTTCGTTCAACAATACGACAGAATTAAACTCTACAATTTATATGTGTCGTGCGAACGCCAACGACTTTAATTACTCTAGTAACCCAACTTATGTATCGGCTAGTAAAATACGAGTTAAAGACGTTCGGGGCGACCAGCCAATTTCTTATATAACAACAGTCGGACTTTATTCTCCTGATAATGAGCTTTTGGCGGTGGCAAAATTAAGTGAACCACTTAAGAAAACACCAGCAAACGAGTTTACTTTAAGAGTTCGGCTAGATTATTAATGGCGGTTTGTGATGGCTTACCTTCACGAATTCTCTAGAGATTCTGTATTTCGGAATAGTATAAAGACCGAACCTCAGTTCACTGTGTCGATGTACAGTGGATCAATGTTTGTAAATAGGTCAAGGTTTACGGGTTTTAATTCTTCGTCTGCTGAAATTTTTATTGGAAGCACCCAACACCCAACCAACCCACAGGTGCCTACAGGCTCGATTAGTTTGTTCGAATTGAACGTCGGCATAGCTAGATCAGCTAGTCATGGACAAGGAGAGGCTGCTCTAATAAGGCCTTTCGTTGTTAAAGATGGTACAAACTTTTCGTTTAAGAATATATCACGAGGTGTTTATAATGAAGCACAACCAGGGACTTTTCTTTATGGCAAGTACCCTTTAACTTCAAGCGTGGTGAGAGAATTTATACCGTCTGTTGGAGCTACCCCAAACGCAGACAATCTTCGTGGGACTCGATTGACAAAGCCTTTTATTACAAACGCTAATTCTTACACTGGTGGTGGGGGACTTTTATTCTTTGAAACAAGAAAAAGAATCGTCGCACTAAGAAACACATTAGATTTTTACAAAAGATTTTCTAACACTTTTGGCTATACAGGGAGCTATGAAACAGCATCAGTAAATCTTATTAGCATACCTTCGATCTTTTATGGATCTAAAATTAAAAAAGGTTCGATTAGTTTAAAGTTCTTTGTCACTGGGACACTAGTTGATGAGGCACAAGATGTTAGACAAAACGGGGAACTTATCTCCATAACAACAACATCACCAGTTAGTGGACAGGTTGTTGGAAATGTGTTGTACAATGAGGGCTTTATTCTACTTACAGGGTCAACAGACATAGGATCAGCCGATGCTAATTTTGGTGGTGATACTTATGAATTTGACGGAACTCATAAACTGCCTAAGTGGATTTACTTTGGAGCGTTTTCTTCGGGCACTATGTCCAATCTTGCACCAAGTGCGAGTTTATATGAGATGTCTTTCAGGGGCACAAACGAAGTTCCTGTAATGACAATGTTTGCAGAAGCAGAGGCTGGTGATCTGAACTCCTCTCAAAATCCTACATGGGTCTCATCGTCAATGAAAGGCTGGACTGATAAAGCCAACAAGAAAGTAAAATATGACAGAGGGACATTTAGAGAGCCAGAATTTTTAGAGATTAAAAATACATCACAAAATGATTTCTGTCTTTCTGAAGAGGATTTTGAAAAACAAGTCTTTATTAGTAAGGTGGGGGTTTTTGATAAAGATAAAAATCTTATTGGTGTAGCAAAACTAGCAAATCCTGTTTTGAAAAAAGAGTCCGATGATTTTACATTTAAATTAAAGATGGACTTCTGATAGAATAAGTAATGATTTTAGGATTAGATATTTCAACCACCATGGTTGGAGTTGCAATTATAGACCCAGACTCTAGGACTCTTGTTTATTGTGAGGGCTGGGATATATCGAAGTGCGATACTTTGTTTGACAAAGCGGAACTTGTTGGTGCCAATCTTTATACTTTAAGATCAGAATTTGATGTAGAAAATGTTTTTGTAGAAACAGCGTTGAAAAAATTCTTACCTGGAAAATCTAGAGCAGACACGATAATAAAGTTAGCAAAGTTTAATGGCATAGCATCTTGGATATGTTTTGAATGTTTTGGTTTTTCTCCGACTTATATTAATGTTAATACTGCTCGGACTCTTTATGGCCTTTCTTTTCCACGGGGCACTAAAGGTCCACAAAGAAAAAAGATGGTTATTGAGGCAGTCATCGAAAAAGAGAAAACATCATTTAAATACGAGATGGCTCGTGGTAACAAAAACTATAAGAAAGGCACTGATGATAAGGCGGACGCCGTTGTCATAGCTCGTGCTGGGGAATTCTTATTAAGAAATAAAGACAATAAAGGATTCCTAACGGAAAAAATTGTTTTAGTTGATTAGCGAACTATTTAAGACATGGAATTAAACACCGATATCCTTAGATTCATGATAAAAGAAGAGATACAACGATCTCTCTTGTTGGAAATGAGACCCGAAGAGGAAGAGGCTGCTGGTACTATAGTCGGAATACTTTCTAGATTAGCAGCCGAAGATATGGACACCGATAGCGTCATGAACGCTGCGCAGCAACAATTTAAGGCTGCATCTGCTGCGACTGGTGCAGGCAATAGAAGAGACATAAACGAAATGGGCTATGATAAAATGCAGTCAATAGATATGGGTGTTAAACATCATGACGATCACGAGGGGAACATGGCAAAGCGCCAAATGTTTAAAACAGCCCAATACGCTGCCGAAATCTTTGACAATATTCAAGACGGCGATGAGTTTCCAGCCTGGATTCAGAGCAAAATGACAAAGGTAGCAGACTATATCGGAGCCGTCAAGCACTATCTTGAATATGATCATGTGATGGGGGAGAAACTTGACAAGGACGCCACCGCTGGTGATTATGTTAAGGACTTTCGAGATTCTGACGCCCCACAATTTAAAGGCAAGTCAAAAAAGAAAAAGCAAGAGATGGCTGTAGCAGCCTATCTTGATGCAAAAGATAACAAGTAAAAATTACTTGACCTAATAAAAACATATGGTATTATAGTGTTGAAGGGAGGTGCTCCTATGAAGTACCAAGTCTTTAGCGATATGGATGGTGTCCTCGTCAATTTTGAGGATGGCGTTCTAAGATTTATGAACCAACGTCTTCGGGAACTAAAAGATCAGCCAGATCATCCTGATCACAAACTTGCCCGTTCGGCAGCCAAAGAGATTGGCGGTTGGGATGTTGAGATTGATAAGTGGCACATTGCCCGCTCCGATCAAGAAGGAAGCCTAAAGAGAAATTACCGTACGAGAGACTTCATGTATCGACTCGTAGAGAACGACGTTGACCTTTGGGCCAACCTCGGCTGGGAACGTGGTGGCAAAGAACTTTGGGATTATATTAAAGATATTCCAGGTCTTGAGATTTTGTCGGCTCCCATGGCTGAGGGATCAAAGGTCGGCAAGCGGATGTGGGTTGAGCGAGAACTGGGTGTCCCAGTTGAAAAAGTCAATCTTTCGGATAGCAAGAAGCCTTATGGAGTCTGGAAAGGAAAACAAGGACTTCTGATTGACGACCGTGATAAGTATGTCAACGAGTTCCGAGAAGGTGGTGGTATCGCTATTAAACATAATCCAGATGATGTGGATAATACGATTAGGCAACTCAAAGAACTAGGGTACTAATTGCTCAACGATCCCAACTCGGCGAAGAAGAAAAGAATCCTTGATGAAGTCCTTGGCAGGCCATCCCGCCAGGGCAAGGAATATCTTTATACTTCCCGATGTTGCGGTCATCACAAAAAGAAACTATCAGTCAACTTTGACAAGAATGTTGCTAAGTGTTGGACTTGTGACTGGCGCACTAAAAATTTACGACGCCTAGTCAGGCGTTGGGGTGATATAAGTCACATCCATAGATGGAAGGACTTTGACGCCGATATTGAGTTGGGCGACCTAGACAACCTGTTTGCCAAGGAGGAAGAAACTAGCCAACGAATCGACCTTCCAAATGAGTTTCAAACACTTACGGGACGAACACACCCTGCTTCCGCAAGAGTCCCCCTAAACTATTTACGCAAGCGTGCCGTTGTAGGGAAAGACATTCTGTTTTGGAAGATAGGCTACTGCGCTTCCGGCGAATACAAAAACAGACTGATTCTCCCATCATTTGACGAAGAAGGTTATTGTAACTTTTTTACTTCCCGCACATATGACCCGAACATCTGGCCTCCGTATATGAACGGACCCGGCAACAAAGACATCATATTTAATGAACTGCTGATTGACTGGGAACGAGAGGTCACTTTGGTTGAGGGTGTTTTTGATGCAATCGTTGCTGGCGAGAACAGTATCCCGCTGCTCGGCTCAACCCTGCGAGAAGACAGCCGACTTTTCAGGAAGATTGTAAAAAACGACACTCCTGTCCTGTTGGGGCTGGATGCTGACGCACACAAAAAAGCCATGAGACTTGTGAAAGCTTTACTGGCTTATGATGTAGAGGTTCGGTTTATGGACACCTCTGGGTATAAAGATATTGGCGAGATGCCACAAGAAGTTTATGAACAGCGCAAAGAAGATGCGCCTTTTATTGATTCTGATGCCTATTTATTCAAGATTGCTTTAATGGCATGAGGAATCAGAATGAAGATTACACTATCACAACTTCGGGGAATGGTTGAAGAAGCCCTTCTTGAGAAGAAGAAAAAGAGTGGCGGTAAAAAAGATGCCTGTTATCATAAGGTGAAAGCCCGTTATGATGTGTGGCCTTCTGCATATGCTTCTGGTGCCTTGGTTAAGTGTCGTAAAGTTGGTGCTGCCAACTGGGGTAACAAAAGCAAAAAGGAGGGTCTAGAACAAGACCCGCTTCGTGACATGATCCGTGAAGCTATAGCAGAGTTGGCTGAAAAAAAAACTAACCCTCGCATTCCAAGAAAAAAAGGACAGAAGTCTAAGTCAAAAAAACACAGTGACCTCTATACCGATGAAGACCCCAAGGGCACCATACACGGATTAAAGTTTGCTACAGAAGCAGACGCTAAAAAAAGCGTGTCTAAAATTAAAAGCTCTAGCAGGTCACACGCCCATAAAGTTCAGGCTGCTGTCGCCATGGAGCAACGTGCAAAAGCTGCTGGCAAAGCATCAGCCGCTGCTGTATACAGAAAATATATTAACTCTGTAAAAAAAGAAGAAGCTATCGAAGAAGCTGACAGCGAAGGATTGCGCAAGTGGTTTGGTCGCAAAGGTGAAAAGGGAAGCAAGAGCGGGTGGGTAGATTGTAATACTTGCCGCAAAGATAAAAAGACGGGCAGAAAGAAGTGTAGTGCCTGCGGTCGTGAAAGCGGCGAAAAACGAGCTAAATATCCAAAGTGCCGACCCACGCCCTCAGCGTGTGGCAAGCGAGGCAGCTACGGCAAAAAATCAAAGGCAGGTAAAAAAGGATGAAAATTAAAAAATCAATTTTAATTGAGGCGGTTAGGAAAGTTATTAAGGAGCAAGATTTTGATGCTTCAAAGTTTCCATACCCCACACCAGACAAGTCAGGAAAATACGCAAAATTTGTAGCACAAGCTGGAAAACCAGAATTAGACAAAGGTCCACCCAACGACGATCAGGTGTCTTATGACAAAAGATCTGATTTTAGCGCCGATGATTTAAAACCCTCCCAGAAGGAAATTAAATTAGGTCAAGCTCTTGGTATGGCTATTTCTATGATAGGTAAGCTACCTGGCCCCTTTAAAGACGGACCCGGCGGAGACCTTGGTGCAGTTATTTCTAATGATGGTTATATTATGGACGGTCATCATCGTTGGGCTGCCTCCATTTTTGCAGTCGGACCAGAGGTTGAACTAGGAGGTTTTCAGATTGACATGCCTGGTGAAGACCTTGTTCAGGTTCTGGCACTGATGGGTGATGCTTTTCACCCTGGCGAGAGAAAGAAGCCATCACCACATAATATCATGACTGCTACTATTGATGACGTCAATAATATGATCAATAAATTTGTTCAAGAGGGTGTTGGCGATTTTGTAGATGCAGAAACCGTTAAGAGAGTCCTGGATGAGGCTTACGGTGGAGTAGAGCAAGCCAAAGCGCATTTTGTCACACAACTTAAAAATGTTCAAAAACCACCTCCAGAGTGGGCAGAGTCCAGAGATAAGATGCCGGTTCTTGAACCAGACGCTGGTGAACCTGAGAAGGTTGCAAAAGCAATGAAAACTGGTAATGTCGATGTTTTTTATCCCTACGCTGACCAGGACGCTGAAGAAGAAGAGGAAGAGGAAGAGGAAGAGGCAGCAAATCGTAAGGACATCAATATCAGTAAAATAAAAATTACGAGAGAAAGTATTACAAGAATTGTTAAGGAATCCCTCAAGGTTAAACAACAAGAACAATACTATCACATTGCGGATGCTATGTATGATGATGGCACACTTGCAGAAGATATCGAATTTTGGGATGATGTTATTGAAGAGGCAGAGTACCAAGGACGCAAGGTTACTCTTAATAAACCTATGCGTGGCGACGTAAAGAAATCTAAAGTTTATGTTAAAGACCCTAAGACTGGAAACGTGAAGAAGGTAAACTTTGGGGATCCTAACATGAAAATTAAAAAGTCAAACCCAGAAAGACGAAAGTCTTTTCGTGCCCGTCATAACTGTAAAAACCCAGGACCCAAAACGAAAGCACGCTACTGGTCCTGTAAGGCTTGGTAATGAAGAAACTAATGACAGAGTGGAGAAATTTTCTCCAAGAAGAAATGAAAGTTGTTATTGGAGCAGTCAAGGATTATGTTTGCCCACCAGCAACTCAAGATTTAAAATTAAATACCAAAAACCGTGATGCTTCCATCCATGCAGACCATATTAAATATGGACCTTTGAATGTTGACGAGCCTGGTGATTATTGGGAAAAGATAGCAAAGTATTGGGATACCTCTGTTGATGCAGCAAAGAAATCTTTGTGCGCAAATTGCACGGCTTTCGATATTTCCCCTCGAATGAAAGAGTGTATGCCCGGTGTAACCTCTGATGAAGACGGAGAACTTGGCTATTGTTGGATGCACCACTTCAAATGCCATTCAGCCCGTGCTTGTTACACTTGGGCCAAAGGTGGACCAATTGATGAAGATAGTGTATCTCACGAATGGCAATCTCGAAGTCCATTTTCGGAAAAATAAAATGAAATTGATCATGGAACAGTGGCGAGGCTTTCTCCAAGAGGGAAGGTACGAAGCAGCCACAACAGAACTGACCCGCAAGGTAATACCTCACGTCAAATATATTATTGACGAGGTTATTCCCAGTGAGGGTGTTCAAAACTCACGCAAGGATTTGATTCTCGTAATCGGCAAGAAATATCAAGCAGGTAAAACTCTCCCAAAAGAACTTGAAGATATGATGTATATGGCTGAGTTTACTTTCCATATTGATAAAAAACTAGCGGAAGAAACAGGCGATAAGTTTATGATAGGCGGGATGCATATGAGCGTCCCTGGTGAGGGTAAGGAAGACGACTACATAAAAATCAATAGTTATTTTGACATTGGCTTCAACGAGCAAGACCTTAATGAATATCTTGGTGAACTCAAAGCTGTCACCATCCACGAAATCCAGCACGGCGGACAAACTGATGATGTGCTAGCCACCGCTTTCCCGCCCAGAGAACCCCTGAAAATCCCGCAGACCAGATGGGACTACAATAAAATAGATGGTATTCGTGGATATTATGCTTCGGACTCCGAAACAGACACCTACACCAAAGAAGTCTATAAAAGAGCAAAGTATTACAAGGTGCCCTACACAGAAGCGTTGGATATGCGTATCAAGCAATTCTTTGATATGTTCCGCCGCCGCCGAGACAAGATAAACGCCGAAGACGAGAAAGAAACTCCCGGCGAATATAGAGTAAAATACACAGAAGAAGAACTGAAAGACTTCTTTTACAACGAACTGCGTGATAAATATATTGCGTTTGCTAAAACAAAATACCCAGAGGCTGTGGGCATATGAAAAAACTCCTAACAGAGTGGCGACAATTTCTAAAAGAATCACAAGAGTTTGTGGAAGAGAAATCGCCTTTGTCTTATGACCGTGCCAGCAACATTCAGAGACTAGCCCTGCGAGACCCCAGCATAGAACCACCTTACCGTGGGGACTTCGGTTTTGCCGACCAGTATAGTTATCGTAATCCCCGCACGGGACGGATGACTAAGAAGAGACACTTGGAAGCCCCAGGGTCAGGCGATGATATTATTGGGTTCTTGGATTATCACAGCCAAGGCGAAACCTCCGACGGTAAGCCCTTTCTTTACATTGATTACATGAAGACCCGCCGGGAACACAAGGGACAAGGTGTTGCTACGAAATTGTTAGAAGAGTTTATCAGCCGCTTCGCACCCGAGCCTGGTTCAGTTATTCACTTCGGGAAAATACAAAACCCAGATATGTGGAGCCTCTACGAGAAAATTAAAGAGAAATACCCAGAGCACCAGATTATGGGAGCAAAGAACTTCCGATGAAAAAACTATTAACAGAGTGGCGAAAGTATTTGAAGGAAGAGGAAAGCCTTGATCCTGAACTATACGGAAACTGTGGAACACTAGCAGTCGCTCTTTTACAAGAGGCAATCAGCCGTGGGATAAAAGGCACGGAAGTTGTCCTCGTAGTGGACTCAGACCCAGAGTTAGATTCAGGTAACCCCTCGGAAGAATTTGATATTTATCATACAGCCATTTATCGTAATGGAAAATATTATGATACTCGTGGGGAAATTTCACGAGAAGATGTTGGTTCTGTGGCTCCACTGGGATTGACTACTGACCCATCGGAAAAACCCAAGGAAGGCAGAGACTACCTAGTGTTTAGTTATATGATTGATGACCCTGATAGTTTGGCCTACATCAAAGAGGTTATAGACAACAATACCAACTGGACTAACACCTGTGAGTTCTATGGCGACCGAGCCACAAAATTTTGGGACACAGTAGGATGAAGCAACTACTAACAGAGTGGCGGAAGTTTGTTCTGACTGAAGGAATGAAGACGGCAGCCAAACTACCTCAAGGCTCGGCAATTGCTATGATGTCCAGGGGCACAAACCCTATGTTTGTTTATACTTATGGCGGCAAGCCCCTGTATGACGAGCCCAACCCTCGCTTCAATCCTGGCGTCCCAGAAGGGGCACCTTGGGGAGAGGTTCTGATAGGGAAACTAAAACCAAATAGTCAGGGTGATTGTTCTGATGCTTACGGCGTTGACCATTCTGAAGCCAAGCGTGGCTGGGGTCCGTTGCTTTACGATGTAGCGATGGAATGGGCAAGCCAGAACGGCGGCGGTCTTACTTCTGATAGGGGCAGCGTATCTCAGAAAGCATACAGGGTATGGAAGCATTACTTAAACAGCCGACCAGATGTTGAGTCAGCACAACTAGACATTAGAAACAAAGGTTATGAGAAAGTTACTCCTGACGATGAAAGCGATGACTGCGAGCAAGCCATCTCTATACAGTGGTCTAGATATTATAGAACTAGTAACGAATTTGGATGGTCAGCCGAACCCACAGCCTACCTGTATAGAGTAAGCGGAACTCCGACGACGGATGCGTTAAGAGCATCAGGACAATTTTTGGAATTAGGGGATCGCTCGCCGTGAAAAAATTAATGACAGAGTGGCGAAAATTTAGACACATTGAAAAAGTAAACGAAAAGGTTTACAAGCAGTACGCCTCTCGTTTGAGCGAAGAATTTCAAGAGGCTTTCTGGAACTTATCGGAAGACCAAAAAGTATTTGTGGTTGAAGACTGGATAAGCCAAGGACGCCCAGCCCAACATTTAACTGAAGAAAAGATGGCAGACCTTGACGCCGAACAAGCATATAGCACAAAAGTTCGTGGTGTCAATGTTATTATTAATTTAAAAGATACTGATCTTGAAGCAACCAAACACAGCAAGGAGCGTCAGTTCCGCCACGACGAAAAGATTTCCAACAAAGCAATCATCCAGGCAGTTGAAATGGCCATCGGCAAGATTATTCAGGACTATGCGAACGGCGAACTAGGTAATGACGAACCCTTTCATATTCGCATGGTAGGTAAAGGAAAAGTCCCAGCACTTAATGTCATAGCGGTATTAAACATGCAGAGAGGTCCTGATACAATAAAGGTGATCACAGTCATGAGAAAAGACGATTTCCAAACTGATGATTTTGCCGACGGACAACAAAAAACTTACACAGTACAAACAAGATAAGAGAGATATATTTATGGCTACTATGATTACAGAAGATTGTATTAATTGCGGTGCTTGTGAGCCCGAGTGCCCTAATCAGGCAATTATGGAAGGCAATGAAAAGTATGTGATTAATCCTAATCTTTGCACAGAGTGTGTTGGTTTTTATGGTTATGAGATGTGCCAAGACGTTTGTCCTGTCGTGTGTTGTATACCTAATCAGCTTCTTCGTGAGTCTGAGGAAACACTTTATGAGCGTGCTGTTAAGCTACACGGGGATGACTCATTACCACCTAAAGAGGAACTAAGCCCAGAAACCAGTCGCTTTCGAAATCCTGATTGGGAAAATGAAATTAGTGATTTTGCAGAACCAGCAGAAGATTACACTGAGTATTGGGAAGACTAAAACACCTTTCGCAAACTATTTACTTTATGAATAGGGAAAGGGACTTTTACAGAAAAATGCAAGAAGACGCTCGTAATTCTATGTACGAGCCTGAGATTATTGATGTCTCCCCTTCCGCCGAAACAACAAAACCCAACTATATTACAGCAACCATATGGACTACAATTGTGGCCGTACTAGTGTGCGGTGTATTTTCAGGCTTTCTCCTCTACCTTTACAACGAGAGTAATGTAGAAGAAACTTTGTCTCGTGCTGTTAGTCAAGCCGTAATGAGCCTTGAGCAGACTATAGAACTCCAGAGTAAAGAGATATCTGCTTTGAAGGAAGAAAATAAAAAGATACACAATTACCTACAACTTTGGACCCCGCTTGACACTCAACGCTTACGACAGCAATATGAAGACAGGCACAAGCCACCAACAGCCGATGACTTATTTAATACAGGTCCAGACATTATTATCAGGGGACGTGCTTTACCTCCCCTTAGAAAACTTAGCCATGGGGAAAAACTATGCTTACCTTTCTTGGAATAATTGTTTTAGTAATCTTTGTCCACGAATTGGGACATTATGCTGCTGCCCGTGCTTGTGGTGTAGCGGTTGATAGTTTCTCAATAGGCTTCGGCAAAGTCCTCCTTAAGAAGCAACTGTGGGGAACTGAGTGGCGTTTGTCGCTAATACCTTTCGGTGGCTACATCAAGCCTCGGGGAGAGAATGATTATAATAATGTAAAGAACGACCCTCAATCATTCTGGGCAACATCCCCCTTGAAACGAGCCTTCATCGCTGTAATGGGTCCAGTCTTTAATTTATTGTTGCCCTGGCCATTATATTTTATGCTCCTGGTAGGACAGCCTTATCCTGATATTGTTGTTCCTGACGGAGCACAGGCAGGACGAATTGGAGTAGTCGAGGCGGCTGTATATTCTGACAGGATTGCCCGCAAAATGTATAGCAGTATCTGGGATCAGGTGGTCCAGCCCAGAAAAGAACCTTTATCCATCAAGGAGGTGGGTGGACCTGTAGCTGTTTACGAGTTTACTGAGTCAGCAAGAAAACGTAGTGTTGAAACAGGAGACTGGGGATTTTTGATAGACTGGATAGCTTTCTTCTCTATCAATCTCGGCGTTATTAACTTATTGCCAATTCCAGTGTTAGATGGTGGACATATTAGTATTTCTGTGGTAGAAGGCATAAGACGCAAAAAACTAGCCGTAAAGACAAGGAACGTACTAAATATTATTGGTGCGGTTCTAGTGCTCGGTATCTTTGTTTTAGCGATAACTTCTGATGTGCTACGCCTTACCGGCATCTAGGAACTATTTATATCAACCCAAGGGGACAAAAGATGAAAAAAATACTTCATAAATTGGTTAATCTTTTTAATGATAAACACTGTTGCTGCTGTGGCACATGCTCTTGTTCTTGCTGTAAGGGAGAGTGTAAGTGAGAATTACCAAGTCCCAACTTATTCAACTAATCAAAGAAGAAGTAGATAAAGAATTTGAACAGGGTATTGTTCTTGAGTCGGATCTTCGTAGTTCCGAGCCGAATACGAATAGGCGAAGTGCGCACGGTGATAATAGATCCATCCTGATTCACAAAACAGATTTGCCTACCCTTATGACCACAAGGCATTTGGTTTTTCCTGCTCCGAGCGAGGGAACTTATAAAGGTATTAGGGTTGCGCTTAAATTAGTAGAAGGTAAGGACACTATAAAAACGGTAGCTAAGGGACGTAAGGACTTGAGGTACCTGTTTTTCGGGCCTATACCGAAGCCCACCAAGTTATCTAAGCCTATTAAATTCACTGTAGATGAAGCTATCTTTAGCACCGAGAACAACGACGTTGGTAAAATCACTTACGATCGAACTGGTTCTGGTGCTATACTTAAGGATAAACAAGGAAGACGCTACAAAGCTAGTCCTATGGTTTTTGAAGTGATATTCATCAAAGACGATTCTTAAGTTAATGGAGATTAAGACAAAATGAAATTGACAGCATCTGATTTACGACAAATAATACAGGAAGTCACCCAAGGTGAGATGGAGTTTTCTGAACTGGAAGCTGCCCGTGAAGACTATTTGCAAGACAAAAACGACGAAACTCGCTACCAGTTCGGAAGAATGGTGGAAAAACTTGTAGAACCTCTTATGGCTGAGATGGGACTTTTCTTTGAGGCTGAAGCCTTTTATAATCGAGGCGAGGTTGTCTTTACTAATAATAGAAATATAGAGGTGACCATTGATCCTGAAGGTATGCAAGGGGGTTACGATGTATACATTAATCCATTGTATGGAGCGGAGGACGATGTTTCGCCAACTGAAACAACAGTTAAAAGCATGAAGGGTGCAGCACAATTTGTGGCAGACTTTATGGACCTTGGACCAGAGCCTGCCGGCATGGTCGGCGAACCCGAAGCACAAACAGAATTACCTTTGGAAAATAAAATGAAAATCACTAAATCACAACTACAACAAGTTATTAGAGAGGCACTTGACGAAGAGATGGAAGACCGCATCTCCGGCAAAGATATGCTGGCTAAGTATGACGCAGAGGAAGGACTGGACGTAATGTCCGCCGAGGAAGCCATGGAAGAACTTGATAACATCTTGACAGATATCCGACAAACATCCACGGACGCCCGTTCAGCCAAACAAGCATACCGAGCCGAAGATATGCTCAGAGTTATAACGAGGGGCTAAAAAAATGAAAATTACAAAATCACAACTACAACAAATCATCAAAGAAGAGATGAAAGCAGAACTTAGCGAAGATAAGTATGCCACCGAAGATGACCGCCCTTTGGGAACAAGCCGCTCTTTGATGAGCGATAAAGACGCAAGAAGAGTGTTGAAGATGGCAAAAATGCTGTCCGACATGATTACACCAGACCAGTCCATGCCCGCAGAAGCCAGAGCTTTGGCTTCGGACATCTATGGTATTCTGGAAAAGGGTGTGACTGGTGGCATTTCCGACGGACCAGAAGGAAGCGGACCATCAGCCGATATGGAAGATTACGAAAGTGATTACCGTGACCCGCCCCGAAAGCCACTCAAAATGGACAAAGGACGCCGAGCCCCAAGCAAGGCAGAACTTGATAGGATGAAGGACTACGACATCTAAAATGAAAATCACTAAAGCCCAACTACGAAAGATTATCAAAGAAGAACTCCTCAGAGAGGCTAACGGTCCCTTTGGCGACGCTCGTGATGAACCAGTTGCTAGTAGTATCTATGATGATCATGATGAATATATGGAGGAGCACGCATACGCACTTGGAAGTTCACTTTCAGCCAGCCCGCCGCTCGCCAGAGAAATCTCCGCTCTTTTAGCAGAGCAATATCCAAAATCCTCTGAGGCTGTCATGAAAGGGTTCAAAGTGGGCGAGGATAGACTTGCCGACCAATATGTTGATTAATGTGAGAACATAAAATGAAAATCACCAAATCCCAACTACGAAAGATAATCAAAGAGGAACTTCTCAAAGAAGCGTTACCTCCTCATTTACAAAAGCATTTTCGTAAGGATGGGTCTTCGGTCCATGGACCCGAAATCAAAGATGTCACTCCTGCTGGTTATGGACCAGAAGATGCGGGAATGGATAGTCAAGTAGCAGCGGACGACTTCAATCAAATAAGTAGAAGACTTAGCAAATTGTATAGGCGTCTTGATGATATGGATCAGCAAGATGAGGTTATGGATATAAGAAAGCAACTCGTTGCTTTACGGAAAAGAGTGACGGGAGCATAAAGTGAAAATCACCAAAGCCCAACTCCGTGAAATGGTGAAGCAACAAATAGAAGAGCGTTGCCAAAAGGGCTACAAGACCCACGAAAAGCGGAAGACCAAAAAGATGTTCGGCAAGCAGTATAGAAACTGCGTCAAGGCAGAGGCTAATTTGAAAGAACGAGCCGCCATCCCTATGGAAGATATTGTGCGGGCAGAAGATATTATAAAAAAACATCTAGAAGAAATGTTTGACGAGATAGGCAGAGATGGCCTACCCGAACGATTCTCCCTTGATACTCTTGTGGAACCAATTATACAAAAGTATATTAGTGCTCGCCGAAGTGATAGGACTCCTCGCTTCAATAAAATGACTGGGCGAATGACTCGCCGCTAGATTAGATTAAACACCCTAAACATTACCTGATACAATAAGGCACGCTTACAAAAGGAGTGCGCTTATGGTGCGGATTGCACATTTCGGGGACACCCACATCAAAAATCTGAAATACCATTATGAGTATCGTCAGGCATTTGAGGAAATTTACCAGACCCTGCGAGAGCAGGACGTAGACTATATTGTTCACACAGGCGATTTGGCTCATACAAAGACACAACTCTCGCCAGAGTATTTTGAACTGGCCACAGAGTTCTTGAAGAACTTGGCGGACATCGCCGAGACTCACATCATCCTTGGCAATCATGACGGCAACCTCAGGAACAGCAGTCGCCAAGATGCCATCACTCCAATCGTTGACGCTCTTGACCACGCAAGTCTTATCCTTCACAAGTATTCTGGTGAGGTTCAATTGGAAGACGACTTGACTATTAACGTTTTGTCAATCTTTGACGAGACCAACTGGCAAGACCCAACTGACCCAGAAGCTATCAACATCGCCCTTTATCAC
>Ga0206126_10000026_pt1 | contig 190069 bp, 161 predicted proteins | sample Helgoland_Spring_5_FD_148621 | JGI IMG/M metagenome (GOLD analysis project Ga0206126, IMG submission 148621) | Pelagic subsurface seawater microbial communities from Kabeltonne, Helgoland, North Sea - Helgoland_Spring_Bloom_20160412_1 | ecosystem: Environmental > Aquatic > Marine > Epipelagic...
AGGCCTTGATGCTCGTATTTTGCACTATGCTGCCATGATCAATTATGGCTATGTTGCGGCATAGACTTTCGGCCTCCTCCAAATAGTGAGTAGTCAAAATAATCGTCGTGCCCTGCGCATTTATTTCCTTTAGGAACTCCCACATTGACCGGCGCAGTTCAATATCAACGCCAGCGGTAGGCTCATCCAGCACCAGTAGCTTCGGCTCATGTATCAATGCTCGCGCAATCATCAGTCGTCGTTTCATGCCCCCAGACAGGTTACGCGACAAATCATTTCTCTTTTCCCACAGGCCGAGCTGGCGCAGGTATTTTTCAGCACGCTGCAATGCCAAATCCGCTTTAATACCAAAATAACCCGCCTGAGCCACTAAGATGTCAACGGGCTTTTCAAATTGATTAAAATTAAATTCTTGAGGCACCACACCGATGTATTGTTTTGCAGTTGAGAAGTCTTGATCAATATCATGGCCGAAAATAGACACAGACCCTCCCGTTTTTCGCACCAGTGAGCAAATAATGCCTATTGTGGTGGATTTTCCCGCACCATTGGGACCTAGTAAGGCAAAAAAATCGCCTTGAGCGACATCAAGGTCAATTCCCTTTAGAGCGATGAAACCTCCCTCGTAGGTCTTTGACAGTTGGGAAATTGCGAGTGCCGGTTGAGTTATGCTGTCCAAATCGAATGTCCAATTAGTTCTGTACTATGATCAACTTATACGGATCGCGAGTATATACTGCTCAGCAGCCTCTGTCCGCTGTAAAAATGCGCTAAGCTGGTTACTGCGCTGACTTAGAGGCATAATAATGCTCTCCGGATAACACTGACGTTTACTTTATGCCAAGAAAGACAATTCGGCGTTTTTTGCCAGATATACGGGGCCTTCTTCAGAGACCCACCCTGCAATGGGTCGGTTCCTTGGCGCACGATCCAAACCTACTGCATTTGAATAAGCACTCAGTATCACTTGCAGTATTTGTCGGTATCTTTAGTGCGTTTGTTCCTCTACCCGTGCAAACCTTTATTGCTATTGCCTTGTGCTTTTGGCTCGGCGCTAACTTGCCACTGGCCATCGCCATTATTTGGTTGAGTAATCCAATTACTATCCCACCCATGTTTTATCTTACCTACAAGCTAGGTACGCAGATATTAGGCTCAAAGATGAGTGATTTTTCTGTCACGCTGAGTTGGGAATGGTTCTCACAGCTAGGATCTGACATATTACTTCCACTTTTTGTCGGCAGTCTTTTAACAGGAACGCTATTGGCTTCAATTGGATATTTTTTTGTGCAGTTTTTATGGCGCTGGAAAGTAATAAAAAACTGGGAGCAGCGTAAAAACATGCGAAAAGAACAAAAAAAGTGAAAACTTACTCGTAACGTAGCTCGTCAGCCGGAACCGTTCCACTGGCTCGCAATGCGGGGTAAACGGTGGCCAGGCTGTTGAGCGAAAAGGCGACAGTGGCGACCAACAACGCATCTCTCCAGCGAAAATCTACCGGAACATAATCAATCGGGTAGACCTGAGTATCTAAAAATTGCCGACCCAATGCCAACTCTAACCAGCTGACCACATCGGCGACGAAGTAACAACCGACGATGCCCAATAAAATCCCCAGTGACACTCCGACGATACCAATCGTGGTTCCCTGAACCAAGAACAGATTAATAATCTGTGCACGCGAGCAACCGAGAGTTTGTAATACAGCAATGTCCTTGCGCTTATTGATCACTGACATCATTAACATAGAGACAATATTAAAGGCGGCCACAGCAACGATGAGAAACACCAGTAGTACCACCATATTACGAGATAACTGAATGGCTTGATAAAGATTTCCATGCGTCTGAAACCAATCTCTAAATCCGTAACCAAAAGGCATTTTTTCTATAATGTCATAACCCAGCGCGCGGACATTGAATTGGTCTTCAACCTGAATTCTAAATCCTTGAATTTGATCTGGAATGCCGGCTAGCTCGGAAATCTTGGACAAAGATCCAATTGCCAAGGATTGATCAAGCTCAGTGCGCGTTGCAAATAGTCCGCTGACCAAAAAAGAATGCACAGTGGCGGATCTATTTTTGCTCTCGGGGACTATAATCGAAATAGACTGCCCCAGTTGGATTTGCAGGTCCTCTGCAATCACCTTTGAGATAAGAATTTCATTTTCCGCGGGCATTTGCAAAGCGTAACTACTGAGTACTGCTCCAATTCCACTGGGGATGGCCTCGGATGACAGACCAAGAAGCTGGAGTGGTCGCGCTTTTCGTCCCCTGTTAATCAGTGCGTTAACGTGAACATAGGGAGAAACTTCGGACACCTGATCAAAATTTTCAATCAATCTCTTCTGCTGAGGCCAATTATCAACACCAGATTGATGGATCAATTGTATGTGGGGCACTACCGATAAAATGTTTTGTCGCAGTTCTCGATCAAAACCATTCATCACTGATAGAACAACGATCATCAATCCAACACCGAGCACCAATCCGGCGATCGCCAGAGTGGAGATAAAAGAAACCATCACTCCAGAGCGCTTTCCGGAGAAAAAATAGCGAAGTCCGATAAAGACCGCGACAGGCCTATACACTGGCCGCATCCAACTCAACAAGACTACCATTGATCAACGTCAAGACACGATCCATTTTCGCAGCGATACTGCGATCGTGAGTCACAAGGACAAAGGACACTTTAAGTGTATGGTTTAGCTCAATTAATAAATCTAAGGTAGAGGCGGCTGTTTGCGGATCAAGATTACCCGTAGGTTCATCCATTAATACCACCGATGGCGAAGTCGCTAGTGCTCTGGCAACAGCCACTCGCTGGCGCTCTCCGCCTGAAAGCTCCGCGGGCTGGTGGTGCAACCGCTCACCGAGTCCAACTCGCTGCAGCAACTCCGAAGCTTTGGCTCTCGCCTCAGCAGCCGAGCAACTCCCAATTAACAACGGCAGAGCCACATTTTCTAAGGCTGAGAACTCGCCCAATAAATGGTGAAATTGATAAACAAAGCCCACATGCTGATTGCGCCAACTAGCGCGCTCTGAGGCTTGCAAACTAGACCACGACTGCCCATTTAAGGCAATGGTGCCATCACTGGGATCATCCAAACCGCCGAGAAGATTGAGCAGTGTCGTCTTACCGGATCCAGAAACGCCGACAATAGCAACTTTTTCACCTTTCTGAAGACAAAAATTTAGCTTGGACAGAACCTCCAGCTGAGTGTTAGCCTGAGTGTAGTGTCGGCTGACGCCAGAAACTTCAATTATAGGATTAGCGATCATATCTGAGAGCCTCTGCAGGAAGAATCTGTCCAGCACGCCAGGCTGGATACAAGGTGGCAACAAAACTGATTCCAAGAGCGGAGATAACCACAACCAGCACATCCCACCAGACAAGTTTTGATGGCAAACTGCTAATCAGATAAATACTAGGATCAAATAGATGGACATCGAGCATTCTCTCTACAATATAGACTATATCGCCAATGAAATAAGCCAGGGTGCAGCCGGTCAATGTACCAAACAAAATGCCAAATCCGGCAACGGTCATACCCTGAAGAATAAATATTTTCGCCACAACGCTGGAGGTAGCGCCCATGGTTCTCAGGACAGCGATATCTCGGTGCTTGTCCGCTACCATAAGCACTAGACTGGCAATGATATTGAACGCCGCAACTGCAATGATGACCGATAGCAGCAAGCTCACCACAACTTTTTCCATCTGCATGGCCTGAAACAGTGGCCCCATGCTAGAACTCCAAGAGCGCAATTTAGCAGCTGGCAAAAGTTGTTGACCCCGACTGCTTATCCAACTATCAGCCAAGAACCCGTCGGTTAACTGGAGCTGAAGTCCTTGATAACGATCGCCCAGACGTAACAACTTTCGCGCATCTCGCTGGTGAAGGAAGATAACAGAACCGTCTACCTGCGCGCCCACCTCAAAAATGCCAACCAGAGTTATGCGTTTAACTCGAGGAAATATTCCCGCGGGTGTCACACTCACTTGGGGTAGCGTGATTTGAAGATTATCGCCCACACCAACACCCAACTGTCTGGCTATTTGACTACCGATAATTGCCTGAAAAGCGACGTCATCAAAATCAGTAAGATCACCAACCAGCATGTTTTCGGATAATAATTTAGCTGTGGGCCAAGATGGATCTATAGCTTGCAAATTAACACCCATTTGTTCACCGCCTTTTGACAGCACAACAAAACTCTGTACCAGCGGCGCCACATGAGTGATATCGCCATCGCGCTCTAAAACAGACACAACTCGATTGAATTCAGCCAAATCTAACCCTTGAGGATCGACGCTGATGACATGAGGAATCACCTTCAGAAGCCTTTGTTTTATCTCACTATCAAATCCATTTAAAACGGACAATACAATAATCAAGGCAGCCACCCCAAGTGTCATGGCGCCAAGAGAAAATGCTGAAATAAAGGAGAGAAATCCTTCACGTCGCTTACTTCTGGTATAGCGATAACCAATGAACAGGGGGAGATTTTTCAACATAACCAGATTAAACCCGAAAGGCCCACCACAAACAACCGCCATGACGGCGCAAGTCGGAGAATTCTACCAACAGCTGTCCAGTCGTTAACGCTGTTTTTCCTCAAATACTCTGTGTTGTCGTCTCACTCGATTGAGGCCATTCATGGAGGCAATTCGATAGGCCTCAGCCATAGTCGGGTAGTTAAACGTAGTACTGAGGAAATATTTGATGGTATTGGCGTCTCCCCGCTGATTCATGATGGCCTGGCCAATATGAATAATTTCTGCGGCCTCAGCACCAAAACAGTGAATACCGAGAATCTCGAGCGTATCTTGATGGAAGAGAATTTTTAACATGCCTACTTCCTCACCAGAAATCTGTGCCCTTGCCGTATCTTTGAAATAGGCTCGACCGATTTCGTAAGGAATTTTTTGCTCAGTCAGCTCACTCTCGTTTTTACCGACAAAACTAATTTCAGGGATTGTCCAAATACCTGTGGCCACGTCCTTAACCCGATACTGATCATCCATTTTGCACATATGAGACGCAGCAGCGCGTCCCTGATCGTAGGCGGCACCGGCCAGTGACGGCCAACCAATAACATCACCTACCGCATAAATGTTGTCCACTGCTGTTTGGTAGTCCTCGTTGACCGCCAACTGACCTCTCTCATCACCTTGCAGACCTACATTTTCTAGGCCAAGTCCTTTGGTGTTGCCACTGCGTCCGTTACACCAAAGAAGTGCCTCGGCATGAATGCGTTTGCCCGACTTCAGTTCTAATGTCACGCCTGACTCGTTAGTCACGACCCGCTCATACTCTTCGTTATGACGAACCATGACATTGAGATCACGCAAATGATAGCTCAGTGCATCAGAGATCTCATCGTCGAGAAAGCTCATCAACCACTCACGAGTATTTACCAGGTCCACTCGTGTATCTAGGCCGGAAAAAATCGAGGCATATTCACATCCAATGACCCCGGCACCGTAGATGATGATATTACGGGGCGAGTTATCCAGTCCCAGAATCGTATCACTGTCAAACACACAGGGATGATTAAAATCTATATCGTCTGGTCTGTAGGGACTCGAGCCTGTCGCTATTAAAAAAAACTTACTACTAATGCTTAGACTCTTACCATCTTCTGCAGTAACGTCAATTTTAGTTTTAGTAACAAAATTCGCTCGACCTACATGTATTCTCACCCGATTTCTAGCATAGCCTTTTGTTCGACCCTCGACTTGCTTGGTAATGACATCATCCGCCGCCGCCATCATTTCGGGAAAAGAAAACCAACGAGGCTCTCCGATGGAGCGAAATAATGGCATATTGTTGTACTGCATCATTCGCCGTACAGAGTGACGCAGTGCTTTTGAAGGTATGGTGCCCAAGTGAGTGCAGTTGCCCCCCGGTAACAGCCGCTCGTCCACCACCGCCACCTTCAAGCCTTGTTTCACGGCATTGATAGCCGCGCCCTCACCTGCAGGACCACTGCCGATCACCACGAGATCGTAGGAAAAATCTGTCATGCTTTAAAACTCTCTTTCTCAGCATCCATAACGTTGTACGCGTTTATCACCGTGACATCTTGTTCCTCACATTTATCTGGGTCGCCTCCGCATATATCGCATATGTAATCTTCTTCGCCCAACGCGGCACCCACACCACCACAGGAACCCGATATAGGCTTTCCGCCCATAAGAACACCCACAGCCATGGCGGCGATGAGTAGTCCAAAGAACAGTATTGAAAGAAAAATTTCGGCCATAACTCTACTTCTCAGTAATCGATTTATCGTCTAGCACATCTAAAAATGGTCCAAAAGACTGGCTGTATACCCGCTTGAAGTCTTTTTCATCCCGAACAATCATAAAAGTTGGCAAGTTATACTTGTTGGCCAATTTTATACCATCTTGGTGGCCCAACACCAATAGTGCCGTGGCCCAGGCATCGGCCTCTGCACAGCTATCTGCTACCACAGTCACCGAAGCGGTGGAATGTTCAATGGGGTATCCAGTCCGCGGGTCAATCGTGTGTGAGTAACGATGACCATCACGCTCAAAATAATTACGATAATCGCCAGATGTTGCGACAGCCCCACCATCCAAAGCGATCACCTCTTCCACTTCGCTGATCAGCTGCGGTACTTGAATCCCCAGACGCCAAGGACGACCTTCGGGGTTAAATCCACTTACCCTTGTTTCACCCCCAATCTCAACCAGATAGTCGGGCAAGGCATTCATTTCCAGCAACTCAGCAATAACATCGACAGCATAGCCCTTGGCCACTGCAGAAAAATCTAATTCCGTCGGCCGACTCTTTGAGATTAACAGATCTTGCACTGACTCTCGCACGTTGATGCCGTCAAAACCGCGCAGAGACATAGCGAGGGAGATCTGCGATGCAGAGGGTATTTCATCGTCAGTTTTCGTTGGTCCAAAACCCCAGAGATCAACCAGCGGTCCCACCGTAGGGTCTAGGGCACCATTGCTCTTATTCCAAATACTTCGAGAGATCTTGAAAACATGGGCAAAATCATCCGACACGGCCACTTCATCACCCACGGCCAGACCATTAAATCGGCTAATTTCTGATGTCGCTATATAGGTGGACATCGAGGCATCGATACGATCAAGCGCGGCATCGATCAATGTCGAAAGGTTTTCCGGAACCGGTTGGTCCGCCACAATGATAACCTTATAGGTGGTTCCAAACTTGACACCGGAGAGGGTCACAACGTTCGGACCGGAGCCGCAGCCGAGCAACGTCAGCATGGCGCTAAGAAACAAGCCGATCAACCAAACCCTGACGTTAAAAACGGCAAGTAAAAAGCGACCTACTGTGTTATCCACCGAAATCATCGAGGAAAATATTCTCTTGCTCTACACCCAAATCAGCTAACAGCTTTACCACAGCCGCATTCATCATTGGAGGCCCACACATGTAGTATTCACAATCTTCGGGTGCTTCGTGATCTTTCAAGTATTGCTCGTAAAGCACGTTGTGAATGAAGCCAGTAAGTCCATCCCACTCGTCCTCAGGCTGGGGATCAGAGAGCGCCAAGTGCCATTCAAAGTTCTCATTATCTGAGGCTAGGGCATCATACTCATCATCATAAAAACATTCTCGCAACGACCGCGCGCCGTACCAAAAGCTAATTTTCCGATCGGTTTTAATGCGCTTAAGCTGATCAAAAATATGTGAACGCATCGGCGCCATGCCAGCACCACCGCCAATGAATACCATTTCGTTATCGGTGTCTTTGGCAAAAAACTCACCAAAGGGGCCGTAAACGGGGATAGTATCGCCTGGTTTCAAGCTGAACACATATGACGACATCTGCCCAGGCACAATGCCAGTTGATCTCGGTGGTGGCGTAGCGATTCTGATATTGAATTTCACCACACCTTTCTCTTCTGGGTAGTTGGCCATCGAGTAGGCTCGAATCACGGGTTCCGTAACAATGGATTCATGTTCGAAAAAATTGAAGTGCTCCCAGTCACCCCGATATTCTGGCTCAATATCAAAATCGGCGTATTTTACGTGATGAGGCGGACATTCAAGTTGCACATAGCCACCGGCCCTAAATTTAACATCTTCTCCCTCAGGGAGCTTCAGCGTCAATTCCTTAATGAAGGTAGCCACATTGGGATTGGACTCCACCACGCACTCCCAGCGCTTGACACCAAATACTTCCTCAGGAACTTCAACCTTCATATCCTGCTTTACAGGAGTCTGACAGGAAAGACGCCAACCTTCGTTGGCTTCGCGGCGAGTAAAGTGGCTTTCCTCGGTGGGCAACATGGAACCGCCACCATCATTGATGATACATTTACACTGAGCACAACTACCGCCACCACCGCAAGCTGAGGGTAAAAACAGGCCCGCATTTGACAAGGTTTGGAGTAACTTATCGCCGGCGGGCACCGTAATGGTCTTTTCGCCATTGATTTCAATAGTGACATCACCTGATGAGACTAACTTACTTCGCGCCACAAGAATAAAACTCACTAACGCCAGTATCACCGCGGTGAACATCACTACACCAAGAATAATTTCAAATTGAGCACTCATACTGAGTTATTTCTCCATCATTAAAGATCGATACCACCAAAGGACATAAAACCGAGGGACACTAGCCCTACGGTAATGAATACGATACCCAGCCCTTGCAGGCCTTCTGGAATATCACTATATTTCAATTTTTCTCGGATACCAGCCAAGACTGCGATGGCCAGTGCCCAAGATAGACCAGAGCCAAACCCAAACACCACACTTTCCGCCAAGTCATAACCACGCTCCTGCATCAGCAGTGAGCCACCCAAGATTGCACAGTTCACCGTAATCAGAGGAAGAAATACGCCGAGTGCGTTGTAAAGTGCTGGTACATACTTGTCTAATACCATCTCGAGTATTTGCACCAGTGCGGCAATGACACCAATAAAGCACAAAAACACCAAAAAGCTAAGATTGACGTCCGGCAGTCCGGCCCATGCCAGAGCACCGTCGGCTAAAAAATAAGTAAACAGTAGATTGTTTACCGGAACTGTGATGGTTTGGACCACGATTACTGCGATGCCAAGGCCGATAGCTGCATCAATTTTTTTGGACAGTGCAATAAAGGTGCACATCCCCAAAAACATACTGAGGGCGATGTTATCAATAAAAATGGAGCGAACAAGAAGACTCAGATAGTATTCCATTACACCACCTCGCTTGGTTGGCTATTTTTAGTGATTTTGAAGTCTGGCTTCTCAACCTGGGTTTTTTTCCAGCTACGCAGAGCCCAAATAAATAACCCAATGAGGAAAAATGCGCTCGGCGGCATCAGCATCATTCCGTTGGGAACATACCAACCACCGTTGGCAACTGAGGGCATCACTTCAATACCCCAAAGTGTGCCAGCGCCAAATAGTTCTCGAAAAAACGCTACGATCATCAGTACGATGCTGTAACCTAAACCATTTCCGACACCATCGAGGAAACTAGGCAAAGGGGGATTCTTCATGGCAAAGGCTTCTGCGCGCCCCATGACAATACAATTAGTGATGATCAGCCCGACAAACACCGACAATTGCTTGCTGATATCATAGGCCACCGCTTTGAGCACCTGATCCACCACAATTACTAAAGACGCAATGATGATCATCTGCACGATAATACGGATGCTGCCAGGTATCTGATTACGGATACAGGATACGAAGAAATTGGAGAAAGCACAAACCACTGTGAGTGCAATGCACATCACAAAAGACACTTTCATGCTAGTAGTCACCGCAAGGGCACTACAGATACCAAGAATCTGAAGGGCGATGGGGTTATTGACAAAAACCGGTTCCAGTAGGGTATCTTTAACCTTGGACATCGTATATCTCTCCTGATTTTAACTGGCTAATGAGTGGCGCAAAGCCCTCTTCACCAAGCCAATACTGAACCAAATTGTGCACGCCCCGTGTTGTCAGAGTAGCTCCGGCCAATCCATCGATTTGATAGGCTCCCTCGGGTCGGCTTGTATCCACCTTACCTTTAATAACAGTCAACAGAGTCTCTTTATCATCGTATGCCTGCTTGCCAACCCAACTGGCCTTCCATCGGGGATTGTCAATTTCACCGCCAAGCCCCGGCGTCTCTGTGTGCTCATAAAAACCAATGCCCGCAACGGTCTCCAAGTCGGATTCCAAGGCCAAAAAACCATAGAGTGTTGACCAGAGGCCGTAGCCCTTTATAGGTAAAATAATCTTTTCGAGCCCCGACTCTCCTTGCACCATGTAGACAGTGGCATAATTCTCTCGACGCTTGATCTTGGCCGGGTCATTGTCTGGCGTCAGAGCTTTGGAAAGTGCAGGGTCTTTGGCAGCCTTTCGCTGATCAAATGTCGCTGGATCTACATCTACAGCGAATTGCCCCGTATTTAACTCCACCACTCTGGCGGTTATCTGCTCAAATTGAGTCTCCACATCGATGTCTGCTTTAAGCAATCCCGCAGACGCCAAGATATTTGTTTTCAAATCGAGAAGCTTATTTTCCTGCTGTGTCGGTCGCAGTATGACAGCAGCACTGGAGACCACTACCGCGCAGACAATACAAAGAACGAGGGCAACACCTAAGGTTTTCTGAACAGACTCACTAGCCACGAGCTAATCTCCTTTTGATGTTTGCGTTGACAACAAAATGATCGATCAAGGGAGCAAATAGATTGGCGAAGAGAATCGCTAACATCATGCCTTCAGGGAAAGCTGGGTTAACCACACGGATCAAGATCACCATGACGCCGATTAACATACCATACCAGAACTTCCCATTATTAGTCATGGAAGCAGACACTGGATCAGTGGCCATAAAAATAGCGCCGAAGGCAAAACCGCCAATAACCCAGTGCCAATAAAATGGCAACGCAAACATAGGATTAGTGGAATCAATGGCATTGAAGAGAGTGGATAAAAGAGCAGAACCTACCAACACACCAAAAATGATTCGCCAGGACGCTATCTTAGTCATTAGTAGCAGCGCACCTCCAAGCAAAATAGCAAGGGTAGATGTCTCACCTATGGAACCTTGTATGGTGCCCAAGAACGATTGCATCCATGTGACGCTTTGCTCGAGGCCCGACACACCGTCACTCGCGGCAACGGACAACATCGTGGCACCTGTATACCCATCAACCGCGGTCCAAACCGTATCGCCACTCATGTAAGCGGGATAGGCAAAGTACAAAAATGCGCGTCCAGTGAGTGCCGGGTTGAGGAAGTTTTTACCGGTACCACCAAAAATTTCCTTGCCAATGACAATACCAAAACTAATACCAAAGGCGACCATCCACAGTGGTAAATCCGGAGGGCAGCAGAGAGCAAAAAGAATCGAGGTGACAAAAAAGCCTTCATTGACTTCATGGCCACGCACACTGGCAAACAAAACCTCCCAGAATCCACCAACAATAAAGGTGGTCATATAAATCGGTAAAAAGTACGCCGAACCATGAATAATATTGTCCCAAATACTCGAGGCGTCGTAGCCGGCCAGGAGCCCGATAAACAGCCCGCGCAACCCCTCTTGGGAAACCATACCCATCTCTGCCATGATGGTGTTAGCTTGAAAACCAATATTCCACATGCCAAAAAACATGGTGGGGAATGTTGCCAACCACACTGTGATCATGACACGCTTCAGATCGATATTATCGCGCACATGAGAACTATTTTTAGTGGTGTCGGATGGTTTAAATAAGCCAGTATCTATGGCTTCGTAGAGCGCATAGAACTTCTCCCACTTACCACCTTGATGAAAATGAGGTTCATATTTGTCAAGAACTTTACGTAGCAAGGGTTTAACCCTCCTTCTCTATTTTGGTCAGATTATCGCGTAAAATACGTCCATACTCGTGCTTACCTACACAGACATAGGTGTAAAGCCCCATATCTTCCTCGTCTAACTCCAAACAACCCAGATTTTGGGCCATCTCGGTATCTCCCACAATCAGTGAACGCAACAACTGGATTGGCAAAATATCCAGCGCAGTCACTTTCTCATACCCACCCACAGGCACCATAGCTCGCTCGCTGCCATTGGTACTGCTGGTCATATTGAATAGCCTTTTAGTGAATGATGAGGCAAAAGCGGGAAGCGCCGAGTGTTTATCCAGACCCAAGCGCAAATAATGCAATGGTTGTCGCTCACGTCCCTCTTTTATCACTGATATTTGACTATGATAACGGCCTAAAAAGGCAAACTCTGAGGACGCTTGCCTGCCTGATAATACTGATCCAGATATCAGGCGGTTGTCGTCATTGGCAACTTCACCGATGACCAACTGATTCACATTTGCACCCAAACGCGTTCTCAATAGTCGAGGATTGATAACCTGTGGACCACCGAGAGCTACCACACGCTGAACATCGATAACACCAGTGACAAACAGACGACCGATAGCAATAACATCTTGGTAGCCAATAGACCACACCATCTTGTTCGCACTGACGGGATCAACGTAATGTATGTGGGTTCCGGCGAGCCCTGCTGGATGAGGACCACTGAAATTAATTTCACGGACACCATCAACATCTCCGCCAGGTAATGAAACATCAGGCGCTGCACAGAGATTCACCGGACCATCGGTTAAACGCGTTAACACTGCCAAACCATTAATGAAGTCTTCACGGTACTCGGCGATCACCACGCTGGGATCTGCCGCCAAAGGGTTGGTATCCATGGCAGTTACAAAGATGGAGGATGGCACCATGTCTTCAGCGGGCACTTTGGAAAAAGGCCGCGTCCTAAATGCTACCCACTGACCTGACTCAATTAAATTTTCCTTGACCTTTTCACGGTCCAAATTAGACAATTGGGCAGCATCAAATTTGGTAAACTCGAGGGAATCTTCCCCCTCAATGTCAATAACCAAGGATTGGAAGACTCGGCGCTCACCTCGGTTGATGGCGACAACTTTGCCAGCAGCGGGTGATGTAAATCTGGCCGATGGATTTTTCTTGTCTGTAAACAACAATTGTCCACATTTAACAATGTCGCCCTCTCTAACTGCCATGGTTGGCTTCATGCCGTTATAGTCAGCGCCAAGCAGAGCCACCTGTCGTATAGTAGGCCCTTCATGAATAACCTGATCAGGCGCACCGGCAATTGGAAGATCCAAACCGCGACGAACTTTAATCATAGAACAATACCGTTATCTACGTTGTCTTTTGGAATGCATAAACACGCGAAAAAGTCGGCCTGTAGGAAGGCTCAATGCATCAATGCTATTAACGCATACCGCGTTTTTCTTGCACCCTGTGGGGTCACGTAAAGACCAGACGACGCGCAAGGAATTTCAGGCCGCGATTATAAAGCCCAATGACTCAGGTTACCAGTACATAAACAAGCAAAAAGAACAAACCAGCGATAAAATGGCCGATTTCTCGTAGTGTGATCTATTTCTCACTATCGCAATAAGATGCCCATAAAAAAAGCCCGCACACGGCGAGCTTTTTTACGTTACGGGATTTTTTTTGGACTAACTCTCTCGAGGGTAAATAGGCCACTCCACACCAGCAAATTTCTCTAAGCACCTAACCACTTGACAACTGTAGCCAAATTCATTGTCGTACCAACAATAAAGCACACAATTATCTTCATCAACTATGGTTGCCTGTGCGTCGAATACACAGGCTTGACGAGAACCAACGAAGTCGGTTGAAACAGCTTCAGTGGAAGCAGTATAGCCAATCTGCTGTTGCATACTAGAATGGAGGGCCTTCTGACGCATAAATTCGTTGAGCTCATCAACGCCGGTGGATCGACCTAAGCGCAGATTCAAAATGGCCATAGATACATTAGGTGTGGGTACCCTAATCGCATTACCAGTGAGTTTACCCTTCAACTCAGGTATTGCTTTTGACACCGCCTTGGCGGCTCCTGTTGAGGTCAACACCATGTTCAATGCTGCACTTCGCCCTCGCCGACCACCTTTGTGATAATTATCAATTAAATTTTGGTCATTGGTATAAGCATGAACAGTCTCGACATGACCACTGCTGATACCGTATTCATCGAGCAGACACTTTAAAACTGGAACAATGGCATTGGTTGTGCAGGATGCGGCAGACAGTATTTTTAGATCACTGGTAATATGTTCATGATTGACACCATAGACTACATTGGGTATGTCATCACCAGCAGGCGCCGTCAAAATAACCTTGGAAGCTCCTGGCCGCAAATGACCGCTCAAGCCTTGCTTGTCTTTCCAGACACCTGTGTTGTCCACTACAAGGGCATTGTTGATACCGTATTCGGTATAATCTATTTCCGCGGGAGAATTAGCGTAAATAACCTTTATTGGATTACCGTTAACCACCAAAGTGCTCTCTTCCTCTAACACTCTGATGGTACCCTTAAATGGGCCATGCACGGAGTCGCGACGCAGAAGCGCTGCTCTCTTTTCAAGATCATTATCAATCTTTCCTTTGCGGATAACGATAGCTCGCAACCGCAAGACATCGCCACCCCCGGCTTTGTCAACTAAAATTCGTGCCACTAGTCGACCGATGCGCCCAAAACCATAGAGAACAACATCTTGCGGCTGCGGCAAAGGCTTAATTTCAGACCCGATGATTTCAGAAAGTTCATGCTCAATGAACGCCTCTATTGTTTGATGCTGAGCGTTTTCCTGGAAGTTAACTACCATTTTGCCCAAATCGATGTGAGCGGGACCGAGCTGTAAATTAGCGATTGCCTCTAACATGGGGTAAGTATCAAATTCTGAAATTTCATTGTGCTCAACTTGTCGCACAAAGCGGTGGGCTTGCATCAAATCGGTCACTGACTTGTTGACCATACTGGTGCCGTACATATAGGTCGATATGTTGTGTTGTCGATATAATTTACCAATTAGCGGAATCATTCCCTCCGCTAGGGCTTCCCGATCTTTCCAATCTTTGAAAAAATCGTCTGGTAAAGGTCTCTTCTGCTCTTCCACGTGCTAAATCCTTTGGGGTTAATAGTTGAATCGGCATTATCCTGCACCAAACAGGTACAGGCAACCAATGTAGACGTAAAGTCTTGCGATAAGCATTATTTCTATAATTAATAACTACTTGACAGTAGAATGACCGCGCTGGCAACGACACAACGAGAACCCTAATTAAACATGACTATATACGATCAAGAACCCGCAATTATCAGCGGCCAAAAGCGTCATTGGGACGGACTGCACAATACAGGCAAAGCACTCGCCGTGGCAGAATCGGCAATGCGTCATCAGGGTTTAACCGTGTACGTGACATCATCTGCTCAGCAAGCAACAGAGCAAACTCAGGCACTGCAGTTTTTTTCTCAGAAATTTAAGTTACCCGTATTGAGCTTCCCTGACTGGGAAACCTTACCCTATGATATTTTTTCACCACATCAAGACATTGTCTCTGCCCGACTACACACTCTCTCTCGGTTACCGACAACTGAAATCGGTGTCCTCGTAGTACCCCTAGCAACTTTGATGCACAGGCTAGCGCCAACTGATTTTGTTGCATCGCGAACGTTTAACTATCAGATAGATGACAAAATTAATCGTGAAAATCTAACAGATCAACTTAGCCGAGCAGGATACAACAGGGTAGAGACTGTTTACGAACACGGCGAGTTTGCCTTTCGTGGTTCACTCATCGATATTTTCCCTATGGGTGTAAAGAACCCATTTCGCATTGATCTGATGGACGACGAAATTGAATCTATCAGACTGTTTGAACCAGAATCTCAACGAACGTTAGAAACGGTGCAGGAAATAGCTCTCTTGCCAGCGCGCGAATTTCCTTTGGATAAAGCGGGTATCAATCAATTCTTGAATAACTGGCATGACACATTCGATCACAATCCCAAAAGAAGTACCATCTATCGCGATGTCAAAGACGGTATAGCGCCGCAAGGTATAGAGTATTACCTCAGCCTGTTTTTCACTGATACGGCAACACTCTTCGACTACCTGCCAGATAATTTACAGCTTTTCATGGATAGCGGCATCGAGACAGGTGCACAACAATTTTGGCAAGATGCTAACCTTCGCTATGAGGAATACAGTGTTGACCCGGAGCGGCCAATTCTCAAGCCTCAGCGTCTATTTTTGCCTGTGGATCAGCTTCTGGCTAAGTGTAAAAACTATCCTCGCACCATTTTAAATAGCGAAACAAGTACGTCAGATGAGCGCAGTAATAAACATTCAATACATGCTGTGCCAGATGTATCGGTGAACAGCAATATCAGCGCTCCTCTGACTAAGCTATCAGAGTTTCTTGCCCAATACGACAATGATAAAAAATGTCTGCGTACATTGTTTTGTGCAGAATCCTCCGGTCGCCGTGAGGTTCTATTGGAACTCCTTAAATCCATTGAGATAAAACCAACGGAAGTAGAAAGCTGGCAAGACTTCCTCGACTCAACAGCCCCCCACTGCATCACCATTTTCCCTATTGAGCAAGGTCTTATAGCGCCCAGCGCAAGCATTTGCATGATTACCGAGGGGGAACTTTTTGGCCAACAAGTGATGCAGAGACGACGGCGCTCAAAGGCATCCGAATCTCCCGACTATGTATTCAAAAGTTTGGCCGAATTAAAACTCAACGCCCCCGTGGTTCACATAGAGCATGGTGTGGGCCGCTATCAAGGCCTGGTAACCCTCGACGTAGACAAGAGCAAACAGGAATTTCTCATGTTAACCTACGCCAATGACGCGAAACTCTATGTGCCAGTGGCGTCCCTGCATCTAATCAGTCGATTTGGCGGCGGTGATCAGGTTGCGGCACCACTCAATCATTTGGGCAGTGATCGCTGGGACAAGGCTAAGAAAAAAGCCGCACAACAGGTTCGGGATACAGCTGTAGAATTGCTTGATATTTACTCAAGGCGAGCCGCTAAGACTGGCTTTGCATGTGCCAACAATGAACAAGATTATCGCGACTTTTGCAGCGATTTTACCTTTGAAGAAACCGCTGATCAGCAAGAGGCTATTAATGCGGTTCGTCGTGATTTGCTCAGTCCACAACCTATGGATCGACTCGTCTGCGGTGATGTTGGTTTTGGTAAGACCGAAGTCGCGATGCGGGCCGCCTTCACCGTTGTCAACAGCGGTAAACAAGTAGTAATTTTAGTGCCCACAACCTTGCTGGCACATCAACATGCTGGAAACTTTCGTGATCGCTTCTCTAACTGGCCTGTGACCATAGGCGAGCTATCACGATTCAATACGGGAAAACAGCAAGATCAAATTATTAGCCATACAGAATCGGGTAAAATTGATATTCTCATCAGCACCCACAAGCTACTGCATGCCAACATCAACTTTAAAAATCTCGGTCTGATGATTATTGATGAAGAACACCGGTTCGGCGTGCGACAAAAAGAGAAAATAAAATCGATGCGCAGTCAGGTAGACATATTGGCTATGACAGCAACGCCGATACCGCGCACGCTTAATATGTCGATGCACAGTATCAGAGATCTCTCAATTATTGCGACGCCACCAGCTAAACGTCTGTCAGTGAAAACCTTTGTTCGCAAACGCGAGTCTAGAGTCGTTCGAGAGGCTATCCTCCGCGAAATATTGCGTGGCGGACAAACTTACTTTTTACACAACGATGTAAAAAGTATTCAACGCGTTGCTGATGAACTCGCTACATTGGTTCCAGAGGCTCGAATTAATATAGCTCATGGGCAGATGCGAGAGCGTCAACTTGAGCAAGTCATGTCAGACTTCTATCACCAACGATTTAACGTGCTGATTTGCACCACAATTATTGAGACCGGCATTGATATACCCAGTGCAAACACTATCCTCATTGAGCGTGCTGATAAATTCGGCTTAGCCCAACTCCATCAACTCAGAGGGCGTGTAGGACGTTCACACCATCAAGCCTATGCTTATCTCATGCTTCCTGAGGATAAAAAGATCACCTCTGACGCCACCAAGCGGCTAGAGGCCATTTCAGCAGCTGATCAGCTGGGATCTGGATTTACACTAGCCACGAATGATCTCGAAATTCGAGGTGCGGGCGAATTACTTGGAGAAGAACAAAGTGGCCATATTCAGGCCATTGGCTTCAGTCTTTATCTAGAAATGCTCGATCAGGCGGTCACTGCTATGCGAAAGGGAGAAACACCCGATCTAGATGCCGCACTTGAGAGTGGCACTGAGGTTAATCTCCATCTTCCGGCACTCATTCCCGCCGACTATCTGCCCGATGTCAACATGCGCCTGACGCTTTATAAACGCCTGGCTGATTGCAAAACTCAGTCTGATCTAGATGAAATGCAGGTGGAAATGATCGATCGTTTTGGACTGCTGCCAGAGCCCGTAAAATCATTATTCCAAATCACCGAACTCAAGCAGACTGGAGAAAAACTGGGTCTTAAGAAGATTGAAGTAGGCCCCAACGGCGGACGATTGCAATTTACACCCGCCACCATGGTAGAACCGTTGACCATTATTAAAATGGTGCAATCTCAACCTGACAGGTTTCGCTTGCAAAACAACGACCAATTGAGTTTCACTATGGCTTTGGATGACCCAGCTGCAAGGTTTCAGGCAGTTAGTGAGATACTTGTTCAGCTGGCACCAATTGGCTGACCGCGCCTTGTCGGCAGATTAACACTGTTAGTGAAATACAATTTTCCATTCAGATGAGCTGAAGATGTCAGAAAATCAGATTAACTCGAAGCAACCTGCCGGTCCCATAAATCGCCTGCTCTTTGCGTTTTTTTCCGTATTATCGCTTACTTGTGTATCCCAAGAAACTGAAGGGATAGATGAGTTAAATATCGTTCCACCAGAGAACTGGTATCAAGTGGAGCTGATTGTTTTTACTCAAGATGGTAATACCCAGGGTGAACTGCCACCCGAACAAGTAGAGCTGGCATTTCCTAACAAGTTGACAGAACTCGTTAACGCTGAAGAATTGGCACTCAAGGTTGAAAATGCTATAGAAGGTGCCTTGCTTCCCGAACCACGCACTGATGAAGTGGTCCCTCTGATTCCTATCGCGTTGGTTCAAGATCCTTATCTAGAGACCGAATTGGCACCTTTAACCTCTCAGCTCGAACCCATTGAACAACTTGAGTCTCCAGAGAATGAAAATTTCGAGCTGCCGTCAATAGAAAATTTTGTTGCCGAATATGAAGACACTCTGGTGACACTTACAAAGGAGTTTCGCAACTTAAACGATAGTGCGCGACTGCTGCGACGTCGCAATTATGGTGTGATCTTCCATCAAGCATGGAGGTTTATTGCGGAAAAGGATCAAGACCAGCCGTGGCTTCTGTTCAAAGCGGGTGGAAGCCCTCAAGGTCGTGCCGAAGTGGAGGGAGCAGTGCGCTTCTATAAGTCCCGTTTTCTCCATTTTCAAGCGGAGCTATGGCGCCTTAATTTCTCCGATGATCCGGAGTTTGTTGGTCTGAAAGTTGATTTGCCCGAGCCCCCCCTAATTGACCTACCTGAGGGAACGCCTGCATCTTGGCGGCTCGTGCCGTTGTCTATGAACGAATCGCAAGACCACCACCCTGAGTCGGTGGCCTCACTGCTGGCTCCTGCCGAAGGTGAGATCCCACCGTCACTAAAAAATGATGTAACAGCTGGCGAGATCTCCAACCATGACGAGTCTGAATCAACACTCCCTGCAAATAAAGTCGTGGATCTCAGTGCCAGTGAGTATCAACTAGAACGCTACGACCCTCGAATTGAGGATCGAGAAAATAGCAACAAGAACAGAGTAACACCACCGATTCGAGAGCTGTGGCCGATAAAACTGGCGAAACGTATTGAGGAAGACAAAGTTTATTATCTTGACCACCCAGAGGTGGGGGTGATGGTGACCATTAAAAGCTACCAACCACAGCCCATAAACCTGCCAACCGTTGACCAAACCAAAACAATTTATGGGGGAACGACGGATTAGTGTGACCCATAATTATCCGGTTGCACAAGTTGCTCTACCAAAATTAGCTGATCTGTATCAAAGCCCAAGTCATTTGAGCGTTGGACGAAATGATTCAATAGGCTTTCACTTACTGTTGGCGTCCGCGACAACAACCACAGATAATCCGTATTCATTCCCGCAACAAAGGCATATTGGTAATCGCTTTTATCAAGCTCAAAAATAACATAAGAGCCATAGAAAGGGCCAAAGAAAGATACCTTGAGATGACCAATGCTACTTTCACTCACAAAATAAGCTTTGCCCTCGGCCTCTGTCCATTCCTGAGTATGTGTATCGTACCCGCGGTTGAGCACGGTTATCCCGCCGTCCTCGCGCAATGTATAACGCGCTGTAACCGATTGCATTCCACGCTCAAAAGAATGGTCTAAGCGTGCTATTTCATACCACTCACCTAAATATTTGTCGAGCGTAAACCCGGTGACGGGCAAGACACCACTGGGTGTACCCGTACACGCTGACATTAATAACAAAACGCAGAGCAAAACTCTATTTTTTACCTTACTTGTCATTATCATGATGATCGATGCAGCAGTTCAGTATTACTTTCGATATGTAAAGTTGAGGTAGGGAAGGCAATTTCAGCCCCTTGATGGTCAATGATTTCTGCCACTTTAAGCAACACATCTTGTTTCACGCCGTGGAACTCAATCCAGTCGGTAGTCTTGGTAAAGGTGTAGATAAAAAAATCTAAAGAACTATCACTAAAACGATTAAAGTTAACAATCATCGTTTGTTGGCTATCTATATCTTTGTGCGCAATGAGCATCGCTGTCACCGCGTCCACGATCGTTCTCATGACATTGATATCCGAATAGCGAATACCCACTGTTTCATATATTCTCCGGTTAGTCATTCGCGACGGATTTTCCACTGAGATACTGGCAAAAACCGCATTGGGAATATAGAGCGGTCGTTTATCAAAGGTTCGTATTCGAGTCAGACGCCAACCCACATCTTCCACTGTACCCTCAATTTCTTTGTCCGGAGATCTGACCCAATCGCCTACAGAAAATGGTCGATCGAGATAAATCATCAGACCACCAAAAAAGTTGGCCAACAGATCTTTAGCCGCAAAACCTACCGCTATTCCGCCAATGCCACCGAAGGCTAACAACCCAGAAATACTGTAACCAAATAACTGCATTGCGATCAAAATAGCAGTAATAATCACTGAGGCCCGCAACAGTTTAGACACCGCAATTACTGTTGTTGGGTCCACAGGGTCAGAGATAAAATCGGGATTTATTAAGTTGCGTTCGGACCGTTTAATAAAATTATTCAAGAACAGGGCACCGAGGAAAATCACCGCCAGGCGATTTGCCGGCTCAATAATTGACACCAGCGGAGAACCGGTTTTTTGTGCCGCCACACCAGCAGCAAAATTAATACCAATTATCCAGACAAACCACACCGCAGGCCGTCGACAGGCTTCGACAAAAGCATCATCCCACACAGTTTTTGTCTTAGCGGCGCGAACGGCCATGCGATTGATTAAGCGATTAAGTAAATGGCCAATGGTCAATGCAGACAGCACAATTACGAACAACTCTAATATCCAGTAAGAGTCTTGAGAAGTCAGTGTTATAAACCAGTCTTTAAGATCAGCCATAAGTTACCCAAACGATTTATTAGTTAGCATTTCATTATTAGTTAGTATTTCATTAACAGAAGGTATTTTTGTATGTCTAGAATACCACAGCCTCTATTGTAGCTCTCCTAGTTTATTGACCACCTTGGCGCGACGCGGCGAACGTTCTAGTTCATCCCAAGAAACCGCTTTTAATGCTCTCATCGACCCCACTCTCTCACTCATAGATATCTTTTCATCCTGCATAAACTCCAACACCTGAGTCGCCGCGATTGGGTTATTACAAACCAAAATCATATCGCATCCTGCATCAAGAGCGTGACGCGCCTTGTCAACGTAACCGCCAACAATATCGGCCCCTTTCATACTGAGATCATCACTGAATATTACGCCGTCAAAGCCAAATTCTTCTCTCAGTACATCTTGTAACCAGTGCGATGAAAAACCAACGGCACTTGCATCGATCTCTGGAAATGTAATGTGTGCCGGCATAATTCCACCGAGGCATGCCGACATCTCACGAAACGGAACGAGATCCCGACGCTCTAACTCAGACAAATCTCGGTAGTCAACAGGAGCCTCCAAATGACTGTCTGCAGCGATACCCCCGTGACCAGGGAAATGCTTTCCGGTAGCTGACATGCCAGCTTCTCGCATTCCCTCAACAAAAGCTTTAGCACAAAGGACAACAACATCTGGATCATCAGAGAAAGCTCTGTCACCAATAATTGTGCTGGTTGAGCGGTCTATATCGAGTACAGGAGCGAAACTAATATCCACATCACAAGCGAGTACCTCAGATGCCATCAGCCAACCCACCTCTCGAATCAGGGCGAGCCCTTTATTTTTATCTGATTCTACTAAATCTCCCAAAAGCTGCATTGGTGGCAAAGGAGTAAACCCATTCAAAAGTCTCTGAACTCGCCCTCCCTCTTGATCAACCGCCACCAACAATGATGATTTGCATGCCCGTATCGCCGACACTAACATCTGCACTTGCTGCCGCGACTCAATATTTCGTGAAAATAAAATCACCCCTCCCACGTGGGAGTTGGTCAAAATGTTTCTCTCGCCTTGAGAAAGTTTCACACCTTGGATATCCAACATTAAGCGTCCATAATGTCTCGTTAATGAATCAATCAAATTCTTTGCACTCCGAACTCAAGCGGTAACAACACAAACTCTCACCTGCAATAATCTATAAATTTATCGCCATAGTAACCTCATAGCAGCGGCTTAAAAACTAAATTTTTGCCAAGCTCCGCGACCGGCGTATATGCAACAGTTGATATTGAAAAAATACTGTATATAATCACAGTTAAAAGGGTCGAGGAGACTTTCAATGACACAACTAACAGCGCGCCAACAACAAATTTTAGATCTCATCAGAGACTCACTTGAAGAGACGGGATATCCACCTACGAGAGCAGAGATCGCCATGCGGCTGGGTTTTAAGTCACCAAATGCAGCTGAAGATCATCTCAAAGCGCTCGCTAAAAAAGGGGTTATCGAAATGATCCCTGGGGCCTCTCGAGGGATCCGCATTGTCGACCAGTACTCTGGAATCCCGATAGTGGGAAGAGTAGCCGCGGGAGAACCTATTCTCGCCGAGCAGAATATTGAAGATTACCAAGAGGTTCCCTCAACTACGTTCCACCCCAGTGCCGATTACTTCCTTCGGGTACAGGGGCAAAGTATGGTAGATGTGGGGATTATGGATGGTGATCTGTTAGCAGTTCATCAGCAGCCAACAGCAGACAACCAACAAATAATCGTTGCTCGAGTGGATGGTGAGGTTACGGTGAAGCGGTTAAAGAGAACAAAAAGTAAGCACGAAATACAACTTTTACCTGAGAATAAGGAATATTCGCCAATCGTGGTGGACCTTAGAGCTCAAGAGTTTGCTATTGAGGGTTTAGCTGTAGGAGTGGTTAGGGTGACTGTCTAGCACTGAGATCAGTGGAGTATAGGACGCTTCCCATTGTCTTCAGAGACCGTCGGTGCATTGTCGTCACTGAGGTCGAACACGGTCTGTATGCCTGCGTCCATCATACTCTTGGCTACGTCAACGTGACTTCCATCCAAGTATGCCAAAACGGACGGTGAGAAACTGATTCTTACCAGAGGTTCGTCGGATCCCAGGCGCTGCAATGCAACCTCGCCATCTTCGAGAACAACAAGTTCATACTCTGTATAGGCCATAAACTATTTCCTTTAATTGCCCGTTAGTATACCACAAAAGACATTTAATTTTTTAAACGGATAGGTAAATTATCAGATGTGATGAATTTTGAGCCTGAATAAAAATCACTTCTGAACTGTAATTTTAAGCCCCTTTTTCCTGAGCAACCCAAGACCCTCGCTCATAAAAGGCACTCCAGCCAGTCGGTTTCCCTTCAACCTCACTCCGAACGTATTGCTCTTTAGTCTTGCGACTATAGCGAATTACCGTCTCAATGCCCTGTGGATCAGCTGAGGGGGCTCGCAATAAAAACTGATATTTCGCATCGATCTTATCTTTGTAGGGTATCAGCTCATTAACAGTTGGTGCTCTCGTCTCGCGATGGCGAGGAAACTGACTAGCCGCCAGAAAGATTCCTGACGCCCCATCACGCAAGACATAATGATCATCAACCTTTAAACAACGTAAATCAGGCATGGAAATAGGATCCACCTTAGGCGGTGCAGCCTCGCCATTACGCAAAAGCTTACGAGTATTCTTACAGGGCACGCCTGGGCTTATCTCGCCCGAACAACCAAAGTATTTGCCAAACCGACCCGTCTTTAATTGCATCTCGCTCTTGCACTTATCGCATTCAAGAACGGGACCCTCATAACCCTTAATTACGTATTGACCTACCTCTATCTCGTGCCCAGAGCACTCCGGATTATTCCCGCAAATATGTAACTTGCGTGTCTCGTCAAGCAAATAACTGTCCATTGAGGTGTTGCACAAACCGCAGCGGTGCTTAGTCATTAATGATTTAGACTCTGCCTCGTCATCTTCTTCAATGTTGACTGCCTCATCTCCGGCAATAAGGTTAACGGTATGTTTACAGCGCTCCTTGGGTGGCAGCGAATAACCCGAACAACTTAAGAACACCCCTGTGCCCGCGGTTCTGATCATCATGGGGCGACCACAGACCGTGCAGTCGATGCCGGTCTCTGAGGGGACATTGGGTCTCATTCCGCTATCGGCTTCTTTGGCTAAGGAGACTTTCTTATTAAAATCTGAGTAAAAGCGATTTAACAGATTCTTCCAATCCAAATTTCCAGCCGCGACCTCATCTAAATGTCCTTCCATCGTAGCGGTAAAACTATAGTCCATAAGATCAGAGAAGCTCTCGACTAAACGATCAGTCACGATGTCACCGATCTTCTCAGCGAAGATACGTTTGTTCTCAATCTTTACATACCCACGATCCTGTATTGTTGAAATAATCGACGCATAGGTAGAAGGACGACCAATGCCACGTTTCTCCAGATCTTTTACCAGAGCAGCTTCTGAATAACGTGCTATAGGTTTGGTAAAGTGTTGTTGTGGCAATAACAAAAGCATTGATAATCTGTCATCTTTCCGCAGATCGGGCAACTCGACATCATCATCTTTTCTATTTAACGTCATTACAGAAAGATAGCCATCGAAACGCGTCACACGCCCTTTTGCGGTCAACTCATACCTGTCCGCTGACACTGTTATGGTGCTCGCAGTAAACTCCGCAGGCATCATCTGACAGGCGACAAACTGCTGCCAGATCAACTGGTAGAGTTTTAATGCGTCTGGCTCCATATCACTGAGACTACCCGGCAAAATATCAACATTTGACGGTCGTATGGCTTCGTGCGCATCCTGAGCACCCGATTTACTGCTGTAAACAATGGCTGAGTTAGGCAAATATTTATCGCCATGCCTCAGCTTGATGTACTCACGACAACTTGCCACCGCATCAGTACTCAAGTTAGTCGAATCAGTACGCATGTAGGTGATGTAACCGGCCTCATAAAGCTTTTGCGCCAATATCATAGTTCTCTTCACACCAAAGCTTAATCTGGTGCTCGCCGCCTGCTGCAGTGTTGAGGTAATAAAAGGCGCCGCAGGCTTAGACTTAGTCGGTTTGTCCTCACGTTTTAGTACTTTGTACTCAGCATTTCGAAGCACAGTAAGCGCTATGTCAGTTTGATCCTTATTTACCGGTCTAAAGGCTTTCCCTTCATCGCGCTTTACGTCAAAACGAATCTTAGCTGAATCCTGATCAACCTGTTTTACATCCTCCAAATCAGCTTGCACTGTCCAATATTCTTCGGGAACAAAAGCACGAATTTCGCGCTCTCGCTCGACTATCATTCGTAAGGCTACTGATTGCACTCTTCCGGCTGAAAGCCCCCTGCCGACCTTCTCCCACAGTAAGGGAGACACCATGAAGCCCACCACTCGATCAAGAAAACGTCGAGCTTGCTGTGCATCAACTCGGTCGGTATTGAGTTCGCTCGGTGATTCAAATGCCTCTCGTATTGCCTTTTTGGTAATTTCATTAAAAACTACACGCTTGTAACGACTCTCATCCCCGCCAATCACCTCCGTTAAATGCCAAGCAATTGCCTCACCCTCTCTGTCCATATCAGTTGCGAGATAGACGGTATCGGCATTTTTGGCAAGTTTCTTCAGCTCCGTTACCACCTTTTCTTTGCCAGGTAAGGTAGCATATTCTGCTTTCCAGTTATTGTCAGGATCAATACCCATACTGTTTATTAGCTGGGCTTTGGCTTTGCGTTCTCGGTGCAGAATTTTTTCCTCTGCAGACAACTTTCTGGTCAATGCTGCTTGGCGCGCCCGCTCTTTAGGGTCACTGGGCGCCCGATTAGCACCCGTAGGTAAATCGCGAATATGGCCCACTGATGATTTAACGATAAAATCATCGCCGAGATAACGATTAATGGTTTTTGCCTTGGCCGGCGATTCAACAATAACTAAAGATTTTCCCATGAGGGTCTAGATTCCTTGCTTTACTATTTCTACTTACTCACTAACTTCAATCCAGTGTTTGTCATGCAATTGTCCGGAGAGAGGCCATATATACTTCCAATGACACCTCCGGGTCAATAATTATTTTCCCATTGTTTCCTCAACTGTTGCAGTTTTTCGTGGATAAGGTGCAATTGATCGAGGCCACCGCTTTCATCCCAAACCATACCCACATGATTGTCTTTTGACATTATTGCTGTGACCCCTGCTGGCAAGCTGTTAATAGTTTTAGTCAATGTCGGATTCCATGAAGAACACGCCTGATTCCCGTGCCAACGCCACAAATCCCAGTCACTGTCCCATCCACGCTGACTGTGGCGATGGAGTACCCAATTGTCTGCTGAGGTCTTACCAGCGCAGTAAAGTTGATAACACACCACGGTCAATGAGCTCTCGTCTTCACGCGCATCGGGGCGGCGGTGAAGTGAAACCTGTAAATTTCTCTTTCTGGCAGCCTCTCGAAGAACACTTTTATTTCTTTGCCGTGGTGATTGCTTAAACAACATAACAGGAGACAAAATCACTGCCACCACAAGAACCATTATCAACCATGCCACAATCCGCCCCCTGAAAATGCCAAAACAGCATTGCTTTATTGATAGAAAATATAGAATACTATAAACCTACCATCGGTGAGGTGTACAAATATGTCTACTTATCAACATATCTTGGTTGGATTGGATTTATCCCCGGAGTCCCAACAGGTCACCCAACGAGTCAAATATTTATTTGCCAATACAGATACTAAGATTTCCATCTGCCATGTGTTAGAGCCTTTAGCATTCACCTACGGCGGGGACATACCTGTGGATCTCTCTGACGTTCAGGCTCAATTAACGGATCAAGCCACTAGTAGGCTCGCCGTTTATGGTCAGGAGCTACAAGTGGATAGTCAACATCAACACATTATCCTAGGTCATCCCGCACAAGAGATGCACAGCTTGGCTGTGCGAAGCGACATAGATCTCATAGTTGTTGGGAGTCATGGCAGGCACGGCCTCTCACTTTTATTTGGCTCTACCAGCAATGCTGTGTTGCACCGCGCTCACTGTGATGTCCTAGCCGTTAGAATAGTCGAATAAAGACGCCAAGCAAATTATGCTAGTTGATATCGGAGTTAATCTTTCAAATCCTCAGTTTGTAGATATTGAAGGGGCCCTCCGCCGCGCCATCGAGGCAGACGTATCAAAGTTAATATTAACAGGCACTTCTATCGATGAGACGCGGGCAGTAATTGCGCTATGCCATAAGTACGAAGACTCATTCCCCAACATGCTATTTGCCACTGCAGGGATTCACCCTCACGACGCCAAAGATTTTGATAACCAAGACATGAGAGAATTAAAAATGCTCTCATCTCAAGATTGCGTTGTAGCAATTGGTGAAACGGGATTAGATTTCTATCGTAATCTTTCTAGTCCCAACGACCAGATTCTAGCCTTTGAACGCCAAATAGAGCTAGCTATCGACTGCGGAAAACCACTCTTTATGCATGAAAGAGATGCAGCTAAACGTCAGTTGGATATCATAAAATACTACAGCAATGACCTACCACCATCAGTTATTCACTGTTTTACCGGCGACAAACAGACCTTGTTTAACTACTTAGATCTGGATCTATTTATCGGCATCACGGGTTGGATATGTGACGAGCGAAGAGGAGTAGCCCTACAAAATATCGTGCACAATATTCCCCTAAGCCGATTGATGATTGAAACAGATGCTCCCTATCTGCTACCGCGCAACATGCCAGAAAAACCCAAAACTCGTGTTAATGAACCTGCATATCTACCCTATATTTTGCAGTCGTTAACGGAGCATAGGCACGAAAATTATGAACTTATCAGTCAGGCCACTTTTGACAACGCTGTGCGATTTTTCGGCTTACCTCTGTCCTAGTTGTACTCTAGCCCATCACCAACTCGGATTATTCCGTTCGCTTTAATTTGTGCTCGCAGGCCGCCCTTGCCTACAAGCTCCGGAAGAATACTTACTCCAAGTCTCCGCTGCAGACTCGCACAGGGTTCGCAGAGGCGAACACCAAACAATTCGATCCCATTGATCGTAAAGGTCTTCCCTTCAAGCGAATTTAACCGCACTCCCTTGGTAATCAGGTTTCGCCGAAAATCGCTCTCATGAAAACTATACCCCATGTCCTGGTTGAAACGTGAAATCACCTCAGATTCAATCAATGTGATTTCAAAGTCGGGCTGCCCTTTATAACTAGACCTATTTCTAGCAGAATCGGAAAAGTAACGGTCTCCCTCAATGCCCTTTCCCGCTTTTACTGAGACAGCAGTATGTCCTGACATAAGACTGCCAAATTTACTTGCCACGTAAATTGCTACTACATTCTGTTGCGTCATCATGTAACCTCAGTACTCATATTGACAAAACCCATCATGAACAGTCATAAAACGACGCTATTTATCCAAAGGTTCCTAAATGCCTGAACTCTCAATACTTTCGTTGTAGACCGCAAATTTAATACATAAAACACAAGGAGCAGTATCAACAAAATTATTACCAACATCACCAGTAGACATTCCGGCGTTGAGAAGCCATTGCTACGTCACTTGCAATCAGAGGTTGGAATCCAATTTTCGACTATGCTAATTGAAGAGCATGCAATTGACGATTGCTATAGAACTCGGTACAAACACTATCGATAGCCTGATCGGTCTCTCATCGTTAACGAATGACCTATCACCTGTGGCTTTATCGAACCCATCATCTTAAGAACAGCATCCTCTATCCGTTACAGCCGATAATCGCCTCACTGGGCGCATCAGACACTACCCTGACGTCACTGAAAGTGATTTGAAAAGGGTCTTTTGCCGTCAATACGAAGGGCGATGTAACCGTCTTTAAGTCAACTCCTATGGTTGAAAAACAATTTAAACTGATTCCAACGCGAGACCACTGCCCCAGAGGCACAGATTTAAAAAACTCTTTCATCTCAATTTGGCCTGTGCAAGGCCAGCCACAGTCCATGCGTTGGGTAACTGAACCCTGCGGATACTGATCAACGCGAAATTTCATCATCACCGCTCCACCCTGTTTCTCAAGCGCAGTAAGGTCTGCAGGGGCATCACCCTGCCAGTAAAACTGACTTTCATAATCACCGGACCAACTCAACTGCCTTGAATCTTGTTGCACGATTCCATCCACCGTCGTTATAGTTAGGGCACCGTGAGCAGTAGTGGTTGAATCACCCGTAACTGATCGATGCCAGTCACTGACATCTCCTAAGTAAGCCTTCCAAGGTTTTTGTGTGCTCCCACGAAAAATCACATCCGCCACAAGCGCACTGTCAAGAGACGGCCTCTCGCTGAGCTCTGCGACGAAAATAGGTGGGTCCCCATAAGACAAGCCTTGGCCTTTAGTAGCCACAAAATCATTGACGGGCAAGCGCTCATCGACCACATTAATCTCGCGAGCTGGCCAATCAAAAGACAATTTCCCAGTGAAGTCATATCGGGGTTTGGCATTACTATCAGACACCAGCACATCAGCAATACCAGCACCCTCGCTGCCTGGTAACCAAGCAACAACAAAAGCATCCGAAAGGTTGATTTCAGCATTCATCCACAGGGGGCGACCGGTAATAAAAACACTCACCACCGGAATTTCGTCCGCCACAATGCTCTTAATCAACAGATTGTCTTGCTGCATGGCATCCTTGTGAATCAAGGCATGTACATCACCTTGGCCCTCGGCATAGGGTTCTTCACCATATACAACCACAGCAACATTTGGTTTCTTTGCCCAACTGCCATCAAGACTAAACTCAACGGAGCCACCGATCGACTCAATGGCTTCTTTCAGTCCAGCATATATGCTGGTGGCGCCAGGAAAATCTGCATTGGTATTCTCGGTACCCTGCCACGTTACACTCCATCCACCACTCTGTTTACCAATATTGTCAGCTGCGTTCCCAGTAATCAGTACATGCTGATTGGGTTTCAATGGCAACACTTGATTATCATTTTTTAACAATACCAAAGACTTTCTCACCGCATCTCTGGCAACACTGCGATGTTCAGGTGAACCCACCAGAGTGCCGTCGCCAGCGCCCTCCCTCGCAGAAGGTGCACCTTTGTCAAAGAGTCCAGCACGTATCTTTACTCTGAGAATTCTGGTTACCGCATCGTCGATTCGGGACATAGCAATCTCTCCCGATTTCACTGATGCAATGGTGTTTAAAAGAAACTCTTTCCAAACATCAGGCACCATGACCATATCAATACCTGCGTTAATTGCCTGTGGACAGTTTTCATTAGTGCAGCCTTCGATCTGTCCAACGCCATTCCAATCACTCACCACAAAACCATCAAAGCCCATCCGACCTTTTAATACATCGGTGAGTAAAAATTTGTGTCCATGAATTTTCTCGCCATTCCAACTATTAAATGAGGCCATCACTGTCTGTACGCCAGCATCAATCGATTGATAGTAGCCCTGTCCATGCTCGTCGAGTAATCTTTCCAAAGACATGATGGTATCACCCTGATCTACACCCCTGAAAGTCCCACCGTCACCGATAAAATGCTTTGCTGTCGCTATAACGCGAGTGCTGTCTGTCGCTAGTTGGTCGAGAGGGCCCTGCAAACCAAGTACCATCTCGCCAGCATATGACTTAACGATATCGCTTTCACTGCTGTAGCCTTCATAACTGCGACCCCAGCGATTATCTTTTACGACGGCTAGCGTTGGTGCGAAGGCCCATTCCATACCAGTGACCGTTACTTCTCTCGCCGTCACACGACCTATTTCCCTCATCAGTGCCGGATCATTTGCCGCGCCAAGACCTATGTTGTGTGGAAATAAAGTTGCGCCAAGAACATTATTATGACCGTGTACCGCATCAGTTCCCCAAACAATGGGAATCCCTGCACCACCCGCACTTTTATCCAGAGAGGCGAAGTAATATTTATCCGCAAGCTGCAACCAATCTTTAATCGACGATTGTTTGTTTTGATTCGGGAAAGAACCACCGCCATTTAACACGGAGCCCAAAAAGTACTGACGAACGTCATCCGGCGATACTTTTTTTATTTCACCTTGTACCATCTGACCAATTTTCTGCTCGAGGGTCATAGCATCAACAATACGTTCAACCCGCAACTCAATACTCTCTTGCTTGACCGCAACAGCAACCTCGCTCTCAAGCCCAGCAGCTGAAATTGATGAAATAATGATGATTTGCAGACAAAACACTGCTTGACAAATTACTCTGTTAAATCGGACCCCCAGAACATTTTTGAGCCTAATATCGAACATTATTATGGTTTCCTATTGCAAGCCCCGCCAATAAATTTACCGCAGGGAACTAATTGGTTAATCGCGATCAGCTCGATCTTTCAGTATTTCGTGATGGTTTCATGACCGAATACTGTAGTGAAGTGCCATGCGACAACAGACCCATGATGTGCGTTAAAAGGGACGTTGTAAGCATAGCCAAAAAACAGGGTGGTTATGAAGTCATAATCCGATCGCCAAACTTAACCAGATTTCCACTACACAACATTTAAAAATATACTGTGGGTTAGTTCCCGTTAAAAAAATTGCGCACTGCCTCACGGTAGTTTCGACTGACCTTTAACGTCGTACCCTCAGAGAGCTCCAAAAGACTTCCACCTTTAGGTAAGGCAGTAATGCTAACAACTCGCTCGATATTGACAATCGTTGAACGATGAATGCGGACAAAGAGATTATCATCTAACTTTTGCATTAATTCCCCTAAGGTGATTCTAATGATGTGTGTTTCGCCATTGGCGTGGACACACATGTAATCACCCGCCGCATCTACCCAATCGATGTCATCAAAAGGAATGATTTTAACCACACCGGAATCTCTGACAAACAATTTACGCTTGATACTGTCAGTCTGACGTTTGTCGGTTGCTTCGTTGGCATTCTGCTCCTCAGCCAAACGTTTTGATATGGATGCTATTTTGCCAATTTTAGGCGTGATTGCATCACTTTTATGAGCGGAGAGCCTGGCGATAGCGCGATCCACAGCTCGTGCAACACGCTCTTGATCAAGTGGCTTTAAAACGTAATCCACAGCATGTACGTCAAATGCATCTGCCGCAAATTGGTCATAAGCGGTCACAAAAATAATCATTGGCATATGATCGGGGTGGATCTCTTTAACCACTTCAAATCCATTCATACCAGGCATTTGAATATCCAAGAACATTAAGTCAGGTTTGAGTTCCGAAACAACTCCAATTGCTTCTCGACCATTTTTACATTGAGCAACGATAGATACATTCTGCAATTTTCTCAGTATGGAGTGGAGAAAACTCAGCGCCAAGGGTTCGTCGTCTACGATGATAACTTTTAACTCGCTCATTGTTGCCTTCTTATAACATCAAAATTAGATTATGGGCTCGCCAGTGACGCAACGGTTTTCTCCCGCGGCACTTCCATCAACACCGTAGTACCACGACCAACTCGATGATTGATAGTAAATTTATAAGTCTCGCCGTAGAATGCACGCAATCTATCAATTGTATTTCGCAGCCCGACGCCACCTTTCGGACTCTTGGCAGTTTGCTCAATTCCTGGCCCCGAATCTGACAACTCTACTACCAGCGAATCTTCATTTTGCGACGCTTTCACCCTTATCTTACCCCCATTCTCCATTGGTGCGATGGCATATTTAATTGCATTCTCAGCGAGGGGTTGCAAAATTAAGCTTGGCACCTTGATATTGTCTGCACCAGGATCAATATCGAAGTCTAATTCAAGCCGGTCACCAAAACGGGTCTTCTCGATATTTAGATAAAGCTTGAGAGCGTCTAACTCCTCCTTCAAAGATACCCTACCGATCGGGTCTTTATCTAAGGAATAGCGAAGAAAATTTGATAGCTGTACGATCATAGCATTGGCCTTAACGCTATCCTGGCTCTGAACCAATGAAGATATAGCATTCAACGTGTTAAACAAGAAATGAGGATTTAGTTGATATCGCAGCATTTTTAGTTGCGCTTCCTGAGCGACAGTTTCTGCTTGTGCTCTCTTGAGTTGCTCCTCTCTATTGGAGGCAGCAATCACCAGTAGCTCAGAGTGCTCTGACTGCAGCAGTTGATAGTATTTTATGCCGTGATAAAAGGCTGCCCAAGAAACAAAGATCAGAATAGATCCATTCAACCATCCACCAAAATCAGGCCATAATTCTTGCTCGCCAGTCATCGCCATAAATGTGATTAAGCGCAATACCGCCCAGATACTAGAGCAAATTAAAATACCTAAAAAAACCCAACTAAAACGTCGCCAAAATGGCATATTCCAAACACGACTCGATACCCATCGCAATGGCCAAGAGACCAAAATACCTAAGGCAGATTGAACCAGTGTATGACCAATATAGGGCAGCTCAGTTTGCTGGTCATACCAAAGGGTTAGACTGAAAAAACTGATCAACGATAAACCAAACCAACCGAGCAACTGCAACGACCAAAACAGTGCGTTGGTGTCACTGAAAAGTCTTTCAGCCCATGGATATACGTATGTTTTATTCACAAGACAGATCTGTATTCAATGCCAACACCTCAGTTGGGCCAAACAGGATTAACATGCTATTATCGTTTTCAAATTGTACTCCCATTATGCTGTAGATAAAAATCAAAGCAATCTAGACTCGCCGAGACTAGCCCAAAAACACCTTATAATCACTGAGCATACCATGACTGCAGCCGAAACATTCACTTTTCATGATGTCAAGTATCTGCGCTCAAATCACCCGGAAGTCAGGCGGATAAAACGTCGAAAACTAGGTCATAGCGCCCACGGTAACAAGATATGGTTATCAAGTTTTGTACTCATCGACTATTTATCTTTTAATCCAATCGCGAGAAATTCCAAAATACTCGATATCGGCTGTGGCTGGGGAATCACCTCAATATTTCTGGCTAGAAACTATGCTGCAAATGTGACTGCACTCGATATTGACTCAGCAGTCGAGCCGTACTTGGCTCTCCATGGTGAAATTAACGACACCAAGATTGACTTCCACTGCACGGACTTTCAAAAACTGACAAAAATAGAACTTCGTAGATTCTCTAGTGTTGTTGCCGCAGATATTTGTTTTTGGGATGAGCTGATAAACCCGCTGTATGAATTTATCAAATTAGCACTCGAAGCAGGCGTAGAACGTGTGCTGATCGCCGATCCGGGGCGACCACCCTTTTGGGCTCTGTGTGACCTTTGTTCGGAAAGCTTAAATGCAGAGGTCGTCACACGCCGTATCTATGAACCAGTGACCACAGAAAAATTTATATTAACAATTGAGCAGCCATAAAAAAGCCGGGCGATGCCCGGCTTTCTATACTTGCCTGCAAATAGCAGTCCTATTTGACACTCACGTCATCAATATGAACCTCACCCTCTGCAGCACCCATGTCAAACAGTACACGGCTATTATCGTCACCAAAGGGACCCTGATTAGGATCAGTGGTATTGATAGTGTACGTGAACGTCTGCCACTCGGTGGTCAGATCGGTTGTTACCGTAGCTGATGCCCAGGGATCATGATTGAAGCCCAGTCCCACGATCATATTTCGCTCTACTGCGGCTCTGGCTTTGAATGAGAGAACGTAATCAGTACCAGCCGTCAGAGTCATTACTTGACTAAGGTTCACCGACCAAGGATCACCAGCCGACTCAACACTTGCAGCGTAGTAGGCTACTATCTTGTCGGTAGCATTAGCCCACCCTTCAGCGCCGCTCGCAAAGCCGGAATTACTTAATAACTCGGTACCATCGCCACCGGTTAATTGCAGGCTAACATCGTCAATGTGAACTTCTCCAACAGCAGCACCCATATCAAACAAGACACGGCTATCATCATCTCCAAATGCGCCCTGATTTGGATCAGTGGTGTTTATGGTGTAAGTGAACGTCTGCCACTCGGTGGTCAAATCAGTTGTTACCGTAGCTGATGCCCAGGGATCATGGTTAAAGCCAAGACCAACCACCATATTGCGCTCAACCGATGCTCTTGCCTTAAAGCTCAGCTCATAGTCAACACCTGGCTCAAGAGTAATCACCTGAGACAAATTTACCGACCAAGGGTCACCAGCGCTTTCTACATTCGCTGCAAAATACGAAACAATGTTAGACTCCGCCGCATTCCAACTCGCGATGCCAGACTGGAAATCACCGTTTACCACTAGCTCTGTTCCACTGGCCGGTGGAGGTGCTGGAATTTCGCCAATAAAGGCAATATCGTCAAAGTAGTATGTCTCAGCGGATCCAGCAGACCCAAAGTTAAAGAATATGGACAATGTGTCGTACACATAGTCCGGATTTAGGGCTGGTGTACCCTCCGCGTGATTGCTGAAGTCAAACGTCAACGTTTCCCAATCAGCGGCCACTGTTGTCACTGCATCGGTCTCGACGGAATGCGTAGGGTCCGTCGACTCCTCGAGCTTAAGTCTTACCGTAATGCCAGCTTCAGGAGACCAAACGCGAACGGTAATGCCGGTCTCAGTCGCACTTAGTGGATAAACAATGCTACCACCAGCAACAGTAGTGCCAGCCCAAGTTTCGTTGCCTTTTACAATTGACACGACCGTATTCGTTGCATCAGTAGGATCCGCGACGATAGAACTAATATTGTTACCAAAGTCAGTCAGATCATAATCAGCAACAGTTGACTCGAAATTGACAACTTCGCCAACGTTGAGAACATTATCCGTACCCGTACCCAGCTCACTGACTGGCTCTGGCTCTGGCTCTGGCTCTGGCTCTGGCTCTGGCTCAGGGTCGGTACCTCCAGAAGCTCCTTTCGCAAGATTGAAGGTCCACCAAACTCCAGGACCAGTTTCCAGAGAAACCGTAAGGTATTTTCCATCAGCAGTAGCGGTTAGTACATTGTAGGTAATCGAGTCAGGTGCAGCATCGACAGATGCTAATTCTTCGCCGTTAACCGCTTTGGCAAGTCCGAGATGTGAGCCTCTTCCATTGATCGTAATAGTTCCGGCGGTCTCGTCATAATCAAATGACCCTACACTACTGCCATCATGAGGAGAAACCGGCGCTGCACAGGAGTCGCTTCCACCTTGCCACGCTTCGACCCACGTCTCATCACCCATCACATTTCGGAACGTACCATCATCACCGAACACAAATGCATCATCGAACCAACACGCGCGGTCCGCTACAACGCTGGCGTCCGCTGACCACCACTCCATACTTCCTTCAGTAGGCCCGACTCCTGCTGCACCTTCACCGTCAAGAGCCCAAGAACCTGCCAATACAGAAACCGGTACTTTGGCCAGATTGAATGACCACCAGACCCCGGGCGCTGTCTCTACCGTAACCGACATATAATCACCGTCCGCTGACAACGTCAGAACATCATAAGTGACCGAATCCGGTGCAGAAGAAGAAGAACTAAGTTCCTCACCATTTACAGCTTTAGGCAAACCTAAATGAGCACCTCTGCCCGTCAATGTTAATTGTGCATTGGCCTCGTCATAAGCGAAAGTAGCAGGGATAGAGCCATCGTGAGGAGCCACTGGCGCTCCACATGCGTCAGCACCGCCCTGCCAGGCCTCTACCCAAGTCTCTTCACCGAGGACATTTACAAAAGAGCCGTCTTCGCCAAAGGTAAAGCGATCGTCAAACCAACAGGCGCGATCCGCAACCACTGTGGCATCCGCGGACCACCATTCCATGCTACCTGCTACAGGTCCAACACCAGCAGATCCAGCACCATCCAGCTTCCAATTGCCAGCCAACGGAGACGGAGGCACTTTCGCTAAATTGAAAGTCCACCAAACTCCAGGAGCAGTCTCCACAGTGACCGTGAGATTCATTCCATCAGCCGTGAGAGTCAAAATATCATAAGTAATCGACTCAGGTGCCGAAGAGGAAGAACTCAACTCTTGACCATTTACCGCTTTAGCGAGACCCAAATGAGCCCCTAAACCACTCAGCAGCAGGGTGCCATTTGTCTCGTCATGGGTGAAGGTTGCCGGATTACTGCCATCGTGAGGCGAAACCGGTGCCGCACAAGAATCCGAACCACCTTGCCAAGCCTCAACCCAAGTTTCATCGCCCTGGATATTCGAGAAAGACCCGTCTGCTCCGAAGGCAAAAACATCGTCGAACCAACAGGCACGATCAGCAACAACAGTAGCATCAGCGGACCACCACTCCATACTTCCGGCAGTGGGGCCAACACCCGCGGCACCAGCGCCATCGAGCTTCCAATTGCCAACAAAGGGACTTACAGGCTTCTTAGCCAAGTTGAATGTCCACCAGACGCCGGGCGCAGTTTCAACCGTGACAGTCAACGACATTCCATCAGCTGTTAAAGTCAGGATCTGATAGGTAACAGAGTCCGGCGCTGAGCTGGACGATGCCAGTTCTTCACCATTAACGGCTTTAGCCAGACCAAGATGAGCCCCTCGGCCATTAATGGTTAGTGTACCTGCCGCCTCATCCCACTGCCAAGAAGCATCAGCACTGCCGTCATGCGGCGCGACCGGAGCGGCACAACTATCAGCGCCTCCCTGCCAAGCCTCTACCCAGGTTTCCTCACCCTGTATATTTTTAAAACTTCCGTCTTTCGAGAAAGCAAAGATATCATCAAACCAACAGGCACGGTCAGCAACTACAGTAGCATCAGCAGACCACCACTCCATACTACCTGCCGTAGGGCCAACACCAGCAGCACCGGCTCCGTCCAACAGCCAGTCCCCCACCAAAGGGTCCTCTACTGGAGCAACGCAGCCTTCTGCACAATACTGAACTCGACTGCCATCAGTCGTTTCGGACACATCTGCATCCGCAGGGGTACCAGACGCATCAGTAAAGGAAATGTTGAAGGTTACGTAACCGTCTTCGTCACCTTCGCCCATCTCACGCGACGCAGACCAGGTGTCAATCTTCCCGACCACCTCGGCGGCAACCCCGTTTATCGTAACCACCGGCAGCATGAGTGCCTCAGATGAGGAAAAGTCAACTTTGACAGACTGACCTGATTTCGCTACTCCATCAGGGCTAGAGTCACGCTCTTGCGACTGCAAAATCTCCACACTGATCAACGTCGGCGGCACTCCGTCTGGACCTGATTCAGGCAGATCATTCTCTGTAACCGTATTACCGCCACCACCACAGGCAGACAAGAACAACGTGAAAGACAGTGCTAGAGCTGACCCAATGTGATTAGATTTGAAAAACGATTGGAACCAGCCCAAATAGCTTACTGATGATTGCGAATGCATAACTCCCCCTACCGAAGTTTATAATTATTGATCCAGACGTTGCTGAAAAATTTTTCTAACAGGTTGATTCTCTGCGTCCTGCGCGGCAACCTCCATAGCAATTCGGTGAATAGGGGCATATATGCGATGAACTGGTTAACCGGAAGTTAAACCAAAATAAATCAGTTTCGGCGTCAAAAAATCAAAGAATTTGGTGCGATAAAGCAATCAACAGTTCATTCAACCGCCGCGACATTTTGGAGATGCAGAGACAGCTGCTCCTCTTGCTATCCATTCCGATGGTGAGTAGGTATGAAGCGCAAGTGCATGCACCGATCCGGCAAGCTCTGCGGAAAGCAGGTTATAGATCGCTTGATGCCGCTGAATTAAACGCTGAGTATCAAATTTTTCGCTTACCGCGACAATCTTAAAATGCGTTTCAGAGTTTGGCGGGACATTGTGCATAGAGCTTTCATTCAGCACTTGCAGCTCAATAGGTATCAAAGCCTGACGCAATTTTGTGACAATTGAACGCTCTATGGGACCCATATTTTACATATTCCCGACGAGGGTAATCATCACTCCAGCGGCCACTGCAGAGCCAATCACGCCAGCGACATTGGGGCCCATAGCATGCATCAACAAGAAGTTTTGTGGATTGGCCTCCAATCCCACTTTGTTGGCAACTCTCGCCGCCATGGGCACGGCAGACACACCCGCAGCGCCAATGAGTGGATTGACCTTTTGACTGGACATCAGATTCATAAGCTTCGCCATCAATACGCCAGACGCTGTACCTATACAGAAGGCAACAGCACCAAGGCCTAAGATGCCCATGGTTTCAACATTGAGAAACTTTTCAGCGCTCATTTTGGAGCCCACACCTAAACCAAGAAAAATAGTGACGATATTGATCAAGGCGTTTTGTGTTGTATCACTCAAACGATTCACCACGCCACACTCGCGCATTAAATTGCCGAAGCAGAACATTCCCAGTAGCGGCGCTGCGTCAGGCAACAGCATGGCAACTAAAACAAGTAGACTTAACGGAAACACAATTCGCTCTGCCTTACTCACAGACCTGAGTTGCACCATCTGGATTGATCGCTCTTCGGGCGATGTCAAAGCACGCATTATAGGCGGCTGAATAATAGGCACCAGCGCCATGTATGAATAGGCCGCCACCGCCACAGCACCGAGAAGGTCCGGTGACAGCTTACTGGTCACAAAAATTGCTGTAGGCCCGTCCGCTCCACCGATAATGCCGATTGAAGCGGCATCTTGAATACTAAAATCCAATATTCCAAAGTGACTCAGTGCAACGGCACCCAATACAGTACTAAAAATACCCACCTGCGCGGCAGCACCCAACAGCAGTGTCTTGGGATTTGCCAAGAGCGGACCAAAATCAGTCATGGCCCCAACACCCATGAAAATAACTAAGGGGAATAAACCCGTTTCAATGCCCACATGGTAGATGTAGTAAAGCAGACCACCAGGACTCTGCATGACACCAAATTGGTCAACTATGGGCGCAGCATCGAAGCCCGCGCCAGGAACATTAGCCAGTATGGTGCCAAAGCCAATAGGAACCAGTAGCAATGGCTCGAAACCCTTGTTAATGGCGAGAAACAAAAGCCCCATTCCCACCAACATCATCACCAGCTGACCCTGCTCCAACTGAGCAAGACCGGAATTGGCCCAAAGACTAAGCAAGTTTTCCATTTATGTATTCCGCCTTAACCCAGAGTAACAAGCGCGTCACCAACAACGCAGCTGTCTCCTGATTTCACTAACACATCGACAATGGTTCCAGCACTCGGCGCGCTGATAGAGGTTTCCATTTTCATCGCCTCGAGAATGAGAATAGTCTCGCCTTCAGCCACCACTTGGCCTGGCGTTACCATAAGCTTCACCACATTACCCGCCAAGGGTGCCTTTACTGGTTCTCCGGTCTTGCGCTGAGACATTGAGGACTCACTCACCGTCACTGGCGCTCCCACTTCTGCGATAGCCTCAATATCGCCGCCGCTAGCCACTGCAACTGTGAACGATTTGCCCGCCACCTCAACCGTATAAATTTCCTGCCCGCTGTCATTTAATTGCGCTGCCGGCTTGCCCGTTGGCACAGGCTCAAACTGAGAGGGATCATTTTTATGCTTCAAAAATTTGAGTCCAACCTGCGGAAACAGGGCGTAGGTCAACACATCATCAATCTGCCCATCACCCTCAGTCAACTCAAATCCTTCCTGCTTGGATAGCTCCAACAGCTCGCTTTTAAGCTGATCGATCTCGGGATCGAGGTTGTCAGCGGGCCGGCATGTTATAGCGGTTTCTCCCTTGTCCAGAACCCTCGCTTGTAGCTCCTGATTGACTGATGAGGGAGTCGCACCGTACTCGCCCCTCAACACACCCGCAGTCTCTTTGGTGATGGATTTGTAGCGCTCGCCGGTCAACACGTTCAACACTGACTGAGTTCCCACGATTTGTGAGGTTGGCGTCACCAAGGGAATAAAGCCGAGATCTTCACGCACTCGAGGTATTTCCAACAACACCTCATCGAGACGATCTTCGGCGCCTTGCTGGCGAAGTTGACCCTCCATATTGGTCAGCATGCCACCGGGCACCTGAGCAACCAAAATACGAGAATCTACTCCCTTGAGAGAGCCTTCAAATTCAGCATATTTCTTTCGCACTGGTCTAAAGTAGGCCGCGATTTCCTCAAGTTTAGGCACGTCAAGGCCCGTATCTCTCTCAGATTCTTTAAAGATTGATACCACAGATTCAGTGGCAGAATGCCCATAAGTCATTGCCATCGAGGAAATGGCGGTATCCACATTATCAATACCGGCTTCTACACATTTCATAATGGTTGCAGTAGAAAGCCCAGTGGTGGCATGGGCGTGCAGTTGTAACGGGATATTCACAGCACTCTTAAGTTTGGTTACCAGCTCATAGCCAATATAAGGTGTTAACAATCCCGCCATGTCTTTGATACAGATGGAGTCTGCACCCGCATCTTCGATCTGGCGAGCCAAATCAACCCACAAGTCGATGGTGTGCACTGGGCTTACAGTGTATGAGATTGTCCCCTGAGCATGCTTGCCCACCTGGTTCACAGCCTTTAGTGCTGTTTGCAGATTGCGCATATCATTCATCGCATCAAACACACGAAATACGTCAATGCCATTGACAGCCGCTCGCTCAACAAATTTCTCCACGACATCGTCAGCGTAGTGCCTGTAGCCAAGGATATTCTGACCACGAAACAACATCTGTTGCGGCGTATTGGGCATGGCTTTCTTAATTTCTCGAATGCGATCCCAGGGATCTTCTCCCAGAAAACGAATACAGGCATCGAAGGTTGCGCCCCCCCACGACTCCATTGACCAATAACCAATTTGATCTAGTTGTGCCGCAATAGGCAGCATATCATCGATGCGCATACGCGTAGCAAACAGCGACTGATGCGCATCTCGAAAAACAACTTCTGTGATACCTAGTGGATTATGTTTCGATGACATATGTAAAAACCCGATCAATTAAATTATAACAACAGAACTCACTGTGTTTGACACGCTGTCGCAGAGTAAAACTATCGCCCTCTGTGTTTATCAATAGCCAACTGTATGGCGGAGACAAGCTCTGGATCCATACTGACTGCAGCTGCAGCTGACTTATTCATTTCCACCCCACCTGCAGCTGGAGATACGATGCGATTAACACTTGAAGACATTAGGTGGGTCACACCTACCAGCAATGTCAAAAAACCAAAAACTGTGCCCATGCCGAACAGCATGAGATCAAAACCCTGAGAAATCAGCGTTACTTCCATTAACAAACCTCTTGAACCAAATTTGAGTTGATCGGGGAGAAAATATTGCCGAAAACTATATCAATACCCAAGGTTTTTGCAAGTTAGGCTTTGCTTTGTGCGACAGGAAACCTACAATTCGCGACTAGAATAACCTTTGAGCCAAGGATCCACCCAAAAATGCGACTAAAGACGCTTCTGACAACACGATTCTCTACCGCAATGACCGCCGCCGGAGTACCCAATGACTGCCCTCCTATGGTATCTCTAAGCAGCAAGCCTCAATTTGGCGACTATCAAGCCAATGGAGCCATGGCTGCAGCCAAACGGATGAATGAAAAACCCCGCGATGTAGCTGAAAAAATAATCGCTAAAGTTAACCTAGAAGGGATCGCTGACTCTCTAGAGATCGCTGGCCCCGGTTTTATTAATATCCACCTCAGCCGAAAGTTTCTTGCCAGCTGTTTACATGAATTTGACACTGTAATCACCACTCAAGATCAGCCAAAAAATATTGTCATAGACTACTCTTCACCAAATCTCGCCAAAGAAATGCATGTCGGGCACATCAGGACAACCATTATCGGCGATTGCCTGGCGCGAGTATTGGAACATCAAGGGCACAATGTGATCCGTCAAAATCATATGGGCGACTGGGGCACACAGTTTGGCATGCTCATCGCAGAACTTGAAATTCAGCTAGATGAAGGCGATAACGCTGAACTGGCACTGAATGATCTTGAGGTGTTCTATCAACAGGCCAAACAACATTTTGACAGAGACCCTGAATTCGCCAATAGAGCTCGGGAGTACGTCGTTAAGTTACAATCAGGTGATAATTATTGTCGAGAACTTTGGCAAAAATTCATCAAAGTGTCCATCGCGCACAGTGTCAATATGTATCAACAGCTTAATGTTAGCCTTCGCGAAGAACATATAATGGCCGAGAGCGCCTATAATGATGAATTAAAGACGCTTGTCGACGACCTCACAACTCAGGGAATCGCTAAAGACTCCGATGGTGCCAAAGTGGTCTTTTTACCCGAGCTAGCGGATAAAAACGGTAACCCATCACCGATGATTATACAAAAGTCGGGCGGAGGCTTTCTCTATGCGACCACCGACCTTGCGGCATTGAAGTACAGGGCAAATGAACTTCGTGCCGATCGAATTCTGTATTTTATCGATGCGAGACAGACACTGCATATGAAACAAGTCTTTATTACCGGCCGCAAAGCACAGTATGTCCCCGCCGGAGTTAGTTTAGAACATCACTCCTTTGGAACCATGATGGGTAGTGACGGCAGACCATTCAAAACTCGCACAGGCGGCACAGTTAAACTGTCTGATTTACTCGACGAAGCAGAACAGCGCGCGGAGACGATTATCCGTGAAAAAAACTCAGACCTTAGTGACAGTGAAATCAGAGACGTAGCAAAAAAAGTAGGCATAGGTGCCGTTAAATATTCCGATCTGAGTATTACCCGCACCAATGACTATGTGTTCAACTGGGATTCAATGCTATCCTTTGAGGGTAATACTTCTCCCTATTTACAGTATGCCTACACCCGAATCCGCAGCATTTTTCGTAAAGCTAATATTCAGCCGGAGCACATCAGTGGCGAAATAATAATCAATGAGCAACAAGAAAAAAATCTGGCGCTCAAACTCCTGCAATTCCATGAGGTTTTGGATCAGGTGGCAACCGACTGCTATCCTCACACCCTTTGCGCGTATCTCTATGAACTTGCCAGCGTTTTTATGACGTTTTATGAACACTGTCCCGTGTTAAAAGATACCGTCAGCAAGCCTACTCAGACCAGTAGACTACTGCTGTGTGCATCCTCTGCGGAAACCCTAGCCTGCGGGCTCAACCTCTTGGGCATTGAAGTCACGGAAAAAATGTAACCTCACAAAAAATTCCAAAAGGTCTACCCCTTTGCTCGCTGTTGCATTTTGTCAAAATTTGCGAGGGCACCGGAATCTCTAGGGGAGCGATCAAAGCTGGAAACGAGCAAAATCGCGACAACAGAGAAACAAAAGCCAGGTACGAGTGAATAGATTTCAAAAATACCACCCTGAAACTGTGGCCAAAGGATGACCGTTAACCCTCCAGTCACAACGCCACCGAGTGCTCCAGCAAGAGACATATGCTTCCAATATAAGCTCATGAGCAACGTCGGACCAATGGATGCACCCAAACCGGCCCACGCATATGACACTATATCTAATACCTTGCTGTCAGGCTGCATTGCTAGCATAGTTGCAAATACCGCCAATACTGCCACAGCAAGACGGCCAATCTGCACGCGCTTCTCAGCACTGAGTTGATCCTTAGCCAGCAGCGGATAAAGGTCCTCGGAAAGGGATGAGGAACAGACCAACAACTGGGAATCCACAGTACTCATAATCGCTGCCAGTATTGCCGCCAACAAGATGCCGGCGATTAGTGGATGAAAAATAATCCCCGTAAGCGCAATAAATACCCTTTCAGAATCAACTAAGACCTCTGGCAAAAATGCAAGACCGCTCAATCCCACAATAATTGCCAGAAGGTAGCAGGTGAAGGCCCAGGATACACCGATAAAAGCTGCAGAATTAGTATCCTTGGCTGATCGAATCGCCATAAATCGAGCTAATATATGCGGCTGACCAAAATAACCTAAACCCCACCCCATGGCACTTACAATCGCAACAACAGTTAATGGGCTGCCGTCAGTGCCGACAAAGGGATTAAGCAGGTATGGATTTTGTTCATTGACACTGTCCACAAATGGCGTAATACCACCCACTTCACTCATAACCAGCAGTGGAACCGCAACCAGTGCCATCAGCATCAGAAGGCCCTGAAAAACGTCAGTCCAAGAAACAGCGAGAAAGCCCCCGAAGAGCGTATAGAACAGAATCAGAACAACACTTACTAGAACGGCGAGATGGTAATCAAAACCAAATACTTCATTAAATAGTTTGCCACCGGCAACCAGACCTGATGCCACATAAAAAAGGAAAAACAATAAAATACTGATACTGGCAATTGATTTTAACCAGGGCGTACGGGCCGCAAAGCGCCGCGCCAAAAACGTCGGAAGAGTCACCGCATCGTCCAAAAGTTCACTGTAAATACGCAAGCGCTTGGCTGTCACCATCCAGTTTACGGCCACACCAATAACTAATCCTAAGGAAATCCAAGCGGCCTCCATACCCGCCAGATAGGCGAACCCCGGAAGACCCAGCAAAACCCAGCCACTCATATCAGAGGCTCCAGCACTTATTGCCGAAACCGCAGGAGATAGGCCGCGACCACCCAAAAAATAGTCGGTGGCATCTTTGGTCTTGATATAGGCATAAAAGCCGATAGCAAGAACAATTAAGACATAAATTAAAAACGCTACGACGGTGGAAGTTGATAGTTCAGCCATTTGCTAACCCCTTATGATGACTCTATATAGTGCCGCAATAAAGAAACAATTTGATTCTAACAATATCTACATTTTTAGGTTTTTGATCCGCCGAGAGGTACAATCATAGTAGAAAATGTCAGATTAATTCACCTTTGAATGATCAAACATTGATCGCTCGAATAAACCGATCAATGTCGCCGGCATCCTCTAATTCAAAAGGCATCGTCTCAGTACCGAGGGCTTTGAAGTCAAACAGAGTTGTGTCGGCAAGTTGGGATAATGACACATTTTGGATTGCTCCAAAAATGGACTCTATGCGACCCGGAAATTGTCTCTCCCACTGACTCAGCATAGATTTAACCGCATTGCGTTGCAGTCCCTCCTGAGAACCACAGAGGTTGCAGGGAATAATTGGGAATTTTTTTAACTCAGCCAATGCAGCCAAATCGGACTCTGCACAATAAGCTAGCGGGCGGATCAAAACGTTACGTTTGTCGTCGGAGAGCAGCTTGGGCGGCATAGCCTTGAGCCTGCCCTGATAAAACATGTTCAAGAAAAGTGTCTCGATGATATCATCTCGATGATGCCCCAAGGCCACTTTCGTCGCCCCAATTTTTTCGGCGAAGCCATAAAGAGTTCCACGACGTAACCTTGAGCAAAGGCTACAGTAGGTTTTTCCCTCGGGGATCTTACTTTTAACGATACTGTAGGTATCTTTTTCGACTATGTGATACTCAATTCCCAAATTATCCAGATATGCTGGCAATACATGTTCAGGAAAGCCCGGCTGCTTCTGGTCCAAATTTACCGCCACCACATCAAATTGCACCGGTGCATTTCTCTGCAAACTCATTAGCACATCCAAAAGGGCATAAGAATCCTTTCCACCGGACAAACACACCATGATGCGATCTCCTTCATCGATCATGGCAAAATCTGCCACTGCCCTACCGACATTGCGGCGCAAGCGTTTCTGTAATTTATTTGCTTCGAGTTGGTTTTTATTGGCAGACATTGAGTGGGCTCACTTTTCCAGAGCGCGAAGTATAAGGCCTGACCATAACAATCAGCAAATAGCAGCCTAAAACTCAAACACGGCTGCGAATCTGACTTACATCAAACCACAACATCACTGCAGGCCCTGAATAAACGCCACCAAAGCTCGCAACTCAACCGGTGGGTTATCATGGTCAAACGAGGAGCTCTTGTAAGTCCGGCCAAGAGAATTAACCTCGAGCGTTGCCAGCATAGCACCATCGAATTGGTGGCGCTTTGAGGGCACCACGAGCGATGCAAGGGATACCACATCAACATTTTTCATCAATCCGTCCAACTGATATCTCTCAGCAGAACCAAAAACTTCCTTGCTTTGGACTTGGTCACCCGCAAAGCGCTTATACCCGATTTTATCGATAACCACGCGATCAAAGGTTCCACGACTTATCGCCGAATACTCAATTTCACTGTAGGGGTGACTTACAGCCTGCTTAGCTGGCGCGTGCACCGCTCTGCGCAGCCCCTCAGTACCATAACCCAACCGACCTACCTCCTCCACCAAAGACTGGTACTTTTTGTCGGAGATCGACGATTTTCTTGACATTATCCATACATAATCGCGGGCTTTTCTCCCAATGATCGTATGCTCATAGTCATCATCAAGGTACACGATGCGATAGTCTGCCTTAATCGGCCATATAAATTGCATGCCCCACACGGCATTACTCTGAGTATCCGTTACAAAGCCCCGAGGATGGTACTGCTTTAATTCGCCCTCCAAACTGCCTTTGTTAAAAGTGAAGGTGGTTGCTATGGTACCGTCGTCTTCAAGACGGTAGGATTCCACTGGATTGTATGCATCCTTCTCCAAAAACGTAGGGATATTTGCTATAACATACCAGTCACCCATGAAGCGCTGCAGGTCCACAGACTCTACCGCTGGCATCGGCTGATGTGTGGCGCAGGCATTAGCCACTGAAACCAATGCCAATAAAAGGATTTTGTTAAAATTATTCATCAATCTCTCCCAGTGACGCATCTAAACGTCGGTATGACAATAACCCAGCGACCTTGATCCGCGACTCTAACGATTGCCAGAGGCCATCATCATTGTAAGACAGATCAATACTCGTTTTAGGCAACACAATCCTTCTCTCAATGGGATCGCCCTCCACTTGCGGCGAATCAATAATAGTCACCGGCGTGTAAACACCGGTTTCAACATTTACCAAGGCATCATCCTCAAGCCATTCAGGTCGCCAGTAGGGGAAGCTTTTCACACATCCTGTCAGAGCCTTTTGTTGACCCTCTTTGCTCACAACAAAGGTTCCTTCACGAAGACTGCCGCTCAGTTGCTGCAGATCTTTGTTGCGGCGGGTAGTACTATTAAATGAAACGAGGCAACCTTCATTGGTCCAGACTTCCTCTGCAGAATGACGGTACATCACTGTCTTAAGCAGTAGCACCTTGAAATCCATTTTTGCTTTGGACTTCACGAAAACGCGGTCGCCCCGATCAATGACCTTGAACTGATGCCAGCCCACCACTCGGTTGTTAAGTCTCACTTCAAATGAATAATCTGTGATAGTGGGCGTTGCCATAAGCGCGTCAGATGACAACAAAACGCCAAAGAAAAACAGTTTGAGTATGTTTCCAGGCCCGCTCACGCGTTCAAATATCATCGTTTCAACCGCTTCGCTTGATCTATTTTAACACCCGTCTTTTGCTTCGCCACGCTATCCTTTTTTATCAGAACATAAGTAGCGCCGACACCCCCATGTATTTTTTGTGCCGTATGAAAGGCTAAAACATGCTCGAATTGCCTAAGCCAATGGTTTACGCAGCTTTTCAACTTTGCCGGCTCCTGCCGGCCCTGCCCTTTGCCATGGGTGACTAGCGCACAGCGAATGCTATGTTTGTGGCAGTCAGCAATAAATTGCCACAAAGCGACGCGGGCTTGCTCGACGCTATATCCATGCAAATCTAAACGAGACTGGATCTCATACTTGCCAGTACGCAGATTCTTATACACTCCATGCTGAACACCGGGTTTTTGATATTCTAAATAAGCCAAGGGATCCACCGGTGCTATTACATCTGCAGAATCAAGTTCATTGATGTCAGATACGGTTTCTCTTTGTGCAGCTCTACGGCGCTCCAAAACTCCAGGCGTTATTAATGAAGGTTTTGGTTTGTAGGCGGTGGGCTTTTTTGACAGTGGCTTTACATCGTTACCAAGCAAGTCACCAAAGCTAGTTGCATTACTGCTGTCTTTTGAGTGTTTGCTTGAAGTCACATTAGTAAACCTAATTATTTTGGTCACCAACCATTCGTTGGATCAACCTTGATGCTCGATGCTAACTCAGTGTGTACGGACATACCAATAGAGGCACTATACATCTACTGTCTAAAATAGAAAATCTAAGCGTGTAAGTTACGGAAGCAAAGAATTAACGGTTTACCAGCAAATGTCTCGAGCGAAATATCGAGGTTGTTTCAAGAAAAGAAAAAGGCGCTGTGGCGTTCCTCCACAGCGCCCCTCTCTCGGGCTTACAATGCACAGGTTATTATTTACACCTACGTGCATTGAATAAGACGCGCCGTTGCAGTGCTTTGGATTCAACTGGCATCGAAATAATCTGTCGGCATTGACATGACACTTGATGAACTCGCTTTTATGCCAGCAACATGTACATCCGCACGTGGCAATAGTCGCTCAAAAAAGAACGTTGCGGTGTGTAACTTGTCTTGCATAAACGCAGCGTCACCCTCTCCTGCATTGATTTTTTCCACCGCCGTAGCACTCATTCTGGCAAACATATATGCCATGTAGGCATACCCGGAGAACATCAAAAAATCTACAGATGCCGATCCTATGGAATCAGGATTTTTCTTGGCACCAGCGCCCAGCTTGTAGGCCAACAGTCGCCACCGAATCGCCAATTTGACCAGTGCCCACGCCTGTTTTCTCATGGTCTTGTTTCTGCCCGCAGGGCGCCAAGGAGCAAACTGTTTTGCAAAGGAAAACATCTCTCCAGTAAATATCTTGAGCTGTTTAAACCGATCTAAAAGAACCTTTCTGCCAATCAAATCCAAGGCTTGAATGCCAGTAGTGCCCTCATATAAGGTTGCGATTCTGCTATCACGAAGAATTTGCTCCATTCCCCATTCTTTAATATATCCATGGCCCCCGAACACCTGAACACCATGGCTTGCTGCCTCTACACCCAATTCGGTGAGAAATCCTTTAAGAATCGGCGTGCAGAATCCAAGCCGTTGTTCCGCCTCGTCTTTCGCTTTCTGAGTCCTACCTCCTCGATAGACGTCTGCAAATCCAGAGGCATAGGTCACCATGGCACGGCCACCCTCAGCAATTGCACGCTGAGTCAACAGCATGCGTCGCACATCCGGATGTTCGATAATTGCATCTGCGGGCCCATCGGGGTTTTTTACTCCAGAGATAGACCGCATGGCAAGACGCTCCCGAGCATAGGCAGAAGCTCCCTGATAGGAGCGATCCGCTGCAGATACACCCTGACTTGCGGTACCAATTCTAGCGACATTCATGTAAGTGAACATTGCATTTAGCCCATCGTGTGGTTGGCCAATCAGAAAACTTTTGGCGCCATCAAAGTTAAGCACTGCGGTGCCATTTCCATGGATACCCATTTTGTGCTCAATTGAACCACAGCGAACGCCATTGCGCTCACCCGCTGAACCATCTTCCGCAGGTAAAAATTTCGGGATAATAAAAAGCGATAATCCCTTGGTACCTTTGGGAGCATCCGGCAGTTTTGCCAACACGATGTGGACTATATTTTCAGTTAAATCATGCTCACCAGCACTGATAAAAATTTTCGTGCCCTGAACACTATAACTACCGTCGTCATTGGGTAAGGCTTTTGTTTTCATTTGACCCAAATCAGTTCCACAATGTGGCTCAGTGAGGCACATCGTGCCACTCCATGTACCCTCAATGAGCTTGGTAAGATATGTCTGCTTTTGCTCATCTGTACCATGATCCTCTAGCGTTGCTATGGCACCCTCACTGAGTCCGGGATACATAGCCCAAGCCCAATTAGCTGACGTAATCATTTCGGTAACTGCCAAACCCACGGAGGAAGGAAGTTGCTGCCCCCCCATATCTTGACTACCAGTCAATGAGGTCCAACCAGCCTCAATAAACGTCTTGTAAGCTTGTTTAAATCCCTCTGGCGTGGTCACCACCCCATCGTCCCAAACACAACCTTGATCACCGGACTGATAGAGGGGAGCCAACTCATTTTCGCTAAATTTCGCACCCTCAGAGAAAATCGCTTCAATCATATCAGGCGTCGCCTGATCACCACCTTCCACTTGTTTGTACAACGTCTGCATATCAAACACGTCGTTAAACAAAAACATAAAATCGTCAACCGGAACCTTGTAGTTAGGCATTATCTATATCCTCAGTAATATAACCATCCAAGTGGGCTAACTGCCCAGATGAGTTGAACAGTGAAAAAAATGTTCTATTGTTCTGCTTACCTCGATGAAACATCACATCAGAGGGCAAAAACAGGGGTTTACGAAAATTGGCTGCTACCGAATACCCCTGATCTGGTAATTCTTCTTCTAGGGCGACCAAACACCGTGCTTTACTCCACATTCCATGAGCTATTGCCGATTTGAAGCCAAACGCTTTTGCACTCATTGTTGAGAGATGTATGGGATTAAAGTCACCCGAGACTTTCGCGTACCGTCGCCCCAAACCCCCATCTAAAGACCAGATCTCAGGACTTTCCGACCGAAAAATATCCTCTACTGGACGGCGCGGCACACCGGTATTACAGCGATGAAGCATTTTTGAAGTGCTCGACCAAACCACTTCTCCGTCAATTTCTGCTGACATTTGCAGAGTCCACTCTGCACCTGAGGCGGTTATTTCAGTGCCTACAACGCTTGTAGACAAACGAATACAGCTGGTCAAGGGAAAGCATTTATGTACAGAAACACGATTACCCAAATGAACCTGGCCCATCGCTTTCATGGGAAACCTTGAATCCGTCATAATCATCAATGCTGACGGGAAAGCTAGCATATTCAGATAAGTGGCGGGCAACACCTCGAGTCGTTTAAATCCAAGTAGCGCTTGGTAGGCCTTGAGATGATTGACATCAATCCGCACATTATCCAGTGTGCAACGTAACGGCGGAACTGACTGCTCGATGTTAAAAACATCGGTTTTAATTGCTGCCCGACCAAACAAAGTCAGCATATTTTGAACGCTGCCGGGTCGAGCACCACCGGAGGAGACATCCTGAAAGGGATTGGAATTGGTTTGAGAGTTGATCATAGACGTATCCTAGTGCGGCTTTAAAATAAAATCATTGGCTAAAACCATTACATTTTTGTCATTTCGGTCAATCATGTATTATAGCATCCTTAACGAGATATTTTTATGTCAAACCCAACTGATTCTGGCACTCTTGTGCGTCTGGCTTACCAGGGATTAAAAAGCCTCGATGTCGATGCTGATGAAGTTTTGCGCCGATCAGGATTTGATCCATTGAAGCTGTATCAGGCAAACCTACGCACACCCTTCTCAGCACAACCCAGGTTTTGGCAGGCCGCCACTGAACTATCGAATAACCCATGTATAGGACTGCACATAGCAGAGAAAATGCCTGTGTATAAAGGACAAATATTAGAATATTTGTTACTTAGCAGCGCCACTTTTGGTGATGGTCTAAAAAGGGTTCTTAATTATCAAAGACTCATCAGCGATGCGCTTCACGGCGCTCTAACCGAAGGCAAAAATCCTTATTTAACCAGCTACTTTTCAAATCACGAATATGCTACATCACACCTAGCTGAAGCCATGGTGCTCGGTTTAATAAGGACATTCGAGACCGTCACTGAGGGCGCCTTTGCCGCTGAAAAGATCGTCTTTAATCATCCACCCAACACCAATATGAGTGAGTATGAGCGGGTTTTCAAATGCCCCGTAGAGTTTAACGCAAGGTCTTTCAGATTATATTTTCCTGCGTCAGCGCTGAACTATCGCTCACTCTACGCCGAGCCTCAGTTACTCAGCGTTCATGTTCAGGCGGCAGATCAGCATCTAGCAGTTCTCCGGCAAGCCGATCTAATAAAACAGGTTCGCAGTCACATAGCGAGTCTACTAGAGTCGGGTGATGTTACCCTTGAATCCGTCTCTAAAATTATGGGAGTCAGTGTCCGTCAACTGCGCCATCAGCTCAGTAGCGCCGGCACTAACTTCCAGAAAATACTCAATGATCTTCGCCATCGGCTAGCCGTAAGGCTTTTGTCACAAACGAGTGAGGATATTAGTGAAATCATTTACCTTACGGGCTTTTGTGAGCCTAGCACTTTTTATCGCGCGTTCAAACGCTGGGAAGGAACCACACCGATACACTATCGCAATAAGCACCAAAGCGGCAATGACCACTAGCGGGATTAGCATAAATACTTTTCTTAAACTGAGATTGACGTAGAATACGTGCATCGCTAACAGAACAATTATCCACGTCGAGAGATTAACCTTATGGCAGACCAGAAAATGTCCGCATTTGATAAAGTGCGCGAAGAAGAAATTCCCTCTTTAAAAGTGCGTTACGAAGAATATGTGCACAGAGTAACGGGCGCACAACACATCCATTTAGCGTCTGAGAACAGCGAGAATGTCTTTTTAGTGGCTCTGCGAACGGTTCCCCAAGACTCTACCGGTGTGGCTCATATTCTCGAGCACACTGCGCTTTGCGGTAGCGAGAAATTTCCTGTTCGCGATCCATTTTTCATGATGATTCGACGCTCTTTAAATACCTTCATGAACGCGTTTACCAGTTCTGACTGGACTGCCTACCCCTTCGCCAGTCAAAATAAAAAAGATTTCGACAACCTACTAAGTGTATATCTGGACTCAGTATTTTTTGCTCGCCTAGACCCTTTAGATTTTGCTCAGGAGGGCCATCGTCTGGAATTTTCTGATCCTGAGGACTCAAACTCTGAGCTACAGTTTAAAGGTGTGGTTTACAACGAAATGAAGGGAGCAATGAGTTCCATTAACTCGACCCTCTGGCAGACCATGACCAAACATTTGTACCCCACAAGTACCTACCACTACAACAGTGGAGGTGATCCAGAGTCAATTCCGGACCTGAGTTACGAACAATTTAAGGCCTTCTATGACGTTCACTACCATCCGAGCAATGCCATTTTTATTACCTTTGGTGACATACCGGCTGAGGAACATCAACATCAGTTCGAAATCCAAGCGCTGCACAAATTTGACAAGCTCGATTGCCACATCGCCGTCAACAATGAGGAACGCTATCTGGAACCTCAGTATGTCACCGAGAGCTATGCCTTTAACGATCAGGATTCTACAGAAAACCAAACTCATATCGTGCTCTCCTGGTTACTAGGAGATTCCACTGATCTAGAGCAGACCATGCGCGCTCGTCTTCTTTCCAGCGTACTGCTTGATAACAGCGGCTCGCCACTGCAAAAAGCACTGGAAACAACCCATCTCGGCACATCTCCCTCACCCCTATGTGGCTTGGAAGATTCCCAAAAGGAGCTCTGTTTCGCCTGTGGAGTGGAAGGATCAAACCCAGAACAGGCCGCGGCGGTGGAACAAATGGTAATATCGGTACTCACCGAAGTGGCAACTAGTGGTCTTCCGAAAGAGCAAGTTGCTGCGAGTCTGCACCAGTTAGAGCTTTCTCAAAGAGAAATATCCGGTGGCGGATATCCTTATGGCCTGCAACTAATTTTAACAGCGCTGACCAGTGCGACTCATCGTGGTGATCCTGTGTCATTGCTGAACCTTGACCCTGTGCTAGATCAATTATCCAAAGATATCGAGGACCCAGAGTTTATAAAGTCACTGGCTCGAGAGTTGCTACTGGAGAATCAACATAGGGTTGTCCTAACCTTGAAACCTGATCCAGAATTAGGAGACATCAAAGAACAACGTGAAAAATCACGATTAAGTAGCCTCCAAGCCTCCCTTGACGACAAGCAGAAACAACAAATCATCGACAAAGCGATGGCTTTGAAAAAACGTCAGGAGATGGAGGAAAGTCTTGATTGTTTGCCTAAAGTTAGTGTCGCGGATATTCCTGAAGATATTTTTTACGCTGAGAAAATTGACATGAGCACAGAGGTGAACAAAGTGACCAGTTACAATGCTGGTACCAATGGCCTCGTATATCAGCAAGTTGTTATGCCCATGCCAACACTTACTGCTGAGCAGATGGATCTGTTGCCGCTATACAGCACATGCGTTACAGAAATGGGCGTGGGCTCCAGAGACTACATGCAAACTCAACTTTGGCATTCATCGATCGTCGGCGCTTATTCAGCATCTGCTAACGTCCGCGGTGATCGAGAAAATCTAACCCAGCTGCGAGGCAATATAAGCTTTTCAGCTAAAGGACTGGCAACTAATCAAACTGCAATGACTGAGCTGATGCAGGAATCCATTGCGGACACCCGCTTCGATGAATTGCCTCGCTTGAGAGAATTAGTTGCTCAAATACGCAGCTACAAGGAATCCTCGATCGTCGGAAATGGTCACGTCATGGCCATGAATGCGGCGGCTAGCGGATTGTCTGCCAATGCACATCTGACCCATCGCTGGAGCGGCCTGAAGAGCTTGTCACTGATAAAATCCTTGGACGAAAAAATCAAATCCGATCAAGAATTGGAGTCACTCTCGACGCGTCTGCAAGAAATTCATTCACTCGTTTTACAACAACCACGCGAGTATCTTTTGGTGGCCGAGCATGAGCGCTTAGAAGACTATTCCAAACAGATAGCAAACACCTTTCATCGCAGCATCCCAGCCACCTTATCGGCATCCAAATATTTGCAGTTTCAACCTTCACTCAGCAGTGTAAACCACTGCTGGACCGCAAATACACAAGTGAGTTTCTGCTCACGTGCCTATCCGACGGTGCCTGTTGCCCATCCTGATGCTGCGGCACTAACAGTGCTTGGTGGTGTACTTCGCAATGGTTATTTACATCGTGCGATACGCGAGCAAGGTGGTGCCTACGGAGGTGGCGCCTCGCAGGATAGTCAATCGGGTGCGTTTCGCTTTTTCTCTTATAGAGACCCTCGAATTGAGGGTACACTGAAGGACTTTGATGAGTCAGTTCAATGGCTGCTCAAATCATCACTGGGAAGTGAGCGCATCGAAGAAGCGATTCTCGGTGTCATTGGTAGTTTGGACAAACCCAGTTCTCCCGCAGGAGAGGCCATACAAGCCTTTCATGGCGAATTAAATGGGCGCAGCAAGGCCTCTGCCATAGAGTTTAGAAACCGTGTCTTAGCTGTTACCGAGAGTGATTTAAAGAGAGTTACTGAGTACTACTTGAACGCACAAGCTGCGCACACGGCCATCGTAACTAATGATGATCTAGCTCGTTCCACTGGGCTCGACGTCATCGCCGCCTAAAAAGATGGCTGAGTCTAAATCAGATAATCTCTTTGCCCAGCCACTGGGTAAGGTGCCCGGGTTCGTCTTCGATGAATCCGTGGTGGATGTGTTTCCAGATATGATCAGCCGCTCAGTGCCGGGTTATGAAACAATTATTGCCCATTGCGGAGAGCTCGCATCACGCTTCGTCGAACCAGATACCAACTGCTTTGATTTGGGTTGTTCTCTTGGTGCCTCGTCAATGGCCATCGCTTCAGGTCTCAATGGTCGTCGAGCTCAGATTGTGGCGATAGACAATTCTGCGGCTATGCTTGAACGCTGTGCCGAAATACTCTCAACCACCGACACGCAAGAAAACATCCGTCTAGTCAACTGTGACATCTGCAATGCCGATATCGAAAATGCCTCTATGGTAGTGATGAATTTCACACTTCAGTTCATTCCAATAGAGCAGCGCACTGCCTTGTTAGAGAAAATTTATACAGGACTAAACCCCGGTGGCTGCTTGGTGATATCGGAGAAACTGCGTTTTGAACCTAAAGCTCTGGACGAACTACTGAGCGACCTCCACCACCAATTTAAACGAGCACAGGGCTACAGCGACCTTGAAATAAGCCAAAAGCGTGATGCCATCGAGAATGTTTTACTGCCTGAGACTCTCGATACACACATCCAGCGGCTACGGAATTGTGGCTTTGCGTCAGCAAGCCCTTGGTTTCAATGCTTTAATTTCTGCTCACTAATCGCTATTAAATAGCACTGCTAGGTAGTCATCTTCATGGCCATTTTAATCAACTTTTGAACCTTCGGCGTGTACGGCGGATGCAACATAGAGGCCGAACTGAATTTGTCTACCAAAACACTTCGCTCATGAGTGAACGCATTAAAACCCCAAACACCGCCTGATTTTCCGATGCCACTGTTATTGACCCCACCAAAGGGAAGGTTGTGATGCAGGAAGTGCATCATCGCCTGATTGACACAGGTGTCTCCGGCACTGGTCTCTTTCAATATTTTATCGATAACAGGCTTGTCCGTACTGTAGATGTAAAGCGCCAATGGTTTTGGCTTGCTATTAACGTAATGAATCACTTGATCGATATCAGTGTAGGTGATGATTGGTAATAGCGGGCCAAAAATCTCTTCATCCATAATAGCTGAATCAGATGACATCCCCTCAATCAGCGTCGGAGCGATGAATCGATCATCATCACTGGTCTGGCCACCCGTAAGAACCTGTCCGCCGCTGCTGACGGCATCGTCTAACAACCTACTGATTCGACGATAGTGATTGTCATTGACCACCTGGCAATAATCGCCATTGTTTTTTGCGTCCTGTCCCAATCCGTACTGCTTTTGCACGCAGTCCATCATTCCTCTAACAAACTCTTCCTTCACCGACTCATGCACATAGAGATAGTCTGGCGCAATACAGGTTTGTCCATTATTTGAAAACTTACCCCAAGAAATCGACTGCACAGCTTTTTTGAGGTTAGCAGTTTTATCCACGATAACTGGGCTCTTACCACCTAGCTCAAGTGTTACGGATGTAAGATTTTTAGCTGCCGCCGCCATCACATGTTTGCCCACCGCAGGGCTACCGGTGAAAAATATATGATCAAAGGGCAAACTAGTGAGATAACTTGCCACCGCCGCTTCGCCTTGAAAAAGACTGACCTCCTCGGGTTTAAAAGCCTGCTCTACAATTTCCGCAATCACCGCAGACATGTTGGGCGTCATTTCAGAGGGCTTAATAATTACCGTATTCCCTGCCGCAATGGACCATATCATGGGACCAAAGGTTAAATTGAACGGATAATTCCAAGGAGATACCACCAGAGTAACACCTTTGGGCTCCTTAATGATTTTAGACGAGGTTCCGAACATCGTCGCAGTCGGCATGACCGACGTCGGCTTCATCCACTTTTTAAGATTCTTGCGCACATGTTTCAGTTCCGCTAATACAACCATAATTTCCGACATATCAACCTCGGCGATTGGTTTGGAAAAGTCCGCTGCTGCAGATTGATATATTTTTTCTTGTGCGTTGCGAAAAGCCGTCTCAAAGCGACTCAAAACCTCAAGCCGCTGACGATAATCTGATTTACGCAGCCCCAAAGCATGACACTGTTGACGCTTAAAAACATCATCGATCTGACTTTTAACCTGCCCATTAAGCTCAGTCATAAAGTATTTCCCCTCTGGTTATTGTTTTTAAAAATCGCTGCTCTAGTAATGTGGCGGCGGCGAATTATCAGCTTGATTTCCTTGATCAACACCATCCTCGATCATATCAAGGCGCTGCACTAACTTTTGATGAGCTTTAGTTAACACCTCTATTTCTTGCTGTTGACGAAAAATCTCCTCTTCAAGCTCGAGGTTGGCCATCTCCACGAAGGCCAGCTTTTCCTCCAGCATCAATAAACGCTGCTCCGACATAATTTCTTATCCAATAAAATCCTCCGCACATCATACGTAGGATTTTTTGCTAATGCACATGCAAGGTTCAGTGCGGCGAACTATTCAAGCAACTATTACTGTCAACGTGACTGATAAATACTCTACAATGGCGATTTCAATCCGAGTCACTACCATGCTAACATCATCTATTGACTTCAGCGCTTTTTATCAGTGGTTAAAAAATTCAGATATGAGCCATTGGCATGACAAGCTGCCAACGCTGATAAATGAGCGCCTTGATGATCGTCGCTGGGGTGATATGCCGGACTGGAAAGCGGCGTTAGAAGAGCTGCCGGATCTTAACGCCAGAGAACTGGAACTGGAGCATAGCGTCAAGGTAATCGGCAATGGCAGCCTCGACCCAGCGCAGCTTAGTCAATTACGAAAAGGCTTGAAGGGACTGCATCCTTGGCGCAAAGGCCCCTATGACATTTTTGGCGTCGATATAAATACCGAATGGCGTTCAGACTGGAAGTGGGACCGAGTATTGCCGCATCTTCAGTCCTTGCAAAATCGGCTAATATTGGACATCGGTTGCGGCAATGGCTACCACTGTTGGAGAATGCTCGGCGCTGGCGCAAAGCGGGTTATTGGTATAGATCCCTCAGTAAAATTTGTCTTTCAGTTCGCAGCGATAAAAAAACTGACAGGACAATCTCCGCCAATCGATGTATTACCTCTCGGCATAGAGCATCTTCCCAAGAACCTCGCAGCCTTTGACACAGTTTTTTCCATGGGCATTCTCTATCATAGGCGATCGCCAATGGATCACCTGAGAGAGTTGCGCAGCTTATTGCGTCCCGGCGGTCAGCTGGTGCTGGAAACTCTTGTGGTCGATGGACCTGAGGGACAAGTTTTAGTTCCCGAGGGTCGTTACGCGAAGATGCCCAATGTGTGGTTCTTGCCATCACCACCAACACTCTTGAGTTGGTTGAGAAAGATTGGCTTTGTTGAGCCCCGACTGGTGGATTTGAATACCACATCTATTCAAGAACAGCGCAGCACCGAGTGGATGACCTTTGATTCCTTGGCTGACTTTTTAGATCCAAATGATTCCAGTATGACAATTGAGGGACACCCGAGACCCCAGCGAGCAATACTACTCGCCGAGGCCCCCTTCTAGGGAATCGAAACTAGGCTTTTAATGCCTCTCCGGCGGGCAAATAATCATAACCAAGAGCATCTGCCACTGCTTTGTAGGTCACTGAACCCTTATGTACATTGAGACCATTTTGCAAATGCTGATCGGTGAGTAGCGCCTTGACTGGATCATTTGCCAACGCGATGGCATAGGGTAATGTGGCATTATTCAGTGCCATAGTGGCTGTACGCGCAACGCCACCTGGCATGTTCGCCACGCAGTAGTGAACCACTTCGTCGACGATGTAAGTGGGCTCCTGATGAGTTGTTGGCTTGGATGTTTCAAAACAGCCACCCTGATCAATAGCAACATCCACCACAACTGCACCTTTTTTCATCCGCTTAATCAAATCACGACTAAGGAGCTTAGGTGCCGCAGCACCAGGTATTAAAACAGCGCCGATTATCAAATCCGCCTCGAGCGCATACTCTTCAATGGCAGCTGCGGTAGAATAAACGCAATGAGCACGCCCTTCATATTCATTGTCCAACTGCCGCAAACGAGGGATAGAGCGATCCAATATGGTCACATCGGCTCCCATGCCCACCGCCATCGCAGCAGCATTATCGCCTACCACACCACCACCAATAACTAATACCTTTGCTGGGGCTACGCCAGGCACGCCCGCCAAAAGTACGCCGCGACCTCCGTTACACTTTTCCAGATGGTTGGCACCCGCCTGCACTGACATGCGTCCGGCAACCTCGGACATAGGTGCCAATAGTGGCAGCCCTCCTTGAGCGTCAGTTATCGTTTCATAGGCAACACAGGTCGCACCGGAGGCCAGTAGCAACGCTGTCTGCTCGGGATCTGGTGCCAAATGCAGATAAGTATACAAAATCTGGCCTTCTCTAAGCATTTCACACTCAGATGGTTGAGGCTCTTTGACTTTAATGATCATTTCCGCGCGAGCAAAAATGTCTTCTGCACGGTCCACAACCTCAGCACCACAAGCACTATATTGCTCATCAGAAAAATCCACGCCAGCGCCAGCATCGTGTTCTATCATAACCCGATGACCATGCTTGCAGAGTTCAAAAACAGATGAGGGCGTCAGTCCGACTCGATACTCATGATTTTTTATTTCCTTGGGAACACCTATCAACATTAGATCAGTCCTATACATAATTTTATTTTGTTATTTTAATAAATTTTAGTAATATTTATTAATTAAGTTTGGAAAACTAGAGAAAATTTTATTAAAATTTCTTAAAATTCAGCAATATTTCCTAAAGTGAAAATAAGGGATCATTATGGAGTCTTTAATTAGCGACCATCGCAATTTAGGAAAGATCGATCATAAAATTCTGCGCGCATTACAAAAGAATGGACGCATTAGCTACACCGATTTAGCCCGACAAGTAGGTCTATCGGTGACACCTTGCATTGAAAGGGTCAAGCGACTGGAGCGCAGTGGTTATATCAAAGGATATAGCGCTCAACTGTGTCCACAAAAACTTAATGCGGGATTAGTGGTTTTTGTACAAATAAGACTCAACCATACCTCTCAAGAAAACTTTGATGAGTTTCGTCGCTCAGTGATTGATTTAGAAAATATCCAGAGTTGCTTTCTGGTATCTGGCAATTACGATTATCTATTGAAAGCTCGCGTGGCTGATATGGCCGCCTATAGAGAATTATTGGGACACCGTATTCTAAAACTGCCTGCCGTGCAGGAGTCCACCAGTTATGTGGTTATGGAAGAGTTAAAAGAAACCATGGAAATCGACATAAGCTATGGCTAAGTAAATTAAAACGCGGGGAAAGATGATCGCTTCCTCGACAAAACACCCTCGACAACCGAGAAAAAGTCACTTTGATCAATCAATTCATCCCGCGAAGCTGAAGTCTTGTCCGTAAGCCTCTGCACAAGTTTTTGTTTAAACTCATCTATTTGATTATCCATCTGTGCATCGATCGCTGCGGAAAATATCTCGTTCATATGTGAACTTACTGTTACCGTCGGCGCCTTAATAGGGCCAGACACTTTTAGTTCTAAATCCATATGATCTAGGTTGTTTACCGTATCAGCGAACAATTGTTCCCCGTCAGACCTTTCTTGCCCAGCCACTGTTATTTTTGGATTATCGATAGTCGCCAAAAGATTTGTATTCAGCTCGAAGGCATCCATTGAACCATTTAGCAATAGGGATAGATGCCCTTCCTCCAGCGACAGCCCATGGATACTGTCGCTGCCCAACGCTAGGTCAGCGACTGAAAGTTCACTTAACTCGACAATAAAGTCGGTACTCGCATCAGGATATAATGAAGCATTCAGACGCAATTTCCCACGGGAAGTATCTCGCCCATCTAAGGCCAGTGACATAGGCTCATCTAGCATTCCTATGGGATAACTCAAGTTCTCCACACTGCCCGTTGCTACCATTGCCCGCTGAAGCAAATAAATTTCACCACTAAAATCTACTTTGCGCACCAGGAACTGCGGTATAGGATTGTCCGCGCCAAAATTAATTAATCGCCCTTGCCCTCTTCGTGGCCTTTCATCGCTGCGACTTTGTGACAGGGCCTCACTGACACCCTGCGAACGATTTAACCACAACGATGTCGCATCCCCAACAATGTCTCGGACGACATTGCCGTTATCGGTGCCAAGTCCCATGTCGGCAAGCGCACTCTCAACCAAGACCTCGGGCAAGCTTCGCACCTCTACTATCATATCCTTTACCAGCGCACGATCACGACTCAACTGAGTTTGTAAGGTTTTCAACTGATCAAGGTCAGATTTGATATCGTCCTTCAGCTGCTTCAAACCAATCATTTTTTCGACGAAACTGGCATTACTCAGTGCCTCCCAACGGGCGCGATAGTCCGATATTTCATCATCGTCCGGTAATTCGTTAATGGCCGCTTTCCATCGCGCTTCGATCTGCTCGATCTCCTCTGCGCGACGGCTCAACGTCTGAAGATATTGTTTCTCAATAGACGCCAACAAAGGGTCCATATCAGCAACCGATAAATCAGGTAATAAACTGGAAAAATCAAAGACAGATCGACCACTATTAATGGCGATCTGAGTATCGCCTATGGTTGCTCGCTGGGCATTAATTTGTACCCCATCCAGGCTTAAGCTGTTCACCACTAGATGTCGGCGAAGCAACATCAGCCCATCCAGTTGCAGAGAGGCTGAGCTAACTTGTAGACGGTTATAATTTGGACTGTACGGGTCTGTAATCTGCACGTCAGTTAATGTGATTTCTGCGGGCCAAAGACTCACATCCACCTCATCAAGTTCAACTGATGCGCCGTTAATATCAGTGCCGAGACTCTCCAGAGTTACCTCGACAATCCAGTCCAGGGTAAATATGCCAATTAGTGCCACGGCGACAAAAATTGCAATTCCCCAAGGTCTTATAATTCTTGTCATCTTCACCTCCTGTGAACTACAGTTGACGGTAAGCCGCCATTAACTTGCCACCCTTAAGCCACGCAGAGAGGCGGCTTCGCTGAACCAAAGACATGAACTGCTGTCGATACTGGATAACAAGACATTTACTCATCCAATACAGCGCTGGCGAAAAAACCAGTGCAAGCAATAAACTACCCATCACCAAAGTATTGTTGTACTCGAGTAATCGAAACACACTGCTCGAATACAGAGCCACCCACACTGGCTCAAACAAACTTAGGGTTAATATCTCGTATCCTATCAACTCAGAAAACGGGTCTACCAGATAAGCAACACCTGAAAACGCTGTCAAGGAAACCAGAAAAATACCCAAATTAACCCGGAAAACTAACACAATCAACAACACAAAAAAATTGTGTAACGCTGTCAAGGGCGTCACCCCCATGATCATGCCTAAACAGATCGCCACAGCAATTTGTGATGGACTGTAGTCAGAATTGAGTGCTTTGAGCAATTTAGCTAATAATGTAAACATTCGCCCTCCTTTGATGCTATTAACAATATACGCCGCCTGGGTGATAAATTGAATCGTGGATAGCGCATCAGATCTCACAATATAGTGAAATAGTTACTTAGGGTAACCTATTTGCCGCGCCCACCTCAGCTAATTAAATCACGCGCTGAAATAATCCTGCTATTTTTGCACCATACTGGCGTCATTAGTTGACTCCCACACGCCCCTCACCTATAGTACGCGGCCTCGGAAACACCAGATAACGCACTCGTAGCTCAGCTGGATAGAGTACTCGGCTACGAACCGAGCGGTCGGAGGTTCGAATCCTCCCGAGTGCGCCATAAAAGGCAAACCTCGCCCACAGGGCGGGGTTTTTTTATGGCCATGAGCGAGGTGAGAGCCTCCCGGGTTCGACTGGGGCGAAAGGCGCATCAGGGCAGCCGCAGGCTGACCAACCTCCGCAAAAAAGTCTCTTCACATATGTCTCTTAATCCAGTATATTTTATTGAGCAGCCTCCTAGCGTCAGGTCATACATTGAGCAAAACCTTATATCCTTTAGTCTACTTTTTAACACTTTGTACGCTAACTCAGTTATCAATTGCGCAGGCTAATCAATGTGGAGATTCTATTCTTCAGATAGGAGAATATTGTGACGATGGTGGACAGGTAAGCGGTGATGGCTGTAGTGCAACCTGCAGCATTGAATGGGGTTATTTCGCATGTGGCGGTGACGAAAGTGAGGCCTGTGGCGGAACTTGTGGCGATGGCATTAAGATAACCAGCGAAGCTTGCGATGATGGTAATAGTATTAATGGCGATGGCTGCAGTGCAGAGTGCACAATCGAAACGCCTCTGTCATTCGAATGCGCGCTGGAAAATGACCAAAAACAGCGGGATGCCTTTCCCAATTATGTCTCACCAAGGGCAAATAGAGAGCGTTCTTTTTCCAGCGAAAGACAACCTTTTTCTGCCAATTTTGAGCCACTCCTTGAACAAGTACCTCACTGCAATGGCTTGCCTTGGACACCAAATGCTGTTAACCGTCATTTGGTGGAATATCAATTTATAGTGGTGTTAGACAAAAGCTGGATCGACTACTACGATGAGTACAAGGATCAGTTCTCTACTCAGGGTTATGATTCGCTAGAGGAATCGCCAAAAATTCTCTTCGATAGAGCATCATATTTGTATGAAGCACAGTTTGGTGTACGAGTGAGTATAAGTCGCGTAGTGGTTGCTCCCACTTTAGAAGAAAAATGCGCAGAGACTGGGGGATATGTGGAGAATAACGTAACCGACAACACGCACACGCCCACTGCACTCGCGAATTTAAATGTGTCTAAACAACCTACGGAAATTGGTATCGCTCGTTTAGGAATTGACCCACCTAATACTTACTGCGCCAGTTACAGCGGTCTCGCACCTTGGAATAATGAGTATCCTCTGTTGGTTAATACTGAACATCCCTTCTATTCATCAGGAGGTTTGCTACGTCATCGAGCAGCAGTTACCTTAGCCCATGAGCTAACGCATTTTTTTGGTATTATGTTCGATCAATCTCATCCGCATCACGCGTTTGCACATATTGCCAATGAAATTCCTGATATTATGGTCTGGGATGGCAGACCAATAGAACAGGTCCGATCCGATGGTATGTTTTTTAAGTTTTTAACCAGTTGCACACCCGCCTATGACCAGTATCTTTGTTCCGCGATTAAGGCCACAGCATCGTCATCCATTGCCACCCCTTTAATTTGCCTTGCAGAGCTTGGGTGTTTAAAGGATACAGACGCTGATGGATCACCGGATAATTGTCCACAGCCATCCTCAGCATGCATTGCAGATTCATTTCCTCTCGATCCGGAGGAGAGTATAGATACAGACGGTGATGGCATTGGTAACAACACTGACCCTGATGATGACAATGATGGTGTTTTAGATGAAAACGATGATCTTCCCCTTGATCCAGCGGATTCTGTTGATACCGACGGTGATGGGACGGGTGATAACAGCGATGCCTTTCCAGACAATCCCTTGTATACAATGGACAGTGACTCCGACGGCATGCCAGATAGCTGGGAAGTAAAATATGGCTTAGACCCGACGGATCCATCTGATGCTGACAGTGATAGAGATAACGACGGCGTAGGTGCGTTGGACGAATTTTTAGCTGGAACTACCCCATCAGGTCTTCTCGATCTGGATGGCAATGGACAATATGATGCTCTCACTGACGGGCTTCTCCTATTGAGAGGAATGTTTGGATTAAGTTCAGATACTCTGGTATCCGGGGTGGTGTCCTCTGACGCAGCCTACAGTGAATCACGAGACATTGAAGAACGCATTGAAATCTTAGGTGAACTTGCTGATATCGATGGAAACGGCAATATAGATGCCCTCACCGATGGGATCTTAACATTACGCTATCTGTTTGGTTTAGAGGGTAGCGATTTGATTGATGGCGTTGTAGCAAATAATTCAACCAGAACCACGGCACAGCAGATAAAAGCTCATTTAGATACTTTAGCCCCCTCACTTGAGCCATAGAATACGGCGATGAGGTGAATATACCCATAAAGAAAATAGATCTTGCCTGCTAAAGGTGGCTAAAAGGAGTTTAGCACGGCGCTTTAATCAGCGAATAAAACGATCAGATCGCACTTCTCGACGAGCCAAAGAAGAAGAAGCGGCCATGAAAAATGCATATCCCATAAGCTCTAAACTTTCCTCAAACAGCACATTATGGGTAATATCTATACTCTCAAACGTATCTCCCAACACCAAGAAGATACCCGCCATCATTGTGGTAACACCCACTCTCGCGCGCAAAAAACAACTGGCAAGATTGAGATAGTAACGAAAATTAAACAACGCAATCACCAAGATACAGGAGAAACCTGTGGCCAATAAGATGTTGCGCCCATCACCAGAGCCAAGAAGCACCAGTAAGTTGGGAACATTAAGCCTCTCTACATCGAGCTCACGTAAAATAAATCCCAACGCTAACATGGCAAAGAATGCCGCCAATAAACGGTCGCGCCGACCACTGTTCAGAATAGGCACCAAAAACATCAAAAAACTGAGAGCCAAAATGACCGCTTGCGTATTTTCTAAGAGATTATTTTCGTCATAGACGCCAACATCACCAAAAAATACTGCGCGAACCAAACCCGCTAACACGACCAAAGCAATAGCAAAGTACGCAACTGAAGTCGATGTTTTAATAAATTTCACAGCGCAACCCATTTATCCATATTTCCGTGAGTATACCAGTACAATTTTTTATAGAAACCCAATTTTCAACCACTGTGACAAAACATTACAAAGCGTTAAAAAAATCTTCATGCATGGTGGTGATTCATATCAATACCAATGAATTAACAGGTGTCCACTCGCTCAGTCTGCTAGGGAAAAACGGAGCGATTTGACTGCCGAGTCACCTTATAACCCATCTTGGACTATGCGATTTTTTCTAACAGCGTTACCATTGGCGCGGATTCGCGATGGATCAGGCTGATGGATAGATCAAAAGCTATTTCATCTGCGTAGTATATTGGTATTTTTGAATTGCGTTGTTTTCAAAATTCGCAACCTTAATTAACGGCAGACAAAAAGGATCTTATGATGGCATTACCTCCCATACTCTCAGAGCGCCTTAGACTACCCGTAGTCGCAGCACCTTTGTTTATCATTTCCAACCCAGATTTAGTCATTGCTCAATGCAAGGCGGGTATTGTTGGATCTTTCCCCGCATTGAATGCCCGACCTGCCGAAGAATTAGACCGCTGGCTCGAAAAAATTACTACGGAACTCGCCGACTATGATGCGGCAAATCCCGACAATCCTTCAGCACCCTTCGCCGTCAATCAAATCGTACATGGATCAAATGATCGTCTTCAACATGACGTTGAGATGTGCGTAAAGTGGAAAGTACCCATTGTCATCACCTCACTGGGAGCAAAAGAATTTGTCAACGACACCATACACTCTTATGGCGGCATTGTCTTACATGACATCATCAACAATAAATTCGCTAAAAAGGCCATTGAAAAAGGCGCGGACGGCTTAATCGCTGTTGCTGCCGGTGCCGGTGGTCATGCCGGATCCCTGTCGCCATTCGCCTTAATCCAAGAGATCCGAGAGTGGTTCGATGGCCCACTCTTGCTGTCAGGGTCTATCGCAAAAGGTGATGCAGTACTTGCAGCACAAGCTATGGGAGCTGATCTTGGCTATATAGGGTCTGCGTTTATTGCTACTCAAGAGGCTAATGCCGAGCAAGCCTACAAGCAGTCGTTGGTGGATAGTAATGCCGATGATATTGTACTGAGCAATCTATTCACTGGCGTACATGGAAACTATCTAAAACCCTCGATTGTGGCCGCTGGGCTTGACCCAGATAACCTACCTGAGAGCGATCCATCCAAGATGAGCTTCGGCTCTGGCGGTAATTCTGATGCCAAGGCATGGAAAGACATTTGGGGCTGTGGACAGGGGATAGGCGCAATAAAAGCAGTACTGACAGCGCAGGATTTGGTCGACAATCTTGAAAAGCAATATCTATCAGCTAAGGCGCGCCTTGCAGTTTAATTAAGCGCGGAAGCCCTTGCGCTGCACGATAAACTCTGTGCATCGCAAGGGGCTTATCCCTGATTCGTACATTAGCCAACCACTAACACACACTAAAGCCGTTATACAGTGACACAAGAAGCGATTTTATTTAGTCAAAAAGCACAGATACCCTGTGCTATTATGACTACTTAATTTTAATTCAATAAGTCACGGTCAGATTAAGCTTGAACATCTTGCGAACCTACTTTATTGCTGTTTTATTAGTTGTCTTAGCGACTCAATCCGAGGCGGAAGATACTAAATTTAAAATAGTGACTACCTTTACAGTGATTGCCGACATGGCGCGCAATGTCGCTGGTGATGCCGCAATAGTGGAATCCATCACGAAGCCAAATACAGAGATTCACAATTATCAAGCCACGCCAGGTGACCTTCGACGTGCTCAGAATGCCGACTTAGTAATTTATAATGGCTTAAACTTAGAACTTTGGTTTGCAAAATTCTTTGACAATTTATCTAACATACCCGTCGCCACTGTCACAAAGGGAATACAACCGATGGGAATTTCGCAGGGCCCCTATACCGGAAAACCAAACCCTCACGCCTGGATGTCAGCGTCCAACGCGTTAATTTATATCGAAAATATTCGTGCTGCCCTCGTCAAGCACGACCCAACCAACGCAGCTATCTACAATGCTAACGCTGAAGACTATGGCCAGCGTGTGCTAATTGCAGTGGCTCCGTTCAGAGAAAAATTGAGCTCACTCGCAGAAAATAATCGATGGCTCGTTACCAGCGAAGGCGCTTTTACCTATCTGGCGAGGGACTTTGGCTTGAAAGAGGCCTACCTGTGGCCCATGAACGCGGATGGACAGGGTACACCGCAACAAATTCGTGCTGTTATAGACCTAGTAAGAAGCAATAGCATTAAGGCAATTTTTAGTGAGAGTACGGTGTCCCCAAAACCCGCTATGCAGGTGGCCAGAGAAACTGGAGCCTCTTACGCAGGTGTCCTCTACGTTGATTCGTTAAGCTCTGACAAGGGTCCAGTTCCAACATATATTGATTTACTAACAACAACCCTAGACACCATCACAAGAGGTTTAAATAGATAATGTCTGGACTAGAAGTAAAAGACATTACTGTGACGTACAAAAACGGCCATACAGCTATTTATGACACCAGTTTTACACTACCGACGGGGTCTATCACTGCCCTGGTAGGGGTGAACGGTAGTGGCAAATCGACCTTATTTAAGTCTATCATGGGATTTGTTTCTCTGGCGAAAGGCTCCGTTGACGTGTTGGGCATGTCGGCACAAAAGGCGCTGAAGAAAAATCAAGTCGCCTATGTGCCCCAAAGCGAAGATATTGACTGGAATTTCCCCGTACTTGTTAAAGACGTTGTGATGATGGGGCGTTATGGGCATATGGGAATGCTGAGGCTAGCATCAGAACAGGATCACCAAAAAGTCGACTTAGCTCTGGCTCGTGTCGGTATGAACGCCTTTAAAGATAGGCAGATCGGAGAACTTTCTGGCGGACAAAAGAAACGAGTTTTTCTCGCGCGGGCACTGGCTCAGGAAAGTCGCGTTATTTTATTAGACGAACCCTTCACCGGTGTCGATGTACAGACTGAAGAGCAAATCATGGAACTACTTCAGGAAATGCGCGCAGCGGGCAATATTATTCTTGTCTCCACACATAATCTGGGCAGTGTACCGGCATTCTGTGATCGAGCTGTATTGATCAATCGCACCGTATTGGCATCGGGAACCACCAGCAAGGTCTTTACCCAAGAAAATCTGCAAATGGCCTTTGGCGGTGTGCTGCGGCGCTTTGTATTGACCGGAAAACAGCTCCATGACGACGACGATACTCGACAGGTGACTGTATTATCAGACGACGAAAGACCAGTGGTCCTCTACGGAGAGGACGACAAAGAAGATAATCAGGCTGGGACCTGATGTCCAGCCTACTAACACCCTTCGACTACAGTTACATGGTCAATGCGATCTATGTCAGTGCGCTAGTGGGTTGTGTCTGCGCCTTTTTATCCGCCTACCTCATGCTCAAAGGGTGGTCATTGATCGGAGACGCCTTATCTCATTCTATTGTTCCTGGCGTCGCCGGCGCCTACATGCTTGGCTTGCCCTTTTCACTGGGTGCATTTTTCGCCGGCGGCCTCGCCGCCAGCACCATGCTTTTTTTAAGTCAACGATCGAAATTAAAGGAAGACACCATTATCGGGTTAATTTTTAGTGCGTTCTTTGGACTCGGTTTGTTTATGATTTCTCTGTCTCCGGCATCCGTAGATATCCAGACAATCGTGTTAGGCAACATACTGGCCATCACTCCAACAGATACCCTCCAATTAGTCATTATCGCTGGACTCTCTCTGCTAATTTTAATTGCCAAATGGAAAGACTTACTGGTGGTTTTTTTTGACGAGAACCATGCCAGAACCATCGGTTTAGATCCTTTTAAACTCAAAGTTCTGTTTTTTACGCTGCTTAGCGCCTCCACCGTTGCTGCACTCCAAACTGTAGGGGCTTTTCTGGTCATTGCTATGGTAGTAATCCCTGGAGCCACTGCTTATCTGTTGAGCGATAAATTTGGCATGGTGATTTTGCTCAGTACATCTATAGGCACCGTGACTTCAGCACTGGGTGCCTACCTTAGTTTCTTTTTTGATGCTGCCACTGGCGGTGTGATTGTATTGCTGCAAGCCGTTACCTTCCTGCTGGCATTTTTGTTCGCGCCAAAATACGGCTATTTAGTCGCTCAACGAAGCATCAAGCGAGCCTCGCTAGTGGAGGTGGAGCTTGGATGATCTAGTCACCTTTATAACAGAACCTTTTATCTTCACTTTCATGCAGCAAGCGTTTGTGATTGTGATATTAGTGGCTATACCCACAGCGCTTTTATCTTGTTTTCTAGTATTAAAAGGCTGGTCACTGATGGGAGACGCTGTTTCCCATTCCGTTCTCCCAGGTGTTGTCATCGCCTATGTTATTGGCTTCCCCTATGCAATTGGCGCTTTTGTTGCCGGCATGATTTGCGCAATGGTCACTGGGTTTTTGAGCCGCAATAGCCGACTTAAAGAGGACACCGTAATGGGCATTGTGTTCTCAAGTATGTTTGCGCTAGGACTAGTTATGCTGACTAAAATCGAATCGGATGTGCACCTTGACCACATCCTATTTGGCGACGTTCTCGGGTTGAATTGGCAGGATGTCCTGGAAACAGGAATAATTACTCTGGTGGTTGCCGCGTCAATAGCCATCAAGGGGCGAGATTTAATTGTCTTTGTATTTGATCATCAGCATGCAAAGGTCATTGGACTGCCCGTCACAGCTCTACATTACGGCCTTTTGGCTCTGCTCTCTCTCACTATCGTTGGCGCACTCAAAGCCGTGGGAATGATCTTAGTCATTGCCATGCTTATAGCGCCAGGCGCCATCGCCCACCTGATGACTCAACGCTTTGAGCTTATGATGGCTGTGGCAGTCTCTGTATCGGTGAGTTGTTCAATAGCAGGAGTTTATTTGAGCTTCTTTATCAACAGTGCTCCGGCACCAACCATTGTTATGCTATTGTCCATAGGCTTTATTGCAACCTTTTCCTACACCAGCTATCGCAGCAAACAAATAACAGCATCAGTGAACTAACTACTCGGGTTTCTGAACGACCTTTTCCTGCGAAACTTCTGCCAAAGACACAAATTCAAGATAGCGATCTTTGATCCGCCCAAAACGAAGTCCAAGAAGGTCGAGAAAATAATTCTGATGTAACTTCCATGGCGCAAATGTTCCTTCCTTGGGGAATTTATCAATGGATCGCAGGATATATCCAGAGGTAAGTCCTATGGACACTGTGCGCTTTAACTCGCAATTCTTATTCCTAGGAACACATATCTGCTGGTTATTGTTGTCCATATGTCTAATGATCCGGCACACATATTCACTCGTGAGATCACATTTTAGAGTCCAAGATGCGTTGGTGTAGCCAGTGGCAGAGAAAAAGTTTGGGACGTCACTGAGCATCATTCCTTTGTATTGGGTAGAGTCAGCAAAATCAACACTCTTGCCATCCACCGTCATACATATGCCACCCACCGGTAACAGTTCCAATCCTGTTGCAGTCACCACGATATCAGCCCTTAGGTGCTGACCAGATTTCAGTGCGATACCCTCCTCGGTAAAGTGAGAGATATGATCAGTCACGATGGAGGATGAACCTTCGCGCAATGAGCGAAACAAATTCCCATCGGGAACCAAACATAAACGCTGATCCCAGGGTTTATATGTTGGAGAGAAGTGAGTGTCTACATCACAAGAATCGCCCAACCAACGACGCGTCCACTGCAGCAAGCTTTTACGCATCTTATCAGGACGACGCTTGGCATACTGATAGATAAGCATCGACGAAAACACATTCTTCCAGCGGGTTATCCAGTAAGCCAACTTATCTGGAAGGTACCTATCAAGTCTCTTGGCAAAGCGATCAACGGATGGCCGAGAGACAACATAGGTGGGCGAGCGCTGTAGCATGGTGACATGGGCTGCAGTTTTTGCCAAAGACGGAACTAGAGTAATCGCAGTAGCACCACTGCCAACGACAATAATTCGTTTACCACTCCAATCTAAATCCTCAGGCCAGTGCTGCGGATGAACCAAGTTACCATTGAATTTTTCAAGCGCCGAAAACTCTGGCGTATACCCTTGATCGTAGCGGTAGTAACCGGTGCACGCGAAGATATAGCGGCATCGTAGGATAGTAACCTCACTAGCATCACCCTGCTTTACTGAGATAGACCACAGCGCAGCATTGCTATCCCAGTCAGCCTGAATCACCTGATGATTGTAGCGGATAAATTTTTCAATATCGTACTGACGGGCAGTCTCTCTGATATAGTCCAAAATTGCAGGGCCATCAGCAATCGCTTTGTCATGCTTCCAAGGTTTAAAACTATAGCCTAATGTGTGCATGTCGGAGTCAGATCGAATCCCCGGATAACGAAAAAGATCCCAAGTTCCTCCCATTGAAGCGCGACTCTCCAAAATGGCGAATCGTTTATTTGAAGTCTTTCTAAGAAGGTGGCAAGCGCCTCCGATACCCGACAAACCGGCACCAATGATCACTACATCAAGAGTTTCTGATGCCATACCTCTATCGCTCCCAAGATTGCATTTTGGCACATATACTGCCAGAACCATGCAAATGATTCAATTGCGCACTGACGTTGAGAGCAGCGTCTCTGAAATTAAAAAAACCAGCCTTTGACTGCTTTATCCAGACTAGGCCGGCACTTCTTTAACTGACCGTTGTAGATATACGTTTGTCGCTTGACACTGTCGGCGATCTTAAGCAATTGCGGTTTTTTGTTGTATGACTTTTTCGAGTATCCGCCCCAGCCTTCATGGTAGGCCAGATATTGGTTATAGGGATCAGATTTTGAAATCCCTAAACGTTTATGGCTAGTATGGCCGTACCATCCGATAAAATTTATCGCATGGGCGAAATTATCACGATCGTGACCCCAATTGCCGGTGGCTTTTCGATAGTCTTCCCAAGCAGGATCCTGAGCTTGAGCATAACCGTATGCGGAGGATTTTCTGGGTAGAGGAATAAATAAGAACTTAGGTCTCTCCGGCCGCACATTTGGCCGGAATGACGACTCCTGACGCATGATCGCCATAGTCAGCGAAATTGGCATATCCCAGCGCTTCTTCGCAGCGCGAGCATCTTCATACCATTCGGTGTTGCCATAGAATATTTTGCACACGTCATCTATCTGAGACGGCTGATAAGCAGAACAGCCCGCCAACAGCAAACTCAAAGAAAGGGCAATCATCATGATCAGCTTCATTTTTTGTCCGTGCCATACTGCTTGCTTTGTGATGGATAATTAGAAACGCTACCACCGACAAAAACAAGCTTCACGCGACCCATAGAGATCGCTGGAAGTTTATACGGTTTTTTTGTAGTGTGAGCCGTTCTCGGATAACCAATTCTGTACAATTTCAATAAAGGGCTCAACCGATTCGTCAAAGCATGCGTCAATTTCAAACCTTGGTAAAATTCTTTCAGCACCACAATCGCCAAGAAATTGATCAAAGTCTTTACCGGCTTGGGCAAAAGCGGGGTAGCCCGTATCTCCCAATCCACAGACCGCGAAGGACACTGAACTCAAGTCTGCCTCCTGAGATTCTAACCAAGCATGCATATCCTCGGCGTTATAGGGCGCCTCTCCATTGCCATAAGTGCTGGTAATCAAAAGAACCAAGCTCTCCTGCGGTAATTCCGTGCGATCATAGTCATCTAAATCCGAGACCTCACAGGCATAATCACTACTCTGTAAGGAATTCTCCAGATCAAAAGCAAATTCTTCAGCTGTACCGGTTTCAGAGCCAAACAAAATTCTTATTTTTTTCCCAGCAGAGGCGCACACACTACTCATTTACACGTTCCTTAAATAAAAAACTCTCTTCATTCGTATTTAATCGGGTCCATTTACTACCAATTTGACCCCACCCTAACAGCGACTCTCGATTGTACTGCCCAACCCAAACAAATGGATTACCCCTTCAAAGGCCAAACACTGAAAAAGTCCTCTTCGGCGATGGGCCTGAGCGGACGATCTGGATTAACTGGAGTACCAATATAGAGGTACCCGATCACAGCTTCGTTTTCCTCCAACCCTAAACCCCTGGTAATCAGGGTTGATGTCGCATAGGGGCCGGTACGCCACACTGAGCCGAAACCACTGGCATAAACGGCCATGCCAATGTTGTTTAGAACACCACCCGTCGCAATTGCTTGCTCTAAAAACGGCACTTTATCATGGCTTTTGTAACGGGCAATACCGACGACGATCAAAGGCGCACGAAAAGCCTTCTTTCGCGCACCTTGTATGACCTCTTCAGTTGCATTAGGCTCTACCGCGACAATATCTTGAGCAAAAAGGTCCGCCAATGCATTGCGATCATCACCAGCAATTACCAAAAACCGCCAAGGACGCAAGTGCATATGATCTGGCGCTCTTAATGAGGCGGCAAAGATACGACTCATAAGCTCAGGGTCAGGCGCTGGATCCTGTAACCGTGGATGAGAACGCCGATTGGCCATCGTGAAAACAAATTCATCACCAGGGAAAATATCACCACTCACTTACAACACCTCTAATCAGACTATTCCATCAAAATCCACAAAAATAAATTGCCATGGAAGCGTTTTCGCCGATAATTGCGCACTGCCTACAGGCTCGGTGGAAGCCATTATCCTGAGAGCGCAATATTAACACAGTCTGGTTAAAACAAAATGATAACCATTCGTATTATGTGTAATTAGTAAAACGTAATTGCTACATTAATATTACTTATTTCAGAGAGAAATCATTGACCTGCCAAGGCAGTGCAAGGCACCATCGACGTTCAGTGGTGTTGGTTCGTTGTCAGTGGCTGTCGCATGGCTCTCTGCAGTAACGTCAACTCACTTAGTAAGGAATCGACATGACTGACAAGCAAAAGTCTAATGACAATTTCATCTTTACCGGAACCTGCCAAGCCAGCTCGGGCGTTGTTGCTGCGGTAACAACTTTTTTGGCCAGCCGCAATTGCTATATCTGCGCCCTTGAGCAATTCGACGATCAGTCAACCAACAAATTTTTTATGCGCGCAGTTTTTCGACGCGAGGATGGAGCGCCGGACATAGTTACTATGACCGAGCAATTTGTGGACATTTCCGACAGGTTCGGTATGCAGTGGAATTTCCACAGACCCTCAGCACCAGTAAAGACCATCATTATGGTGTCCAAATACGATCATTGTTTAGATGATCTTTTGTACCGCCAGCGCAAGGGTGAAATCAATATGGAAATCACCGCGGTGGTGTCCAACCATCAAGATCTGCGACCCATGGTTGAGCGCGAAGGTATTCGTTTTATTCATCTCCCTGTAACGTCCAAAACCAAAGCTCAACAAGAGCAACGGCTGCTGGAGATTGTCGCTGAAACGGCGTCAGAGCTGGTCATTCTTGCTCGTTATATGCAGATTTTGTCCAACGACCTGACAGCGGCTCTCAGTGGCCGATGCATTAACATACATCATTCATTCTTACCGGGATTCAAAGGCGCCAAACCCTACCACCAAGCTTTTGATCGCGGGGTAAAGGTCATTGGTGCCACGGCCCATTATGTCACTTCAGATTTAGATGAAGGACCAATTATTGAGCAAATGCTAACACGGGTGGACCACAATTATGGGCCAGACCAGCTAGTTCAAGTTGGGCGAGACAACGAGTGTTTGGCGCTAGCCAAAGCCGTCAGATACCATATTGAACGCCGAGTTTTTCTCGATGGCAACAAAACCGTTGTATTCACAGGTAGCTGACATTAAAAATGATAGCTACTGAAATTTAACTCATAGCGAATATTTTATGCCTTTTGCTCTTCTCAAATATGGTTTAAGCCGAAAATATCCGGCAAAACATCATTTCACACCAGCAAAGGCGCTAAAAAAGCACTACGACGTGGTCATAATTGGTGGCGGTGGTCACGGTGCTGCCATCGCTTATAACCTTGCCAAATATCACGGCGTTAGAGACGTTGCTATTCTAGAAAAAAGCTATCTTGGCGGTGGCAACACTGCCAGGAACACGGCGGTTATTCGTTCAAACTATCTCACCGAGTCCGGCGTTGAATTTTATCGTGAGTCAGTAAAGCTCTATAACAATCTGAGTAACGAATTCAACTACAACGTGATGATGGAAAATAGAGGCCAACTGACTCTGGCGCATAGCGATGCTGCCATTCGCAGTTTTCGCTGGCGGGCCGAGGTCAACAAACACTTGGGCGTGCGTTCAGAATTGGTGGATCGACAGACCATTGCTGAGCTGGTACCCAACTTAAATCTATCTGAAGACTCCCGTTTTCCCATCATGGCTGGACTCTGGCATGCCGATGGCGCCACTGCACGTCATGACGCAGTCGCTTGGGGCTATGCCAAAGGGGCCTGCGAACGCGGCGTTGAGTTACACCAGCTTACCGAAGTTGAGGATATCGAAATCAGTCAAGGTAAGGTCACTGGCGTGAAAACTAATCGCGGCAAAATTTCTTGTGGCGCCGTGGTGCAAGCTGTTGCCGGTGCCAGCTCAATTGTTGCAAAAAAAGCGGGCATTCGACTACCGATTCACTCCTATCCGCTTCAAGCGATGGTGACCCAACCTTACAAACCAATTCTCACGCCTCACGTCAGTTCGCCCCACGTGCATGTCTATGTTCACCAAACCTCACGCGGAGAATTCGTCATTGGCGGCGGATCTGACCCCTACCCACTTTACAACACAAGAGCTACTCTCGATCAGCGCGAGTCGCTCTCCGCAGCAGCACTGGAATTGTTTCCATTCTTATCCCAAGCTCGACTGTTACGACAATGGGCAGGAATTACCGATATGACACCGGACTACAGCCCAATAATGGGATTGAGCCCCGTGGAAAACTATTATCTCGATGCCGGCTGGGGGACTTGGGGATTCAAAGCCACCCCTATCTGCGGAGTGACCATGGCAGAATTGATCGCTACCAAGAGGGTTCCCTCTCTAATCAAACCCTTTGAGCTGGAGCGTTTCTATCGCTACCAGCAAATTAACGAAGCCGGCGCCACTGCCGCGAGTCATTAGAGAGGCTTGTATGAAACTGTTACGCTGCCCCCTTAACGGCCTCCGCAACATATCAGAGTTTACCTATGGCGGCGAATACCACCCGATGCCGGATCATCATAAGACCTCGGCGAGGGGCTGGGTCGAGTATGTATTTTTCCATGATAATACCGCCGGTGTTGTCACCGAGTGGTGGTGTCACACGCCGAGCTCCTTCTGGTTTCTCGCCGAACGCAATACAATTACTGATGAAGTGTTACGAACCTTCACAGTAGATGAGTACCATCGACAGCGGATCGAGTTTAACCACTCACCATTGGGCCAAGACTCATGAACAATCGCCTCCCTCTGCCCTATGGCCTGCTTATCGATCGTAACAAACCAATTCAGTTCAGTTTTGAAGGCCAACACATCAGTGGATTTCAAGGAGATACTATCGCCAGTGCAATGATATCCAACCAGAGTTGGTTGCTCAGCCGGTCGTTCAAATATCATCGCCCCAGAGGGCCACTGACCATGGCTGGGCAGGATGCAAACACCTTGGTGCAATTGCCGTCCGACCCCAATGCATTGGCGGACAAGCAACTCATCAGTGAAAATCTAATGGTTAAAGGGCAAAACTACAGTGGGTCTCTAAGCAGAGATAGAGGCGCTATCCTGGGCCTTTTCTCTCGTTTTCTTCCTGTGGGCTTCTACTACAAAGCATTTTTCAAACCCCGTGGCATTTGGCAAAAATGGGCTCCTTTCATTCGCAAAAAGGCTGGCCTCGGTGCAATTGATACACAATTACAACCCGATTACTACGACAAAGAGTACCTGTTTTGTGATGTCTTAGTCGTTGGTGCCGGGCCGGCCGGAATGCAAGCGGCTATCGACTGCGCAGCAGCTGGCGCCGATGTGCTTTTAGTGGAGGAAAATCCTATTACAGGCGGGTCCCTTAACTACAGTCGCTTTGATGTTGATGGAAGCAAAGGGCAAACGTTGCGGGATGAATTGCTTACTGAGATAAGTAAGCAAAGCAACATAAAAGTAATGACCGACGCTGTCTGCAACGGCTGGTTTGCCGATAACTGGCTACCCATCATTCGACACAAGCGACTGTATAAGGTCAGAGCTAAACAGAGTATTTTCTGCACTGGGGCCATGGAGCAACCCGCTCTATTTCACAACAATGATCTTCCTGGCGTCGTCATGAGCAGTGCCGCCCAACGACTTTTGCATCTCTACGCCATCGCACCTGGATCGAGCGCTATTGTTCTGACGGGTAATAACGAAGGCTATGGTACAGCTCTGGACCTAATGGATGCCGGTGTCAGAGTCAACTGTATTGTCGACCTGCGGGAAGATGCAGTGCACGATGATATCGCCAAGGCTGCCATGGATCGCGGTGTAAAGGTAAAACTGGGCTACGCTGTCTACGCCGCACACAGTAAGACAGGGCATCGCTTGACAGAGGTGGAAATACGAAAAGTCCTCAGCCCCGGGCAATGTGAAAATAGCGGAGAAGTGCTCTCTTGTGACTTGTTATGCATGTCAGTAGGCTATACCCCAGCATATCAGCTGGCTTGTCAGGCCGGTGGACAGCTGAGCTATGACGACGAAACGGCGATGTTCACTCTGACCAATTGCGCCAACAACGTTCACCTGTGCGGGTCTCTCAATAGTGTTTGGCAGCTCGATCAAGTGTTAATGGATGCGCAGAGGGCCGCCAAGACAGCGCTGTGCGAGCTCGGATTGTCAGAATCATCAGTCGTGAGCTCGCCGAAGACCGGTGAAGCCAGCCCAAACCACCCATGGCCAATTTTTCCTCATCCCAAGGGCAAAGAATTTGTCGACTTCGACGAAGATCTGACTATCGATGATATCGTTAACGCCACTGCTGATGGTTACGAACATATTCAGCTAGTAAAACGGTACTCAACCTGCGGTATGGGTCCATCACAGGGGCGACATTCAGCACTGGCTGCTGCGCGATTGGTGGCCGAGGCCACTGGGCGCAGTGTTGCCGAGACCGGTGTTACCACAGCGCGACCACCATTTTCCGCAGAGCAATTGGGTCATAGTGCAGGTCGACGTTTTTTCCCGGCAAGGCGAACCAACATACACTATAGGCATCTAGAAGCTAATGCGGAAATGTTGCAAGCTGGGTCTTGGTATCGTCCCGCTTATTACAAGTTTAATAATTTGGATAAACACCAATGCATTAATAGGGAAGTCACCAATGTACGTCATAACGTGGGTTTGGTGGATGTCTCGACTCTGGGAGCACTAGAGATTCGTGGCAGCGACGCCGCCGAATTCCTCAACCGTATATATACCGGCGGTTATATAAAACAGCCCGTTGGAAAAGCACGCTACGCACTGCTCACGAACGAAGCGGCGGTGGTAATAGACGATGGCGTTGCCTGTCGTCTCGGTGACGATCACTACTTTGTCACAGCGACCACCGGTGGTGTCGATCGAGTCTATCAAAGCATGCTCAAATGGAATGCACAGTGGCAGTTGAATATTGATATCGCTAACGTTACATCGGCATATTGCGCGGTTAACATTGCCGGGCCAAAGGCTAGAGCGGTGTTAACTCAGGTATGTGATGATATCGATTTAAGCGATGAGAATTTTCCTTACATGGGTATTCGCTCAGGTCATGTCGCAGGCATCCCGTCACGTCTTTTACGGGTTGGTTTTGTTGGCGAGCTCGGTTACGAAATTCATGTCCCTCAACACTGTGGCGAAGCGCTGTGGGATGCACTAATGACTGCCGGGCATGATCACTCGATCATACCCTTTGGCATTGAAGCGCAGAGAATCATGCGTCTGGAAAAGGGCCATGTCATCGTTGGGCAAGACACGGATGCTATGTCAAATGCCAACGAACTACAGATGGGTTGGGCGGTAAATCGAAAGAAGCCCTTTTTTGTCGGCGGCCGAACACTCACTGAGCTTGAGAAAGAACCCTTGATGCGTGCCCTGGTAGGTTTTGTTCTAGATGTCTCAGATGCTCCAACACCCTGCGAAAGTCATCTGATATTGCAAGGAGACACGATGATTGGTCGAGTTACATCGTGCAATTACTCACCGACACTGGACAAGATTATTGGTCTTGCCTATGTACCGCCTGAACATGCCAAAGCGGGCTCTCAACTCACAATAAAATCAACAGGTGGTATCCTCGTCAACGCAAAAGTAGCCGAACTGCCATTCTTTGATCCAGATAATCAACGTCAGGAACTGTAGAAATGACCAACAATCCCAGTTCTCAGCAACGACGCAGTGCTTTATACCGACGGCACTTAGCCTTGGGTGCTCAGTTTGAACTGCGAGGCAAGGCACTCTGTATTGCCCAGTATGCAGAGCAGGCACACCAAACTGAGCAGCAGCAGGCAAGATGTCTTGGGCTCTGCGATCTTTCAACCATACCCAGAACAGGGTTTAAAGGCAGCGCTGCAATTGACTGGCTGAAAACGCAATCCGTTGTTTTACCGAGTGCTATCAACACCACGGCAGAGCAACCCTCGGGGAGTCTTTGCGCTCAGCTCTCCCATCAAGAAGTATTATTGCTCAGTGATTTAAGATGCCAATCCGAAGATATCGCGCGATTAAACCAGCCCATAGATAATTTAGCGGAAGATTCATTTCAGCAAACCTATGAACTGCCCAGAGCTGACAGTCATTGTTGGCTCGCGATTACTGGATCAGAGGCGGCAAGAATGATGGCAAAACTATGCGCCGTGGATTTACACAGTGACAAATTCCGCAATGGATGTATCGCCCAAACTGCAGTCGCCAAACTAAGTAGTATTATCATTCGTCAAGATCTCAGCGACACCCTGTGCTTTTATCTGTTGTGTGACGCCACCTGTGTAGAATATATCTGGGATTGTCTGCTCGATGCTATGGACGAGTTTGCCGGCCAAGCGATCGGCATTGACGCCCTATTGCAACTGCACGTCAAAAATTGAGCTAATCCTATTCGTAAGGCAGATAGTTAAGCTACACTAGGCGACATGAAAACCAGTGATAATCTAGAAATCAGTGCGTTGCGAGTGTTTGCTGCCATTGGGGACGCCCATAGCTTGACGCAAGCCGCCGAGCGACTGGGCATCACTCAGTCTGCTGTTTCGCAGACACTTAAGTTACTAGAACGTCAGGTGGGATCCAAGCTAGTAGTGACCCGAGCACGTCCCATTAAGCTGACGCCCAGCGGACAGGTTCTTAAGGGTTATGCCGACAAAGTCATGCAAGAGACCAAACGCATGCTTATGGATGTGCGCGATGCCTCTAACGGAGGGTCTCTGCCCTTGAATGTTGGTATGATTGACTCTTTTTGCGATGTTGCCGGGCTTCATTTCATGCAGAAAATTAAGCCGCTTACCTCTAAGCTGGCTCTTCGCACCGGATTGGTGGCACCGCTTAGTCAAGCTCTCTTAGATCATGATCTAGACCTACTAATCACCAGTGATCCTTTGGATGATCATCCTCAGCTGCAGCGATTTCCCTTATTGCGCGATCCATTTGTGGTTATAGCACCCAAGGGACTGGAAAAATCATCAACCAATGATATTCGCTGGCTTTCAGAAAATTTACCCTTTGTTCATTACAACCGACAGTCAAGATTGGGTAGCCTCAGTGATCTCATTGCCCGACGTCTAGATATTGAATTTGAATCTCACTACGAACTGGACAGTACTCAGACACTGCTGCGTTTCGTGCAATCAGGCCAAGGTTGGGCAATGACTACTGGACTCTGTCTTGCGCCCTACCCCGATCTTCTTCAAGAAATACAGGTAATTCCCCTTTCCAAGGGCGCCAATTCTCGCTACTTAACACTGATTTGCAGAAATAACGAATTAGGTGACTGGCCCGCTAAAATAGCTGAAATTTGCCGTGCGATTTACGACCAAGATACCGTCGTTAAAATGGAGCGTATAGCCTCTTGGCTCCCCGAACAAGCATACTCAATTACTGAAATGCCGGCGATTTAGATACTTAATGGACGCATCTACCGTTGAATACTTTCGTCTCGCACTGTTAGAACTTCAATCGCAGCTACAAGATATTGAAGAGATAGCCAAAGACTCTAGCAAACCGGTAAAACTGGATCAAACCATGGTGGGACGATTATCTCGAATGGACGCGATGCAAGGTGCCGAAATGGCAAGAGAGGCATCTCGCCGCCGACGCCTGCAACTGGCCAGAATTCCAGTGGCGCTGCAACGCATCGACGATGGAGATTATGGTTTCTGTGCCACTTGTGATGAGTTGATCGCCGAGGGACGCCTTAAAATAGACCCAACGTACGCACACTGCGTCAATTGTGCGGATGCCAGAAAATAAGTTTGCAGCGCAATATTATGCTCGCAACCAATGAAATTAATACGAAAATAATTAAAAACAATATATTTTGTATCATTTTGATGGTAAATTAACCATTTTAAGGCGTCAGTTGTCGGCGTCGCTGTTATTAAAAACTATCGAAATATCTCAATTAAGGACCACCAGAGGTCAACATGTCAGCAACCATTACTCTACCGCGAATACTCGAAATAGGTGCTGGCTGCAGCGGCAACCTTTGTTCAGTGCTGAAAACTCTGGGCTTGCAGGCGCCATTAATTGTCACCGACAAGATTATGGTTGAATTAGGTTATGTAGAAACACTACAAAAACACCTGGCTGAACAGGACATCGTCAGTGACATCTTTGATAACACAGTGCCAGAACCAACGGTGGCATCCATCCAAGCCGGTGTCGACAAAGTGCGTCTGGGTCAGTTCGATTGTGTTATTGCTCTCGGTGGAGGTAGCCCCATTGACAGTGCCAAAGCCATTGCCATTTTAGGCAAATACGGCGGCAATATGAAAGATTACAAATTCCCTCGACAGGTAAACGAAAGCGGTTTGCCTATTATCGCCATTCCGACAACTGCAGGTACTGGATCGGAGGTAACTAAAGTCACTGTGATCACCGATGAATCTACTGATGAAAAAATGATGTGTATGGGCATGGGATTTATGCCAACGGCCGCGCTCGTTGACTTCGAGCTATCGCTCAGTGTTCCTGCCCGCACTACGGCCGACACTGGAATTGATGCGCTCACCCATGCAATTGAAGCTTACGTTAGTAAGAAAGCTAACCCCTACACTGACGCACAAGCGCTAGCGGCAATGAGGTTAATTGGCCCCAACTTGCGCGCAGTCTATCACGACGGTAGCGATCGAACCGCGCGGGAGAAAATGATGCTCGGCGCAACGCTCGCTGGTATCGCCTTTTCAAATGCATCGGTGGCGCTGGTACATGGAATGAGCCGGCCTATCGGTGCTGCATACCACGTGCCTCATGGATTATCGAACGCTATGTTACTGCCTATCGTGACCGAATACTCTATTCCTGACGCTGTGGGTCGTTATGCACGCTGCGCTCGGGCCATGAGCATTGCAACCAATGATGACAATGACCAGACTGCCTGCGCCAATTTACTAGGCGAGCTGAATGCACTGAATAGGGAACTTCACGTTCCAACTCCGGCTGAATTTGGGATTGATCGAACAGCATTTTTTAATAACCTAGAAACGATGGCGGCTCAGGCTATCGCCTCCGGCTCTCCGGCGAACAATCCAAAACAACCCGATGCAGACACCATTATCGCGCTGTACAAAAAGCTTTGGAACTAAGCACCAAACCCCACGTTAACCACTTTAACTCTTCCGACCACAAGGAGAACACAATGACCACAGTAGGACACCTTATCAACGGTGAGATACGCACCGACAGTGAGCGCACCCAAGATGTGTACAACCCATCTACTGGCGAGGTAAGTAAACAGGTTGCCATGGCCTCGGTGGCCACAGTCGAGGAGGCCATAGCGGCAGCTCAAGCAGCCTACCCTGCCTGGCGAAACACGCCAGCGATAAAACGTGCACGTATCATGTTTAAATTTAAGGATCTGCTTGAGCAACACGCGGACAAGATTTGTGAGCTAATCGGAGAAGAGCACGGTAAAATTTCTCACGATGCCGCGGGAGAATTACAGCGCGGTATAGAAAACGTTGAATATGTCTGCTGCGCTCCAGAACTGTTAAAAGGTGAACACAGTAAAAATGTCGCACCTAACATTGACTCCTGGAGCGAATTTCAGCCCTTGGGTGTTGTTGCGGGTATCACGCCATTTAACTTCCCCGCGATGGTACCTCTGTGGATGTATCCCATGGCCATCGTGTGTGGTAACTGTTTTATATTAAAACCCTCTGAACGCGACCCCAGCTCGACCCTATTCATTGCCGAACTTCTCAAACAAGCCGGTCTACCTGATGGTGTGATGAATGTGGTGAACGGTGACAAGGAAGCGGTGGATGTGTTGCTCACCGACGAGCGAATCAAAGCGGTCAGCTTTGTTGGATCCACCCCTATTGCGGAATATATCTACGCCACTGCCAGTGCCCATGGCAAGCGTTGTCAGGCTCTTGGTGGTGCGAAAAACCATGCCATTGTCATGCCCGATGCCGATATGGATAATGCCGTCAGCCAGCTATTAGGCGCCGCCTTTGGCTCATCCGGTGAACGCTGCATGGCCTTGTCAGTGGCTGTTGCTGTGGGTGATGCAGCGGCGGATCAGTTGGTGAGTAAAATGGCCGAGGCGATGAAAACGCTGAAAATCGGTCCCTGCCATGATGCAAATAATGATTTTGGCCCAGTGATTACCAAGCAACATCAAGAAAAGGTCTTTGGCCATATCAGTAGTGCAGAGTCTCAAGGTGCCACCGTGGTAGTGGACGGTCGCAACCCTCAGGTGTCAGGCTATGACAATGGCTTTTACGTGGGCGGTACTCTGATCGATTGTGTTACGCCTGATATGGACAGCTATGCGGCGGAAATTTTCGGACCCGTACTGCAAATTGTGCGAGTGGACTCGATGCAACAGGCCATGGATTTAATTGATGCCCACGAGTACGGCAATGGCACCTGTATCTTCACTCGCGACGGCGAAGCGGCACGCTATTTTTCTGATCACATCCAAGTGGGCATGGTGGGAATTAACATACCACTGCCAGTTCCTGTGGCTTACCATAGCTTTGGTGGCTGGAAACGCTCTCTGTTTGGAGATCTTCATGCCTATGGTCCAGACGGTGTCCGATTTTATACCAAACGTAAAACCATCACTCAGCGTTGGCCCTCAGCGGGGGTACGGGAAGGTGCACAATTCTCCATGCCTACCATGAGTTGAGTAATCACCCGATGACTGAGAGCATAGATTTGAAGATGTCGGAAAAAGGCTCGGCCATCAGCCGCGTTATGGCTATTATTGAGGCCATCGCCAAGGCCGAGCGCCCGCTGTCGCCAGGGGATCTCTCTTATCAGTTGGGTATTCCGAAACCCAGCGTACATCGATTACTCAGTCAACTAGAAGAAGAGGGCTACGTGCAAACGTCAATGCGTGGCATGATTATCCCCGCAGACCGACTTCACGGCGTGGCTCTCGGAATTCTCTACAGCAGCCGTTTTAAGGCACTGCGGCAAGCCATTTTGCAAAAATTAACTGCTGAAATTGGCGAGACCTGTGGCATAGCACTGCCCAACGGCGTCAACATGATTTACTACGATCGCGTGCAAACGGACTGGCCTCTGCAAGTGCATCTCAAAGTCGGTAGCCAAACGCCTACTTGGTGCACCGCCAGTGGAAAATTGTACCTCAGTAGTCTCAACCGCGATCGGCGTAAACGTTTAATTAACAAATTACCACTCACACAATACACTCGTAACACCATCACCGACCTCAGCGAATTAGACGTTGCTTTAAAGGCCACAGCTAACACCAACATCGGTACGGATAATGAGGAATTTGTCGACGGTATGGTAGCCTGCTCCGTACCCGTACTTAATGCAAATGGCCAACTTTTCGCCTGCCTGTTTACGCATGCGCCAGTGATAAGAAAAAATCTTGATGAACTGCTGTCATTTGTGCCACATTTACATGTGGCAGCAAGAGAACTCGGAACCTTGATCAGCGAAGGACCAGATAAACCACAACGCCACTTACCGAGTAACGCAATGACTGACTAACGAGCGGTTTCTATGCAATTAAAAAATACTCTACTCATCATCTGTTTTACTCTTATTGTCTTTAGTCTATCCAGTTGCCTTTCTCATTACTCTGAACAAGCCAGCTGGCTAACCATAGAGGGTTACGCCAAAACAGTGGCGGAAAATAACACAGATCGGATGCTCAACGACGGCTGGACATCTTATGGTGGTGACCATGGCGGTCATCGCTACAGTAGTCTTGATCAAATCCACCTCTCCAATGTATCAGATCTTGAAATCGCTTGGCAATTCCAAACTGGTGATCTGCAAACAAAACCCGATGCCATGCGCAACGCCGCCACCGAAGGGACACCCATTTTTGTCAACGACTCACTAATTTTTTGTACACCTTTTAATGAGGTTATTGCTCTGCACCCAGGAAACGGTGAAGTGCGCTGGCGATTTGATGCCCAGACCAATTTAGAACAGTTTCCAGCTAATCAATTTGTCTGTCGAGGTGTGGCCTACTGGCAAGATCAGAACAACACTATCGAATGCCCTAAACGTATTCTGATGGCGACCAATGATTCACGGTTGCTAGCGATCAATGCAGATAATGGCCAACTCTGCAAAAATTTTGGCCTTCAGGGTACCCTTGAGATAAAGCCGGAGATTGACCTTTGGTGGCCGGGAGAGTTTCAATTCACATCGCCACCTGTTGTCGCTAACAACACCGTAATTATCGGTTCAGCCATTGCTGACAATGTGCGCAGAGCGGCACCCAAGGGCGTTGTGAGAGCTTTTGATGTTGTCACCGGCCAAGCTAAATGGCAATTTGACCCTATTCCTCGAACCAAAGATGACAACGGCCATGGTAGCTGGCTGAACGATGAAACACCTTCCGAGGGGCATGCTAATGTCTGGGCGCCCATGTCGATTGATGTGGAACGAAATTTAGTGTTTTTACCCACCTCCAGTCCAAGTCCAGATTTTTATGGTGGCATGCGTCCCGGCGACAATCTACACGCCAACTCGGTGGTTGCTTTAAATATTGATAATGGTGATATTGCCTGGAGCTTCCAAACAGTACACCATGACATTTGGGATTATGATTTGCCGGCTCAACCCGGCCTCTATTCTGTCTGGCGCGGTGGTAGATCCCATGATGTCGTGGCTCAGGTAACAAAAACTGGGCTGGTGTTTGTGCTAGACCGAGACACCGGTAAACCCTTTCTGCCCATTGAAGAGCGGCCTGTGCCCCAGTCTGCGGTGACAGGTGAATATCTGTCACCGACTCAACCTTTTCCAGTAAAGACACCACCTATAGTACCCAGTAGCATCACACCCAACGATGCCTTCGGCCTCACATGGTTTGATCAAACAGCTTGTGCGAAAAGAATCGCCCAAGCAGACGCCAACGGCTTATTTACACCTCCATCAGCGAGAGGGACGCTGGTTTATCCAATGAATGGTGGTGGCGCCAATTGGGGTAGTGCAGCTTATGACCCGAAGAGGAATTTACTACTGATCAATATGAGTAATATGGCGCACGAGGTAAAACTGATTGAGAAAGCAACCGAAGAGATTGAATCAAAAACAATGCATGACAGTACCCTAGCCCCTCAAGTGGGTGTACCCTATGCATTGAAAAGAGATTTATTGCTGTCACCCTTGGGCTTGCCTTGTAATAAACCACCATGGGGAGTTCTAGCCGCAGTTAATTTAGACAGCGGTAATATCGTGTGGCGTAAACCACTTGGCAGTATTGAAGAATTAGCACCCGCTGGTGTAGATTTGGATCTCGGCACCCCAAACCTCGGTGGCCCAGTGGTTACCGCTGGAAACCTGACTTTCATCGCCGCCACCATGGATAGTTACATTCGAGCATTCGAAACTGCCAGCGGGAAAGAACTGTGGCAGGCCAAATTGCCAGCTGCTGGTCAGGCCACACCCATGACCTATGAATGGGAAGGAATTCAATACATCGCCATCTATGCTGGTGGCAATGCTCGCTCTGGCAGTGTACTGGGTGATTATATCGTGGCCTTTAGTTTATCCGGATCACAATAAACGAAGAATCAATCAACTAATCGCCAGCGCCAGACCGCGAACCATCGTTTGATTCAACCAATACTTGAGTAGCCAGAGAGTCCAGTGCGCACCAAAGGTCTTGATCTATTTCAATACCGTGCTCAATAGATTCTTGGTAACACCGACGCATATCAGCCGAAGAGAACTCTTCGTGCGAATCCCCTAATGATAATTCCCAAGAATAGTCTTCCTCGATACGATCAATCGACGGTCCAGCTAATATTCGCAATGATTGCTCATTTAAATGAGAAGCCTTGGTAAACAGCTGATAAATGGGCAAATCAGCACTCGGAGATACAGAAACTTTTACGGCATGAGAGTGCTGACGCCAATAGGCAATAAATGCCACGTTACGCCGAGTGGCTTTGAGTAATCGTTGTATGACGAAAGAACGATTAAAGCAATTCACCACATCGAGGCTCACAGTTCCACCCTCTATAGCCCTTGAGGTGACCAAATTAACCGCCTCACTGCCACACAACAAAATAGAGGTTCCCTTGCCATTTAAAACAAAGGTAGATTCGTCTTCTCGAACTAATTCTGCATGCGTTGGCACATTAGTATTAAAGTAACTCAGTGCTGCTTGGAGACGATCAAGCCCGTAAAAACCATGAGTCTGTAACCAGACCACCATATCAGCGGCATCATAGTAATCCCCGGGTTCAAAGCCCAGCGCTTCAAAGGCCTTCTTCAGCGCCGCAGATAATTCATTTCTAGACACATTCATAAGGTAGAAGACGAGGTGAGCCTAGGTTTGATAGGAAATTGCCAGTTATCGCCATCATCACGACCAAAATCACTGATCAGTGGCGCTCCTTGAAACATGGTATTTCTCACCCATAAACGGGATCGGGGATCGAACTTGCTGACCCCAAAGAAAGACAACTTGCAACGCAACAACTGAATTGGCAGTACGTCCTTGTGAATAAGATTTTCACGAATATCGCCATAGCGACTCTGTCCCATGGTTTGGATTCGCACCACAATACCGCTATAGGTTGGATTTTTCAGAATAAAGTGAGCCACATCCTGGCCTGGCGAATCATTGTCATATTTCACCAGCTGATCGTAGCAGTCGCGGACACGACGACCAACTGCCAAGGGCATTTGCTTATCCATTCCCAAATCAATATGCACCTGTCCCAACCTTGGTTCCATTTTCTCCTCGGACCGGTACCAAAAGACACCTTGAGACTCCTCTTCAGCGAAATTAATAGCCAGGGCCCAATCGTATTTGTCCTCAATTAGGCGCACCAACCTAGATACTGGCATCTCAGGAATGGCCTCATAGGATTCATCGACCCACATACTCTCTTCAAATTTGTCCACCAAATCGGGGTACAATTCCATTAACAAGGTATTAATCACTTCCTGAGTTTCAACATGCCACTGATCTTCGGCATATGTGACCAATGTAGTCCACGCATTTTTCATCTTGGATAGCTCTGTTCCGCTCTTCCCGAGCCATGCACCCAGTAAACCTAACTGTTCGATAATGGTTTGATTTATGGCGTCTTGTCGCGCATCTTCGGTATAGATCTCAGTTAAATGTTGAATAACACGATCAACCAATTTTTTCAGTGCCTCCACTAGCGTCATCGAAACACCCATTTCACCTGCTGACAAAACTGCAGCCAAGGCTTTTTCACGCATCTCTATCCACTGATTAATTAATAAGGGATGGTTAATTAAAAAAGGTGCCATGCCGAGGCCAGTGGAGTTACCTATGCCAATGTAACGCTTTATATTAGAATCTAGTTTGATACTGGATGAGGGCGAGCGATGGGCTGCTATGTGTTCTACCTGCTGCATACTGAAGTGCCTTAACATATAACAGGTGAACATTTCAGCCGCGAAGGGGCGAGCAAAGTCTTTATGCTTTGTCCAAACTTTTTCCCAATCGGCCATACCCAATTTACCACTACCGTAGGCCGCTGTTGTTCTGTAGAGATAACCTACCTGTGCCATTACATCGAGGTCAGGTTGTTCACCACGCGCCAACTGATCAACCATATAATCAAAGGTTCGTCCACTTCGATTGGCACGGGACAACACCATCACGCGAGCATCGACACGCCCTGCCTCTTGTTTTGGGACGTTTTCAGACAGAAAGCTGAGCTGTTGTGCATCCACATTGCCCTCGCACAACGCCATAGTAAGATCCCATTGATTGGCAATGACCCTATCATTGCGAGACTCTGGGGGCAGGTAATGAGAAAACACAACAAAACTAAACGTCCCGAACTTGGCCTTTATCGTGAAAACCACAGTGCCGTAGCCCTGCTCATCAAGCTCAAACAATGAGCTGCTGATCTGCCAGTCCTCCGTTACCATCCGGCGTACCAAGGTGCGCATAAAGCTCAACCGCGACTGGTGAAAACTGCCAAGACGGTTTAAATCCATTACCTGACTAGCAGGCCGCATAGCAACGTGTTCCGGCATATCTGATGAAGCGGAAGTGAGACCTTTAATTTGTACACCGTCGTCGGTCATCATTTAAATTTTAAACCTATCAAAAACACTAGCTTACAAAAAATATTAGGTGCCAAAGTGACGATTAAAGTCGCCTCCAATAAAGGCGCTAACCACGGCAAAATCAGCGCGAGTTTATCAGATTCCCAACAAAAGATTTTTCAAAAAACGACAGCCAATTCTCCCCCATCACCTTGGCTATTTCCTCATCCTGAAAACCTTGATCAGCGAGACCCGAGGCTACAGTATGCATGCCCTCAGGCCCTTCAAACCAACTTGGCTGCGCTGGCCATGCCGGTTTATCTGCTGTACCCTCACCATGATCAATACCCGTAGTCCAGCGACCACTGCGCATCCACTCAAGCACTTTGTAATCCCAGTTCAGACAGAGATCAGAGCCAATTCCAATGCGATCTACACCTATCATATCGGCGGTTGTCGCAATCATTTGGCAAAATGCCTCTAAGGTGCAATCGGAGCCTCCCTTTAAATGAAAAGGGTAGACACTAAAGCCTAACATTCCCTTTGATTCGCCGATCGCCTGCAATACGCTGTTGGACTTGTTGCGCAGCGCCGTGTGAAAAAATGAGGGATTCGCATGGGTTATGGCAATAGGCCTTTGAGAAATCTCGATGGCCTCTAAGGTTGATTTCTCGGCGCTGTGAGACATGTCAATTACCATACCCACCCGATTCATCTCTTTAATGACTTGCTTACCGAACCGAGTGATTCCGCCATCCTGTTCCTCGTAACAACCAGTGGCGAGAAAACTTTGATTATTGTAAGACAACTGCATAATTCGCACACCCAAGGTGTGGAGGATTTCCACCATTTTCACGTCATCTTCAATTGGGGAGCAATTTTGAAAGCCGAAAATAATACCAACCTTGCCAAGACGCCTAGCATCCAACACATCGCTTGCTTCGCGCACAGGCATGATCAAATCCGCATGATCAATAAAATGTCTATTCCATGTGCCTATATTTTCAAGCGTCTCGCGGATATTTTCCCAGTACGCAATGGTTACATGGATCCCATGAACACCGGACTTTTGTGCCTGTTCAAACAGTTCTCGATTCCAGTTAACATACTGTAACCCATCAATCATCAGCATATCTTGGCGCATCTCAAGCTCCCTCATATGGTTTTAATTTTACCGGTTCCACGCAAGCTCAGTAGGGTTTACTGTAGTTAGTCTTGATAATGGTATAAAAATCCCTGGCGTATTGACCCTGCTCTCTCGGTCCATAGCTAGAGGCTTTTCGACCACCAAAAGGCACATGATAATCAGTACCGGCGGTTGGCAGATTGACCATCACACAACCGGACTTGGAATGGCGTTTGAAATGACTGGCATGGGCTAAAGAGGTAGTAATAATCCCTGAGGTTAAGCCAAAATCAGAGTCGTTGGAAACCTCCAAGGCTTCTTCATAGCTATCAACCTTTATGACACAAGCAATCGGGCCGAACACCTCTTCACGATTGATCTGCATGTCATTGGTAGTATTGATGAAAAGCGCCGGCGACATGAAATACCCCTCGCTATCAAGACTTAAACGATCACCTCCCTGTAATAATTCCGCACCCTCATTCTTTGCAATTTCCATATAATTCAGATTTTGCTCGAGTTGCCGCCCATCAACTACTGCACCAATATGAACCCCAGGCGTCAATGCATTTCCCACCACTAGTGAGTTCATTGCTTCGGCCATTTTAGTGACAAACTCATCGTGAATACCAGACTGCACAATAATTCGAGAGGACGCAGTACACTTCTGTCCGGTGCCAAAATAGGCTCCGGCAACAGCACATTGAACTGCCGTGTCCATATCGGCATCATTCAAGATCACTAAGGCATTTTTGCTGCCCATTTCTAACTGAACTCTGGCCATATTATCAATGGCGTTGCGAGCGATATGCTTGCCCACTGCCACTGAGCCGGTAAATGTCACTGCCTGGATATTAGGTGATGTGCAAAGTGCCTCACCGACTTCACTGCCCGCACCCATAATTAAGTTAAATACGCCATCAGGCAGGCCACTGCGGCTAATGACCTCTGATAGTAGCCAAGCGCTGGCAGGAACCAATTCAGCTGGCTTTAACACAACACAGTTCCCATAAGCTATGGCCGGAGCAACCTTCCAAGCCGCCACTGCCATAGGAAAATTCCAAGGTGTCACGACACCTATGACGCCTAGTGGTTCGCGATGAACTTCTACATCCACACCGGGCCGCACAGAGGCTGTATTCTCGCCCATCAAACGCAGCACTTCGGCACCATAATATTGGAAAAACTGGCCGGCTCGAGCCACCTCACCAATGCCCTCAGCCAATGTTTTGCCCTCTTCTCTAGCGAGGATTTCACCTATCTCGGCGCTGCGGCTTATCAATTCGGAGCCAATCATGTCCAAGATGGCTTTACGCTGCTCGAGGGCACTTTGCGACCAACTGTCAAACGCAACATTGGCCGCGGCCACCGCGGCGGCACAATCATCTGCATTTGCTTTGGCATACTGTCCGACAGTATCACTTATATCAGAAGGGTTGACGTTATTAATAACATCATACCCATCCACCCATTGACCATTGATATAGTTTTGATGAACTTTACTTGTCATAGTATTTTCCTGGGCTGATTTTATTTGACTGACTTCACAAGTGCTTATGGTAACCTTGCTTAATGATAAGTCTATTTACAAATTTATATAAATATATAAGAATAATTAATAATGGCGCTAGGTTTAAACCCAGGGCATCACAAATAAAAGAAACGTTACCATGAAATATCTTAATGTTACGCTGCGCCACCTAAGGACATTTGTTATTGTCGCTCGCTACGGAAGCTTTAATAAAGCCGCCGAGGAACTGTCACGAACACAGCCCGCCATTACCTTAGCGATTAAGCAATTGGAAGAGTTTGTTGGTATCAGGCTTTTAGAGCGAACAACTAGGCGGGTCATCCCCACGACAGAAGGAGAAAATTTTGTGCCTATTGCAGAGAGGCTGGTAAGAGATTTTGACAGTGCAATTTTAGATCTGAAAGCAACCGCCGAACGTCGCATTGGTAACGTCAGTATTGCTGTCGTTCCCTCAGTGGCAAGTCAGCTGTTACCACCGATTATGAAAACTTTCACCACTGATTACCCGGGCATAAATATACTTCTCAGCGACGACACAACAAGAGCGGTTCAACAAAAGGTGGAACGCAATGAGGTGGATTTTGGCATTGCCAGTATCTGGCAACCGAGTAAGTTATTACAGTTTACACCGCTTTTCTCAGACAACCTCGAACTCATGTTTCACAAAGACCACCCACTTTCTAGGAGCAATGATCCCATTAACTGGGAGGCTGTAGCTGATGAGACGTTCATCGATTCTGGAATAACCAAAACGTTGGTGTCTCGGCAATCCCTCGGCGAGTCAAGGTTCGAATGTCCAAATATTACCACGCTACTGGCAATGCTCAGATCAAATTTAGGGGTGAGTGTCTTGCCCTCACTCGCAATACCTCGAAATGATTCTGTACTGACATCACGCCTGTTACAACCGTTAGAAAAACGCACTATCTACCTAATTACTCGACAAGAATGGACACTATCACCTGCCGCTGAAGCCATGATTGATACCATCACGCAACAGATACCGGAACAGATAAAGATATTTAATTTGTCCTCGGCAACATCGGATTCACTGACGTAATTAATCTAATTACTTGGCAAATTCTACACAGGCATCATGGACTGACGCCTTGACACTGATCCCATATTTACTGTTTTCACGGCGATTTTTGTAGCGACGATCCGCAGGAATATGAGCACCATCCATTCCACCGAGCAACTGCAAGAATGATTCGGAATGAGTCAACCATTTGTCACTGTCGCCAAATTTAGTCGGATCTATTGCCAACATAAGTTCGCCACCATTGGGGGGGCCGCCATCATTATTATCGTTTTTCTGCGCTTCAAAACTAAAATCCTGACCGCTAAGCCCAGCCACTAACAATTCAATCATCATAGCGATGGTAGAGCCTTTGTGCCCTCCAAATGGCAATAGAGCGCCACCATTAATTATCTTGTCAGCATCAGTGGTGGCATTGCCATCTTTGTCCACGCCTGTTCCCGGCGGCACCGGATGGCCGTCGCGGGCCGCAATCATCACCTCACCCCTTGCCATTGCAGCTGAAGCCTGATCAAAAACCAGCGGTGACTTATCTCCTCTTGGCCAGCCAAAACACATGGGATTTGTTCCAAAAAGCGGTTTTTTTGCCCCCGCCGGAACCACGGCTGGTTTATAGGTGGTAAACGCCATGGCCGCCAGTCCGGCTTCCGCAATGGGCTCCACTTCCACCCAGAGCGCGGCAAAATGATGCACATTGACCAGCACCATGGCGGCTATGCCTGTTTCTCTTGCGGCTTCAATTAAGCTCGAGCGTCCAACTTCTAGCGCAAGGGGCGCATAGCCATGATCTCCATCGACTTTGACTACACCGGGAGCAATTCGCGACACTACCGGTTCAGCCTTGCCATTAACCTTGCCGCTGCGCAGCGAGGCGATGTAGCCCGGCATTCGAAATAATCCATGAGCAGCGCAGCCATCCAGCTCTGCGGCGGCGATAGTTCGAGCCACTGCTGCGGCATTTTCTCGATTACAGCCATTGGCAAGCAGGCCGCTTTCTACCAGATTTACTATCTCGGCTTGAGTCATTTTCACATCAGACACGGGGCATCTCCTGAAAAAGGGTCAAGCTAGCATAGAATTAGTGCAACAACAAACCCAGAAGAGGAGTCTATTTGCCATAGAGTTTTGCTATCGCTCGTTTATATCCTGGACTAACTGCCTCATAGATCAATTTAACACTTTTAACAAATCGCTTGCCACCATCTAGTTGTAAAACAGGTCCTTTACCCTGTTTCCCGATAATCCAGTTTCGCTCAACAATTTGTTTGTCACCATTACCAAAAGTGACCACGGCTCGCTTGAGTTCCACCGGCGCTCGGTTGATATCTAAACGTAACTTACTCAATCTGCCATGCTCAGCACCCACCATGATGACGTCAGTTTCGGTTAAATCATTGACTGTGGTACCACCCAAATAGTGCCAATTACCCGCCCATGCGGCGTTTTGTAACATGATTAGCGTTACAGCAACTAAAAAATGATGGATGTATTGCTTTTTCATAATAGATAACCTCTTTGTGTAGTTTGCTTTTATAAACGCCCAGAGGCAAAGAAGGTTGACCTAGTGAGAATATCGAAACAAATAAAGCAAATACTGCACACTGAGTTGGACTAATGGAAGCAACGTTGGGTAATAATTAAAATCGCCAAGTCTCGAAAGGCAAACGGTTCAATCAGAGATGGGGTAACGCTGCAGCACAGGACCCAGTGCCTGCTTCAAAGGATCCAGATAGGCCTCAAAATTTCGCCACTGTTCGACCCCACTTTTGTAGATGGGCTGCCGCACCTGCTCTGAACTCGGCGTCCGAACTGAGCGATCGGTTTGATGATAGTCGATGCAGCTCTGCTCGAACGGAAGACCACAGTAATCAAGAATTCGACGTACCTGGGTGTCCAAATCGGCTACAACGTCTTCGTATTGCACCCTAAGAACTTTGCCGGGCAAAACCTTATCCCAATGATCCATCAGTTCGATATAGTCTCTGTAGTAGGTTCCCACCTCGCGAAGACCGTAGGTAAATTCCTGACCCTCGGCGAACAATTGCTTGAAGCCACTAAAACAGGATCCCATGGGGTGACGACGCGCATCAATGATCTTAGCGTTAGGGAGCATCAAATGAATCAAACCAATGTGACGAAAGTTGTTAGGCATCTTATCGATGAAAAACGGCGCAGAACCACGATGAATTCGAGTCTCCTGAATAAACTGCTCGCCAAACTGATGAAATTCCTCTGGTGTTAAATCTCGAAGTATGGCCGGGTAGTGATTCGTCCCGCTGAGCTTCTTACCACGTCGTAATTTTTGCGCCAAAGCCAGCATGTTTGGCAGCTCCATGGTGCCATCAACCTGACTATGAGAGGCCAAGATTTGCTCGAGCAATGTAGAGCCGGAGCGAGGTAGTCCCACAACAAAGATGGGGTCAGGCGCTACAAAACCCGTGTCCGAATGTATAGCCAAAAATTCTCTGTCAAAAACCTCTGTCTGCGCCTTGAACTCCGCCGTGAGATCCTCTGATTTAAAGCGACTGGTTGCCCGTTTAGCGGCATTTCCACGTTTATAGCACTCGAACGCTTTATCAAACATACCTTTATCCTCATAGGCTTTTCCCAGTGCGAAATTCAAATGTATCCGACCCATGTGAGAGATATGGTTACTGGATTCTTGCAATTCCATCGCCGTAATCTCGTCATCGGTGAAACTGAACAATTTGAGATTGGCTAATGAATGATATGCCTCACCGTGAGCGGCGTGTTTATTTATAGCTCGCCGGTAGGAATCAATCGCCTCCTCAGTCTGACCCTGCGTTTTCAGGGCATGACCACGTGAGGTCAACGTCACTGGATCCTCCGGCAATGTTTGGAGCACGGCGTCGAACATTTCAAGTGCGGTATCGTAATCTCCCGATTGCATGGACTCTACCGCAAAAACTGACTGGAACTGGGGGTTTTTCGGGTTTGAATCAAGTAGTGCCTGCGCCTGCCGAAGTGACTCAGAGTATTTTTGTCGCTTCCTTAACACCTGAATATAGTCGATCCTGGCTGCCGCATTATGTGGCTCAAATTCAACCGCAGTTTCTAGCAGAAACTCAGCATCCTCCAATACTCCGAGGCGATTGCCGATATCAGCGAGTATTCTCATGCCCTCCACATGTCGCGGTGATCTCTGCATAAAGGCCTTACATAACTGCTCAGCCTTCACCAACTTGCCCTGACCAATCAAATCCGTCACTGCTATTAACGGCTTTGGCAAGGACTCTATGGTTTTCAATTGGTGCCTAAGCTGGCTGGCAAAATCTTTTCGCTCAGTGCCATCTAATATCTCAATCTGCGCTCTAATACTAGCCACCAGTGCGGGATTTATCTGGCTGGCACGACTATAGGCATTCAGTGCCGCCGGCAAGTTGTTCAACGCTCGAAATACATGACCGGTTTCCTGAAAAGCACGACCATGCTCAGGAACCAACTGCTTAAGACGATCGAGGGTTTCCAATGCGGATGGATACTTATGCAAATAACGCCGGCAAACCGCCAACATATATAAGAGTTCGACATCATCTGGTGAATCTACAGCTATAGCCACCAACCGCTTCTCTGCTGCAAGATAATCGCCAGATTGAATGAGTTGCTTCGCCACAGCCAAAGCCGCATTAATGTCAGACGCTGTATCCATTAAATTTTCCTGTCATTAGCCTGGGCTATAAAAAATAATGCCCCTAAAAAGGGGCATTATGGTCTTACTTTTGAGCTAACTTATCAATATTTAAAAATTGTATGACATACGTACACCCATAGTTCTCGGTGTGGCGTAGGAGATACGTTCTCTGTCATTGATATAGTTTCGGGCCAACTCCGCGCGCTCATCTGTGAGGTTGTCAATGAAGAACTCTGCTCCCCAAGTCTCTGTGGTCACACCCGCAGTCACTCCAAGCATCGTCCATCCCTGAATTCGATCACGGTTGATACGAATGATGTCACTGTATGACTCAGCAGAATGCGCTAAGTGAGGCATTAGGTGTCCAGTCATACCAGACCCTGCATCCCACTCGTACCGAGCCTGCAAATTGGCTTGAAACTCAGGAGCAAATGCAAGAGAGTCGCCCGCTTTAACGTCACCAGAAGGGGTGAGAGTCTCGGTAATTTCCGAATCAAGTAATGAGACACTTGCACTCACTGTGAGACCTTCAACGCTGACAGGCGCCCAAATCATATCTGCCTCTAAACCCTTAACTTCAGCATTTGCGGCGTTATCAGAGAAGAATAAATTGGCGATGCTGGGGTCGAAGATAGTGGTTTGCAATCCATCAATCTGCGCAAGGAAGAAACTACCGTTCAGACGCATATGACCATCCATCAGATCCGACTTCCAACCAAACTCATAGTTGGTCAGGTCATCAGTATCAAAGGCGTAAGGCACAGTATAGCTGCCATCAGCGGTTGTTCGACCACCAGGGCGGTTCAAGAAACCGGCTCGGAATCCTTCAGAAATGGTTGCATAAAGTAAGGTATCGTCAGATGGCGTGTAGGACACTGTGAACTTCGATACCACTCCGTCTGCCGTTGCCTTGTCGGGAATGCCCTCCACCGGGTTTCCTTGATAAATTCCATCGCCATCATATAGATCGGCGATATTGGTACCAAAGACTTGTGCGTCTACACAATCTGGGTTGCTACTACCACAGAAGTTATAGAATGAACCCGCGGCACTTCCATCGAAATCAATCTCAACATCGTAGTAGCGGGCACCCAACGTAACCGACAAGTCGTCTGTGACATCATAGCTCAACTCACCAAACACACCATACTGTTCGTCGGTTCGCTGCACATCATTACGAAAAATTTCACCGGGCGCATAGGGGTCGTTCGTCGAAAGAAAACCATCGCCATAGGAATAATTAGGATCCGCAAATCCGGGACCACTCCCCTCACCAGCCCAACCTTGAGCAAACACGCTTCCGGGATAAGTAAAGCTCACTCGCTCCTGAAGTGTAGTATCGCTGAAGAAAGCACCACCAGTTAACCGGGCGCGTTTATCCTGATCCGTCGTGAACCGAATTTCGTGAGTACTCACCTCGGTGGTAGAGTGACTTGGCGCTAGCAGATTTGGCGCTTGACAGGTCCCCGTCTGATCACCGTAGGTCACTGAGTAATCACAGATGTAGTAAGGCAAGTACTGACCTACATAGAGGTAGTCGGAATAGCCGATTACCTGGTCAGTGGTGCGTTCGGTGTAAGCGCCGGTGTAGACAACATCAAGGCCGGCAATACGTCCCGTTAACGTCCAACTGGTATTCTCAAACTCGTCTTCTATGGTGTCATCAGCATAAGCTTGTATTTCAAGGTCACCTAAATTTGGGTCAGCAAAGAAAACACCATCCGAATCCAGTTCCTGAGAAGTATGCGATAACAACAGATCCCAATCATCGCTGATATTAAACAATGCACTTATTCTAGCACCAGTATAAGTGGTCTCGTTGAAATCGTTTTCTACTAAACCAGAGTTGTCGGCTTCGAGGAAAGTAACATTTGGCAGATCGACATACCCGTCACCATCAGTATCAGTGTAACCAGCACCTCCCTGGAACCCCGTTCTTCTAGCACTTACCGGAACACCGTTAGTACGCATAAACCCTTCGACACGGAATCTCGCACTCTCTTCTGCAGTTCGCGTACCGTGTACATTATCGATGTAGCCTCCCTTTGTATCGCTGTACACGACACCGCGCAGGGTTATCCGGTCGCTTACTGGCAAGTTATACATCAACTCGACGTTGTTGTTCGTGCCACCCTCATTGATGGTGCCAACGCCAAATTTCACCTTACCATATGCTGCAGAGGGATCGGGCTTGTTAGTGATCAGCCTCACAGTACCCGCTTGAGAGCTTGCACCAAAGAGTGTTCCTTGAGGACCGGCAAGTACTTCTACCCGGTTCATATCGGCTGCGTAGACATCGAGGTTACGACCTGGCTGAGCCAGCGGTTGCTCATCGAGATAAAACGCTACGTTGGGCGCCAATCCAGCTACACCAGCAATAGAAATAGCGGGAGTAGTCGAGGCTACGCCACGAATATATATAGTATTCTGACCAGGGCCACTGCCTCCAGCAGTCACACCGGGCAACTGGACGAGGTAGTCTTCAAAGTTGGTTACACCCATCTGATCAAGTTTTTCAGATGTTAGTGCAGATACAGTCACTGCGATATCCTGAGTACTGGCCGATGTTTTCGTTGCAGTTACTATCACTTCTTCAATCGCTTGAGAAGCAGCAAAACTTGCCCCTGCGGCTGCTATTCCTGCGGTGATAACCGACGCCACTGCACGGTTGACTCTTGTTTTATGAAACATATGTTTCTCCCCTGATTCGAATAAATTTATGCACACGTACTTTTTTATTTAATCTACTTCTCTACCATATCACACAACAAACGCTATTTTTAGTCTCTTTTATCTGATCGTCGCCCAGTTGCACTGGATGAGCAAATAAAAAGCACAAATGCTTTAATAAATTTAGATTATTAATACATTATCGGCAAGGTATTACAATATTCCATTCTGCTTCAGAAAAAATCAACCTCATCGTTGATCACCCCTCTCCACCGAGGTTCGCAGGCGAATTGCAGACGCTGAAATTTCTATTTTTTTATCTTTATATAAGTTGCCCAGTGCTTGCTTGTACTTCTTTTTCGATACGCTGTACTGCCGGTAAATATCCTCGGGGTTACTTTTGTCTGTCAGTGTGGACAGGCCACCACAGTCTGCCAAGTGCTGCAAAATTTGCTGAGACAAGTCATGATTGCCCTGCAACGTACTCTGTGATATCAGCAGATCAATCTTTCCGTCTTGGCGGACACTTTTAATAAAACCAGGCAATCGCTCACCAATCTTCAGCGGCCGATATGCATCCTCTCTGAAGATAAGACCTAAGTATTTTTCGTTGATGACGGCTTTGTAGCCCAATTCCGTCCGTCCCGCAATGAGCAAATTCACCTGCTGTTTCGGTTTGAACCACACAGGATACTCATCCAAATGATGGCTTAATTTTGTTGAGGCAGCGATTCGATCGGTGTTTTCATCATAAAAAACATGAACCACGTAGGAGTAGCCTACCTGCATGGGCTTTTGTTGCTCGCTGTAGGGAACCAAAAGATCCTTTGGCAACCCCCAGTCTAGAAATGCGCCGGCATGATTAACATCCACAACCTTAAGCAACTCACAACTTCCTACTTCTACTTTGGGTTTTTCAGTAGTGGCAATTAACAAATCGTCCGAATCAAAATACAAGAATACATTGAGCCAGTCTCCTATTTCACAACCATCGGGAACATAGCGCCGAGGGAGTAAAACAGTATCCAGATCGCCACCGTCTAAATACACACCGAAGTCCACTAGTTTGATCACTTGTAGTCTGTTGAAGGTTCCTATTGAGGCCATAGAAGTAGAGTCCTAATATATAAATCAAAAATAGTGCCAAGAAAACAACAAGGATCGCAACACGCTTGCAGGCTAACTTTTCACCCCATTATACCGTTAATTAGTTTATGATTGTGCTTTAGAGTCAGAATCTCCTACTCAGAGTCAACTTTAAAGAAAGGCGCGATCATGGCTCTAATTTTCTCTAAACTATTTAGAAACGCTTGGCTTCTGAGCATCAGCAACGCTATTGCAGGCTCTACACTGCCGCTCATGCACTTAGCAGGTACCCTTGCTGGAAGCCGGCTAGCACCATCGCCCGATTGGACCACAGCTCCGATTGCACTGATGATAACCGGAACAGCCTGCAGTGTAGTTGTGGTTTCTAGAACCATGCAGCGACTGGGAAGAAAAACAGGCCTTTTGGTATTTCTTGGGTTGGGAATCAGCGTCTGTCTTGTGATTATAACCGCTCTTGAAGTACACAGTTTTTCTCTGTTTTGTCTGGCATCTTTTATTCTCGGAGCCTTCAACGCAACACTTTTGCAGGGGCGCTTCGCTGCAATGGAAAGCGTCGATTCCGAACATCGTGCCACAGCAGCTTCAATGTATATGGGGAGCGGTCTTATCGCCGCATTTGTGGGTCCCGAGATTGCTGTGTTGGGGAAGGACATATTCAATGTGCCTTATCAGGGTTCTTTCATGATGGCGATTATTTGTATCTTAATTGCCTGTGCAATGTTAACCATGTACAAACCGCCTGATGTAACTGTTACTGAAGGCGAAAAAATCCGTATTCCATCAAAACAATTTTTCCGCAACTCAAGTTTTTGCCTCGCTCTTATGAGTGGCGCTATTGCCTATATAGTAATGTCATTCATAATGACTGCAACGCCCATTAGCATGCATGAGATCCATAACCATTCGTTAATAGATACTAAATGGGTGATCCAGAGCCATATCGCAGCTATGTTCCTACCCTCATTTTTAACTCCCTTTATACTTCGCATCACTGGTATCAGAGGTATGATGATGCTAGGTCTTATTCTCTACGGTATGGCCATAGCTGTTGGATACTCAAGCACCAACGTTCACAGCTTTTGGACACAACTCGTGCTTCTCGGTATCGGTTGGAATTTCCTATTTATCGGCGGCACAACACTGCTGCCAACCACACACAACGAAAATCATCGATACAAAGCGCAAAGCATCAATGATTTTATTGTATTTTCATTTCAAGCATTAGCGGCTCTGTCGGCCGGTTGGGCTCTAAACCTTATTGGCTGGAAACCAATGCTTCTGGCCTGTGTAATTCCAATAATCGCGATGGCGCTAGCCATACTCTGGGAGAAAGCGGAGTCGTCCAAGAATACCAGAGAAACTTAGTAGCAAAAACTGTGCTCTTGCAGGGCTTAGCTGGGCTGAGGCAACTCGTTTAAAAATATTATTGGCTCCAGACTGACCTATGCGGTCAGACTCGAGTTCAAAACCTGCACTTAAATCACCCCTGTGTATTATTTTGCAAGACGCTTCACCCACCGACCCCACAAGTCAACATGGGTCGACCGGTAAGGGATTGAGCAAGCTACCGGACGAGGCGATCAACCGCGCTGTAGACACAAAACGGAGCCGTCGAAGTCTTTCCATCTAGTCAGTAGTTACCATTAAATCTGGGCGTGATTCTGGGGTTATGTCCAAGATCGGTAGATCCCTTGAGAAAATGTTTGACAGCGATTAATAGTTCGGTAGAATGCGCGTCTCTCTATTAGGGTGGTTAGCTCAGCTGGTAGAGCATCGCCCTTACAAGGCGAGGGTCACAGGTTCGATCCCTGTACCACCCACCAAGAGGGAAACGCTTTCACGGACCGGTAGTTCAGCTGGTTAGAATGCCGGCCTGTCACGCCGGAGGTCGCGGGTTCGAGTCCCGTCCGGTCCGCCACTTAGCGATGATAAACCTCTGTTTTTACAGGGGTTTTTTCGCATATGGCGCCAAGGTTATTTAGTGAGTTACACTTTAAGTCAGATTCCAACCATATTATTTTTGCGATCTGCGCCTACCTCATAGCGTTTGCCCAGTAAATCTCTTTCGTTAACCACGTCAGCAAATGACAAACTAATGATTCTCGGTTCTCGTCAATATTTTGAGGAGAGCGGTGATGCGGCATAGCAAAGTACTACTCGCAATCAGAGAAGTTTGAGGTCAGGCATTGATCAGCGAGAAATCTGGCTTCCGCTCTCTGTTCAGAGGAAAGTGCTGGAACAATTTTCCGCAAATTAAATTCAGCTGCAGTCTGCCCCTCGGCCCTCGACAGAAGATACCACTGCATCGCCTTCACCAAATTCTTTGCAGTACCCTCTCCAAAACGATAGGCATAACCCAAATTCAATTGAGCTAATCCGTAGCCTTGCAATGCGGATTTTTGAGCCAAGATAAACGCCTGCCGATCATCTTGCTCGACACCCTGTCCCAAGCGATACATTGATGACAGGTTTCGCTGTGCGACGGAATCTCCCTGATCTGCACTGCGCTGATAAAACTCTGCCGCAAGCTGGTAATCTCGGTCTACATAACGACCGTCAAAATAAAGAATACCCATATTGCGTTGCGCAAAAGCATTGTTTTGGTCAGCTGCCTTTGTTAACCATAAAACCCCTTCATTAATATCTTTCAAAACACCAATACCATGAAGATAACAATGCCCCACTTCGGCCTTAGCATCAACCTGACCCGCCTTGGCAGCTTTTAAGAAAAACGCAAATGCTCTCTCAGGGCTGCTGCCAAGATAAGATGAATCCAAAAGAATCTTTCCTAATTTGTAGGTAGCCTCAACCTCTCCTTGAGCATCAGCTTTTTTGTACCAACCAACGGCCGCATCTAGATCAGAAGGCGAATCACTGGCCTGAAAGTGGTAATCACCCATTCGAGTTTGCGCTTTCAAGAGTCCGCTCTCAGCCGCTTTCCGCATCCATGACACAGCATCATTGGAACCAGCCGAATCAGCCTTGCCGGAACTATACATCTCCGAAAGCCTATACTGCGCGGACGCCAAGCCTGCTTCGGCTGCACTGAGATACCATTCTGCCGCCAGACGGTTATTTTCTGGAATACCCAGCCCCTGATCGTACATCTTACCCAGCTCATATTGTGCCTGCGTATAGCCCTGTTTGGCAGATCGCGATAACCAGTCCACTGCTAGCAAGTTATTCTGAGATTTTTTATAACTCTGGCCGACTAAATATTGAGCTTCTGCATCACCAGATTCTGCTCGCTCAGTAATATCTTCTCCTGGAAGCTCTTGAGCCAAAATCAAAGGTGTATAGAGACAAACGGACAAAATTCCAATTTTAAAAAACTGTGCGTTGAAAATATTCTCATCCCCTCAACTAGAAAAGACCAACGACAACAATACAGGTTTGAATAATTTGGTCAACCTTGTCTACGTTCTATGCTTACAATTTACAACAATTATCAACTTGCTTGCTATCTGAACCAATGAAATAATTAATCATGGAGGTGACGAAGTAGTAAAACTGATTTCTATCTTAGGCTGATTGAAATTATCATTTGTAACAAGTTTCTAGGTTCTTTTCTCATATGAGTGAAGTCAAAAATAATCTATTTGGTATGGGCTTAAACATGTGTTTTTCACGGGGATCATAAGCCGAAAATGCTTTTAAGAGTGTATACATTTTTAACGTGCTTGTTTGGCGTAGTCGTTGCGACCCATGCCAGTGAGAGGTACCCACATTTAGATATCCAAAGTGGATCTCATCGCCTACAAACTCAACAGCAATTTAACCGCCAAACCCATACAGATTTCGATTTAACCGTTACTCCAATTACTATTTCTGGGACTGAGAACAGAATAACTATCGCCATCATAGGCGACGGGTACACTGCTGACGAACTCGTCTCTCGCTATCAGCCCATGGTCGAGTCATCATTGAATTACTTTTTCAAAAACACGAGGAAATCAACTCCCTACCCGCGCTACAAGAATTTTTTTAATATCTACCGTATTGATATACCCAGCACTGATTCGGGGGTAGATGATTTAACCAATGGGATATACCGTGATACGCCACTGGGTGGAGAAAACGGTTGTACTGATTGGACCATCGGAATCTGCGGCGCCAATTGGTCACTGGTTCACAGTGCCTACGATCAGGCAGAGCAGTTAGCTAATTTCACCACCGACTGGCGCCTAGTTATGCTCAATGATGACACCTATAATGCCGCAGCTCATTATCCGGCGGAGGGCCCTCTACCCATCTACTCAGCGCATTATATTGGCAACTGGGATATGCGCGACATCGCTCTCCATGAGGGAGCCCATGCTTGGCATTACCTCGCCGACGAGTACGGTGGAGATCCTGCGACCTACCCCTACTCAGAGCCAAACGAAGTCAACGTCACCACGGATCCAAATGGCACAAAGTGGTCTAAATGGCTCGGCTACACCATGCCCGATGGTGCCCTAGTAGGGGCCTATGAAGGAGGCAGGTATTATGACAAAGGAATTTACCGACCAACAATATCCAGCAAGATGAATGGTGGACCCGCCAATTGCCACTTCATAGGCAACGATTGTGGCCACAATGCCGTAGGTATCGAAAAAATTATTCTAGATATTTATGATCTTGTTGACCCCATCGACAGTTACACAAACAACAGTACACAACTCATTGATGCCGAAATATTAGAGATCAAAGTCATCGATTCCGAGATTATTAAAATTAACTGGCGTGTCAATGATGAGATTGTTGCCGAAAATGTATCGGAGTTTTTTGAGCTAGCAAATCACATTGACACTCCCGGAACACACGAAATTTCAGTTGTAGCCAGGGATGAAGTCATTGATCATGCCTTCTCCTCTAATGGAGCACCTCACCCGCTGGACTTGGTACGCAAGGATTTCGATAAATTACAACAAACTGTGCGATGGACTGTGGTACTAAACGACGACGATAACGATGCTGTCATTAATATTCAAGACAACTGTAAAACCATAGCCAACACTGATCAGCTCAACACAGATAATGACGACCAGGGAGACGCCTGTGACAGTGACGACGACAATGATGGCTATCACGATAATATGGATGCATTTCCCTTGGATGCAACCGAACACATGGACTCCGACGGCGATGGTGTTGGCGATAATTCAGATGCTTTTCCCCAGGACGACAGCGAAACAATTGACACTGACAATGATGGAATAGGAAACAATTCAGACACCGATGATGACAATGACGGTTACTCTGATGAGCAAGAATTACTTGATGGTACTGATCCCCTCGATTCATTTTCTTGCCGCAGTGGTTGTTTTACCTTCGATATAGACAATAATAGTCAACCTGATGCGCTTACCGATGGTCTTTTGTTTATTCGTCATCTTTTCGGTATCAATGGCGAAGGATTAATCTCTGAGGTTATTGGCAGCGACGCCAAGCGAACAAGCGCCGACAGTATCTCCAATTACCTGATTAGCGCGAGTGCTGATTTGGATATCGATGGTAACGGTGAGGCTGATGCTCTGACCGATGGATTGTTACTGCTGCGCTATCTCTTTGGACTAAGGGATGAAAACCTAATTGATGGCGTTATCGCTCCCAATGCAACAAGGGTGTCTGCGTCAGAAATTGAAGCGTATTTGGACTCACGCATGCCCGGCGTCAGTTCTGACTAACTTGTTTTTTTACCATATCTATATAAACTCAGGTCCCTTCCAACATAGGTGAGTGACATGCCAATTCGCTTTGAGCACAAATTCGACTACAGCGCCACTGCAGTGTGGGAAATTCTTGGCACTCCCGATCGAGTAGATTGGGTTCCCGGTGTCGAGAGCTGCACTTTCGATGGTGAAGTTCGCTCGCTTGACCTACCCGGAGCAGGCGCGATAAAAGAGCGTATTCTTAACAGAGACGATGGTGAGAGGAAAATAGAATACTCTTGCTTTGAATCTCCGGGAACAATGACATCGCACCATGCGTGTATGCAAATTGTGCAACTTAACCATGGGTGTAAGCTACTATGGCAAGCCCAAATAGAGCCCATCGAACTTGAGCCCTTCATCAAAAACAGCATGGAGGGAGCGCTCGCTCAGCTAGAGCGCGTTTTATCCCAAGAAGGTAGCTCAAATTAGTTGATAAAGAGCCTTTGACAGAGCGTTTGCGGTTTTGTACATATCCTGAGCCCCATGCTGTTGATTGCTAAAGAACGAGAAACCCAGCTGCTTATCTACATCAGCAAAGGCTACGGCACCGCCAATTCCCGTGTGGCCAAACATCTTGCGTTTATTGGTTATAGGCGTCATTGGCGCATTGACCATTTGACCGAGTCCAAAATGGTAAGGAAATCCAAGTAAAACCATATCTGGCCCACTGGAATATGTCGCTCGCATCAATTCAATGGTCTCGGGCTTCAACACACTCAATCCATCTCGACTGCCTCCGGCACTGAGAATTCCATACAGTTTTGCCAGGCTTGCAGCGACTCCGTGGCCATTAGCTGCCGGGATCTCTGCTGCACGCCATTCAGATTGATTAACAAAACTGGTATCCTCAAACACGGAGGCATCAAAGGCTACATCGTTGTGACCGGCTACAATGGCACTCTTGATATCTTTTAGCAAACTAGGGAGCAGAAAACCTGGGATATACCTAAGCAATTGGAGCTGCGGGATGCTGGGTAAACTATCCAGTAGGAGTGTGTCTGCACAGCGACTAAAATGTTCTTCACTCAATCCGATACTAAAATCTAGGTTTAGCGGTTGAGCAAATTCCTCCTTAAAATAGGTTCCCACGCTGCGACCATCCACTCTTCGAATAAGTTCACCAACCAACCAGCCAAAGGTGATGGCATGATAACCCTGAAGACTGCCAGGAGAAACAAATGGCTTCTGATTAGCTAACATCTCAGTAAATAAATGCCAATTTCGCCATTGATCTGTGGGAATCGTATCGGCAAACCCAAACATACCAGCGCGATGGCAAAGAACATCCATAACCGTGGTGTTTTGCTTACCATGGCAACCGTACTCAGGCCAGTAATGAGCAACTTTTTGTTCGAGATCCAGCTTGCCCTGTTCGATTAAACGCGCAGCACATATGGCTGCAACCCCTTTGGTGACCGACCAAACATTGACAATAGTATCTTCGAGCCAAACCTTGCTTCTGGCAGCATCCTGATAGCCGCCCCACATATTAACGAGCATTTCACCACGATATTCGATGGCTAGCGAAGCACCCACCTCGAATTTCGACTGCAAAGACTGTTTAAAAACATCACCAACTGCTTGAAAGCAGGGATCACAGTAACCTGACACCAATTGCTCAGACATTCATCTCGCCTCTTATCATTATAGTTGTATGAAACTGGTTATTTTTTTAACGTTAGAACAGTTCCCGGCACAGGCGCAATAAAAAAATTATCTGCCAGCTGCCTACTCCGCAGAGCCTCAGCCAGAGCTTCACGCGGTTCCGTCACCGGCTCATCCGTAAGAATAAAGGTTCCCCAATGCATACCAAAGGCCTTGGGGACTTGCAAATCAAGGGCCACCTGAACGGCCTCCGCCGGATTAACATGCTGATTTTTCATAAACCAGCGGGGGTTGTAGGCGCCGATAGGAATAAACGCATAATCGGGCGCGCCCAGACGTTCCCGAGTAGCCACAAAATCATCAGAGTAACCCGTATCTCCAGCGTGATAAAGCGCCAGTGATTCACTGCTCATATACCAACCGCCCCACCAGCTGGTGTTGCGACCGTTCGCCCCTCTTGCGGCCCAGTGCTGCACTGGCGTAAAAGTAAACTCTGTCTGCTGTATTCGAACATTTTGCCACCACCGAAATTGTCTGACATTAGCCAAGCCGTGTTTCTCAAGTAAGCCCTTATCTCCTTGAGGAACAAGTATGCTGACACCGGGGTTGCGCTCTTGTATCGCTATCAAGCTTGGCAAATCCAAGTGGTCATAGTGGTTGTGGCTTATTACTACAACATCAATCGCGGGCAACGCATTCAACGGGACTGCCGGTGGAATTAACCGTTTCGGCCCAGCCCATGAAACCGGAGATGCTCTGTCGGAAAAAATAGGATCAGTGATAATGGTCAAATCACCATTGTTGATCAAATAGGTTGCATGACCTATCCAGACTGCATAATCAGTGCTTTGTTCGTTCAATTGCTGCCACTCATCGGACTGATCTATGGCCACTCTTGCTGGCGCAGGATCTTTGGTGATACGCCACTTGATGACATCACCTAGAGATTTCAGCTTGACGCTGGGATCCGAGTTATTGAATGTCTCAGTCATAGAACAAGACTGCACGGTAAAAGCACAGAATACAACAACTACCGTCGCCACGAGAGATTTTTTCAGTGAGAATTGCAAAGTCATATACTCCGAGGGTTCTCTTCTACAAATCGCTGTTTGGAATGTGTGCAACCACAACAGCCTTGTGGGTATCATCACCCCCAGTCCAAGCCATAATAGCACCGTCACTCACCGACGCGAGCTGTGGAAGTCCAGCACGGCGTTGGTATAGATTACTGGACACCGCCACAACTGGGCCCATATTGCCTCGCATGTCGACACGAACAAGCTGCAATGTCGCGGCGCCCGAACCTGATGCTGTCATCCAGCTGACCATAAAATTACCGTCTCCAAGACCTTCCAAGCCCACTTGACCAACCACAGAGCTTCCCTGGTCAATAATTATGGGATCGCCATAATCAATCGTTTCGCCAATCGAGCGCGCGAATTTAACCTCACCATAACCGTTGGCCATGGTGAACCAGGCGACAGCAGTAACATCACCGCTGGTAGCCACCGAGGGACCGTTTACCGGACAACCGCCAATAAACCAATTATCCTCTGAAACGGGTCTAGTGTCAGACCATCGCCCATTTTTACGATGAGAAAAGTAAATATCTCTCTGTTCATCAGAGGTACGATTCCTAAACACTAACACTGGCCCTTTGCCAGCACTCGAAATATCTGTCTGACAACAATCACAAACTAAATTATCAATCACCTGCTCATTTGCCAAATTGCCTTTTACATCAAAGGTTGCAGACCTAAGGGTCATACCAGATCCTTTTGAATCATTCTCTGGACTTCCATGATGATGCCCCTGAATCATCTCTCTGCCGTCCAACCAAACCGCACCTAAATCTGAGCCATCCACAAAAAAACTGACAAATCCATGCTCGGAAATCGTACCATCTGTGTGCGGACTAAAGGGCTCTCCCCAGCTTTGACCCCCATCATTGGACAGACTTATGCGCACATCGTATGCAAACTGCGCCACATCGGTCATCACCAGCCAGTGCGACGCCCAAATGCTTTCAGTCAACTGCACCACAGAGGGAAAATCGGCGCGATTTACCAACCACTTGTCACCTCCCGCCACTGAAACAGGTTGGCTCCAACGATTATCCAACCATCGCGCGTACTGCAGTGCTGCATGATCCCCATCCAACTGTATCCAGCTTAAAATGGGCCTACCGCGCAAGTCGGAACTTAGATTGGGCGATACCGAGCGAACACCCGCGGGAGAAGACCAATCGACAGCGTTTTTTCCGTGGGCATCCTGTAGAGAAGATTTATCAGCGGTGTCGGTGCAGGAGTACAAAATAACAACCAAAATGCTGAAGAAAATAATTTTTTTACTGTACTCGCGCATGTAAATCTCGTTATTTATCAACTAACGCTAATCAGATCGAATTAATGGCCGTGTCAAACAGGTAGGACCGCCCTCACCCTTTCGGCTAATTTCTAAACCTTTGTAGGTCAAAACACGGCAGCCCGCTGCTGTCAGTTGTGCTTTAACACCCGGAAGGTTTTCCAACATGATCACCTGCCGCGGCGCAATAGCCAAAACATTGCAGCCCATCGGAAGGTATTCTTCCTCTGGAACTTCTATCAACAGTATTCCCAGATCCGCCAGCCACTGAGCAAAATCATCGGGTACTAGGGGCCGATAAACCAGCGCTAAATCTTTGTCCAACGGAGAGATAACTGACATCAGATGCAACACATCATCAGGATGCGCTGGATCCGGCAACTGCACGACTTTTAACTCAACTGATTTACCTAGGAGACGTCGGAGTTGGTCAATTCCCTCGTCATTGGTGCGCGGCCCCCTGCCCACGGCCGCGTGATGCTCATCTATCCAGATAAAATCTCCGCCCTCGAGCGTACCTGGAGCTACAATTTCACCGGCAATGGTATGGCCGTTAGAGGCATAAAACTTACCATTAACAGCTGCCTCGGATGTGCGAGATGCACGCCCCATATTGCACAGAATCAAGCCCTTTGGGCCGATAATGGTGCTGTCTCTCGGGTAGATACTATCAAGCGTCAAGCTCGACTCAGCTGGCAAGGTCGAAATCTCGGCCCCGCGGCTTGATAACAGCTGAACAAAGCTATCAAACTCGTTGTTGGCCTCATCAAAATCAGGCGCCTCATGAAACCGTAGTGCCTGCCACTCAGCATCAATTTTGTCCCGATCCACAAAGGCATTACCGGGTCGACGGACGGCGACGTGCCGCAATCGAGAGTATTCATTCAATCGACTCATATCAGGAATTTCCGTGGTCTTTTCTCACCAGTGCATAGAATGGCATACCCAGCAAAATAAGTAAAAATGAGTAAAACACTATCTCCGCACCCGCCCCCCAGATAGCAAAGAATGAATAGAGGAATGCCGCCGCTGCCAAGATAATCGCACGTGTTCGACTCCGTGATTTGGTATCACCTTTAAGGAAATAGAACTCAGCAATAGCGCAAAAAGCATAGGCTATTAGCGTAGATAGGGTGGACAACATCGCCATAAAAGTGAAAGCAGCTACCAGACCCTTGGAATAATTGAGTATTAGTAAAAGGGAAATAAAGACACCGGCAACTAAAAACGAAAATATGGGTGTACCAGACGTACTTAGTATTAGAAATCTAGCTGGCAACAAACCATCCTTTGCCGCTGCAACGGGAACCTGCCCAGCGGTCAGCGTGTTGGCATTAAGGGAACCCAATGTCGAAATTAAGGCGCCAACGGCGACAATAATGCCACCCACTGGACCCATTACCTTGGTTGCCGCTAGCGCAAAAGGTGCCGCAGAATTCTCCAGCTCATGTGCCGGCACAAGTAGAGCGATGGCGATACTCACTAAAAGGTAGATCGTGAGTACAGTAAACAGTGCTGCGATGAGAATGCGCGGAACAGTGGTCTCAGGATTAGCAATATTGTCGGCTGGAACCGTCGCTGTTTCAATGCCAATAAAAGACCACATGACGATTGTAGTAACCGCGGCTAAAAGCGCAATAGGATGCATTTCAGTTGGATTTAAGGGAGGAAGGTTTGCGGTATCCATGTTGACAACCCCCAACCCAACGATAAAGAGTAGTGGCACTATTTTCAGCACAGTGGTGATCACTTGAAAAGTGCCGCTATCAGAAATACTTTTGACATTAATCGCAATCACCGTCCACACGAGCACCAAAGCCACTAGCAGACTCGCGATAGAGGACGCAGTCACAGCCGGAATAAGAACACCAAGATATCCGACAAAGGCAATAGCTATTCCTGAGACTGCAGCAATGCAAGCGACCCAGTAAGTCCAGGCAATTAAAAACCCCGCAAAATCTCCGAGACCTGCCTGCACATAGGCATAGGGTCCTCCCGATTTCGGGATCCTTCGCACCAAGCGAGATAATGACAGTGCCACAAGAAGAGTCCCTGCACCCGCCGTTATCCATCCCACCAGCCCGAGCAAACCATAAGGAGCTAAAAGCGTAGGCATCATAAAAACACCAGAGCCGATCGCGCAGCCCACTGCGATTGACCAGCCTCGCCAAAAGCCGATCTCTGCTCCAGTAATTTTAGCTGCTGACTCTGTCATCGACGTGCCACCCCTTTGAGCTTATATTAACAGGGCGCAAAACAAAAAAGTCAAACATCTGGACAGATTGAGACCTTTTCTTTTCCGCAACTCGCTAAACTCGCTAAACTCGCGATTTAACATACTTTATCGCCTAAACGACGTTGGTCGCGATGCCATACAGTTAAATAATTTTTCATGTGAGTAGTGCAATGTCCTGATTTTTCTCCCCAATGCTTAAGAATTACATGGGGTTTTATTGCTATTTTACGTTAAATGTTTTAATTTCAACAATGCCAGGGGAAATTACAAAAATTTACAAAAATTATTTAAACCAACGATTCAGGGGTCCAGAATGAAAAAATTACTTCTCGGGAGCAGCATGGCCTTAGCCATGGTCGCGACCTCAGGGGCAGCAGTATCAGCTGAACTTGAAGAAATCATCGTAACAGCGCAAAAACGAGCGGAAAGCTTACAGGACGTCCCAATGTCTGTATCTGCTGTCAGTGGCGCAAAAATTGAGGAAGCCGGTTTACACAGCTTCGCCGAACTATCTCAATATGTTCCCAACTTATCCATCACCGAAAATGCAGTCAATACGATTATTGCCATGCGCGGTGTGGGCGTTGGCGCTAATCAGTCTTTCGAACAATCAGTGGGTGTCTATGTTGACGGAGTCCATTATGGAAAGTCTCGTCAAATTCGAACTGCCCTTTTCGATCTTCAGCAAGCTGAAGTCTTGAGAGGTCCACAGGGAATCCTATTTGGTAAAAATACTCTCGCAGGCGCAATCAATGTAACCACTGCAACCCCGGAAACGGGTGAGGAATTTGGTGGCAAGATATCCCTGAGCAGAGAGTCCTTCGGCGGCACCAACGTAGAGGGTCACGTTACAGGATCTCTGGGTGATACGGTGGGCTTGCGCTTTGCCTATAAAGATCGCCAGAATGATGGGTATCTGACAAACACCTATGCCGGCGCCATGAATAAAGTCATGCCGACTGTTGATGAGTCAATGTGGCGTCTGAGTGCAACCTGGGAACCAACAGAGTCAACCCGTGTTGAAATCAAACGTGCTGAAAGTGATAACGTTCGCCTCGGACAAAATTCCTTGGTTACTACCTTTGAACCAGTGGCTAACCTCGGTGCGGCTCAAGGTTTGATGTACGGCACCATGGGGGTTGTCCATCCAGAATTTTCCAGTATTGTTAATAGCGGCACATACGATCCATACCGGGATTCACGTACTATAGGCGGTTGTGCGCTTGAGGCGAGCCTCGGAATGAGTTCTGCAGTCTGTGATGCCGGTGGTGAGAGACCCGAAGGCACAGATACAACTACAACTGATACTTCGCTCAAATTTGAAATGGAGCTACCCAGCGGCCATACCCTTACCGCTGTGGCAGGTCTCAACGATTATCAGTACCAGGACGGACTGGATGCCGACTGGTTGCCTCTCAGTTTTATTGGTCGAGCAGACATTTCTGATTATGACCATGACAGTCAGGAACTGCGCATAACATCGCCCACTGACGGACGTTTCTCCTGGGTAGGTGGTGTTTATCTTGACAAGCAGGTTCAAGAGATCGATCGCACAGTTGTTGTCGACGGAACCTTTGGTGTTCCTCAAATTATGCCGCTGATCGTCGGATTGGATACTTTCTTGGCATTTTCACCTGAGCAAGTCGCCGGTATAAACCTAACGACACCTGTTCCAGGAACACCCTTCACCCTGCAAAGTCTCTATGACGCAACAGGCTGTGCTGTGGCTGCTCCGACCTGTCAAGACTTTACCTTTAAAGTTGGTGTCGAAGGCGTGACAAAGTTCCAGCGCGCTGGTCGAGTGTCCAACTGGAAACAGGATACCAATTCTCGTGCAGCATTCTTCCAGGGAACTTTCGATATTACTGATTCCTTGGCTCTGACTGCAGGTGCTCGCTACACCGAAGAAGAAAAGAGAGCTCGTGCCTTCACCGCAATAACAACTAGCAGCACCGGTGATGCCACTCCCAATAATCATCCATTACTGGCTGGTCTGATGGCTTCGCTGTTCGGAACCTATGATCACGAATTCAATGAGAGACGCACTACCAACCAATTTTTGCCCGCGGCAAATCTCGAATGGACTCGATCGGAAGATAGTATGTTCTACTTGAGTTACTCCGAGGGTTTCAAAAGCGGTGGTTTCAACGCGGTAGACGATCAGGCACCCGCCTTTACTGAAGATGGCGCTCCTATTTACGACGAGCCCGGCCTTGGCTTTGAATACGATGATGAAAATGCCAAGTCCATAGAAATTGGTGGTAAGCACACACTGATGGATGGTGCAATGACTCTAAACTGGGCACTGTTTGATAGTACTTATGAAAATCAGCAGGTCTCCACTTTTGTTGGATTGGGCTTCGTGGTTACCAACGCTGCTAGTACCGAGGTTAGAGGACTAGAGGTAGACCTTGCTTGGCAAGCGACCGACAACCTTCGACTTGGGGCTAATATAGCACTCAACGATGGTAAGTTCGGAAGCTACCCCGGTGCTGGTTGTACCAATAAGCAAGCGTCTGAGCTGTTAGGTCTGGCAATTGCCGCTGGCCATACTGACGCCTTTGGTAGACCCACTAACCTGCTGCTCTCCTCTGACCCAGTAACCGCTGCAGGTGGTTGTGAAGCCATCTTTAGAGAAGACGGTGTACAAGGTGGTTCAGCGCAAGATCTTACTGGATTTCCTGTGGGCACAGACTACAACGGCACATTCACTGCAGACTATGTAAGACCTGTGTTTAACGATAAGCAGTGGTTTGTCAGTATGGATGTGAACTTCACTGACGGGTATCAGATGGGCGGTTCAGCTGATCCAATTGAGTATCAAGAAGGTTTCTCAAAGACCAATTTCAGAACTGGACTAAGAGGCGACAATTGGGCTCTGATGGTTTATGGAAAGAACGTGTTCGATGAAATTACACCATCGGGCGCATTCCCAGTTCCCTTAGCTTCAGGTTCTAATGCCGAATATACGCTGCCCGGCAGTGTGTGGGGTGCGACACTCAACTACAATTTCTAATAGTTATAGTGTTTAAAAAAGGGCAGTTTTCACTGCCCTTTTTTTTGTCTGCTGATTTTTCCTGCTGACAATTAATGAATACTTCTCATCATAATTAATAGCATCGCCAACAAGGCTAGATTACTAAAAACATAGATCAATCCTCTGGCCATTGTGTGGCGGGTAAAAATATGGACTGCAGAATGGATTCCTCTGAGCATGACGTAGGCCCAAGACAAGATGATTAGCGTTTCATTTTGCAACCCTTGAACAAAACAAAATAGGGTCATTACATAAAATAGAACCGGCATTTCAAATAAATTTTGAATATTGTTCTTGATCAACTTTAAATTATCTGGCGATGACCCATAGGGCATCAGTGGAATACCATCAGCCCATTGCTGATTGGGCTTGCTTATTTTAAGCGTGGCAAAAAGGTGAATAAAACTGACAATGAATGTGATCAAAATCAGCATATAAGCGGGCACTAAAATATTGCTAAACATAATATTACTCCAGATATTATCAAGCGATTACAGCGTGAATGACTAAATAACAATTAATTGCCCTCCATAGTAAATGATTATCAAGACAGTTCGCTACAAGAACTCACATTGAGAAAAGCCTTGTGAGAGATAAAAATGACCTAGCGATGGTCAAACCTCAGCTAAGTGAAAATGTCGTATTTTGTGATCAAAATGTCTCAATACGACAGTGCCTAGCAAGCCGCCTGAGTTATCATAGGGTTAAGTAACAAGAAAAATTGTTAATTGATGATTGCTATCACCCGTCTACTCAAAACCTATGCCCGTCCACTTGCGGCGATCCTCGCCATAGGTTTTCTATTTAGTGGCTCAGACACATCCATGAATGGGCGAGCCCAGCCTGCCTCAGCATTGGTGAGAGTCAACCATAACGTTATTACACAAGACCAGCTGACGCAGGCTTTACGAAAATCCACCGCATTCAAAGGAGCAGAACCTAGCACTGATGAAACACGGCAAGTACTCCAGCGGCTGATCGATGACGAACTCTTAATTCAGCGAGGTGAGCAACTACTGCTACCAGAAACCGACCCCGGACTGCGAAAACTCATCGTGCAATCACTGATTCAACAGATTGTTAACTCAGGTCCACAACCAGTGATTGACGACAACCAGCTAAGAACCTTTTATCACAGTCATCAAGCCATTTTCGAGCAACCGCAGCGACGAAAACTCACAATAATCACATTTAATAACCGACCTCATGCTGTTGCAGCGCGACGCGCCCTGACTAAAGGCACCACGGTGAATGATGTCAAGATCCAGTACAGTGGAACCGGCACAGAACTTCCGCAGGCTTTACTGCCAAGAAACACGATACAGACGTACCTTGGCTCTCACCTGACAAATGTGGCTCTTGAGCTTGACGAGGGAGAAATTTCTCCACCAATCCAACGAGGATCAGCTTTCTATCTGATTCAATTAATCGACATTCAGCCCACATACCTTCCTGCTTTTGCACAGGCGCGACAACAGGTAGCAGGGGAGTACAAACAGCGTCTAAGGGACCAGTTATTGTCAGATGCACTAAATAATTTTCGATCACAGGCGAATATAAACATTAATCCGGATGCCTTTGCGGATAATCTGAGATGAAAACGCAGGGGCGCGCAAATAGCCAAACTATGCTGTTGAATCGTCGATCCATATTGCGCTTACTATTGGGCGCGAGTCTGGGCGTTATTCTTGGTCTGACCGGTACACCTTTTTCTCAAATGGATGATCCATCCATTGTCGCCATGGTCAATCACCAGCCCATTACTCAAGTCAGTTTTGACAAGGCACTGACCCTGTTCAGCGCCGATAAGCGCAATATGCTGACCGCTGCAGATCGACAGTTAGTGCTCAATCGCTTGATTGATGAAGAATTGCTGCTGCAACAGGCGCTCAATCAAGGGCTGCTGCGCGAAAACCTCGATGTGCGCCAGCGTGTTCTAAAAACCCTACTATCTGCCATCGCCGGCCAATCGGCCATCGGCGTGGGCATGAACGGAGGCAGTTCAAAAGCACTCGGAAATTTTATTCAACAACAGCGTCAAATGGCAACAATAGTCCAGCTAAATCCGGAGCAACGCAATTCTATCCACCCTGAGGTGTCAAAGTGACACCCCTCCTCCGGCACTGGATTCTGATGCTAATGCTCTTTGCTACAGCGACCGGAGCCCTTGCCCACAATCCTAGTCAGTCTTTTTCCCACTGGACCATTAACAACGGTGATGTCCAACTAACGTTTAGTGTCAAAACGCGGGAAGTTACTCGTCTCCAACCTGTTGATTCAGAATCCCTGAATGCCCGTCTAATGAGACATTTAGATGAGAGTATTGATGTCTCCAGTGGGAATATCATCTGTCCACAAATAGATAAGAGCGTTCCACTGGCATCTGCGCAGGGTTACATGCGTCTGGAGCTCAATTTTCAATGCTCAACCCCCGGTCATCTGACTATTCAAATAGACAGTTTTTTCAATCTCGCTGAGTCTCATATTCATTACGCCAATATTCGCAAAGGCAACAAACTGTCTCAACAATATCTCTTCACCCACGAAAACCGCAGCCACACTATTCTAAGTGACGTTGAGAAGAGCGCCGGCAATATTGTGCGGAACTATATAGCGCTTGGCACCGAGCATATTTTTGGCGGTCTAGATCATATAGCCTTTTTACTCGCGCTAGTGTTGGTCTGCGGGCGAAAACGAGATTTATTATGGGCAATTACCGGCTTCACGCTGGGGCACAGCCTGACCTTAGCATTTGCTAGTCTCGGCTGGGTGGCGCCCGATATGTCACTTGTGGAGGCCGCCATTGGTTTTACAATAGCTCTAGTGGCAGTAGAGAAAGTTGCAGCTACCACAGATCAAGGTAAACGCCTGACGATGGCAACTGCCGTCGCTCTCATCATCATGCTAATGGTAAATCAACGGTGGAATATTGGTCTCAGCGGTGTCAGCCTAATCGGCTTTATTCTACTCGGGATCAGCTATCTCTGGCCCACCAAGGGTGAATCTCAATCACAACCTTTCCGTCTATTTATCACTACGGTGTTTGGATTGATTCACGGCTTTGGCTTTGCCGGTGCCTTGGGTGACTTTGGTTTATCTGGTGACCAGCTACTCTGGTCACTGCTGGGATTCAATCTCGGCATAGAACTTGGGCAACTGGCGATTGTTTTACTCCTCTGGGTGGTCTCGACTTGGCTGTCTGGATGGCTCTCGTCTGACAATCGCCGCGGCCTCTCCGACTGGTCTACCGCAGCACTCTGTGGATTAGGGCTTTACTGGTTTATTGGGCGCAGTTATGGAGTCATTTAGTAAAATCTGGGGGTCACTATGATAAAAAAAACAATAATTGCCTTATTACTGCTGACGGTAATGGTTGTGCTGGTACTGGAAAACAAAGCGCCCGAGTCAATTTACCGACTGTTTCCTGGTTATTTTGAGGACCCCCATTTAGCTTGGCAAAACACACCGCTGACGCCAGCGTCTATTACCCCAGAGCGAATCCCTCAACAGGTCATCGAGCAACGCACTAAAGCTCGCATCGATGAACAAGCCACAGAGAAACAGATCCTCTTTGGTGATACCCATGTTCACACAACCAATTCAGCCGACGCTTTTATGTATAGCCTACCCATGATGCATGGCGCGTCTGGGGCCTACCCACCCGCCTTTGCCTGCGACTATGCACGCTTTATATCACAGTTGGATTTTTACTTTCTCACCGATCACGCAGAGAGCTTTACGCTCCAGCAATGGCGTGACGGAATCGAATCGGTGAGACAGTGCAACCTCACTGCGGGAGATCCATTAAATCCAGATATCGTTGCCTTTATCGGTTGGGAGTGGACTCAAGTGGGTACTGTGGCTGAAAATCACTACGGTCATCACAATGTCCTGTTTAAAGATGATGATCCGGCAAAACTTCCCAGTCGCCCCATAGCATCAGTGGGTGTCGGTGTTGCCACCATTGCTGCGCGCTCCCAAGAGGGAAAACAATCAGCCCTACTCGGTGTTCTCGATCCCCGCCATAAAGATTACTACGCCAGTTACAACACCTGGGTTGAACAAATGGCGTCGACAGCGCCCTGTGATCCCAACTTGGCCAGCCCCGAACTTCCGGCTAACTGCTACGAAACCGCCGCCACACCGGGCGAGTTATTTAAAAAGCTCGATCAATGGGGTTTCGATAATATCGTTGTTCCCCATGGCACCAGCTGGGGCTTCTATACACCGCCCAACGCCAACTGGGAGCACCAGCTGACCAAGGCCAACACTGACCTCGACAAGACACGCTTAATCGAAGTCTACTCTGGTCACGGCAATTCAGAGGTTTTCAGAGACTTTACCGTGCGCAAACTGGACACTAATGGGCAATGGTATTGCCCAGAACCTCAGGGGAACTACCTCCCTGCCTGCTGGCAAGCGGGAACTATTATTTATGACCGCTGTGTGGCTGCAGGTGAGAGCACAGAGACCTGCAACCACAGAGCCAGGCAGGCACGCCAAAACTTTGTCGATGTGGACACCATTTATGGCTTTATGACCGTTCCCGGCAGCACGCCAGAGGAGTGGTTGGACGCGGGCCAAGCTCGCGATGTCTTTCTTCCCGCGTTTAACTACAAACCGCGAAAATCGGTGCAATACGGCTTGGCACTGCAATCCTTTGAAGATCCACAGCAACCACTGCGTTACCGCTGGGGATTTATCGGTTCTACAGACACTCATTCAGCACGCGCTGGCCACGGTTTTAAACAGAACCATCGTATTCACACCACCGATGCCACAGGCGTCAGAGATTCCTTCTGGGAAGCAGTGTTTGCCAGTACTGCCGTAGTGCCGAAAGCTGCGCCGTCGTCATTGAGACCAGATCAAATTGATCCAGTTAGCGCAAAAATATTTGCTTCCGAATTTGAGCGAACCACGTCTTTTCTCAACGCGGGAGGTATTGCAGCAGTGCACGCCCGTGGGCGCGATCGCGAGGCCATATGGGATGCTATGAAGCGGCGCGAAGTCTACGGGACCAGCGGTCATCGTATGTTGGTCTGGTTTGACTTGATCAATGCGGGTTCAGACGTGCTACCAATGGGTAGCGAAACGGAGATGTCAACTAATCCACGCTTCAAAGCTAAGGTAATAGGCTCCTTTAGACAGTTACCCGGATGTCCGGACTATGTCATCGAAACACTTGAGGCCAAGCGTTTAAACAAGATGTCTCAAGGTGAGTGCTACCACCCCTCAGACGAGCGCCACCCTATCGAAAGACTCGAAATTATTAAAATAAAACCTCAGCAATCAGCGGACGAGGAGGTGGCACCCTTGATTATAGATCCATGGCGAACCTTCGACTGCGCACCCTCAGTGGAGGGTTGCTCCGTAGAATTCGACGATCCAGACTTCGCCGCAGAAGGGCGTGACGCGCTCTATTACATACGCGCTCACGAGCAGTCCGTTGCCACCATCAATGCTGGTAATTTGCGTACACAGTTTGATGATCAAGGCAACGCCGTAGCTACCGATCAGTGCTTTGGCGACTATCGCACAGCAGAGACCGATGACTGCCAGCAATCCATCGGCCAGCAAGCTTGGTCCTCCCCAATTTTTGTCGATTTTCGGCGTCAATAGCACCCAGCAAAGGACAATAGACGATGACTAGACCTACTGCTCTTATTACCGGCGCCTCTGATGGCATCGGTTTAGAATTCGCAAAAATTCTCGCTGCTCGGGGTTATGACTTAGTTTTAGTGGCGCGCCGTGAGACTCTCTTAAATGATCTGGGTGCCTCGCTAAAAGCTAACTATCCCATAGACTACTGGGTGATAACCGCCGACTTGTCACAGCCAAAGGCCGCTCAAGCTGTATTCCAACAAACACAAGAGAAAAACTTGACGGTGGATTTATTGATCAACAATGCCGGCCTGCTGCACAATGGGTTTTTCACCGAAATTGATGTATCCGCTCAAGAGCGAATGATCACAGTCAACATGCTGGCGTTGACGTCTCTGACCCACCTCTATGCCAATGATATGGCCAGTCGTGGGCACGGCCATATACTCAATGTCAGTTCACTGGCTGCCTGGATGCCAATACCCAACCAAAATGTCTATGCAGCAACCAAAGCCTACGTACTGGCCTTTAGTCAGGCTCTGGCTGACGAGCTGAAAGCGTCCAATACTGGCATTTCGGTGAGCGCACTTTGTCCCGGCTATACAGCAACAAAAATGATGGACAATCCAGATCAGGGAGGCAAATTAGCTATTGCCGCCAATATGATGATGTCACCACAGGCAGTGGCAGAAATTGGCCTACAGGGCTGTCTCGCTGGCCGCAGTGTTATCGTGCCTGGATTATCAAACAAGATCACCACAGGTATTGTCAGATTGTTTTCCAAAACACTGATTACCAAACTGGTAGGCATCTTCTACCGCAAAAATATGCAATAAACAGTAAGATTACAGAGGTTTTGACGCCGTTATGACGACACAAGCAAGCAAAAATATTCTGATTACCGGAGCCAATGGTTTTATTGGCGGACAATTAATGGCGCACTTCAAAGCTAGTGGTCAACCAGTGATTGGCGTTGATCTCTCAGGAAATGGTACAGATGTTGTACAAGGTGATATTGGTCAACCAGAGACCATCGCCGAACTGCTGGACAACTGTGAGGTGATCATTCACACCGCGGCGCTGGTATCCAACGCCATGAAAGACAGCGATATGTGGCGAGTTAATGTTCTCGCCACCAGTCGCCTGATCAATGCGGCGGTTGCTCATGGAGTGAGACGTTTTGTGCAACTGTCATCCATTGTCGCCTATGGCAACTCTGCTCAGGGAGAACTGGATGAAACCCATCCGGTACATGCCGATGGTGGTAGCTATGTGCTAACCAAGCTGGCATCCGAGCACGCGGTATTGGCGGCAAAAGCCAAAAGCGACATAGAGGTGGTGATTATTCGCCCCGGTGATGTCTACGGGCCCGGCAGTCGCCCATGGATTATTGCGCCTCTAGAAGCTATCGCTAAGAATCAGTTTCTGCTTCCGGCCAAGGGTCAAGGGTTCTTCAGACCCATCTATATTGATGACTTGGTTCGTGGTATCGCGCTGGCCACAGCGCACCCTGATGCTGATGGCGAGATTTTTAACCTCTCTTGCCATGGGTACATAACCACAAAAGACTACTTCACCCCCCACTATCAATGGCTGAGTAAAAAGGGACCCATGCTGGTATCGACAAAACTGGCCCTCGTCATCGCAGGGGTGGCCTCAAAAATCGCCAGCATCCGCGGAGATCTCAATGAAGCATCGCCCGCCACCGTTGTGCAATTGGCCACCAAATGTTGGTTCTCCAGTAAAAAAGCTGAAGAGATACTCGGTTGGAAGCCGGAGATTAGCTTCGACGAAGGCATGGCTCGGTCACGTCAATGGGCCTCAGATAATGGGCTTTTGGACAAATAACCGGTATGATTTTGATCACCATCAACGGGAGCGAATATGTCTAAAGACCTAACTGACGTGGTGAATTTTGCCACCAGCGCGGCACAAAAAGAGCGCTATGCAACCCCTGAGGATCGCTTAGTTAAAGGCAATCCTGCGCAAAATAATACCTTGCATTTTTCTGCAGAGGAAAAGTTCTTTGTCGGCGAGTGGGGCGCAGAGATTGGTTGCTGGAAGGTAAACTATACAGAGAACGAGTATTTTCATATCCTCAGTGGCAAATCAATTTTGCGTGATTGCCAGGGCAATGAAATCACCCTCGCCGCCGGTGATAAGATTTGCGTGCCCGCAGGCTTTCAAGGCGAATGGGAAGTAATAGAGCCAACACAGAAGATATACGCTATTTACGAAGCTTAACGCCGATCCATCTCTAATCTCAGAGATTTGAATGGCGCAGTCAACATTACCGGCCATCTCAAACAAGAGGACTGAGACGACTGCGACGAGAAACAACTCAGATGAGAAACAATTAATTGTCAAGATAGTGTTAATCAGCATTACATGCAACACTGCGAGGATTTCAGTAACCCTTTGCCCAAGACAGGATCGTCACTATGACCAAATTATCACTGCCTATCATGCTACTTGTCCTCAGTCAGGTCGGCTGTAGCAATCAATCTAACAAGGCGCAAAACCCGTCGCTACTCAATCATGCGCAAGCCATTCACTCTGCTGCATTAACCATAGATGCCCATGCCGATATTGAAATACCTGGTAAACCCTCCATGTATGTTGGCGCTGATGGACTGTCTAAAGTCACTCCACAAAAAATGCAAAAAGGCGGCGTAGACGCAGTTGTCATGTCACTTGCCGTGGGCCCAATGCCAAGAACACCAGAGGGTTATAGCAAGGCCAAAACTATCGCCCTGACAAAACTGGCGGCGGTGAAAGCGCTGTCCGAGAATCCAGCCAATAATACGCTTATTGCAAAAACCACTGATGAGTTATTATCGGCACACTCTGAGGGTAAATCAGCCATTGTCCTCGGCTTTCAGAATGGATTAATCTTGGGCACAGATGTGAACCAGATAGACGCCTTATATCACTCGGGGGTAAGAGTATTCGGTCTCACACACATGGGCCACAATGACTTCGCCGACTCTTCACGCCCACTTTACAATGCCGCTACAAAGAAGAGAGAACCGGAGGCCGAACACGGGGGACTATCCCCTTTAGGACGACAGGCCATTGCAAAGATTAACGCCCTCGGCGCAATTTTCGATATCTCACAACTCTCCAAGCAAGCGGCACTGCAGGCCATGGCACTGTCATCCTCGCCGGTGATCGCCAGTCACTCCAACGTCCGGGCTCTCACCGATGTCAGCCGCAACCTCTCCGATGAAGAACTTGACCATCTAAGTAAAACCGGTGGGGTCATCCACATAGCACCATTTCGAGGCTATTTGTTTGACTCATCGAATCCAGAAATGGACATCAATATTCGCGCCGTGCGGCGACAAGCAGGTATTGAAGAGTCTTACCTCTATCCCTTTGAACTCTATTGGGAAATCCAAGATGCCGGCATAAGGAAAAACTTCCTCACTAGCGTCAATGCTCTGCTGGGCCAGATTGCGGTGGAGCAGATGGTGGACCACATTGACTATGTGGTAAAACGTATCGGTGTGGATCATGTTGGCATCGGCACAGATTTTAACCATGGCAGCGGTATCGAGGGTTTCACTGACGCCAGCGATGCCCTCAATGTCACCCTAGAGCTAGTCAAACGGGGTTACAGTGAAGAAGACATCAAAAAGATTTGGGGTGGTAACTTTATGCGTGTTTGGCGACAAGCCGAACTTGCCGCCAGTGGTGTTTAGATGAGAGCGGAACTCCAAGTTTTGCCTGCGTTTTTTAATTTAACGCTTTTGATCAAAACCCTACTAATTAGTATTATCCAATGCATTAAGCCAAGACCAATCCCCTCGGCCTACAGAGTTCTCAATCGCATCGGCAAGCTCAATTATTTCGTCAAATTCCTGCGGATGATTATTCAACTGAAAGGCCTCCAATGCTCCCTGATTAGCCTCTTCTCTCGATCTAAATGATGTCTCTAGCGTAGCCAATGGAGGATACCGCCATCTCAATACTGTGAACGCCTCCTTATGCTTTTTTTCAAGACCAACATTTACGGGGTATGAGCTAGCCTCCATTAGATAACTCTCAGCCGTATTGAAAACACTCTGCAAGTATTCGGGATAGTCAACTGCATAGGCATAGGCTTTGGTAAATCCCTCTACAACTTCATCATGAGAAATTAACTCATCATTTTCAATACGGAAAGCAAGATTTAGTACCGGATGAATTTCCCCTTCACTGTTGGGCTGAAGAGCTAGATAAGTTGATTCCGAAACTCTGTCGTAATTGGTTATTTCTTCATGCCCCAGATAGTTTCTTAGCGCATAACACCGTGCCATATTAGCCATGTGGTATTCTTGATCTGGACCGAGGATCTCTCTTAGCGGTCGAGACGACATGTGTCGATCAAGTTCTTCCTGAGAATCAAAATAAATGTTGTAACAATTAGAGCGCAAAAGCGATATCTTCGCTCTATTCTCAATCGCGTCCATATCTGTTTCATACTGTTGATAGGCTTGCAATAACTCTTGCGATTCTTGATGGAAGGCCGCAAGAACGCTCTCCAACGAGCCATAATCAATAGCCGGGCCCGCACTCATGGATATTGCCGCATCATCCATAGACGGCGAGGTTTCATCAGACACGTCCGTTGGTGGCGTTGATGGCTTGACATTAGCGCTAATCTCGTGACTTTTATTGGTTTTATTACCTCTGTTATTCTGGCTGTCAGCATTAACTAAATAGTAAAACACCAAGCTGACAATCATCACCACTGCCAACCCTATCAAGCCGATGTTATTTTTAGTGCGTTGTTCTCTCATTGACTTCACTCCATATCACTGGATTACAATAATTTGCGTCACAACAATTATAGTCATCGTACAAGTTAATTAACTATTGACCACAACCCACTTGAAGCGGAAGCCAATTAAGCTCCTGAATCCTCTGAGCAGTACGAGGGAAAGCCGCAAGATTATAGACATAAGTGCCTATGCCATTCGCAAATGTCACTACAATCTCGTCGCTAGGCCCGGGGATTATAGGTATATCATTAAAGATTATGTTGCCACGTCCTAATTCCACGTTAACAAAGCGCTGTCTATCAGTAACAGAACGTCCCCTTTCATCACAGTAGTTGTACAAGAGAACCTCGTCATCTTCATCGAACAACATGTCAATGATTTCTTTAAAGAATTTGAGTCTCGCCTTTTTAGGTCCCTTTCCTAATTTCCTTGTTAGCCAATAGCCTATCTCATCTTTAGCTTGCAAATACCAACTGTCGTCCCTTACTTCGTTCGGATCCACTATCTGTCTGCCAAGTGTTATTATCTCGTCCATGGTAATGGGAGGAATAGCATTGTTGCCGGGTTGCCCTGCCCGTGGACCCGAAGATAGAACGTTTGAGGGCCATCCAGTCGCACCATTCTGGAACATCAGAAACATATTAGCATCCCACTGATAACCCGTTGTGACAACCTCATTAACACTGCAGCCATTTTCACAACCATTGGGGGCACCGCCACCTCTTGCTGAGGCATGTTCTGCGCCTAAACTTGACAAGATGATTACTGGGGAAAAGATCAATACGCGTAAGTAATTTCTAGTATAAAAATCCATTTTATACACTCCTCTCTATCCATGAGTTAAGCAGAGTAACAATATATATCGCATCAATTTAATCGCGTCATCACTACTCTGTCCTGTATTACAATCCATGTAACACTCAAATAAGGCTACTACGATTTAATGCGAGAGATAACTGTCTACTGGGACAGTAACCAAATTTATATTAGAAAAATTTCCCTTATACCCAGTAACTCTCAACCTCCACGTATGGGTAGTGTTGACGTCCACAGATTCATAGGAGCAAGTGAGCAAATGAGCAAATGAGCAAATGAGCAAATGAGCAAATGAATTTACGGTTACTATGGACACAGGTAATATGCTTCCACTGTGCGATTATGTTATTTACCGCCCACCTAACGATATGACCCCGCGGTGCGACCTGTCCACTGTTTAAAACCGCGGTAGAATGACCGCGCCTCGGCATAACCCAATTGATAGGCAATGGATTCCAGGGATAGGTCGGTGTTTTGCAAATAGTAAAGCGCCAACTCAACACGCAACTCGTTGAGCAGGTCTTTATAACTGGTGCCCTCCTCATCCAGCTTGCGCTGCAATGTGCGACTGCTCATACCTAACATCTCAGCGATTATTTCACTGGACGGCGTCTGCTGCTTCAACACCAAGCGCAACAAATTTTTCACCTGTTGCGACATCAGCTGTGTCTTGTCTAGACCGGCGAGTATCTCCGTAGCATGATCCAACAGCATCTGAAGCATTGGCTCGTTAGCTTGAGGAAATACCTCATCTAGGGCACTTTCAACAAAGCGAAACCCGCTCGCCGGTTGATCGAACAGCACCTCGCAACCAAACAACTGTTGATACTCTCGGCGAAGATGGTCATCCTCGGGGCCACTGTGCTCAAACCAGACACTGTGCCAACCTTCAAAGTTAAGGAATCGTCTGGCAAACAGGCACCAGGAGGCCAACACATTATCCACCTGATGCTTTTTTGCCACAGGATCAGTGAACTGACAGCTCCAGCGTTGCAGGGCAAACCCATCGCTGAGCTCCACCGAGGTGACACCCATATCACCGACAATTTTTTCGTACAGAGGTATCTTGGCTTGGATCATTCTCAGGGTAGAGCAGTTCATGGAGATATAACCCAGTACGCTAAAAGATGCCGGCTCAACAAATTGTGCCGAGTGCAAACCAAACAGCGGATCGCCGCTGGCATCGATTAAATAGCGCAATAACAGCTCCATGGACTGATTAGAGATATGCTTGCTATTGTCGCTGAGCACCTCTGTATCAATTCCAGCTTGGGCCAGCAAAGGCAGATAATCGACACCACAGGCAGTGGCCGAGCGCAGATATTGCGTCACCGCTGGAACTGATGCCAGACCATCACCGAGTGAAGTATCCATAGATGTTTTCCAACCCCAAAAATGACCGAAATAGTTACTTCACTGTCGTATTTTGACAGCGACTAATCGGTCACAGCAGATTACTATATTCAGCAAAAGTATACCCTAAATTATGAGGTTTACGCGGTTATAAAGGCTATACTGTGGTGTCAAATAATGGCTGATAACCAACAGTCGCAGCTGAACAAGAAGAAAACCAATAAGAGGCTACCCTTATGCGCTTGTGGAATGGATGGGGAAACGAGGACAGTGAATTAACCATGGAGTTAAACAGTGGTCTGCGCATGCTTCTACAAGCACTGGTGGGCCCCGGAACGCCACTGCCCCAGGCCACACTGGATCAGGTGGTGGCCAAAGTGCCAAATACTCGGCTGCAACCACACCCATTAATTGATACAGACCCCGAGAGCCGTGTGCGCCATGCCCGCGGGCAGAGTCTTCCCGACTGGTTGGAAATGCACAGCGGCGATGTGGATACATTCCCCGATGGTGTCGCCAAACCGCAGTCGGCAGAGCAGGTGCGACAACTTTTGGACCATGCAGTGGCCAATGATATCGCCGTCATACCCTATGGTGGCGGCACCTCTGTGGTGGGTCATATCAACCCACAGCCGAGTGACAAACCCGTACTTACCATTGATATGGGCGCGATGAATAAAATGCTCAATATCGATCGCAAAAGCCAGCTGGCTACCTTCGGCGCGGGGACCCCCGGCCCTCTGGTTGAGGCGGCCCTGAAAGAACACGGCTACACCCTCGGTCACTTCCCCCAGTCCTGGGAGCTTTCAACTTTAGGCGGCTGGGTGGCCAGTCGCTCCAGTGGCCAACAGTCACTGCATTACGGGCGCATCGAGAATTTATTTGCCGGCGGCTCCATAGAGACGCCCGAGGGCAGATTGGAAATTCCAACAATACCGGCCTCCTCTGCTGGACCCGACATTCGTGAGATGATCCTCGGCTCTGAGGGGCGCATGGGGATCATTACTGAGGTCACCGTTCGCATCACGCCGCTGCCAGAACAAGAGCAGTTTCAAGTGGTGTTCTTTCCATCCTGGGAACAGGGCATCAATGCCGCGCGCCAACTTATACAGCAGCGCATCGCGCTATCCATGGTACGCCTAAGCAACCCTTTGGAGACCACCAGCTTGCTGTACATGGGCGCTGGCGAAAATACTGATGCTGTGGTGGCACTTGAGCAAGCTCTGGCTGAAAAAGGTGTGGGCGCCGGCAAAGTTATGATGACCTTTGCTGTCACTGGCTCCCAACGTCACTGCCAGCAGGCTCTGGAAATGGCACTGGAAAGCTGTACTGCACTGCATGGCGTAGCAGATCAATCCGGTTTGGGCGACAACTGGGCCCATGGCCGCTTCAGAGCGCCCTACTTGCGCGATCCCCTGGGAGCCGCGGGCTATGCAGCCGACACCATGGAAACCGCGGTTGATTGGTCGTCAGTGTCAACCGCTGCAGAGAATATCGAACAGTCTATCCGCGTGGCCCTCGCTGATGAAGGCGAGCAGGTGCATGCCTACACCCATCTGTCCCATGTCTATGGTCAGGGTTCAAGTATCTACACCACCTATTTGTTCCGTCTCGGCGACAGCTATGAACAGGGCATGCAACGCTGGATCAAATTAAAAAAGGCCGGAGCCGAGCAAATTGTCGCCCACGGTGGCACCATCAGTCATCAACACGGCGTGGGGCGAGACCATCGTCAATATCTACAGGCAGAAAAAGGCGAACTCGGCATAGCTGCCATAGACAAGCTGTGTCAGCTGTTCGACCCCAAGCAACAAATGAACCCGGGCAAACTGCTGCCCGATGATCCATCTCAAGACACCGGATAATCACTATGCCAAGGGGATCCACCTCAAAGGAAAAGTTACTCGAACAAATACGCGCCGGTGAGCAACTGGATTGGGACATCATTGTTATCGGCGGTGGCATCACCGGTGCGGGTGTGTTGCGCGAAGCCACCAGACGGGGTTACAAAACCCTGCTACTGGAGCAACAGGACTTCTCTTGGGGCACATCCAGTCGCTCGTCAAAAATGGTCCATGGTGGCCTGCGCTACCTTGCCGCTGGCGATCTCAAGTTAACCAGAGAATCGGTCACCGAGCGCGAGCGTCTGCTAAACGAAGCGCCCGGCCTAGTGGATCGCATCGCCTTCTACTTTACCTTTCGTCAAGGACTCTTCCCAGGCCGCTGGGCAATGACCTGCATCTTGGCGATTTACGATTTTCTCGCCGGTATCAAAGACCATCAATACTGCAAAAACCAACAACTGTTGAAACAATTTCCTGGGTTGGACACTACTGGCGTCAAGGGCGCCAGTCGCTACACCGACGCCATGGTGGATGACTCACGACTGGTGCTTCGGGTAATTCAAGACAGTTTGGATCATGGCGGCAGCGCGCTCAACTACACCAAAGTACAAGACTTGGTGGTGGACAATGGTGTCGTCAGTGGCGTTACCATCAAGCCAGATGAGGATCAGAATCCAATCACCTTGCGTGCCTCGGCGGTGATCAATGCCACTGGGGCCTGGGCCGATCGCCTGCGCAATCAGGTCAACAGCGAAAAACGCATCCGCCCCCTGCGGGGCAGCCACCTGATTATTTCCCAGACCACCTACCCGGTGACCAATGTAATGACCTTTTTGCATCAGGATGACAAGCGCGGCGTCTATGTTTATCCCTGGGAAGGTACCACGGTGATTGGCACCACAGACCTAGATCATAGTGACGATCTCGACATTGAGGCCGCCATTTCAAATCAGGAAGTAGACTACCTGCTCGATGGCTTTAATCGACAGTTTCCCAACAACCCACTGTCTCGAGCAGACATTATTTCCAGTTGGGCCGGTGTGCGCCCGGTCATTGGTTCAGATCAGACCAAAGGGCAGATTAAGGACCCTTCAAAAGAACGCCGCGACCATGCGGTGTGGTCCGATCAGGGCTTGATCACCGTGAGCGGTGGCAAACTCACCACCTTTCGCCTTATTGCTTTAGATGCGTTGGCGGCAGCAGAGGCGCAATTGCCTGCGGCACAGCCGTTTAGGGACGAGCGCATGTTCATAAAGCCTGACTTTAGCGCTCAGACCTTGGTTCCAGATAACCCACACTGGGGGCAACGACTGTTGGGCCGCTACGGTGAAAAAGCACAACAGCTGCTCGACGCAGCAACAGCCGATGAGCGCGATCCCATCGGCACAACCGAATTCTCCCTCGCCGAATGCCGCTGGGCCATTGATCATGAAAGTGTCCAACATCTGGACGACCTATTGCTGCGCCGAACCCGCTTGGGAATGTGCCTACCTGATGGCGCAGAGGAAATTTTTCCGGCCCTGGAAGCCCTGTTTAAAAGTCAGAGGGACTGGTCACAGGCACAGTGGGATGATGAGCTGACACGCTACAAAACCATCTGGCAGCGCTACTACAGCCTTCCTCAACCTGACTAAAAAAGGTGATGTCTATGCAGGGTGAAAAATATTTTTTGAGCATCGACAATGGCACCCAATCCGTCAGAGCCATGATTTTTGACGCTCAGGGTCAACTGTTGGCCAAAAGTAAAATAGACATTCAGCCCTACTTCTCAAAACATAACGGCTGGGCCGAGCAACAGGCAGACTATTTTTGGGATGCATTGTGCCAGGCATGCCAGACCCTTTGGCGGGACAATAAAATTGATAAACAGGCCATCGCCGCTGTCTCTGTGACCACCCAACGGGCCACTGTGGTGACCATGGATAAACACCATCAACCGCTGCGTCCTGCCATCAGCTGGCTGGACCAACGACAGGTAGACAGCAAACCATCCCTCGGCGCTTTGGAATCGGTGCTGATGTCTCTGGTACGAGCCAAACCACTGGTAGACCTGATGCACCAACAGGCGGAGGCCAACTGGATAGAGCAGAATGAGCCGCAACTGTGGCAACAGGTGAGCAAATTTTTACTGCTGTCTGGCTACCACAACTTTAAACTCACCGGTGAATACAAAGACGCCATCGCCAGCACCGTGGGCTTTGTGCCCTTCGACTATAAAAGCCAACAGTGGGCAGACAGCAAAGACTGGAAATGGCGCGCTATGCCAATCACTGCCGATATGTTACCCGAGGTAGTGCCCGCAGGTGCCGAACTGGGGAAAATCACTGCGCAAGCGGCGGCGCAAACCGGCATTCCCGAGGGACTGCCGCTCATCGCCAGCGGCTCAGACAAAGCCTGCGAAGTGCTGGGCACTGGCTGCACCGATGCTCATACCGCAAGCCTCAGTTACGGCAGTCTGGCCACCATCAATATCGCCAGCGACAAGTATTTAGAGGCCATTCCCTTCTATCCCGCCTACCCCGGCGTGATACCCGGCAGCTTCAACGTTGAAATGATGGTACAGCGCGGTTACTGGATGGTGAGCTGGTTCAAACAACAATTTGGCCTACACGAAACCCAACTGGGAGAGCAACAAAAAATAGCGCCAGAGTCACTCTTTGACCAATTGCTGGCGGAGGTGCCAGCCGGTTCCGACGGTCTGATGCTGCAACCCTACTGGTCACCCTCCAACGGCGATGGCCCAGAAACACGCGGGGCAATTATTGGCTTTACCGAGGCCCATACCAGAGCCCATCTGTATCGCGCTATGATCGAGGGCCTCACCTACGCCCTGAGAGAGAGCAAAGAGCGTCTGGAAAAACGCAGCGGTAAAATGATCAACCGTTTGGTTGTCTCAGGTGGTGGGTCGCAAAGTGATCAGGTGATGCAAATTACCGCCGATATTTTTGGCATGCCAGTGTATAGACCCCACACCTTTGAGACCTCATCACTGGGGGCTGCCATTGCCAGCACTGTGGGCGTGGGTATCCACCCGGATTTTGATACCGCAGTCACTTGCATGACCCATCAGGGTGACTGTTTTACCCCCATCGCCGAACACCAGGCAACCTATGAAAAGCTCTACAACCAGGTTTACAAGAAAATGTACACGCAACTAAAGCCCAGTTATAAGGCAATTCAAAAAATACAGCGCATTGCCATCTAGAGCACTTTTAATCTAGAGCACTTTTAATCTAGAGCACTTTTGTCGTCATGGCGATACCATTTATTAGAAATCTTTCTAGGAAAAAAAGGGGTTATCTGATGAAAATGCCAGTGTCACACCTAACACCAAAAAGCCACCAACAATGGATAGCACTAGAGGCATGTCGTATTGCCAGCACACCAGTGCTGCAGCGCCAGTGCCGATGCCAAAAGCGACTAGAAACTTAATAAACAAGCCAAAAACCTGTGCGAGTACCTCTACCACAAAGCGTAACATACCGATCTCCCTATCAATGACGCTCAATTATTTGAATTATTGCTCTATTTATTGCTCTATTTATTCTTCTATTTATTCTTCTATTTATAGTAGATTATTTTTTAGATGAGCGTTGGCGATACTAATTACTGCCTCTACAACATCTCACATTCTCACCTTGAACAAGATCAGCTATTAATTCATTCGGTCGGTATGACGTTGGGCCAAACATCGGCAAGAGATTTTTTATGGAAGAGGTGGTTTTAATGTATTTTAACCAGATACAGCCATTATCTTTCTCTGTGTCTGTACCGAAAACTAGCAAGCAATAAAAGCATTATAGCTGTACAAAAATTAAGCGCTATGAAACTCAACTGACTATCCAACAGGGGACAACTCATAAGGCGCTGATCAGCAATCAACAGAAAGACTATGCAAGCTATTAGAATAATTGTTATTTTTGACAGGATCGGGACGTTTTCAACCACTGGTTCATATAGAAAAAGACTGATCATAACTATCACGTTGGATATCAACAAAACGATGACGGAGATGGTTTCTATTAAATTTAACATATCCATAAAATCCTTTTTTTACTGATAAATTAACTTCCGCTCGTGGATGTTACCACTAAATCATACGGTGCCACCATTTTCAGTTACTCCGAATAGACTGCAATGCTGCATGATTCAAGGCGCTGTAAAGAGAGTTTACTTGGTCGAATATCATGTAACAGTCTCGTAGATGACTATCACCATCACAACAATCATCATAGGTAATGGCGATGCCCACCATACGAGCTTGTCGTGTCTTTGGGCGATCACTTTGTCTCTCAAATTAGCTCTCTGCTGCGCTGTGAGCTGCAGTTTTTGACGAGCCAACGGGCCGGGGAAAATATGAGAGAAAATAGCGAGGCCTATAAGGCTCACGCCCATAAACGTAAACTCCGGAAAGTGCCATAAGATAATCCCACCGATAAGCACAAAAAGAGTTGCTAAAGAGTAATCAATGGTAGTTGGCACAGTAATTTTCCTATTTAAACCCAAAACAATCAGTAGATGGTCAATTATGTTTAGCATAAGATCTGCTAGCAAACTGTCAATGAGAACCATGACTCATTGACACCTGTCGGTCTAAGTCTCAATCGTTGAAAGTGGTTTTAGGGAGCACAGTAGACAGATAAAGCAATCCATCAAAGTCACAGCTAAACTTCGCAGTGATCAACTGTTACCGTCAACGCAGGCGGTTGCTCCAGTGTTTCAATCTGTCCCGTCGAAAGGCCATAAGAGCGCCGTACAAGGCAAAATAGACCAATGGTTCGGTAATGTCTGATTTGACTGACCAGTAGAAGTGAATCACACCGAGCAGGGCGATGAGGTAGGTGAAATTATGCAGTTTTTGCCAGTTTTTCTTCATTTTGCGGCGTATTTTCGCACTGGAGGTCAGTGCCAATGACAACAGCAGCACAAAGGCTACCATGCCCAGGGTGATATAGGGACGCTGAAAAATCTCACCAATAAACAACCTTAGGTCAAACTGCACTTCAAAAAATAAAAAGTTGAGTATGTGACACAGCGCATAGACGAAAGCATAGAGCCCAATCATGCGACGAAAATGAATTAAAAACCCCAGTTTAAAGGTTTTTGCCAGCGGCGATATCAACAGGCTAATCAACAGACAGTTGATGGCACCCATGCCGGTAAAGTGAATTACCACCTCCACTGGGTCGGCCCCGAGACGATCGGCAAAGGCATCCACATAAAGGTTAATCAGCGGATAGAACAATACCAGATGCAGCAGCGCCTTGAATAGAGGAATTCTGTCAGTGGGTATGCTCAGGACCATGAGGTAGATCAGTAATAGTTGCGCAGGTTCATGCCGCTGTAGAGACTGGCCACCTGGTCGCCATAACCATTGAATGGCAGTGTATCAATGCGATTTTGCGCAAAAATACCGCCGGTGGTGATGCGCCGTTCGCTGGCTTGGCTCCAGCGCGGGTGGTCAACCTCGGGATTGACGTTGGCATAAAAGCCGTACTCATGGGGCGCCAATAGGTTCCAAGTAGTGGGCGGTTCACGATCAACAAATTTTATACCCACCACCGATTTAATACTCTTAAACCCGTATTTCCACGGCACTACCAGACGAATAGGCGCACCATTTTGTGGTGGCAGGGTCTTTCCGTAGAGCCCCACACTCATCAGCGCCAAAGGGTTTAGGGCTTCATCCATTCGTAAACCCTCAATATAGGGGTAGCTAATGCCGCCACCCAAGCGCCGATTGCGCTGCCCGATCATTTGCTCTGGGTCATAGAGAGTTTCAAACGCCAAATACTTGGCTTTTGAGGTGGGTTTAGCCTTTTTCACAAGATCTGCTAAGGAAAACCCTATCCAGGGTACGACCATGGACCAGGCTTCAACGCAACGCAGTCTATAGATTCTCTCTTCCAGATCGAAAGCGGCATAGAGGTCGTCGTAGTCGAGGGTGAAGGGTTTTTCCACCTCACCAGAAATGGTTAATGTCCAAGGGTCCACTTTGAAACCCTGACTCAATTCAGCCGGTTGATTTTTCTGCGCGCCAAACTCGTAAAAGTTATTGTGGGTGATCACTTTAGTCTCTGGTGTCAGAGTCTCCGCAGAGGCTTTGGCCGGCGTGTAGGACAAGTCGCGCTGCTTAAATAGGCTAGTGTCTGTTTCATCGCCAAACAGATCCAACAGGCTCGCCGACGCATTGCCACTGAGCAGTGCGCCAGCGCCGAGAAAGCCCATTTGCTTCAGATAGTGGCGACGATCGAGATAGATTTTCTCGTCGGTTACCTGATGTTCTTTGCTGTCACTGGGCTTGATTGACTTTATCAGCATGATCTTGGCTCTCTATTTTATCCTACCTATTTTGTGCTACCTGTTATCTAAACAACGAGCGTTTCGTCAATATACGCGCGATAAGCCATAACCCTATGACATTACGGGTGCAAAAATCAGCATACTGACGTCACAAGATGATTTAGCCTTCTGTTAAGAGTCCATTTTGCTGACAATGTTCCAAGGTTTTGTCCAGTGCAATGGACAATTTGTCCATCATCTCATCAATTTGTGCCTCGGTAATGATCAGCGGTGGGCAGATGCCCAAGCTGGAACCGGCCACCGCTCGAATGAGCAGACCGCTGTCCTGGGCCATTTTTTGTGCATAACCGCCCACCGCGCCACCGACAAAAGCGGTACCCTTTTCTTTGTTGGCCACCAGCTCAATGGCACCGAGCAAGCCTCGGCCACGCACTTCACCCACCAGCGGGTGATCAGCAAACTCAGCCAGACGCTGTTGCAGATAGGAACCGGTCACAGCGGCGTTTTCAAAAATCTTATCGCGCTGATAAATCTCTAACACTTTGAGGGCCACAGCACAGGCCACTGGGTGTCCAGAATAGGTATAGCCGTGGCCGAAAGCACCGGCATTGGCAGTCTGCTCGATCATGGCATCGTAGACCTCCCTACGGATGGCAGAGGCGCTAATGGGCATATAGGCCGAGGACAGTTGCTTGGCAAAGGTCATCATATCCGGCGATTGGATACCCATGGTGTTGCAACCAAAATCGCTGCCGGTACGACCAAAACCAGTGATCACTTCGTCAGCCCAAAACATGATGCCGTAGCGATTGAGCACCGCTTGAACCTTTTGGTAATAGCCATCCGGGGGCACTATCACGCCGCTGGCGCCGGTGATGGGCTCGGCGATAAATGCCGCGATGGTTTCCGGCCCCTCGGCCACTATCATGGCCTCTAAATTGGCAACAATGCGATCGACAAACTCCACCTCTGACTCATCGCCCTGCTTGCCACGATAATAGTGCGGGTGGTCGGTGCGCAATATACCCAAGGCATCCACTGGCAGGTCAAAATGGTTTTGTGTCACTGGCAATCCGGTGAGCGAGGCCGCCGCCACAGTGACACCGTGGTATGACCGTTCGCGGGCAATAATTTTACGTCGCTCGGGCTTGCCAATAGCCTCGTGGTAGTAGCGCAACAATTTCACATGGGTGTCGTTGGCATCACTGCCTGAATTGCCAAAAGAAATCACCGCGTCATCCATGGGAATCATGTCAGCCAACTTGTCGGCCAAATCAATGGCTACCTGGTGGGTCTTGCCACCAAACATGTGATTGAAGGTCAATTTGTTCATCTGCTCGGTGGCTGTGGCGATCACTTCTTGATTGCCATAGCCCAGTGCAGTGCACCAGAGTCCGGCCAACCCTTCAAGATATTGGTTGCCCTGATTATCCCAGACGTAACAGCCTTCGCCACGCTCCACCGTGACCTGTTCTATGGCTTTAAAATTGGTGGTGGGGTAAATAAGATGTGTCATGATTGTGTCCCGTTATTTTTATTATTGGTCGATACCGCCAATACACATATATTTGATGTCCAGATAATCGTCGAGACCGTACTTAGATCCCTCGCGACCACTGCCAGATTCTTTTACACCGCCAAAAGGTGCCATTTCGTTGGAGATAATGCCCTCGTTAATGCCGACAATACCGTATTCCAACTTCTCCCCTACGCGGTAGATACGGCCAATGTCGCGGGAATAGAAGTAGGCCGCTAAACCAAATTCCGTATCGTTGGCCATTTCAATGGCCTGCTCCTCGGTGTCAAAGGTAAATATGGGGGCCACCGGACCAAAAATCTCCTCGGAAAAAACCCGCGAGTCCCGGGATACATTGGTGAGAATTGTGGGTTCGACAAAACACGGGCCCACCTCACTCATACCACCGCCAGCCACCACTGTGGCTCCTTTAGCAACAGCGTCGTCAATAAATTCGCAGACACTGTGCGCCGCTTTGGGGTCTATTAGGGGGCCGACAATCACACCCTCATCGGCGCCATTACCCAAGGTAAGGTCACTCACCGCAGCGGTAAATTTCTCGATAAAAGTGGCCGCCACCGATGCCTGAACCAAAATCCGGTTAGAGCACACACAGGTCTGACCGGCATTGCGATATTTTGAAATCAGTGCTCCCTGCACGGCTGCATCGATATCGGCATCATCAAACACAATAAAGGGCGCGTTACCGCCCAATTCCATGGAGGTGCGCTTGACCGTGGCCGCGCACTCCGCCATCAACTGTTTTCCCACAGGGGTAGAGCCGGTGAAGGTGACTTTGCGCACCAACGGATTAGCCGTGATTTCGGCGCCAATTTCCGCAGTGCGGCCAGTCACTATATTCACAAGACCCGGAGGGAATCCAGCGCGCTCAGCCAACACCATTAAAGCCAGTGCCGACAATGGTGTAGCATTGGCCGGTTTAACTACCACAGAGCAACCCGCAGCGATGGCCGGGGCAATTTTTCTGGTGAGCATGGCATTGGGGAAATTCCAGGGCGTAATGCAGGCCACCACACCCACGGGTTGCTTAATCACCATGACACGCTTGTCATTGGATGGCTGAGGGATGGTATCACCATAAACGCGCTTGGATTCTTCACCAAACCACTCGATGTAGTTTGCACCGTAAACAATTTCTCCCCGCGCTTCGGCCAGAGGCTTACCCTGCTCCGCTGTGAGAATCTGGGCCAGATCTTCTTGATTGGCCATAATCAGGTCGTACCACTTGCGTAACAGCGCTGCGCGCTGCTTGGCGGTGGTTTCGCACCAGCTCTTTTGTGCCTCGGCGGCCGCGTCGATCATGCGTCGGGTTTCTGCCGTGCCACACTTGGCAACAACGCCAATGAGCTGACCTGTGGCTGGGTTGGTCACATCGAGGGTTTCGCCACTGTCGGCATCAACCCATTGTCCATTGATATAAGATTGGTGGGTGATCAAACTGGGGTCTTGTAGGTTAACTGTCATTGGATATCCCGGCCCTGTATAGAAAATTAATAGGCGATTTGATTTGTTATTCGAGTCGCCATTGGTAGGTCACAGCATAGCGGATTTGGCGCAAAGATAAATACCCAGGTATGTTATTCGCAATACTCCCGCTTAGGTATACCGTAGGTTGAGATAAGTGAGGTTTACTTTTGCGGCACAAAGGCTCTCATCAAAGCGCAAAATACTGGCTTTTACTGGGCGCTTTCTTTTACTAAGGGCTTTGTTGGCTGTTTAACGCTATGATTGCAGTTGAATGACTTGAGGTGATGCATGACAAACAAAAAAACCAATCAACCACTGGGTGGTAACCAAATGCCACGATTTGCTGGCATTCCCTCGCTGTTTCGCCTACCTGTTCAAGATAACGCCGAGGGTCTGGACATTGCCCTATTGGGCATACCACTGGACATAGGCACCAGCAACCGCAGTGGCACTCGGCTTGGTCCAAGGGAGATTCGCTGTGAATCAGTGATGGTGCGCCCCTATGGCATGTATACCAAGGCAGCACCATTTGACTCCTTTCAGATTGCCGATATCGGTGATATACCACTAAATACCTTCAACCTGCAGGAATCAGTCAATATTATCCATGCGTTTATCGATGAGGTTATCACCCAGGGTGCCAAACCCTTATCCTTTGGTGGTGATCACACCTTAACCCTGCCGGCGCTGCGCGCAGTGGCCAAACACCATGGGCCGGTGGCTCTTATTCATGTGGACGCCCACGCTGACACTAACGATGCCATGTTTGGCGAGAAAATCGCCCACGGCACCGTGTTTCGTCGCGCCATTGAGGAGGGCTTGATTGACTGTCACAAGATGTTTCAAATCGGCCTGCGCACCACCGGCTACGCCGCCGAAGATTTTGACTGGGCGCGGGATCAAGGCGTCACTGTGATCCAAGCAGAGCAGTGCTGGTATCAATCCATGACACCACTGATGGAAAAGATTCGTGCCACCATCGGACCTGACACCCCAACCTATCTTACCTTTGACATTGATGGATTAGACCCGTCTGTGGCCCCGGGAACTGGCACCCCTGAACCCGGAGGGCTCACCAGCCCTCAGGGGATTGAAATTATCCGGGGCTGCTGGGGTTTAAACATGGTGGGCGCTGATTTGGTGGAAGTATCACCGCCCTACGATACAACCGGCAATACCTCCCTTTTGGCTGCCAATTTTCTCTTTGAAATGCTCTGTTCGTTTCCGGGCTGTAAGCGCATCTAATATTTAATGCTATCGAACTCTGAACAATATCTGTAATCTTAACGAGTACCTTAAATCGGCCAGTCGATGTGACAGGTTAACAGCACAACAGTTGTATTGAATGCAAATTCCACCGTCAATCAGTTACCCCTACCTGCTTCAAAAGGCCTGGCCAATAATCTTGGCCAATGCCTCTGTGCCTCTCTTAGGTCTGGTGGATACCGCGGTTATTGGCAATCTCGGTAGCACTGCGGATCTAGGGGCTATCGCCTTTGGTGCATTGATATTTTCTTTTGTTTACTGGACGTTTGGCTTTTTGCGCATGGGCACCACCGGGTTTGCCGCTCAGGCCTCGGGCGCTGGCGATGAACCCGAAGTACGAGCGGTGTTGGGCAGAGCCTTACTTATTGCTGCGTGCGTTGGCGTTGTATTGATTGCCGCTCAGTGGCCCATAGGATTGGCGGCTTTTGCCCTGTTGGATGGCAGTGCTCAGGTTGAAAATGTCGCTCAGGAGTATTTCAGCATTCGAATATGGGGCGCACCTGCGACACTGGCCACCTTTGCCTTGATGGGTCTTTTAATCGGCCTCGGCAAAAGCAGAACTCTATTGGCAGTGCAGCTGTTCTTGAATGGCCTCAATGCAGGTTTAGATATTCTATTTGCTGGTGTTCTCGGTTGGGGAGCCAGCGGCATCGCCATGGGTACAGTTTTAGCGGAATGGACCACCCTGTTGCTCGCTGGCTGGTTGGTCTATGGCGAACTAAACCGACGCAAATCCATAACCGACAACTTCTGGTCCAGCGCCAAAATCCTCCACTTGCCATCTCTGCTCAAGACCGCCTCGGCCAACATAGACATAATGCTGAGAACCCTAATTTTAGTGTTCTCCTTCGCTTTTTTTGTCAATCAAAGTGCCCAGTTTGGCGATGTTATCTTGGCCAGCAACCATATCTTGTTGCAGTTAATATCATTTTCCGCCTTTTTTTTGGATGGTTATGCCTTTGTGGTGGAGGCCATTGTGGGCGCCTCTATCGGTGCAAAGCGCTGTGATATTTTTGATCTGGCAGTACGCCGCTCAACGGTTTTGGCTCTTATCACCGCTATTCTTTTGGCACTGCTCATCGGCCTGTGCGGGCATTTTGCCGTAACGTTAATTACCGATATTGAAGCCGTACGCATCGCGGCCAATCAAATGATACTTCTTTGTGCAACCTATGTGTTGTTATCCTTTGCCGCGTTTCAGCTCGACGGCATTTTCATTGGCGCCTCCTACACCCGACAGATGCGCAACGCTGCCGCGTTGTCTATCACTGTGTTTCTCATGGCCTGGTGGTTTCTGTCGGATGCAGGTATCGAGGGCCTTTGGGCGGCAATGATAATTTATGTAGTTGCGCGAGCCATGGCCTTACTAGGCTATTTTCCGTCATTGCGACGGGCCGTTGGTCAATAGAATTTATTTTTTCATCCTATGCTTCCGAATTATTGTGCAACAAAGTCGAAGTGACTTCAGCTATAGAACCAATAAAACTGGCAAGAACTATTTTCACAGTTCAGACTTAAGATTTTTAGACTATCTAGAGACTTCCGTTCGCTATATTATGCGCGAGTGATTAATTTCTTAATTCAGTAGATGACTGTGGAATCAGTGGCCCATTTGAAGTTTTTCCCACCTCTTTTTTCAGTCACCAACGATAGGTGAAAAATGAACAGTGCGATTAAAAAAATTAGTGTTGTAAGTCTTGCAATAGTGGTGACCTCAGGCATCGGCTGGCTGACAATTGGGCCCGATTGGCGTGCGCTGATTGCCGATCCGCCAACAGATACCGATCTATTGTTCTGGGAGCAAAGTCAGCGAGAAGTCGCGTTCAAGATGATGGATAAAGTTCCCTGGATGGTGAAATCGAGATCGATTCAACCCAGTGTCACAGTGAGGGATCTACCCGAGGGTAAGCCGCTTACATTCAACGTGGATATGGACGATTTTTTTGTAAAGCAACAACTTGCCGGTGCGCTTATTTTGCACCATGGTCGTGTTCGCTACGAGCGCTATGGCCTCGGCCTATCAACGGAAAAGCGCTGGACAAGTTTTTCAGTCGCCAAGTCTATCACTTCAAGCCTTGTTGGTATTGCCATTAAACAAGGTCACATTAAAAGCTTAGATGACAAAGTTTCCGACTACGTTAAAGGTCTCAAGGGCTCGGCCTATGATAGCGTCACTGTGGAACAACTACTGACAATGACCTCTGGTGTGCAGTGGAATGAGGACTACGATGACCCAAAGTCTGATGTGGCCAAATTTGGTACTCATGAATCAGATGATGGTCTTTCCAGTATCGTCAGTTATATGAAAAATTTGCCAAGGGCTTATCCCGCGGGTGAGAAATGGCAGTACTCTACTGGAGAAACCAATCTTATTGGTGTTTTAGTCACCGAAGCGACCGAGCGGACTCTGTCGCAATATCTGACTGAAACCATCTGGCAACCGTTTGGAATGGAAAACAAAGCCAGTTGGCTATTGAGCCCTGATGGCCAAGAAATGTCTGGCTGTTGTATACAGGCAAGCTTGCGCGATTTTGCTCGATATGGTCTTTTTGTTTTAGAGGATGGCAAGGTCAACAATGAGTCTATTGTGCCCAAGGGTTGGTTTGCAGCGGCCACCAAAGATCAGGTGAATATCGACCCGCAACGAGGTTATGGCTTCCAATGGTGGACCTTCGCCGATGGTAGCTTTACCGCTCGAGGCATTTTCGGACAGACGATATTTATCGACCCCCAACGGCAGTTAGTTGTTGCCTTCAATGGCAACTGGCAGAATGCCACTGAAACAGAGCTCAACAAACAGCGATTTGAATTCATTGAAAAAGTTCGCAACCAGATTGATAAAGAGACGCAGGTCAGCATTTGATACCCAGCGCTTCAATAATGTCCCCTATCTATCTGACCAATAATGGCTTACATACTTATTTAGTATTGCCGGCGACGGCTGTGAAAGCTCAGGTTCCTGCATTAGAAGCGCATTTTCCCGACACCGCCTGGTTGCAAGTGGGTTGGGGTGATTACCACTACTACGGAAACCCAGAACAAACCAAATGGATGGGTTTTAGGGCTCTCTGTCTACCAACGAAAGCCGTTATTGGCCTCATGGCAATCAATAATCCAAGGACAGATCTGCCTAAATCAATTCGTTTGTTTGAACACGCCGCAAACCCCAAGACTCTTAATGCTGTGGTTACATTTGTGTGCAATCACATCCAATCACACCATCAGCCCGAAGTCGTCAGGGTCAGAGACGATGGTGAACTGTTTTTTCTCAGCGTTGGCACCTACTCCATTTTTAATACCTGCAATCACTGGACGGCCAGAGCTCTTCAAAGCGCTGGTCTGGACGTTAATCCCAGAGTCGCTTTTTCTCCTTACAATGTGGAAAAACAAGCCACAGCCAAGGGTTTCAACCCTGTGATCTGAGCATCACTGTGGAGCTGTCTGCTGCGAGCTTGTCTATATAGTCAGTTGCTTGTTAAACATTTTTGACCAGTTTTACATTGCGGTCTCGCAGCTTTTTAAATCCTTCTTCTGTACCGTAATTTTTTTCCAGAGATTTTCACCCCTGGATCTGGATGAGGAGCTTCCAGCTGGCTTTTTTCCCATGAGACAATGTCTTTCAACACAGCATGCATTACATGTTCAAGTTGTTCAGGAGGGTTGTCACAATCATACGCATCGCCCCTTTTAATATACCTCGTAAACTCATGAAACACATCGACATGCCAAGTCCCACGCAGTAATAACCGATTGTCATCCACTTTGTAACTTAAATTCACTGAAGCTTGCTCCCCTTTGGGGTGAAGAAACCGTAAATCCCAACAAGGGTCGCCATGATAATATTTTTCTATGTATAAATCGTGATGGTGTGCAAATTTGTTGATCATTGGAGCTAGCGCATTAAAATATTGTTTAACCACTTTTCATGTTTCTCGATACGCTTGTTCTTCTTCCTCTGTTGAAAAATAAGGATAACCGTTTGACATGTGTTTAACCTCTTTATCTTTCTCTATTTTCTCTATTTTTCCCTAAGCTCTGCCTGTGTACATTTATGCAAAGTGTTTGTGTAAGTGTACAGCTGGTTTTTGTTCAGTATATTTGCTGTTCTGTATAGTGTCTTCAGGTATCTCTATTTTATGCAATACCGGTTTTTGTGGTTAACATTAAAACAAGTCGGCAAAGTAAATTAGCGATGGCAGGAACACAGCTATTGCTATGATTATGGGTGCATAAAATTCAACAAATCTGATATTCCTGGTAGACATTCCTCGAGACACAGCTCGAGGCCTGAGGTGAGACAGCCAAAAACTCCGCAGTGGTAATGCAACTAAGGCTCCCAAAAATTGGGGTGCAAACCCGATAATGACAATAGAATTCCCCATAGATGGGGTAAAGGTAAATAGTCCTGCCACTGCGGCTGATAAAAAACACAGCATCACGCCACATAAACCTGAAACCCACAAATAGGCGTGAAAAAGCGCACGCATTTTGATAAATCGTATGAACAAACCCAACCAGACCGAGAAAACCAAGAAACCGCTCAATTTGTAAATAAGGCCAAATTCAGCTGACAACAAATATGTCAATAGATATATCGTTGGAAAGAGCGCAAACCAAGTAAAAACGCGTGATGCTGTAGATTGCACATATAAAGAGTACAAGAAAAAAAGTAAAAAACTGATAACTACGAAAGCGAAAATGGCTGGTAACGAAAAGTAACCGTTATCAGGCAACGGATGAAATTGGTCAAGAATTGCGGTTCCTGCCAAAGCACAACCCGTTACTAAAAGTGGCGCTAAAAGAAGCCAACTCTCATCATCTCTTTGTAAAAAGGCCATCACTATCTCCCATTACTTGGTTGCAAGTAAACAATGAACAATCCTCAGCGGACCCGGTAATACTCACTAGCGAAACAAAAATCGGGCACTATTACGTCCACTAACAAATACACCCTTTAGAACCACTACCTTAAAAGTTCGACTCTCCAATAAATCTCTTCCACGCCACGCCTACTGATTTAAAAATTATGAGAGGGTACGGGTTTATTTATGCCTGGGTGGCTTTCAACCGTTAAATCAGGTAAAGGTTTACCGCCAAAAGTAGTAGGGATAAAAGGAGACAATATCCCACCAACATGATTAATTAAACCTATTGAGAAACTATTGGAGTTGTAACCGAAACACAACACATTTGGCAATGCTTTGTTATCTTCCGGAAAATGGCAGTAAGAAACAGGATTATTGTTATAACTCGCCGTAGCCACATTGAGCGGCCCGGAGAAGTGATGGCTATTATCATAAACTGAATGATAAATAGTGCGAATGACTCTGGTCTCCCATGGTGCATCACTCATGTCCAATGTTTTCCCCAACAAATATCCGGGCATCCCATTGGCTTGGGCCACCACGCCCCCACTGGGAAACCCTGAATTCCAATTAGTCAGACCTGAGCCTCCTAATATAGGAGCATGCACTGATAGGTGATACTTCCCGAGTGCGACAATTCTCGTACGCAGTTGCCCTGAGGGTGAACCGTCGACAGGTCCCAGATCATCTTGACCGCTACTAAGCATTCTATTTAGCAATCTGTATAAAATTTTCATGCTATCGCATTGATCAAGCGACAGAGGTGGCAAACGAACAGTCAGATTGTCATCCACAACTACATTATCATCTAACTCCGTACCCAACACGTTACGCCACCATTGCAAAGCACGAACATAATCGCCTGATTCAATTGCGAGATTAGCTAAAAGTGCTCGCGGATCAATCACATCCTCGTCATAATGAATAATTGGTATATAAATTGGATCAGTAATGTAACCACAATTAAAGTCGTAATATGGATAGTGGCCCCATATACATACCCATACATATTCATAGCTTAACTGATAACCTATTTCGCTGTGATTGGCAAAATAGTCCCCATCAGTTGTATACATAGCGGCATTGCTAAAAAATTTATAAAATTGGTCATCCATGTTAGTGACTGCATCTGCTCTGCCGTTGGCCTGTTGGTTCGAGAAGATGATGTGGTCTTTGCTACCACTGATGTGATCGCTCACGCCCTTTAACATCACATCAATGTACCCGTCCAGATTAAAGTCATTTTTCGCCACTTTAATGTTTTTTTTTGGCCAATTTGCTGCAGAACTAAGCTGCCAAGTAGAAGCACTATAATTACTAAAACTACCATCGTTTTCCCCAACTAAAATAGCACGATGAATAACGCCATTGACACTTGGCCCGTCTAAGCGCTGCAAATAAATATCTTCCTTTCCATCATAGTTTATGTCACCAACTCTAACATCAAATGCGTAATTGATTTGCGTAGAGATATCATCGATCGAGGATGATAGAATTGGGATTTGAACTGGGAACATAAATAAACTCACCTATATCAGATTCATAAAAACTGTCCACCGATTGAGCAGAAACATCTGCAAGATGCATAATACTGGTGCAAATTATCAAAATTAAAAGGTATCTCTTGGTATTGAAACGTGAATTATGAATACAATTTATCTTGTCCATACAACATCTCCATATAATAAAATTTTTCTAAGCTATTCTCTTTAATAAGCATTTGGGCGAAGTGCTAAATTTGGATCATTGGTTAGCTGTAACATGACTCGCCGCTGATTTTCTTGAAATAAGGTTATAAACCGATCTGCTCGGGTCTGTCCTAAAAGTTTGGCTAACTGAGCCCTATTTGTTTTTCTTACTTGGGTAGAAAGTTGCTTCAAAGCACTTGGATTACCTCGATTTTGGCTAAGCACTTTTTTAGATGCCTGAGTATTGTTCGAGAGAACTTCGTATGCCCCGAACAATTCTACGTCGTTGATTTTCAGTTGCTCGGCAGTCATCTTGATGGGAGTGAACATTGGATCGAATTGGCTTTGAACTCGCAATGTTTTCTGAAACCCAAGTAAGTCGACAAGTTTTTCCTTAGATTCGTGAAAATCACTGGTCGAAAAAATAACCTGGCCTCGTGCTTTCTCTGACTCATAGAGAATCGCAAATACTTGGCGAAACAGATTCTCGGAAAAAATAACTCCGCTATTGCGAATGGCATCTGCTATTTTGGAATAGCGTATTTGATACTCAAATGCAGACTCAGCATTTAACACATCCATCGGTTTGGGCCGCTCTTGGATGGCTTGCGGGGAAACCCCTTTGTCGAGTCTTCCGTCAAAAGTTCCTGATGGGCGCTTATTTAACTCAATAAATTGCTGTTGCCGGTATTCAGTTAGGGCAATTTGTTCATCATATGAAAGAAACTCCGCTTCTTCATTTATCGGGAAGAACAGTTGTTCAAATGCTCGGCTCTGGATGGCTTTAGAGCCGTACACCGCGATGAGAATCTCACGGGCGCGTTGAGCCTGATATAAACGATTGCTCATGGCCATAACATTTGGTGATACCGCTGCCTCTCGCCAATATTCATACTCAAACGATGGTGGAGCCAGAATCGACAGAACTCGATCCAATACCAGAGTGTGAATTTCAGATTGCTTGAGTTCCAGTGAATCTAGACTCTTTGCGTATTGATTTATCTGATTAATTAATGGCGATAGTTCGTTGTGTGGTTGCTCTGCCTGCGCTGAGGAGAAGGATACCGAGATCAGTAGTGCAATACTGTAAAAAGAGCGCCTGCTTCGCGAGCTGATGGGAAAGCTCGGGCAGGCGCGTGCTAAAACTACTACAAATGTGGAAAGCTTCATAATCACACTCCTTGTGGTCACTGAGCTTTAAACGGCTTGCCATTAAATGATCGCTGTCCGTGGTTACTGCGATACACAAATTTGAGCCTATATATTTAGGTGTAGACTAGTTTAGATTATTTGGATACCTGTCTACTGAGGCAGGTATAGGCACTTAAAAGAAGATCTTTAAGTCGATGTCACTCTCATTTGTGCCTGCGGACCCACACACAGCCTAAAATCAATTATTTATAAATCAGATAGTTAGTGGCATTGTGATGCTTTAATCTCGTGCAATCCAGACCAGGTTAGTCGATATACGGGCGCTTGCATATGGTCCAGTATGTCGGTGATATCAAGAAACAGACGTTGGTAGTGGTAAAAGGGCACTGACGGAAAAAGATGATGCATAGCATGGTAGTTTTGATAGCCCCAGAGCAGAGTGACCAATTGTGCAAAAGGTCCCGTGACCACAATGGAAGAGGTATCTCTGTAGCGTTCAGTTTCGGTATGTGGTCTGTGTACTATGTAGGCAAAGAGGTAAACTAATCCATAGGTGCCAATGAAGCCTGAGGCCAGAAACAACCATAATAAGGTCCACCAATGATGTGCAAATTGAGCTTCACTGACCGAGTACAGCCAAATAAAGGGCAATAGTCTAAGGGCAATAGCAAAAAGCACTTCGAGTACGAAAATACTGTTTTGACCAGGAGAGACGTTGGACCAATGATCTCTGAAATAGACGCGATACTGTGTGGCAATGGCACGCCAAACGGCACCCAGTGCGGCAGGTATTGAACCGACGATATCTTTGGCGTATTGGTCTGGGTCTTTCTCACCATCATTAGTGTGACCATGATGACTGAGATGTTCCAAACGATGTGCAGTCAGTGGTGTCATCAGCACCATTCCAGCCGCATAACCTAGCCCATCGTTGAGCCACACCAATGATTTATTGGATCCTTTGATGGATCCATGCACAGACTCATGTAGAACCGTATAAGCAGCATAGGTCAAAACTGCCATGAGTGGTATGGCAAACCACAGGCTGAAATCATGAAAGACCACCAAAAACGGAGTCAACCAATAGGCGGGAATCACTAGCGTGGCCAGAATAATTGTCGGCCAGGCAATGCCCCCGGAAAAACGTTTCGCTCTCTGCCGCGCCAGCTTATTAAGTGAAACCTTGTCGGTCATCGTGCACCTACCCCGCGATTTCTATTATTATTGTTTTGATTGAATTAGAGCACATGATTCATTGCTAGGCAATTCGCAGGTTAGCGATTCAGCGTTTGCATTTACAGCTAACACCAAGGGGGTATAAGGGTAAATTGCCCCGCAGCGTTAGGCTGTTAATTAGCCCAATCTGGAGCCAAACATCCGTAGGAATAAACCATGAACAAACAGTCTACCAGTGCTATTGATCCCACCCATTTTGAACAGTTTGATACAGAAAAGATCAAACAGCGGGACAAAGCCCATTTTCTCCATCCGTTTCAACTGTTTGATGTGTTTGAAGACGAGGGTGCACTGCCCATCGCAGCGGCTCATGATGCCTATATTTATGACAGCGATGGTAACCAATACTTGGACGCCGTGGGTGGTCTCTGGTGCACTAACATCGGACTGGGCCGCGAGGAAATGGCTGAGGCTATAGCCGATCAGGTGAGAGCCATGGCGTACGCCAGCCCCTTTGTCGACATGACTAATGTTCCGGCAACTGAATTATCGACAAAACTGGCACAGCTAGCACCCGGAGATCTCAACCATGTGTCCCTATCCTGTGGCGGATCCACAGCTATTGATACTGCGTTCCGGTTGATTCAGTACTATCAGAATTGCCGTGGTCTGCATCAAAAGAAACACATGATCTCTAGGGTCAATTCCTACCACGGCACCACCTATGCCTCTATGTCTATCGGTGGCAAGCCCGGTGACCACCCTCCAGAATTTGATTATATGAGCGATACTATTCACCACATTTCTTGCCCCAATTACTACCGCGCACCCGAGGACATGACTGAGAGTGACTTCCTTGAGGAAAAGCTGGCTGAACTGGAGAACAAGATTCTTGAACTGGGCGCGGATAAGGTGGCCGCTTTCTTTGCCGAGCCGATATTCGGTGCCGGTGGCGTGATTGTGCCACCCTCGGGCTATCATCGTGGTACCTGGGAAATCTGTCAAAAATACGATGTGCTCTATGTATCAGACGAGGTAGTTACCGCTTTTGGGCGCCTGGGTCACTGGTTTGCATCCAAAGATGTGTTTGATTTTCAGCCCGACATTATCTGTTCGGCCAAAGGGCTTACCTCAGGATACCAGCCGCTGGGAGCCACCATTTATTCAAGTAAGATTCATCAAGTGATCAGCGAACCGGGACACGGACGCTGTTTTACCCACGGTTTTACCTACTCAGGACATCCGGTGGCCTGCGCCGCAGCTCTGAAAAATATTGAGATTATGGAGCGGGAGCATATTATGGCGCAGGTGCAAGCAATAGGCCCCTATTTTCAACAACAGTTGAAAACCTTGAGCGATCTACCCATCGTCGGTGATGTTCGCGGTATGGGGCTGATGGCCTGCGTCGAGTTTGTTCAAGACAAGGCCAGCAAGGCATTGTTTCCAGAAGAGCTCGATATTGGCAAATGGATATCTAACCAGGCCGATGCCCGCGGGTTAATCGTGCGGCCAATCGTCAATCTCAATGTGATGTCGCCGCCATTGATCATCAATCGTCATCAAGTTGACTTTATTGTCTCCACGCTGCGGGACAGCATTGTAGCCTGCATAGATGATTTACGCCGCGAGGGCCACATGGCCTAATGCATAAGTTTTTCTCTAGCGACTGTTGATATTCAGTAAATCGGCCCCATCTTTAAATCAATTACAAGAGGAGCAGAGTTTTGGAACAATATCGCGGAACGACCATTCTTTCAGCACGCCGAGACGGCAAGGTGGTGATTGGTGGCGATGGACAAGTGAGCCTCGGCAACACCATCATGAAGGGCAACGCCCGTAAAGTTCGACGTTTGCATAACGACAAAGTTATCGCAGGGTTTGCCGGCGGTACCGCCGACGCCTTCACCCTATTTGAACGCTTTGAAGCCAAACTTGATCAACACCATGGCAATCTTACCCGCGCCGCGGTGGAGCTGGCTAAAGATTGGCGCAGCGACCGCATTCTGCGCAAGCTAGAGGCCCTGCTTGCAGTAGCTGACAGCGAAGCGTCGTTGATCATTACAGGAAACGGTGATGTCATTCAGCCAGAGGACGATTTAATTGCCATCGGCTCCGGTGGTCCCTTTGCTCAGTCTGCGGCTCGCGCCCTCCTAGACAATACTGATTTAGATGCCCGAACTGTTGTCGAGCAGGGGCTGAAAATCGCCGGCGACATTTGCATCTATACCAACCATAACACCACCATCGAAGAGCTGGACGCCAAGGTTTAATTATGTCTCAGATGACTCCACGTGAAATTGTTCACGAACTCAACCGTCACATTATTGGTCAAGACGATGCCAAGCGCGCCGTCGCCATCGCATTGCGCAATCGCTGGCGTCGAACTCAGTTGGGCGACGAAATGCGCAACGAAGTTACACCAAAAAATATCCTCATGATTGGTCCCACCGGTGTTGGTAAAACCGAGATTGCCCGTCGTCTGGCAAAACTGGCCAATGCACCCTTCGTCAAAGTGGAAGCGACCAAATTTACCGAAGTGGGCTATGTGGGCAAAGACGTGGAATCCATTGTTCGCGACTTGGTGGAAACCGCAGTAAAGCAATGCCGAGAGGCGGAAATGTATAAAGTTGATCAACGTGCTATGGATGCTGCTGAAGAGCGGGTACTGGACGCACTGCTACCACCGGCGCGAGGATCTGAGGGCAAAGAAGAGAAAAATTCATCGACCCGGCAGATCTTCCGCAAAAAACTACGCGAGGGCTCGCTAAATGACAAAGAAATTGAGATTGCCATGAGCCAAACTCCGATGGGTGTTGAAATAATGGCACCTCCCGGTATGGAGGAGATGACCTCCCAGCTACAAAATATGTTCAGCAATATGGGCAAAGATAAGACTACCAATCGCAAGGTCACTGTGGTTGAAGCGCTCAAGCATATCAAGGAAGAGGAAGCGGCCAAACTGGTCAACGACGAAGATATCAAGACCATGGGTGTCGAAGCCGCGGAGCAAAATGGCATTGTGTTTCTCGATGAGATCGACAAAGTCTGCCGACGCGGAGAGAGCGGCGGAGCTGACGTGTCAAGAGAGGGGGTTCAGAGAGATCTGCTGCCACTTATTGAAGGGTGCACGGTATCCACCAAGTTCGGTATGATCAAAACCGACCATATTCTATTCATCGCCTCGGGCGCTTTCCATCTGTCCAAGCCATCGGATTTAATCCCCGAACTGCAAGGCAGGCTACCTATACGCGTGGAACTCAATGCGCTGACGGTAGATGATTTAAACCGTATTTTAACCGAGCCCAATGCATCACTGACCAAGCAGCAGACGGAGTTGATGTCCACCGAGGGGCTTGAGGTGGGTTTTACAGAGGATGGCACGCGCAAAATTGCCGAAATTGCCTATGAGGTAAATGAGGGCACCGAAAACATTGGCGCTCGGAGGTTGCACACCATATTGGAACGGCTGGTGGAAGATATTTCATTCAACGCCTCTGATTTAGGTTTCAAAGGTGAATCGATCACCATTGATAAAGCCTTTGTTGAGAAAACTCTGAGCGAGTTAGTCAGTGATGAGGATCTGACCCGCTTCATACTCTAGGATCAGCAGGTGGTGAATACTCCCAGTGCCATTCGTGTCAGCAAAGACCGAGCGATGCTGACCATCGACTATGCTGAGGGCCAGCCATTCAGCCTAAGTGCCGAATATTTGCGTGTATTCTCTCCCAGTGCTGAGGTTCGAGGACACGGCAGAGGACAGGAAGTACTGCAATATGGCAAACGCCATGTTGTCATTACTGGGTTAGAAAAAGCCGGTAATTATGCCCTGCGAATTACCTTTAGCGACGATCATGATTCGGGGATTTACTCTTGGTCGTACCTGGCTGAATTGGCAGAAAACTACACCGACTACTGGATTGACTATTTGTCGCGCTTGCATCAGGCGGGTAAATCTCGTGATGAAGATGTTCAAGTAGTTAAGTTACTAGATTAATCAAGATCTCTGAATTTGTGCGCAACGTATTTAATTGAGCGTGTTGGGTCAGATTGATACCGTAAACTGCCAACTCGGGCTACAATAGAACTCCTGAAACAGCGTGATGATATGGCACATGTCCGATAAAACTACCCATTTTGGCTACGAAACCGTGGATGTCGAAGAGAAGGCAGGCAAAGTCGCCGATGTTTTCCATTCAGTGGCTGACAGCTACGACCTGATGAATGATTTAATGTCCGGGGGAATACACCGCCTGTGGAAACGCATGACCATTGAGATGTCAGGCGTTCGACCTGGGCATGCGGTGTTAGATATTGCTGGCGGTACGGGTGACTTGGCTGAAAAGTTCTCGCGAATTGTCGGTCCCGAGGGAATCGTGGTTCTCGCCGATATTAATGACTCCATGCTCAAGGTGGGCCGCGATCGGCTAGTGGACCGAGGGGTGGTGAATAATGTGCAGTTTTCTCAAGCTGACGCCCAGCATCTGCCATTTCCGGACAACACCTTTGATGTCATCACCATCGCCTTTGGTTTGCGAAATGTCACCGACAAAGCCTTGGCATTAGATTCAATGTACCGCGTTCTGAAGCCTGGAGGTCGCTTGCTGATATTGGAGTTCTCCAAGCCGCAAAGCGAGATTTTATCAAAAATTTATGATGCTTATTCCTTCAATGTGCTACCCAAACTGGGAAAATTATTCGCTAATGATGCTGATAGTTATCAATACTTAGCTGAGTCTATCCGTATGCACCCAGATCAAAAGACGTTGCTCGATATGATGGATGGCGCCGGGTTTGCCTCAACAGACTTCCACAACATGACCGGCGGCATCGTCGCTCTGCACCGCGGAGTGAAACCCTAAAATGTTAACACTGCTACAAGATACTGCGCTCAGTGGTCTGGAAATGGCGATTAATCAGGCACTGATCTATGATCCGGCATCCCAGACTGCGTTGAGTGAATTGCAAGGCAGCACTATCGGCATCCACAGTAGCATGCCACCCCTGTCAATCATTGTGGAGCTTGGTGAAACCAAGGTCAGACTGCATCAAAGTTGGGAAAATCCCTGTGATGTCACTATTGAGGGGACACTGGTGTCTATGGCGAGTTTGGTAATCAACAATTCAGGAGCCAAAACATTCTCTGGTTCTGACGTCAATATCAGCGGTAACTTAGATACGTTAAACCGCTTGAACAACATAGCGATGACCTTAGATATCGACTGGGAGGCAGCACTGGGTACTGTTATAGGCGACGTGCCTGCCCATCTTATTGCTGAGGGTGTTCGTCGCTCGGCGCGCCATGGCAAGGAGTTTGCACATCGAGCCTCCACAGGTCTGGTGGAAGTCGCTCAAGAAGAGTTTCGGTTAACACCGAGCAAAAATGAATTTGCCACCCTCGTGCCTGAGGTGCGACGGCTCAGTGCTGATACAGACCGCTTGGCGGCGCGGGTTAAAAAACTCGAGGCTCAGGTCAGTGCATGGATAGAGGAGCAGTCACCGCAATGAACTCCGTGCGAAGAATCGGCAACATTATTGGTGTTGTTGGCAGATACAGACTGGATCTGTTGCTGGATAAACAGCGATTACCCCTCACCCTGAGAGCGATTTTACTGCCGGTGGCTCTATTCGGCTCGACAAACCAAGGCCGCGGTGAGCGTCTGCGTAAGTCGCTAGAGGAGCTGGGACCCATTTTTGTCAAATTTGGTCAGCTACTCTCCACTAGACCCGATTTGGTGCCAGCAGATATTAGCGATGAACTGGCAGAATTACAGGACAATGTGCCACCTTTTTCATCCGCTTTGTTCAGAGAAAACGTTGAGCGTGCACTGCCCTCTCCCATGGACACAATCTTTCAAAGCTTCGATGCCAATCCGCTGGCCTCGGCATCCGTCGCTCAGGTTCACGGTGCTATACTTGCAGACGGAAGGAACGTGGTGGTCAAGGCGGTGCGTCCGAATATTGAAAAGACCATCCGCAAAGATCTGGCACTGCTTTACACCCTTGCTAAATGGGTAAAAAAATACAGTCAAGATGGTGAGCGGCTCCATCCGGTCGAGGTGGTTCAAGACTACGAATCGGTTATTCTCGGAGAGCTTAACTTGCAGTCCGAAGGCGCCAATGCCTCACTGTTAAGGCATAATTTTTCAGACTCACCCCTGTTGCATGTGCCAGAGATTCACTGGCCCTACTCCAATAAAGACGTGTTAGTGATGGAGCGTATCTACGGTGTTCCGGTCACCGATATGGATCAGCTCAATGCCGCCGGTGTTAACTTAAAATTGCTCGCAGAACGCGGTGTGGAAATATTTTTTACCCAGGTATTTACCCATAATTTCTTCCATGCCGACATGCACCCCGGCAACATCTTCGTCGATATCAGCAACCCCGCGTCACCCACTTATATTGCCGTGGACTGCGCCATTATGGGATCTCTGTCCAGTGACGATCAGTACTATATGGCGCGCAATCTGCTGGCCATGTTTCAGCGTGACTACCGTCTGGTGGCAGAGCTGCACGTGACGTCAGGCTGGGTGCCGAAAGATACCTCCATCAACGAGTTTACCTGCGCTATTCGCTCGGTGTGTGAGCCCATATTTCAACGTCCGCTGAGTGAAATATCCCTCGGCCATATGCTGATTGATTTGTTTGCCACTGCGCGGCGTTTTAATATGGAAGTGCAGCCTTCGCTGGTGTTATTGCAGAAAACCCTGCTCAATATTGAGGGTTTGGGGCGTCAGCTCTACCCCGACCTCGATTTGTGGCAAACGGCACAGCCCTATCTAGAACAGTGGTTGAAAGATCGCTACTCGCCAAAGGCCATGTTTAAGCAGCTAAAACGCTACGGACCAGACTGGCTAGAACAACTGCCAAAGATTCCACCGATGGTGTTTGAAGCGCTGGAAAATTTACAAAACCGTCAATTGGACAATAACCAGCACAAGGGTGAAAAAGATGGCGAAAAGGCCCTTGGCAGATCTGGTCTTGCCGCAGTGCTAGGCTGCTCAGCGATTGTCGCAGGGGTGACTCTCGCGATGTCCAACTCGTTGGAGTTGCAGTCACAGCCCTTCTCAATAAGCACTGGACTGGTACTATCTGGCCTCGGTATTTTAATAATTCGCTGGTATCGGCTTTAGTTGCGAGGCCACACCTGCCATAATTGAATTTTTACAAGGAAAATAGGTATTCAACCATGGAGTTTTTGGATGAGGTCAGCTGGAACGCTGATGGATTGGTTCCAGCCATCGCTCAGGATGCGGAGAGTGGTGTCGTGTTGATGCTGGCATGGATGAACCGTGATGCCCTGGAGTTGACAGTGAAAGAAAAGCGCGTCGTCTACTGGTCGCGATCACGACAACAACTTTGGCGCAAGGGAGAGACCTCTGGACATGTGCAAGAATTGATTGAGCTGAGACTGGACTGTGATACCGATGCTGTATTAATGCGGGTTAACCAACTGGGCGGTATCGCCTGTCATACCGGCCGTCAATCCTGTTTCTATCGGGCATTTGACAACGATAACTGGCAGACAGTGGACCCAGTCCTCAAAGACCCCAAGGATATTTACTGATGGGCGACTCGCGCTTAGACAAGCTTAGCCAGGTAATTGAAGCGCGCAAAAACGCGTCATCAAATGAGTCCTATGTTGCAAGCCTGCACCACAGTGGCCTCAATAAGATTCTCGAAAAAGTAGGTGAAGAGGCAACTGAGGCACTGATTGCTGCAAAAGACGCTGCCCACAGCGGTGATAACCGTGAGCTCATTTATGAAACTGCCGATCTTTGGTTTCATACCATGGTGATGTTATCTCATTTTGGAGAGGACGCTAACGCTGTGCTAGATGAATTAGAGAGACGCTTTGATCTCTCAGGGCTCGCAGAAAAGGCAGCACGAAATAAAGATTAACCAAACGGGAGTATGATCATGGGTTTTGGATGGAAAGAATTACTCATTATATTAATCATTGTTGCGCTAATATTTGGCACCAAAAAACTGCGCAGTATTGGCTCTGACCTGGGTGGTGCAGTGAAGGGTTTTAAGGAATCAGTATCTCAGGACAGCGCTGATGAGAATACAGATGATAGTGCCGACGCAAAGGCCGAACAGCACGGCGATACTGAACAATCTAAAGATTAATCCCTGTGCTGAACACTGATGTTTGATATTGGATTCTCTGAACTTCTGGTCATTGCGCTGCTGATTCTAATTGTTATGGGACCCGAGCGTCTGCCAGAAACAGTTCGTACCATCAGTCTTTGGATTGGCCGGATTCGTCAATTTCTGTCCTCGGCGCGCAACGACATTGCCGACGAAGTAGGCCTTGACGAGGTTCGGCGCCAACTGCATAACGAGCAGATTATGCGCGACCTTGAAAAAGCCAAAGAAGAAATCACCGCAGCCAATTCAATGTCCATTTTAGACTCTGAGAAAAAAGATGTCTGACCAGGAAAGCTTGGATAAACAACCTTTTATGGAGCACTTGATCGAGTTCAGAAACCGTGCGTTGCGCTCTGTGGTGGCTGTCTTAGTGATATTCGCGGGATTGTTTTCGTTTAGCAATGAACTCTATCTCTACGTATCTGAGCCCATACGAGTCTATCTTCCAGATAACCTAACCATGATTGCCACCGATGTGGCCTCACCATTTTTAACACCCTTTAAGCTGACGTTGATACTCTCAGTATTTGCCGCCATGCCCTACCTTCTTTACCAAATTTGGGCATTTTTAGCACCGGGACTTTATCAGCGCGAGAAGAAAATCGTGCTGCCACTGTTTTTCTCGAGTGTACTGCTCTTTTATGCTGGAATAGCTTTTGCCTACTATGTGGTGTTTCCACTGGTATTTTTGTTTTTCACCACCATTGCGCCAGACGGTATTAGTGTCATGCCGGACATACGCAGTTATCTGGACTTTGTGCTAAAGCTATTTTTTGCCTTCGGGCTGAGCTTTGAAATACCCATCGCGGTGGTGATTTTGTCCTGGATGGGCGCTGTAAATCCCGACAATCTGGCGCGTAAGCGACCCTATGTCTTTGTCAGCTGTTTTGTCTTGGGTATGTTGCTCACACCGCCTGATATTATCTCTCAAACCTTACTGGCCATTCCCATGTGGTTGTTGTTTGAGGTGGGTATATTGTTTGGCCGCTTGGTTGCGCCAAAGCCCGAAAACAACTAAACACCTTCTGACAAAAATAACCCCTGTTTTATCGCCTCATAATGAGTGGCTCTCGCAGTGCGAGAAATCTGCGCATCTGGTACATAAAACTCAAAGGCGTGATAGCCGCCGGGGAAGATCGCCAGTTGAGCGTCTACGCCACAGGCTTGGAGTCGCTCGGCGTAGTCTTTGTTTTCATCCACAAACAGATCCACAGAGCCCACCCCAATGTAAGCTGGCGGCAGCCCATGCAAGTTGCTGGCATGGCTGGGTGCTGCGTATTTTGACGCCGCTACTGTTTGCTCCTCTGAGGTAAAGTCTCGCCCCAGATAATGCATCCACCCCTGCAGGTTGGAGTGTCGATTCCAAATTCTTTTATCCGTGATCATGTGGCTGGAAGGTCGGTCACTATTGTGATCAATCATAGGACACAGTAAACCCTGAAATACCACATTCACCTCACCCTTATCCCGCGCTAAAAGAGCTAATCCAGCGGCAAGCCCACCCCCCGCACTGATACCCGCGATGCCGATACGCTCTCTGTCGATGGCCAATTGATCTGCTTGTTCGAAGGTCCAGCAGAGGGCGGCGTAGCAATCATTGAGCGGGGTGGGAAAAGGAAACTCTGGTGCCAAGCGATAGTCAACTGATACCACCACACAGCCTATGGCCTCAACCATGCGTTTAACTGAGTAATCGTCCGCATCTAAGCTACCGAAACAAAAACCGCCACCGTGGATCCAGAGTAGCGCGGGCAATTGCTCTCCAACATTCGCTGGACGATACACTCGCACAGGCACATCATCATCGTCGACCTGAACCACTTGATAATCAACGGAACTCACTGACATGATCGGCGCTTGCTGAGATGCCAAAAAAGCACTTCTCTCGAAGGCCATTTTGCGGGTCACACCTAAATCTGCCCAGATATCCAGTTTAGGCATAGCTTCCAGCGCCGGCAATAGTTCAGGATCAACCAGTGTCAAATCCATGGGTTTGTCTACTCTCTATAACGAAAAAATCTTAATGCTCAGGCTTTAGTCTACTTAATTTCTCCGCCGACATAAAACCATTTAGTATTGATTCGAGTGAACACAGAGCGCTCATGCAGGGAGTCGATACCGTCGGGGGTCCTGAAATCAGCTTTAAATTCAACCCAGCCACTGTCACCACTTTTACCAGAATCTAGAATAGCCAAGTCACACCAGTCATGGGTTTTTTCAGACAGACTGGCAACAGTCAAATCTGTGGCCATGGGCGGGAACCAAGTAGCTAATAAATACTCGCCAAAATTGCCTTGAGCGTAGGCACTGTAGCGAGATCTCATCAGTTGCTCTGGTGTAGCCGCCACCGCAAGACCATGAAGAAAAGGTCTACAGCAGTCTTGATACAATTTTGCTGAACCACAATAACAGTGATTTTGCATAAAATGCTATTGACCCCCATGGCGTAAATTCAAATAATACCCCAAACCTTAATAAAGAATAACCCTATGCCCAGTTTTGATGTTGTTTCAGAAGTCGACGATGCAGAAATCCTCAATGCCACCAACAATGCCGCACGGGAGCTCACTACTCGATTTGATTTTCGCGGAGTGGATGCGAGCATCAGCTTGGAGAATGAAGTAGTCATACTAAAAGCTGAAGCTGACTTTCAATGCCAGCAGTTGCTGGATATTTTTGCCGCCCAACTGGTTAAGCGGAAAATAGACCCCAGGGTAATGGAATATGATCAAGAAGCCCTGCATAGTGGTAAAACGTTTTCTCTACATGTGGCCTTTAAGCAGGGAATATCAAGCGATGTATCGAAGAAAATGGTCAAGATGATTAGAGCGGACAAACTCATCAAGTTATCCGCTTAAAAAATGATGTTGACACAGTGAGTAACAGAGCAGAATACTACTGGCTCAAACAACATTTCATAATCCTCAACCAACCATGTCAACAATTTTAATGTTGACGCCCATCCAAAAAGCTTCAAATTACAATGCTAAAATTTACACACAGACCAATTGATGTTGACATATCTTGTCATCAGCCAAAGACATCTCAATAACCTTGGTACAAATACTTCTGAAACCCTAAAGCCTTGCTCAGCCGCACATGCTGCAGAGTTTTTTTTGTGCATCCTATCTAATAGGTTTCAGCATATACCCGTTAAAGAAAGGCCAACTTATGGCCACAATATTTGGAAACTTTATGGTGTCATGCACAAAATTATTCATTCTCATATAGTGTTACAAAAACCTACGTATTTAAGTTACACGTGTTGAGAGCTTATTTGTGTAACAAAGCCCCTAAACTTAATCTATGTGGCACGAACGGCCTCGAAATTTGATTTAGTGACACATTTCTATGGACTATCGAACAATAGGGTATAGCCTAGCAGATTTATGTCAACTGGCGCTTAAATAACTCAGGTATACGGATCGATAGATTGCGTCTATACTATATATAAATACAGTATATTGTGGTATCGTCATGGACAACGACATTCTGACGAAAGCTTCACCAAGGGCAGCTCATTTTCTGGGCCTTGATACAGCGCAAGTCGCTCAAATATCGAGAGAGGCACAACTAGATTCTTAGGAAGTCGCAATATTATCGGTAAGAGCCTACAAATCATTACATAGCATTATGGGTGGCCATGAAGCCGAGATGAGGGTATGGATGTCCTCTGAGAACTCCGATCTGCGGGGCACGACTTATGGCGGAAAGTGCCGCCCTCTTAGTGGATGACATCTTTCCCGAAGTACCGATTCGTCAGTGGGTACTGAGTTCCCCTTTCCAGCTTCGCTTTATGCTGACCCGTTACCCTGAGCTGATGGGCAAGGTCTTGGGCATTGTATACCGCACACTCTCGACTTACCAAATAAAGCAAGCGGGGTTTACCAAATCTACTGCACAAACCGGCGCGGTAACCTTGATTCAACGTTTTGGTTCTGCGCTCAATCTCAATGTCCATTTCCATATGTTGTTTCTGGATGGCGTCTACGCCGAGGACGACTTCGGCCAGCAGCGTTTCCATCGGGTCAAAGCACCCACCTTCCAAGAACTCAATACGCTCGTTTACACACTCAGCCACCGGGTCTTTCTCTGTCTGGAAAAGCGGGGCCTGCTGGAACACGATGCAGAGAGTACCTGGTTAACATTGGAGCAGGCTGAAGACGATGTGTTAACTCAGCTACACGACCACTCTGTTACTTACCGTATTGCTACTGGTACTCAGCAGGGTCGCAGGGTATTTACCTTGCAAACCTTACCTGCGCGAGTAGATCAGCCAATGACCAGCAGTCGCGTGGCCAACCATGCTGGTTTTCCCCTGCACTCCGGAGTGATAGCCGAAGTGCATCAGAGGGATAAACTCGAGCGACTTTGCCGCTATGTGAGCCGACCCACTGTTTCGGAGCAGCGCTTGGCATTGACAAGTCATGGGCAAGTTCGATACGAACTGAAAACCCCGTATCGCAATGGCACCACACACGTTATCTTCCAGCCCCTGGCCCTTATCGCGAAGCTCGCAGCCTTGGTGCCCAAGCCAATAGTTAATCTCACAAGGTTTCACGGCGTTTTCGCCTCCAACAGCAAACACCGTGGACAGATCACTCCCGCAAAGCGTGGTAAGAAAACAACAAAGGTTCAAGCGGGCGGTGCGGATTGGCTCGACAAGAACCCCGAAGAACGGCATCGTGCCATGATCTGGATGCAGCGCCTCAAGCGCGTGTTCAATTTCGATATCGAAACCTGTGAGCGTTGTGCTGGAAAGGTCAGGGTGATTGCCAGCATCGAAGAAAGCTTGCCCCATGAGCGAAGCGAGTGTTTTGGGTATCCGGTGGTGATTGCGCATATTCTAAAACACTTGAAACAGAAGGAAGCCTTGCAAGCGGGCATTCAGCCGCACGAACTACCGCCGGAACGCGCCCCACCTCATGCTGGCTTGTTCGATCCTTCACAGTCTCGCCTTTGACTGACAGGGGCACAAAATGCACAAGTATTCATCACAGCGCCATACGCTAGTGGGGTATGACGATGGGGGTGACTTATTTCGGGGTTCCGATGACAGTAACTTTTGATCAAACTCGGTGACAAGGTGAGTGATAGTTAGATGCTGAGAGAGATTTTTGGGGAACCGGTTCCTGAATGTTGTTTGGGTGTGAGCTCTGCTGAGGCTGGACTAGAAGGAAAAGGTATTTATACTTCCTATACTACCAATCCCTGTCTACTCCCACTCAATCGTCTCAGGCAGCTTGCTGTAAACATGCTAAGCCACGCGAGAGATACCGCTGATTATGTTGATAATGCGGTTTAAAAACCTTTTCCAGCAGCTCGTAGGACAGGTGCACCCAGTGGCGCTTTCCTGATGTCTATCGTTGCTATAGCACGCAACGATGCCACATACTCAAGGAGCCGAGCATTACCTGCTACATTCACTATTTTTGTATTACCAGTAAACCACATAGATCGCGACCAGTAATAGCGTGATTATTAATGCCGCTATGTTAAAGTGCGTGCGCGTATGGAACTGGATGTCTCCCAGTACCACGGGCTGATCAGGGGCTGGTTTCGCCGTGATGAAACTTACCACCACGCCCAGTACCATAATCGTCATAAAAACAATCCAGATACGCAGCACAAAGGGCATGTCCGGTAGGCCAAACTTAAGACCAAGACTGGCTACCACCGAGCCGATGAGAACAATAAAGGCGCCCGCCTGATTGGCGCCCTTGTAAAAGAAACCAAGCAAAAAAATCGCCACAACGCCCGGAGCAATAAAGCCGGAATATTCCTGAATGGTCTGGAAGGCGCTCTCCATTCCCCCCAGAAAGGGACGAGCCAGGAAGAGCGCAAGCGTCATCGCAACAAAGGCTGTAATCCGGCCGATCATCACATAATGCTTTTCGCCCTTGTTTTTGGCAATGTAATCGCGATAGACATCCATGGTAAAGATGGTGGAAATCGAATTCATCATGGAAGCTAACGAAGATACTATGGCCGCAATCAAGGCTGCAAAGACCAGCCCACGAAGACCCTCTGGCGCGAGCTTCATCAGCTCACCGTAGGTGCGATCGGAGCGTTCATTGAGTAGATCGGTGGCGAGGGTGCCGTCCTGGGCGAGAACGAGTGCAGCGATTCCCGGTACTACAACGATAAGCGGAATGAACAGTTTCAGGAAGGCTGCGAACGCCAGGCCTTTCTGGGCTTCGGCCAGGCTCTCGGCCCCCAGCGCGCGCTGGATGATGTACTGGTTAAAGCCCCAGTAGGAAAAATGCAGCACCCACAAACCGCCCAGCAACGTCCAAATACCGGGAAGGTCGCCATAGGAGGGATGGTTGCTGTCGAGGATCATTTCGAAATGCCCAGGAACTTCTCGGGTCAGACGCGCAAAACCTGCTAACGGGCCATTCCCACCACTGACCAAATCAAGAGTGATCACAGTAATGGCCAGGCCGCCAAAGATCAGGATAACGACCTGTATGATATCGGTCAGCGCCACCGCCTTGAGTCCGCCGTAGAGCGAGTAAAGCACCGCAAAACCGCCCAGGGCGCACATGGCCCAGAACACGTCCAAGCCGGTCAAGCTCTCGATGGCCAGCCCACCCAGCCAGAGCACGGCCGTCAGGTTCACCGCCGTGTAGAGCGCAATCCAATAGAAGGACATCAGGGTTTTGACGCCATCACCATAGCGGGTCTCAAGGAATTGCGGCATGGTATAGATCTCCCGCTTGAGGAAGATCGGAAGAAAATATTTCGCAACAATCAACAGCACAATAGCGGCCTGCCACTCATAGGCCGCTATTGCCAAACCGATGACAAAGCCCTGCCCAGATTGACCGATAATTTGTTCCGCCGAAATGTTAGACGCGATCAGGGAGGCGCCGATAGCCCACCAGGGTAGAGAACGGCCAGCAAGAAAGTAGTCTTCCGTGTCCTTCTGGTGGCCGGCCGGCTCACGCGAGACCCAAAGCGCGATGGCAAACAGCACCATTGCGTATCCCGCCACCACACTCAAATCGATCAAACCCAGATTCATCACATACCCCTGCACTTCTTATCAGGGCCTGTTAACAGACCCCAGTTATTATTCAATAATGTCGAACTCGCTTGCGTTTTCCTCATCCTGAGAATGACGGGAAACCCAGAGTTTAAATCGACCTGGCTCAACCGTTTTTTCCAATTCCTGATTGTGAAAACTCAGCGTAGCGGTATCTAACTCAAATTCGACAGTCTTCATTTGCCCTGGAGATAGGGTTACACGATCAAAAGCTTTCAGCTCCTTTACTGGCCGTGTCACATCACCGACTAGATCCCTGACGTAAAGCTGCACTACTTCGGTCGCGGTCCGCCGGCCAGTGTTTTTGATTTGAATGGAAACATTAAGCGTATCGCCAACAAGCAACTTCTGACTATCCAGCTTAAGACCACTGTATTTAAAGTCCGTATAGCTCAGACCATAACCAAATGGAAATTCCGGCCGATGCCCATAATCAAGATGGTTGGATGAGTTACCGGGGTCATGTTGCCATGTCACCGCAGGGTCGATTTCCTGGATACGGGTGTAGTTGTCATCCGCTGGCGGGCGTCCTGTAGCTTTGTGGTCATAGTAGACGGGAAGCTGCCCGCTGGATTTAGGCCAGGTAATCGGCAGCTTGCCTGATGGACTTTGCTCACCGTAGAGAACGTCAACCAGCGCTGGGCCCGCCATTGTACCGGGGTGCCAAGCCATCATAAGCCCGTCAACTTTATCCAGAACACCTTCCAGCGTGTTAGGTCTTCCAGAAAGAAGTACCAGTACAATTGGCTTGTTCAATTTCGCCAACTCATCAAGAAGTAATTGCTGAGCACCTGGGAGGCTCATATCACCCCGGCTATGCCCCTCACCCGTAAGGATGGCCTCTTCTCCGCCAAAGAAAACAATGACGTCAGACTTTTTCGCCGCTTTGATCGCCTTTTTGAAACCCTTAGTGTCGGTGCTTCTGCTGTAGGGCAGGCCCTGAGCATAGTTGATATTACCCTTCATTTTCCCAAGGTAACTGTTCAGCGCAGGCAACAGGGTATGGGAGTCTTTCGCTTCGCCCTCGTAAATCCAGGTACCCAACTGCTGATAGGGAACTTCGGCGAGCGGACCGATAATGGCAACCTTTTGTTTCTTGCTTAGAGGCAATACGTTCTGTTTATTTTTAAGCAAGACGAAGGATTCGATGGCTGCTTTTTTGGAAGCCTGCAGGTAATCCTCTTTTAGAAACTCTTCACCTTCACTGGAATAGGGTGTCTCAAACAGGCCCATGGCGATTTTAGCTCTGAGTAGTCGTCTTACGGCAGAGTCAATACGGTCCTGGCTGACTTCACCCTTGGCGATAAGGTCCTTGAGGTTATTGCCCAGCGCTGTAGAGTGCATCTCAAAATCAAGGCCGGCGTTGGTGGACCGCTTTGCCGCGTCCCTGTCGTCGGCAACAAAACCATGCTCGACCATCTCCATTACAGAGTTCCAGTCACTCACCACAAAACCAGTGAATTCCCACTTATCCCTTAGTATCTCCGTCATCAGATGGCGGTCGGCAGTTCCAGGAATTCCGTTAAGCTCACTATAGGAACTCATTACGGAAACCGCGCCAGCATCAATCACTGCTTTAAACGGTGGCAGATGATGGTCGTACAACTGACGCATCGGAATATTCGCTGTGTTATAGTCGCGCCCACCTTCCACGCCACCGTAGCCAGCAAAGTGCTTGGCACATGCGGCAAGGGAATCAGGACTACTTAAATCCTCTCCCTGAAATCCCTTTACCATGGCTGCACCAAGGGTAGAGGCCAGAAATACATCTTCGCCCAGTGTTTCGGCAACGCGGCCCCAACGTGGGTCTCTGCCAATATCGACCATAGGCGCAAACGTCCAGCGAATGCCTGCGCTGGTGGCCTCTTTAGCGGCAACGCGAGCGCCGTGCTCTATCAGCTCAGGGTCCCACGAGGCTGCTTGCCCGAGTGGGATAGGAAAGATTGTTTTGTACCCGTGAATAACGTCGTGTCCAAATATAAGGGGAATACCTAAACGACTTTCTTCTACCGCAATTTTTTGAATTCTATTAAACGCCTTCGGGTCGTCGCTGTTACGGGGCACATTGAGAAATCCACCTATCCTCCCGGATCTGATTTCTTCTGCAACACTGTCCATGTTTTCGTGCTTGAATTCTCCCCAGTCCCTGAGCGACATTTGCCCAATTTTCTGTTCGAGACTCATTTGAGCCATAATGGCATCAATCTTTTTTTCAGTCTTCGGATCAAGATAATGCGTTAGAAAAGGGGTTTCGTTTTGCCCGGCATGCACCTTGATTGAGGCCAAACAACAAATAAGGAACAGCCAAAGGAGTTTATTGCCGAATACCCGGCTATGGTTTTTTTGATTCATTATTCCTCTCCCGGTCATCCAAATGACCGTGGTTGAAAGTGATATTTTTACATTGCCCTATCTGTTAAAAATGTCCTGTGCAACAGCGTTGCACAGGACATTTACAGGAGGCTAGTTAGTCTTGATAAGAAAGTCGGATAGGAAATAGGTGCCCGCGTTCCACTCAGCAACTCTGATCTCAACCACATTCCCCAGATCAATGGATGAACTGGCTGACGAATAATCAAAAATAATCGTCGACCAGGTATCCTGAATGGAGGAAGCACTGGTCCAGCCCGACCAAGTAGCGCCGGTTTCATCCACCAGTGTAATAAAGTGGGTATTAGAGCCCTGAGTATCCTTAATCATGAACTCAAGCAGACCGTAGGAGGCAAAATCCGTTTCCGCAAAACCAATAGATGCATAGGCTTGATCGACATTGTCATTGGCCAATACCTCCAGACTGATCACATCCTTTGCCAGCTCTTCATCATTCACGATGGTGACAGTGGCATTTGTGCCACCGACGCCAGATGTTGGATTCGGGAAGGTCAAGCCAGGTGTACCAGTATCTTCCATCGCCAGAAGTGTCAGATCAGAAATCAGGTAAGTCCCCGAGTTCCATCCCGCAATTCGAACAGCCACCACAGCGGTCAGATCAATGGTCGCGCCATCATAGTCAAACCCAATCGTCGTCCAGGCGTTCATTTCCGACTGATCTGAAGTCCAGCCTGACCAGGTCGCTCCAGTGCCGTCTTCGAGGGTGATATACAGGGTGTTGTTACCCTGGGTATCAAACACCTGAACCTCAAGACCGGAAAACAGACTGAAGTCCATGGAATCAAAGGCAATGCTGGCATAGCCCTCATCCACATTGTCGCTGTTTAATACCTCAAGGCTGACCACATCCTTGGACAGTTCAGCATCATTGACGATAGTGACACTGGCATTGGTACCGCCTGAAGCAGTTTCTGGGTTAGGGAAGGAAAAGTCGGCGCTGCCATCCCGAACGGCCAGAAAGGTCAAATCCGAAACAAAGTAGGTACCTGAATTCCATTCTGCGAACCGGACTTCAACCACGTCAGTCAAGTCAATGCTCGCTGATGAATAGTCAAAGCTGATAGTGGTCCAGACATTCAATTGCGACTGGCCGGATGTCCAACCTGACCATGTCGCACCGCTACCATCCACCAGAGTGATATAGACAGTGTTATAGCCTTGAGTATCCAGTAACTGGAAACGCAGAGTGGAAAACATGCTGATATCAGAAGCGCCAAACACTATACTGGCATAACCCTGATCCACATTGTCGCTGTTGAGTACATCCAACTGGATAACATCCTTGGACAATTCAGGGTCATTGACAATGGATACCGTTGCATTGCTGCCGCCCGTACCCGTGGTCGGATTGGCTACGATGACGTCCGAATTACCAGAACCTGTTTCCAGTGGCTGGAGGTCTGAATTTGGATCCGGACCTGGATCAGAAGCAGGGTCACTACTAATAATCACATCGTTAATCACCACCGGTTCGTCCTGAGTGACCAAATACATAATGACCGAGCTGAAGGTGTTATCCCCTTGTACAGGCACACTGATCTCATACGTCGTTTCTGCAGCGCCACTGACAGTTACCGTTCCGGTATCATAGGCTGGATCAACGTCTGGGTGGGGGTTGAACTCAAAACGGAATCGGACCTCAGCATCTCCACCAGAAGGCACTGACCCTGTAAACCGTATGCTGCCAGGCTCTGTAAAGCTCAGTGGATACATATCAGTGTTTGTGTTAGCGAACCCGGCCCAAGCTTCAGCAGATGATGGGAAGGTATAAACACCGCCTTCGTCAATAGTCGCACCACCGAACGCATCACTAATTGATGCCATGCTTTCCATTCTTGGCGTAACCGGCTCTGGCTCTGGCTCTGGCTCTGGGTCCGGATTTGAAGTACCGAGCGTAAACCGCATCCAGTTCAGGTTCCACTGATTATCCAAAGAGTACAGCTGAAGGGAAGATTCGCCTGCAGGCAGATCGACGTTAATGGTAACCGTTTCATAATCCTGCCACCCCCCCGTGTTAGGCACGGTCACGGTGCCCAATACTGTACCGTTAACACGCACTTCAAAGCGCACATCACCAACCAGGCTGGCAAGGCGGAATTCAGCTGAATAGGTGCCGGCTGAAGCAACATCAACATCGTATTCAACCCAGCGACCGGTCTCGAAGTGTCCAATATTAAAGCCACCACCCAGGACATCTCCAGTTGTTTCAGTTTTTACACCAGGGTGCGACGCCGTGTAATTTTCGGCTTCTATCTGACCGGGTATCGCATGGAAAGTAGCCCCAGAAGCCACCACCTGACTAGGATAGCTTTCGTCGGTATTGGAAAAGGTGACAACATAATAATAGTAAGTCGTCGCGGGATTCAGCGCGTTTTCGCCAAAAGCATCAGAAAGTGCAGTTATTGACGGGTCCAGGTCCGCAATAGCTTCAAAGCCTGAGTGCGATGAAGTTGACCGGAATACCCGATAACCTTCAATGTCACCCTCCGATGACTGCCAGCTTAAAAAGATTTCAGCGTCTGTTACGTTGATGCTCAGATCGCCTGGAGGCAAGGGAAGATTAGTGAAGACCTCTGCCGGCGCGTCACGCGTCAACGCATCGACAACCCAGTGGTTTAGAACATAGTCCATGTCGGCAAATTGAGTAAAAAATGCTTCAATTTCTTCGATCGACGCATCATGCACATTGAAAGGGTTCAGAACCGTTCCGGTAACATCGACACCTGCCTGAGGCTCTTCAGGAACAAGGTAAATTTCTGCCCACATTTCGTTAGCGGTGCTGCCAAGATCTTTAAACTTGCCCGAGATGGTATAGCTAGCAGCGGCGTCCACTTCAATCGCCTGATAAAGCGCAACATTCTGGCCGCCCTCTGGGGCCGTTATACGTAATGCAGCACCGGTATCACTGCCAGCAAATTCACCTGCTGCGTAGTTGAAGTCAAAAATTGGCAAATTGTTCCATAGAGAGACCATTTGCCAATTACTGCCGTCACCGAAACCACTGTTGAGCACAATATTTTCGCCGGTTGCATCGTTGGTTAACATAATCTCGTCATACAGGATATCCGTGCCGGAGAAAGAACCTGTTTTTACAACCAGATACATGGTCTGGGTTGCTGTTCCGAGATTGGGTATCGTGCTTCTCGCAGCCACATCACAGGCATCGCCAAAGGTCGTTTCCCAGTCGTTACAGGCCCAGGTTGTACCCTTAACAAGCAGTTGATCGCCGGGATTGGTCATCATCCCCCAAGGGCCTGCACCTAGTCCACCAGTGCCGGAAACGGTCTTCAATGACCAGGCTGTCGCAGCCCAGTTCAACTCGTTATAACGGTCGAAAGTGGCACGAGTCACTTCACCACCGAGCTCACCCAGGCTTGTCCAGGGTTGCATTTCGCCAATCAGTATCGGCGAATAAACATCCCTAAGCTGTTGGGACCAGCTGCACACGCCTTCATCCCCATTGGGGCCACAGGTCAGCCAGTCGCGGTGAACTTCATAGCCGATTTCACCCCAACCGAAAATACCCGGGTAGAAGTGCATTTCAAAAGCAACGTTTTCCATACCCAGATCGAAGGGGTCACCATATCCTCTGATTCCCGCCGCGTCGTGACCTGGGAGAATAACAATATGTTCATCATCATAACGGCGCACGGCATCGTAGAGTTCAACGACAAATTCAGTCAGCGTTGCCGGGTCGGTACCCCAGGGTTCATTGAGCAGGCCGTATCCGGCAACAGCCGCTTCGCCCTCGTACTTCTGTGCAATCTCTTCCCACAACCAGACAGTACGAGCCCGGAAGGTTTCACTATCCCAGAGTTGATTCAGGCCTTCACAACCACTGTGGTGCTCCCAGCCCTGACGTCCTGCCGCGCCATGCAAGTCCAGAATGACGTACATTTCACGCTCTTTAGCTTCCGCAATGGCCCAGTCCAGGTAATCCCAAGCGTCACTTTTGAGTGTCATGGGGTTGTCGTCATTCTCGATAAGATCGTAAGGGAACGGGATTCGTACCACATTGAATCCGGCATCTTCCATCACATCCCAATCACGCTCAGTTATCCAGCTGTCACGATGCACCTTCATAATGCGGTCTTTTTCCGACTCGCCAAAGCGATCTACTAGAGCATCTTCAAATGAACATTGATCGGGAATACCTTCACCGAAAACGTCATTGCTGCCGAACATCCACATTTCCATCATCAACCAGTTACCCAGGTTGATACCGCGCAGGGAAACTTTCTCGTTTTGTTGATTCATCCAGAGAGTGCCGTCGGCTTTGAGCATACTGAAGCTCTCATCGCCTGAGGCTGGTTCATCAAAAGCCGGTGGTACCGGCTCAACGATAACAGGGCCCGAAGAAGTGCCGCCTCCACCGCACGCTGTCAGTGCGGTGGCAACAACAAAAAGGCCACCAATTTTCATCATCTTCTTAATGAGAAGGAGTGCTTTAAACACACCTGATAGATATATATTCATAACGCAACCTTGGCTGTTATTTATACGAATTAACGGTTAGAAACTTGAGCTGAAACGCATACCCCATGTACGAGGGGATGCGTAACGTCCGGGGAATCCGCCAGAAGTATTGTTGTCGACAGATGCGCTCGATTTGGTCATTTCATCGGTCGCATTATTAACAAAGAGGTCGACTAACCAATCCTGGTCCGATGGTACAAAGGTGACACCCACATTGACCTTGGTATAGGCATCTTGTCCCGCAGGGTTACCACTGTAGTAACCGGTTTGGACCACGTCATCAACCAGGTTATTAATTTCCGCACCATTTTCGTTGTGATCACGGAAAAACACCTCATCGACATACCGTACATTAATACGCGGAGTAATAATTCCAGCCGCAATTTCAAAGTCCCACTGGAGAGAACTGTTAAAGGAAAACTTTGGAGACTGAGGCATAGTGTTTCCGACAAGGCTGTAGAAACCGGTCGGCTCGCCATTTTCATCAAGAATTGCTGGCACGTTGGTACCGAATCCAGCACCGTCAACGATGTAGTCGGTGTACTCGGCATCCAGATATCCACCACCGAAGTTAAACACGCCGTTGTCACCAACCAGCCACGTCATTTCTACCTCGAGACCTTTGATTTCGGCACCTGCAACGTTTGATGTAACAATCTGATTAAGGTCTTCATCAAAACCTGCACGAATGAGGTCGGTATAATCCACAAAGAATCCCGCTGCGTTAAATCTGACTGCGCCAGCGTCTAGCTTGTAACCTACCTCATAACTCACACTTTCTTCAGGATTGGTTACCTTGCCACCATCCTGAATTTCACCTGCGCGATAACCAGTTCCAACACTGGCATAGAGCATGCTTTCGTCCCATTCATAGCTCCCCCTGAGCAGATATGTCACCTCACTGGTCTCTGACTCAATGTCATTACGGGTGGTGGCTGCACATTGACCTCGGGCACGTTCTACCCCCCTCAGATCATCCAGACCATCTGCACCCTCTTCTCCTGTACGGTTATCAAGGAAGTCCTCAAATACAGTAAGGTCACTTCCGCCGAGAGTAGGAGTGATAAATTCACTATTACAGTCCAGAACATTGCGTCCGCCGCGATCATATTTGAGGTCATCGGTATAACGAACACCACCCGTCAATGTGAGGCCTTCCTTAACTGCATAACTTGCCTGTCCATACACTGCGGATGATTCAGCACCTCTGGCAGGCTGAATAAAGGTTGCTCCACCCTGCAGCCAGGCACCCTGCCCATCAAAGTCAAAACGAATTTCGGTCTCTTCTTCGAAGTAATACAGGCCGGCAGTCCAGGACAGCGGGCCGTCGCCGGTACTTTGGAATTTGAGCTCATGGCTGTTGGAGACAGTGTCCTGATATTCGGTACGCGCTTCCTGAAAACGCGAGGTCACACCGGCGTCCTGGTCGACAATCTGGTCGCGATGCAAATCCGCAGATCCTGCTATGTATTCCACGTTAACAAAGTCATTGATGTCGTAGCTGACAATTGACCGAAACACATCACTGGTAAGATCAAGGGAAATCGGTGAATCAATAAAGGCCTCATATTTACCGGCTTCAACCTCTACCGGATTAAGTAATATCCCTCCATTAGCGCGATCGGAGAAAGTTTCATATTGAGCAGTCCAGCTGAGACGATCCGTAGGCTCCCATAGCGTCGTTATTCTAGCGGAACGCACGTTGGTATTGTTAAGCTTTACACCCGTGTTAGGTGTGCGGCCTGCAATGCCACTGTAATTGTGATTCACTCCACGCGGGTCTTCACTGAGGGCATCGACCCAGCCGTCGTCCTTGTCTAAGTAACCGGCAATTCGGACGCCAAGGGTATCTGTAATTGGCACGCTAACACCACCCGACACCTGCTGGCGATTATTGCTACCGTATGTCAGCTGGACATCTCCTTCTACTTCGCCTGCAGGTTTTCTGGCCTGAAGAAGCAGTGCGCCACCCGTATTATTTCTTCCAAACAACGTGCCCTGTGGTCCACGCAGAACCTGTACATTTTCAAGATCGTACATCAGTGCCAGTGCACCCTGGGCTCGCGCAGCATACACACCATCCACATAGACACCAACGCCCTGGTCTCCTGTTTCGGTCGGGTTATTTGTACCTACCCCGCGAATAAAAATTTTGATGTCTGACTGGTCTTCCTGACCCGAAACCACTAGATTGGGCACAAAGCCACTCAGGTCGGTCACATCAGAAATATCATTTTCTATCAATGCCTTTTGGTCAATTGCTGTAACAGCAATGGGGGTGTCCTGCAGCGAAGACTCTCTCCTAAGGGCAGTAACTATAACTTCCTCAACAACCCTGCTCTCATTATCTACAACTTGATTTGGATTTTGTGCGAATACGCCCTCGACACTGCATGCGAGCACGATGCCCACAGCGGCAGATAAGCGGTGTTTAGTAAACATACAATCCTTACCCCTTAAAGATGTTATATATAGTTATCGAAATCAAACATTTACTGGATTCAATCAACGTTGATCGTCCAAGCAAACCAGCGCTATGCCAGAAATAGATGTGTAAAGGTGGTAAGAGATCAGAGGCACTGAAAACGTAAAACCAACCAAAACATACATCATTACAATTACACTGCCTCAGCTGCAATATGTCGTCCTGATAGACGTAAATGTGGTTCGAATAGGGTCATAATGGCGTTCGGATGTATTCGAACCTCAGGAATTCTGGCGTTTAGAGAAACTTAACTGCAGGAACTGCAGAATACTGAAATAATTAATGACACAATCTAACTTGATGTATTAGCATCTTCACTATTTTCTTCGAGAAAGAAACCTGTTAAAGCGTAATTGAGGTTTATTACATGGGGACAACTAGATTTAAGGCTTCATTCACCTTTAGATCCATCATCAAATGAATACCGTTCTTTTCAACTTCCACGACTTGATACTCATCATTACTGCATTTGAATGCATACTGTTTGCTGCATTGATTGGCACTATTTCCCCCAAGAGTTTGAAAACACTGTTTTTTTTGGGATTCTTACTTTGCCACGCGCTTATTCCCATTCATGAACTGATTTTCTGGGGAGAGCGTTTTCGGATTTGGATGCTGGAAATCTCCCCAAACCTGTTTTTCCTGGGAAGCTACGCGTATTTTGTGGATGGCGTCCTCTTATTCTTATTTGTGAAAACGCTTGTTATCAAAGACTTCCGAATAGACCGAAGATCCCTTATTCATCTGCTGCCACTGTTAATCTATGCTCTTCATATGGCGTATTCGTTCTATAGCCTCAGTCACGACGAGAAGACAGCGTCTATCCAGACACAGCACATCGCCTATTCGGCTCCTTATCTATACTTTGACGCCATGGGTCGCTTTGTCCGGTTGTTCTATGCACTTGCCTGCATAATTATCATTTACCGATACACACAACAACTCAAACAGTCCTATGGCACTCTGCAGCATACAACCCTGATCTGGCTTAAAATGGTCGTCATTAGCATACTGGCCCTGTTTAGCTGGGATGCATCACTACTCGTGTTGAAGCTTTATTACTTACATATCGATGATTTTAATTTAGACCTACTGGAAATCGTTGGAACGAGCTCCTATCACCTGACGTTTCTCACACTCAACCTACTGATTTTTTTGAAACTTTCCATATTTCAGAATGTAGCACTCGTGGAAGAAATCAAGTACGACGACCGCCAGCAAGAGGAAGAAAGAGAAGGCGTAAACCCAGAATTAGTATCCCGAATAGAAAAAGTCATGCAGGAGACTAAAATCTACTGTAACGCCAGCCTTACACTTGACGACCTGTCTGCTGCGGTAAATATCACCCCCAGGAAGCTCTCTCAAATCATCAAAGCGCAATACCAGAAGAACTTTTATGAGTTCGTAAATACCTATCGTGTTGAAGAGGCAAAACGCTTGCTAAAGGCACCAGAATACCGAGATCGCACCATTATGGAGGTATACCTGGACGCAGGCTTCAATAGTAAATCAGTTTTCAACACATTTTTTAAAGAAGCGGAAAAAATGACCCCTTCGCAATACAAAAAATTAAACGCGAATTTTGGTTGAACCACTCAGTCTAGAGGGATTGAGAAGGTGGATTTGATCAGATTAAGCTTTTCGCTAAAATCAACATTAAACTGCGTGCACTCTCTATCCATTTCTCTCATCTTTTATCTATGTTGGCGAGGATCAATATAGGCTCCACGAGCTTCGCCTTCATACCAGCAGCAAGTAAAGACATTGTTTCCACGCTTTCGTTGAAAATGTTAATTGTTATTCAACAAGTTCTCTTTCAGTATCATTGTCAGCCTCAAGCTTGGCGATAGACTTTAAAAGATCTTTAGCGTTTTCAGGATATTTTAATAAGTATGTAGTTTCTCTCATGGCGTAATAATCTTCCAACGACATGATCACAACAGGATCATCATTTTTACGTTAAATTATTATTGATGCGTGATCGTTGCAGACATTTTTCATTGTACTTGCTAAATTTGCTCTAGCAGCAGTGTAGCTTATAGCATCCATATGTATTTCCGAAGTGTTCAAGTACATTTATTGGTACAGATTAGCTAAGGCCTCGGTAACTTTCACTTTTTGTTCGCTATTTTCCTTTTTTATTTGGATGTATCGTCCTAGTCAAAGTTCTTCTTTAGCTCCTTCAGTGGAAGAGGGTGCAGACTGGCTACCATCCTTTTAAAAGACGGCATCTTGGATGATTCAATTAGATCAATCGACACTGAGCCATTTGGATTAATCCAATAACCCTTAAGAATGCATAATTTTTTGGGTTTCTTGTGTGAGCCGAACAACAATCTATTAAATGCATTGTCCTTCATCTTAGCTGACTCCTTGACTGTATCCCGTCAACACTAGTTGGACTAAATTGGTCAATTGATTAAGAGAGGGTTTTGGTTCATCGTTTACTCGAAGAGGAAATGATGATAACTAAAAAATCCAGTGCTGAAAAAACTGTGCGTGACATTCGTCGTGCCACCCGCAAGCGTTATTCGTCCGAAGAAAAAATCCGCATCTGTATCCCGTCAACAATAAGGTGCTAGATGTTAATAGACGGATATAAAGTTCAGGCCCAAGTCCAGGGAGATGAAGTAAGAGTATCAGGCAAAAAACGCGACGACTTACAGGCGGTCATGGCGCTTATTCGCGCCGCGGACCTGGGGCAACCATTTCAGTTTAAGAATTTTCGCGATTAACGAACAGCTAAGCTGGATACAAATTTCATTGAGACACTGTTGACGCAGTGGCGAGTATTCTTGTCCGTATAACCTTCACCCGCGAAAACATGACCCAGATGTCCTCCGCAATTAGAGCAGAGAATCTCCGTGCGCCGACCATCGGCATCGGGCTCACGAGTAACCGCACCCGCTATTTCATCATCAAAACTAGGCCAACCGCAGTGGGACTGAAATTTATCTTCAGAGCGATAGAGCGGTGCCTCACACTGTCTGCACACATAGAGACCACCTTCAAAATGCTGGTCGTACTCGCCCGTAAATGGACGCTCTGTGCCCTTGTGTAAGATCACCTGCTGCTCGAATTCGGTCAATTTATTGCGTTTTTCTGTCATTTGTTATTCCAAGTTGTCAATGGGCGGATCGTTCAGTCCCTGCACAGCGTACCAGAGCTGCGTTATTCCAAATCGCACTGTCTCCAAAGCATCCAGTAAAGTCTCATCAGCCATGCCCTGACAATAACTGCGACCAAATAATTTTAAATAATCCATCAACGGGTGGCCAATATGGGCATATTCCCAGTCAATAAAATAGACCTCATCACCGTTGACTATCACATTCTCTCTGATCAGATCGTGATGAGCAATCACTGGGTGCCAAGGAGACTTATCCAGCAGCTGTGCCGCTTGGTGGATTTCCTCTAAACCGGGAAACCCATCTAGCTGGTCACTGTAGTCTTTGATGTAGTTTACGTAATTTATAGGCTCTACGTCTAAGATAATTTTCTGGATGTTGTCTAACTGAGACCTAATGGTGTATCGAATCGACGAGTCCTTCAACTGAGAAGCTGAGACAATGTCACCCGGGATAAACTCAGTGACCTGCACCTCGTCATCACTGTATAGAACCTTTGGAACATAGGGTAAATCAATCATCGCCGCCAGAAGCTTACGTTCACGATCTCGATCGATACCAAGAAAAGAGGAATTTTCACCGTTAATACGCACCACGACGGGGAATTTGCCACAATCAACCAGAAAGCTTTCATTGGTCAGGCCACCACTGAGAGGCACAATCTCTCGTGGAGGCTCAGACAGCCCGACACTGCCAAGTTTCCATTGGTGACGGCAGCCTATGGCATAATCAAGAAGACGTCTGGTTCTGCTTCGCATAATTTTTCAGCCAAGTCATATAGCCTAACACCGACAGCAGCAAATACAGGGAAAACATGGCAGCTGTCTGATCCAAATCTCGCTCTATGAACAGAAAAATCGAGATGGTATTGATGAGAATCCAATATAACCAATTTTCCAACACTTTTTTAGCCACCATAAAGGTCGCCAGTACACTGGCCCAGGTGGTGAATGAGTCGACAAAGGGTCGATGGGCGTTCGTATGCTCAGACAATAGGTAACCCGAGCCAAGAGACAGCAACAAAATAATGCAGACTATCTGCAGGTGACGAGATACAGGCCAACGCACAATCGTCACCCCCGCTTTCTGCTCACCCCCACGCCACCACAAAAACCAGCCATAGACAGCCATCCCCATGTAGTAAACATTCAAAGCGGATTCCATGTAAAGACTGACATCACCGAATATCCAGACGTAAAGCGCCGTGCTGAAAAACGCGCAATACCAACAGAGGCTGTTTTCGCGCATGGCCAACACAATGTAAGCAATCCCCAAGATCACTGCCAGTGTTTCTAGGTTTAAGCCGTCAATCATGCCGAGAACGCCTCATAGCCGGGGATTATTTTAACCACATAAACCGCCATATCGTAATCCTTATAGCAGGCCAATATTGTATCCTGCACAGCTGCCATGGCCCGAATATACTCACCTTGCACCACAGTGCTGGTGGGAAATGTGGTTATCTTTAAACCATCAAAACCATTGATTTTTTCAATAAAACCCTCAATCGGTGCAATAAAATCCTCTCGATTGGGGTACATACTGATATCGATGGTGACCTGGGTATCCGCAGTGCTCATTAAATCTCCTCACCGATTGTCTCAGTTAAACTGATAAGTACCGCTGATTCCAAAAACCCGCGGTTCACCCAGTTGATAATAGGGCTCCGTTTCGTAGAACTTTCGAGGGTCGTTGCCAAAACCACCAAAACCTCGCACGATAACTTCCTCATCCGTTAAATTTCGACCCCATAGAGACAACTGCCACTTCCCAACATCGTAGGTCAAACGAGTATTAAGGAGACGATAGGACTGAGAGCGCTCATCGTGGCTTGAGGACAGATAAAATGCATCCTTACCTTCTACTAACATCTGCCAACGAAGACTGTCGTTCAACCGCACTAGACTGCCCAGCGCAAACTGGTAGCTAGGCGCATGAGCTTGCTCTCTGGTATCGAGGGTCTCTGATAAAGGCGTGTCATATTCGCTGGAGAGCAACCCGAGGGATCCGTAAACCATGAGATTTTCTGCAATCGTCCAATCAAATTCAACTTCGAGTCCCCTGTTATACCCCTCAGCGGAATTACCAAAATAGTCGATAAAATCACTGGCGTTACTGTCGTCTCTAGATTGCACCAGAGACTGTTTTATTTGAATATCCGCGCGCCGCTGATAGAAGGCCGACACCTGGGTCTGCAGCCGATTATTTAGCCAATTTCCCTTGATTCCCAGCTCGACATTCCACATGGTTTCAGTATCAAAGTCACGGTCCTCGGGCGCCAGAGCGGGGTCAGAATTTACACCTCCCGCTTTGTAGCCACGAGATAACAAGGCATAAATCATGCTACTTTGGTCTGGTTTATACTGCACCGCCAAGCGGCCACCCACAAGGTTTTCATCAACACGGTGAACCACCCCATCGGAGTCATTGTAACCGGCGTCCCGGCGCTCAAACCGCAAACCAGTCACCAATGTGGTTCGATCTGTCAAAGACAATTCAAACTGTCCGTAAACAGCTCGATTGCTGGTGTCAAAATCACTGCCAAAATCACGGGTATTATAGGTGTACTGACGCAATAGCTGTTCATCCTGATCACGGGCATAAACACCCGCCACCCAGTCCAGTTGTGCCGTTAAAAACTCTATAGGTTGACTAGAAACTAATTTTATATCGATGACACGATTATCACTATCTCGCAGATAGTTGTCCTTGGAGCTGTAGGCCCAGCCATCGCAAGGGAGTCCCGAACAGATTTCGGGGAAAGCCCAATCCTCGTCATAGCCGTACTCCATATCGCTGTCCACAGTACTGAATAAGGTTTGGACATCAAACCTCTCAGTGGCCTGCCAATCTCCACTCAAGGCGACGGCAGACGACCTTTGGCGGTCGTGACCAGGCTCGTCAGATAAGGTCATGCGAGTATTATCCAGTGAAAAACCGTCATATCCGTTATCCGTATCGACATGGAAAAGAGACAGCTTGATCTTGAGCTTCTCGTCAGGAGACCAGTGGAAGATGGTTCTCAAACTCAACTCGTCAATATTATCCGTATCCTCCCGATCTAAAAAATCGTTCTCTATATAGCCGTCACTGCTGTGCTTTTGAAGGGCCACTCTATAATCGAGCTCAGGGTTTAGTTGTCCTCCCATAGCCGCTGATACCGTGTTGGTGTTATAGCTTCCAGTTGCCAATAAAAGCTTGTTGGCCGCTCTATCGCCCGGCTGATTGGATCTCAGATTGATCAGGCCAGCCAATGCATTAGCACCGTACAGGGTTCCCTGAGGACCACGCAGGATTTCCACTTGCTTTGTGTCCATGGTGGTGGCCGCACCAGCGACGCCAGATAAATCAATTCCGTCAATCAGAATGCCCACAGAAGGGTTTAAGGGCTGAATAAATTGACTGCGCTCACCAATACCTCTTATCTGTATGAATCGCCCTCTTGAAGCACCACTAGAAAAATTGACGTTGGGTACAATATTTAAAAGCTGTTCCAGATGCCTGGCCTCACGGGCTGCTATGACGTCGGCATCCACTACCGAGAGACTCGTGGCGATATCGAGCAGAGCTGTGTCTCGAAACTCAGCGGTGACAATGATTTCATCAATGGAATCATCGGCCGAAAGATGGGTGCCAGCGAGGATTAAAAGCATGGCGAAGAAACCCCGCAAACGGTAACGGCAATGACAAAATGGATTTATAATATGGTTCATAAAGAGCCTCAGTAACAAACAATGAGTGTTAAGGAGACCCGGAGTAAAGAGACGGAGTACAGGTTGAAAATCCTATTCCTACGCCGGCATAATCCGGATCAGGTTCAAAGGGTGCTTCTCAGGTCCAACACACTTGAACCGCCCCTTAGGAGAGGTGGATAATATCATGAGTCTGCACAATAAAAAAACGCGCAACCGCTAAAACAATCAAAAAACATTTATGTTATGTTGTGAACCACCACTAGTTAATTGAGATTGAAACATGCACAAAACTATCTATCGCGTGTTTATTATATGCTGCTTGATCACTATTGCTGGCTGCGACGGTGACACCACCACAGCCGGCTCAACGAAAAATCCAGTGATGAGTTCGGAGAAGATTACCACTTTCTTAGACCGACTCTACATGGAGAAGATTCAACAGAGTCCCCAATCCATGACTTATCTTGGTATGCGCGACCGCTATGGTGAATGGGATGACATTTCTGATCAGGCTCAGGATAAGCGTCTTGAAATGACAAAACAGCATTTGACGCTAGTTAGCGCCTTGGATTTATCCAATGCTGACGAGAACAGCAAGCTCAGTGTGAAGATGTTTATCGAACAAGCAAACCAAACTATAAAAGCTGATCGATGGCGCTACCACAGCTATCCCGTCAGTCAAATGCGTGGTATCCACAGCATGATACCTTCGTTCTTAATAAATCAGCACTTAATTACCAACAGAGAGGACGCTCAAGCCTATATTCAGCGAATAGTCAATGCTTCGACGCTACTTGAGCAGTTGGTTATACAGCTGCGAGCACGCAATCGGAAAGGCATTTTGCCGCCAACGTTTGTATATCCACTGGTGATGGATGCGATCAATAATATTATTTCAGGCGCGCCCTTTGAAGCCGGCCCCGACAGTGTCATTCTGGCCGACTTTAGGCAAAAAGTGGATGCATTGGAAATTGAGGAATCTCAAAAACAACAACTGGTGGCGGTTGCTAAAGCGGCTCTTGAGGATTACTTGGGTGCTGGTTATCGGATGCTCTTCAACTATTTAGATAGAGAGCAAATCAAAGCCACCAGTGATCATGGTGTATGGAAGTTTCCCGATGGAGAGGAATTCTACAATTTTGCGTTGAGGAAAACCACCACCACGGATATGACCGCCGATGAGATTCATCAACTCGGATTGAAGGAAGTTTCAAGAATACAGTCACAGATGCGTAAGATTAAGCGTCGGGTTAAATTTGACGGAACATTACGAGAATTCTTTGATTTCATGCGCGAAGATCCGCGATTTTACTATCCCGATACAGCGGCAGGTAAACAAGCTTATCTCGATGACGCAACCGCTCTGATCGATAACATGAAAAGCCGTCTGGGCGAACTATTTATCAACAAACCAAAGGCAGACCTGATTGTCAAAGCAGTGGAGCCATTCCGCGAGGCCTCGGCAGGACAAGCTTTCTATCAACGTCCCGCTCCCGACGGAAGTAGACCGGGAATATACTTCGCCAACCTTTACAAAATGCGCGATATGTCCAAGTACAACATGGAGGCTCTAGCCTATCACGAAGGCATCCCTGGACATCATATGCAATTATCTATCGCACAGGAATTAGAAAACATTCCAAAGTTTCGTCTCTATGGGGGTTACACGGTGTTTAGTGAGGGATGGGGGCTCTACTCTGAGGCATTACCTAAGGAGATTGGTTTATTTGCTGACCCCTATTCGGATTTTGGCCGTCTCTCAGGAGAACTCTACCGCGCCTGTCGTCTGGTGGTAGACACAGGAATCCATGCTAAAAAATGGACAAGGGAAGAAGCCATAGACTATATGAATCGAAACGTGCCACATTCTGAAAATTATAATACTCGACAAATTGAACGTTACATCGTCATGCCTGCGCAGGCAACCGCATACAAAATTGGTATGATCAAGATCCAAGAACTACGCAGATTAGCCAAACAAGAATTAGGAAGCCGCTTCGACATCAGAAAATTTCATGATGTGGTGTTGAAAAACGGCTCAGTGTCGCTGCCAATACTGGAGGACAACGTCAATTCATGGATAGCGTCGCAGCAACAATAAGTCAACGCGTAGGCCAAATCTCTCACCAATAGTGTCGCCCGATGTCAATCGTGTTGGGTATCTGGCCATTACCGTCTTAAATAGATACATGTCTTTACGCTGAGTCAGCGAGTGTTAGGTTGATCCATGAATTAGACCGTCAGTGCCAATATTCGGCTTACCTCTGCCAATGATCGCCCCGATTGTTGGCTGAGATGATTAAACACCCCCTGCACTAGGTGCAGATCTCGCTGGGAATTAATACTAAACTTGTCGATAAATCCATGATTGATCAGTGCGTCAGTCACATCTTTAGTCATAAGAAAAGTATCCTTTCCCATACTCCGCAACATCATAGGCCCACTGTTGCCACCCAATCGGCAGCCCCGTTTCTTCAGCTCCAACCACAAACCAACGATATCATCTGGGGGCCATTGAGCGATGAAGGAAGCAAAACTGCCATCACTGCATTGTCGATCCAACACTAAAACAGCATTGTGTCTGACCGCAACAATCTTGGTAAAGTTACGGACAATCGCCGTATCCTGAGCCAATTCTTCAAGGCGTTCATCACTAAAATGCGCCACAGCAAGGGGGTTAAATTGAGCAAAAGCAGCCTCAAAGCCTGGCCACTTGTTATCAATCACACGCCAAACAAAACCGGCACGAAAAATACATCTTGTCATCATAGATAGGTAGCGGTCGTCTCCAATTGTCTCCAATTGGGCGGCGCTTTTAGCTCTCGGAAGACTAGCTTCCAGTAGTTCTTCTGAACCTATGTTTCGAACAGCCAACTCAAAGAGCTTTTGAAAAGATGTCACCTACAGACTCCAAAAAATTAAACTACCAAATTCCAATAATTTGACCGAGAAATCTCAGTGCGAAAATCGCCAATATCATACCGAATAAGAGATTCATCCAACGACCATTGCGATTAAAGAACTCGGTGGATGTCGAGCCGGTCACAAGGGTAGCGATAAAAAGATACCAAAGAACATCAACAACACCAGCCACAACTGCCAAGCCAAGCTTTTCCCCTATACCACTCTCAACGCGGACAAACTGACTAAATAATGCTGTAAAAAAAACCATTATTTTAGGACTGATCAAGGCAATTAAAAGACCATCTCTAAAAGCATGCCAGTGTGAAGTCATCGCCACAACATTATCAATATTCTCTTCAGCAGTATCAGTCAATCTAATTAACTTGAATGCCAAGTACAGTAAAAAAAGGCAGCCCAAGGCTTGCACCACATCAAACAGTGCTTGATTCTGCTGTATTAAAACCGACAACCCCACTGCGGTAATCAGGGCATAAAACCCTATCCCTAACCCATGACTGACAGCAGCGATGTAGCCAGCTCTGCGTCCACTTGCTATCGAGTGGCGCATTACCACCGCTAAACTTGGTCCGGGTGACATCGCTCCTAAAGAGCAAACCAGAACAACGCTCAACCAAAAACTCAAATCATCGTGGAAGAAATTCATAACGGTGTTATACAGGAATAACTCAGTATTAAGAAGAGGAAGTTGATTACACAGAATCAGCTGCGCAGATAAATCCTATTACGATTACTTTGTATCAACCGACGGTCTACAGCAGGTTCGTGATGATTTTATTGACTAGCTTTTCTCTCTGCGCTGGGTTCAGAGCCTCAACTTGTTTATAGATTGATTCAACAGGTTCCACCGTATTAAGGCGATATTTTTCAACTGAAGTTTTTCCTACTTCAAGCTTGGAGTGGCTAGATTCTTCCGCACACGCAGAACCATAGAGAAGTTCTGGAGAAACGTTAAAACAATTGGCCAACTTGACCACAGACTCACGTCTAGGGTCTCGCGTTACTCGGACCAAAATCCGATTAATGGTGGGTTGCGGAACTCCGGAGGCCCTCGACAAACTACTCTGTGTAAATTCTTTCTCCCTCATTAGCTGAGCTAGCCGATTTGCAATATCTAAATCTATAACCACAGTCTCCAACACACAAAGCATTCTATTCTCTTAAGAATAGACCAGCGAAAAAATCTATGAAGATATTATCGAGCAATCGCAACATATGACTATGATTACAAATCTTAACAGCAAAAAATTCGAGATTTTAGCTAACGAGCGCGTTTAGTCACTCACTAAACACTCTAAACTAAAGATTATCTATCAGCTGATCAGGATAGTCAGTAATGATGCCATCCACGCCCATCGCCTTTAAATTGACCATGCTCTCGATATCATTAATGGTCCAAGCTTCGACACGCAAGTTTAATCGCTGGGCAAGTGCGATCAGATCTGGCGTTATAATGTCCATACCATTAAAGCTCTGAGGTACTTGCATGGCATAGCCTGAAGAGGAAAAAAAATGTCCCAAGTGCAGGCGTTGTAGTAGCGAAAGTAATAACAACTCATTTTTTCCCAGTGATGTGGGCACATTGGGACAGTGTTTGCGGAAGTGTTTAAGCACCGAGGTATGAAAGGAGCCAACCAATACCTGATGCTCGAGTTTATGCTCTTTCACTAGGGTACATAGTGTATCAGCTGCAGTGGTATTCGTTGGCTTTAACTCGATCAAAAATCGTTGATCGGGCAGTCGCTCAAATAATGACGCTAGACTCGGAATCTTCAATGGGCGATCAAATGTAGCCTCTGGGAAATCCACTTCATGGAATCCTGCGTTAAAGGATCCTATCTGTTCAAAGGTCAAGTCAGCGATCAAACCGGTTCCATCCGAGGTAGTATCCACGAGATCGTCATGTCGCACCACCAACACATTGTCTGCGGTTAGGTGAAGGTCAATTTCAATGACGTCCGACCCTATATTTACCGCATTTACCGCGGCTTCAATCGTATTCCCAGGAACTAACCCACGCCCGCCTCGGTGCGCGATGACAGTAAAGCTTTGATCTTTGTAGTAGGGAATATCATCAACCGGATCCACACCAGGTGATAACAACGCTATAAAATAGATAAGCGACAACACTAACACTGAATAAAAAGTTTTTTTCATCTGCAGACACCAAAACTTATCAAGCGCAACTACCCATATCGGATTAACGATGTAACCGCTGGTGAATGAGATCCTCCACCACAGAGGGATCTGCTAGCGTTGATGTATCCCCGAGGTTATCCAATTCGTTAGCAGCAATTTTTCTCAAGATACGGCGCATAATTTTCCCTGATCGGGTTTTAGGCAATCCCGGAGCCCATTGAATAAGGTCTGGTTTAGCAATAGGTCCTATCTCCTTTGCGCACAGAGCGATGAGCTCGGCTCGAAGTTGGTCGCTGGGCTCCACTCCGGCCATAGGGGTCACATAACAATAGATGCCCTGCCCCTTCACCTCATGAGGATAGCCCACAACCGCCGCTTCAGAGATCTGCGTATGAAGCACTAGCGCACTCTCCACCTCGGCGGTACCCATACGGTGACCGGAGACATTTAGTACATCGTCAACACGACCTGTGATCCAATAATCACCGTCGCTGTCTCGCCGCGCGCCATCACCGGTAAAATAGTAACCAGGATAGGCACTAAAGTAAGTATCAATACAACGCTGATGATCACCATAAACTGAGCGAATTTGACTGGGCCAAGATGCCTTAATCATTAACAACCCCTCGCCCTCACCTTCAATTTCAACGCCCTCAGCATCCAATAGAACCGGCTGTACACCAAAAAAAGGTTGCGAAGCAGAACCGGGTTTAAGTGCATTGGCGCCGGGCAGGGGCGTCAACATATGACCGCCGGTTTCGGTTTGCCACCAGGTATCCACAATCGGGCAACGAGCCTCGCCAACCCTGTGGTAATACCACTCCCATGCCTCTGGATTGATAGGTTCACCCACGGTACCCAGTAGCTTCAGCGATTTTCTTGATGTATTGGCAACAAATTCATCGCCCGCTCCCATTAAGGCACGGATAGCAGTGGGCGCAGTGTAAAATTGATTGACCTGATGCTTGTCAACCACTTGCCAAAATCGCGATGCATCAGGATACGTGGGCACACCCTCAAACATCAGTGAAATTCCACCGTTACATAAGGGCCCGTAGATAATGTAGCTATGTCCTGTGACCCATCCCACATCGGCAGTACACCAGTAAACATCTCCGTCTTTATAGTCAAAGGTGTACTTATGACTCATCGCCGCGACCAATAAATAACCCGCAGTAGTGTGCATAACACCCTTGGGTTTACCCGTTGAGCCCGACGTATAAAGAATAAACAACGGATCCTCTGAATCCATTGACTCTGGCGGACAAACAGAGCTGACATCTTGGATAGCTTGGTGATGCCAGATATCTCTGGATTCAACCCAATTAATGGCACCCGATGTTCTTTGAATCACCAGACAGGTGTGCACATTGGGACACTGATTTAATGCTTCATCAACATTGCTTTTCAGTGGTACCACCTTCCCCCCGCGATACCCCTCGTCAGCGGTAACTACCAAACGGCAGTCGGAGTCGAGTATGCGATCTTTCAGTGCCTCCGGTGAAAAGCCACCAAATACGACCGAATGAATCGCCCCAATTCGAGCACAGGCCAACATGGCGTAGGCTGCCTCGGGGATCATGGGCATGTAGATACAAATTGGATCCCCCTTTTTCACTCCCCGATCACGAAGCACATTGGCCATCTTGGCTACCTCATCGTGCAACTCCTGATAGCTAATCCTTTTATCTTCAGTGGGGTCATCACCCTCCCATATAATCGCAGTTTGATTAGCTCGATGAGGGAGGTGTCGATCGATACAATTTACCGTGACATTAAGTTTGGCGTCCTTAAACCATACCGCTTCACCCTTGGAGAAATCGCTGTGGCAAACCTCTGTCCAAGGTGATTCCCAAGACAGAAACTCCGAAGCCTGCTGAGCCCAAAACTGATCTGGCTTATCAATCGACTGTTGATACATTCGTCGATATTTATTTTGATCGATCCATGCACTTTGTGACCAAAGATCAGTGACATCATAAGAGATTGAATCTGCCA